>Ga0075420_100005354_pt1 | contig 11284 bp, 7 predicted proteins | sample SoiMetdeltSBSDD4_FD_75296 | JGI IMG/M metagenome (GOLD analysis project Ga0075420, IMG submission 75296) | Bulk soil microbial communities from a Populus tree surrounding site in Tennessee, USA - Soil MetaG P. deltoides SBSDD4 | ecosystem: Environmental > Terrestrial > Soil > Tree plantation... | reverse complement strand
CGACATCGAGACCGTGCTCGAGATCGCGGTGTCGCCCGAGGACGACGTGGAAGTGCGCCGGTTGACGATCACCAACCGCGGCGGTCGCGAGCGCGAGATCGAAGTGACGAGCTACGGCGAGATCGTGCTCGGCTCGCCGACCGACGACTTCGCCCACCCCGCTTTCGGCAAGCTGTTCGTGCAGACCTGGTACGAGGCCCAGAGCCACGCCGTCATGTGCGAGCGGCGGCCGCGGCGGCCCGAGGACCCGCATCTCTACGCGGTTCACGTGCTGAGCGTGGAAGGCCGCCTGACGGGCGCCGTCGAGTGGGAGACCGACCGGGCTCGCTTCCTGGGCCGCGGGCGCGAGCCCGACGACCCGATAGCGCTCGACGGGCGCCCGCTCTCGGGGACGACCGGAACGGTGTTCGACCCGATCGTGAGCCTGCGCCACCGGCTGCGGCTCCGGCCCGGCGCCACGGCTCGGCTCGGCTTCGCCACCGGTGTCGCCACGAACCGCGACTCGGCGCTCGGCATCGCCCAGAAGTACAACGACCCGGGCGCGGCTTCGCGCGTGTTCGCGCTCGCCTACACGCACGCGCAGATGGCGCTGCGCCACCTCGGGATCTCGAGCGAGGACGCGCAGCTCTTCGAGCGCCTGGCGTCGCGCGTGCTGCACGTCGACGGCTCACTGCGCGCTTCGCCGGAGCTGCAGGCCCGGAACGAGCTCGGTCAGGCGGGGCTCTGGCCGCACGGCATCTCCGGCGACCTGCCGATCCTGCTGGTGCGCGTGGTCGAGGAGGACGACCTGCCGCTGGTGCGGCAGGCGCTCCAGGCGCAGGAGTACTGGCGCCTGAAGGGTCTGCAAGCCGACGTCGTGATCCTGAACGAGCATCCGGTGAGCTACCGCGACGAGATGCACGAAGCGCTAGAGAGCCTGCTGCGCAGCGGACCGTGGGCGACCCACGCCGACCGGCCCGGCGGGGCTTTCCTCTTGAAAGGCGAGGCGATTCCCGCGAGCGAGCGCGTGCTGCTGTCCGCCGTGGCGCGCGCGGTTCTGAGCGGCGAGCGCGGCGACCTGGCGAGCCAGCTCGATCGGCCGCCGTCGGAGCCGAGCTTCGGCGCCGCGATCGACGCCGCCGCGGAGCCGCCGACGCGCCCGACCCCGGCGGCGCGTCCGACGTTGCGCTTCGACAACGGCATCGGCGGCTTCTCGGAAGACGGCCGCGAGTACGTGGTGGTGCTCGACGGCGTCGAAGAGACGCCCTTGCCGTGGGTGAACGTGCTGGCGAACCCCCAGTTCGGCAGCATCGTCTCGGCTTCGGGCTCGGCGTTCACGTGGGCCGAGAACAGTCGAGAGAACCGCCTGACGCCGTTCGCCAACGACCCGATCGTCGATTCGAGCGGGGAGCGGATCTTCATCCGCGACGAGCAGAGCGCCCGCTTCTGGGGAGCGACGCCGAATGCCGCGAAGCGACGGCCCGACGGAGGCCGCTGGATCACGCGGCACCGGCCCGGCCGCACGCACTTCTCCCACCAGGTCGACGGGATCGAGCAGCAGCTCGAGGTGCTCGTCGCGCACGAAGACTCGGTCAAGCTGTCGCTCCTGACGCTCTCGAATCGCTCGGGCCGCCCGCGCCGGCTCAGCGTCTTCTCGTACCAGGAATGGGTTCTCGGCCCGCCGCGGGCAAACGTGTCCCGGCACGCCGTCACCGATTTCGACGCGGCGCGGCGCGCCGTATTCGTGCGCAACGCGTTTGGCACGGAGTTCCCGGAGCAGGTCGCTTTCGCCGCGACCAGCGCGCCCCTGCACTCGGCCACCGGGGATCGCGCCGAGTTCCTCGGCCGGAACGGCTCGCCCAGCTCGCCCGCCGCGCTGCAGCGACTGACGCTGGCCGGTCGCTTCGGGGCGAGCCTCGATCCGTGCGGCGCGCTGCAGGTCGGGGTCGAGCTCGCGCCGGGAGAGACGAAGACGGTTCTGTTCACGCTCGGCCGCGGCCGTGACCGCGCCCACGCCCAGGAGCTGGCGCAACGCTACGGCTCGGTCGAAACGGCGCGCGCCGAGAGGGAGAAAGTCGAGCGCTCGTGGCAGCAGGCGCTGGGCGCGATCGAGGTGAAGACGCCGGACGACTCGTTCGACATCGTGATGAACGGCTGGCTCGTCTATCAGACCCTCGCTTGCCGGCTGTGGGCGCGCTCGGGGTACTACCAGCCCGGCGGCGCGTTCGGGTTCCGGGACCAGCTCCAGGACGCGATGGCGCTCGTCCACACCCGTCCCGAGCTGCTGCGCGAGCAGATCCTGCGCGCCGCGCGGCGTCAGTTTCGCGAGGGCGACGTGCAGCACTGGTGGCATCCTTCCGACGGCCGCGGGACGCGCACGCGCTGCTCGGACGACCTGCTGTGGCTGCCGTTCGCGGCGGCGCACTACGTCGAGACGACGGCCGACGCCGCGATCTTCGAGGAGGAGCTGCCGTTCCTGGAGGGCGAGGCGCTTCTGCCCGAAGAGCAGGAGAGCTATCGCACGCCGGTCGTCTCGTCCCAGCGCGGGTCGCTGTTCGAGCACTGCCTGCGCGCCATCGAGCGCGGCATCACCGTCGGCCCGCACGGGCTGCCGCTGATCGGAAACGGCGACTGGAACGACGGCATGAGCCATGTCGGAATCGGCGGCCGCGGCGAGAGCGTCTGGCTCGGCTTTTTCCTGAGCCACGTGCTGCGCACCTTCGCGGGGCTGTGCGACGCGCGCGGCGACGCCGAGCGCGCGGCGCGGTATCGGCGGGAGTCGGAGCGGCTCGCCGACATGCTCGAGCTGGCCTGGGACGGCGAGTGGTACCGGCGCGCGTACTTCGACGACGGCACGCCGCTCGGCTCCAAGCAGAGCGAGCAATGCCACGTGGACTCGATCGCGCAATCGTGGGCCGTGCTCTCGGGCACCGCGCCGCGGCGGCGCGCCGAGCAGGCGATGGATGCGGTCCGGACACACCTGGTGCAGCGCGGCGCCGCGCTGGTGCTGCTGCTCGAGCCTCCTTTCGCTCCCGGCGCGCGGCTCGACCCGGGCTACATCGCCGCGTATCCCGCGGGCGTGCGAGAGAACGGCGGGCAATACACGCACGCGGCGATCTGGGCGGTGATGGCTCTCGCGCGCCTGGGCAGCGGCGAGGAGGCGATCGAGCTCTTCCACATGCTGAACCCGGTCAACCATGCGCGCACACGCCGCCAAGCCGAGCGCTACAAGGTCGAGCCCTACGTCATCGCCGGCGACGTGACGGCGCATCCCGACCACGTCGGCCGAGGCGGCTGGACCTGGTACACAGGAAGCGCGGGCTGGATGTACCGGCTCGGGCTCGAGGAGGTGGTCGGCCTCCGCCGCCGCGGCCAGAGCTTCGGCCTCGACCCGTGCATCCCGGCGTCGTGGCCAGGCTTGAGCCTCGTCTGGCGAGTGGACGGCGACGTCTACGAGGTCGAGATCGAGAACCCGGACCGGCGCTCGCGCGGGGTGCTGGAGGCCGAGTGCGACGGCCGCCCAGTCGACCCGCGCGAGATACCGATCCTTCGCGACGGACGCACGCATCGCGTGCGGCTGGTGCTCGGCAACGGCGACGACGCAGGAAGCACGACAGGCCGGAGCAGCGTGCTTCAGGCCACGTGAGACGTCAGCGCTTGCGGCGCGCCTCCATGCTCACGACCGGAGCGGGGCCTGGCGCAGCTTCCGCGGAGGCCGGGATCTTGAGGTTCACCTGCTGCGCCGACTCCAGCCGTGACGCGACGTCGTCCCAGTTCCAGACGTTCCACAGCGACTTGAAGTAGGCGGCCTTCTCGTTCTGGTACTGGAGATAGTAGGCGTGCTCCCACGCGTCGACCACCAGGAGCGCGATCCCGCCCTGGCTCAGGTTCGACTGGTGATCGTAGATCTGGCAGGTGAGCAGCCGGTGCGCGATCGGCTCCCACACGAGCGCGGCCCAGCCCGAGCCCATGATCGTGGACGCCACCTCGGTGAGCTGGTCCTTGAAGCTCTGGAAGCTGCCGAAGTCGCGCGTGATCAGGCGCGCCAGCTCTCCGCTCGGGGCGTCGCCGCCTTTGGGCGTGAGGTTCTTCCAGAAGATCGAATGCAGGACATGCCCCGAGAGGTTGAAGGCGAGCGCCCGCTCGAGACCCGCCAGGCGTGAGTAGTCGCCCTTGCCGCGCGACTCTTCGAGCTTGGCGAGGGTTTCGTTCGCCTTGTCCACGTAGGCCTTGTGATGTTTGCCGTGGTGGAGCTCCATGATCTTTGCGGAGACGTGCGGCTCGAGGGCGGAGAAGTCGTAGTCGAGATCCGGCAGGACGTAAGTGTTCATGAGTGCCTCCTTGGTTTGCGACGGCAGCGCAAAGCGCGCTGCCGATGGTTCGAAGCTGGTTCGTTCGCTACTGGCTCGGAGCGGGCCGCTCCCCCACGCGCGTGGCGCGCCACACCACGTTGCCGACGTCGTCGGCCACGAGAAGCGCGCCGCGCTTCTCCAGCACCACGCCGACCGGCCGGCCCATGGCGCCGCCCCGGGCATCGACGAACCCGGTCAAGACGTCGACCGGAGCGCCGACGGGGCGGCCCGCGGCGAAAGCCACGAAGACGACCTTGTAGCCGCTGCGCGGCTTCCGATTCCAGGAGCCGTGCTGACCGACGAAGACGCCTTCGCCGAAGCGGTCGGGCAGAGAGCTTCCCCGCGAGAACGCGAGCCCCAGCGATGCGGTGTGCGAGCCGAGGGCGTAGTCGGGAGGAATCGCCTTGGCGACGAGGTCGGGCCGGGGCGGTTTCACGCGCGTGTCGAGGTGCTGGCCGTAGTAGCTGTAGGGCCAACCGTAGAAGGCTCCCTCGCGCACGGAGGTCATGTAGTCCGGCACCAGATCGCTGCCGAGCTCGTCGCGCTCGTTGACGACCGTCCAGAGAGCGCCGCTCTCGGGCTCGAACGCCATCCCTACCGGGTTTCGCAGCCCCGAGGCAAATACGCGGTGGCTCCCGGTCTTTGGATCCACTTCCCAGATCGCGGCGCGCTCCGCTTCCTTCTCGATGCCCTTCTCGGCCACGTTGCTGTTCGAGCCCACCGCGACGTAGAGACGCGAGCCGTCGGCCGCGGCGACCACGTTCTTCGTCCAATGATGGTTGAGCGGGCCGCCCGGAAGATCGACCACCTTGACGCCGGGCGTCAGGATCTGCGTCTGTCCAGGCTCGTAGGGAAAGCGCACCAGCGCATCGGTATTGGCCACGTACAGCTGATCGCCCACGAGCGCCATGCCGAAAGGAGACGTGAGCCCTGCCAGGAACACCGAGCGGGTCTCGGCGACGCCATCGCCGTCACCGTCGCGCAGCAGCGTGATGCGGTTCGCGCTCGGCACGGCGCCGCCCGCCTTCTTCTGGTAGTGCTTGAAGAACCAGCCTTTGATTCCCTTGCCTTCTTCGGGGCGCGGCGGGGCGTTCGTCTCGGCCACCAGCACGTCGCCGTTCGGAAGCACGTAGAGCCAGCGCGGGTGTTCGAGGCCGCGGGCGAAAGCGGCGACTTCGACGCCTTCGGCCGCGATTGGCTTGGCCCCGTCGGCCCAACCCTTGGCCGAGACGACATTGACGACCGGGATCAGCGAGTGATCCGGCGCGGGAAGCACCGGATTCGGTCCGGTGTCGGCATTCACGGGCAGCCGCGCTGAAGAGCCGCAGCCGGCGAGCGTGATCGTGGCGAGCAGGCAGATCACGCTGCGGGCCGCGCGATGACGAATCGCGTTTGCAATCCTCATACGGGTGTTCCCCCTCGGTCGCTGAGCGGGTTTGGGAATGAACGAGTGGGCAGCCGCTTTCCGGCCGCCCACTCGTTCGCGGTGTTAGCGGCGGTAGTCGTTGTCGCGGTCCCAGCGGCCGGACCGCCAGTAGTAGCCGCGATCGCTGTTTTCCCAGCGACCGTCGCTCCAGCGATAGCCGCGCCGGTAACGGACATACCGGCCGCGCACCCAGTCGTACCGGTTGCCACGCCAGCGCCAGTAGCCGTTCTGCCAGACGTAGCCCGGACGCTCCTGGTAGTGCTCGATGCGCAGATCGGGCGGCGCGATGCGTACGTGGATGTCCGCGGCCGACGCGATCGGACTGACCAGGAGAATGACTGCCAGCAACGGAATCTTGAGCCAACGCTTGAGATTGTTCATAGCTCCCTCCTCCATGACGCTCGCCAGGGGTGCAAGCGTCGTGCCGGTGCCCGTCCCCACGGTGCGCCCCGGATCGGACGCCAGCGCGCTGCATCTTCCTCAAACGGGTGCGCGGCTCGGCGCCTCTCGGCGGTGTTTTCTAGAATCGTGAGCCTGCAGTCGCCGCAAGTCGCGGCGGTTGTTGCGAATCGCGGCCCTCCCGGGATGGCGCGCTCTTTGCTCTAGGGACAGGCATGACGACGATTCCCCACGCCCATCCTCCGGCGGCACTGGCGGGTGGACCGAGAGCCCTCGACGTGCTCGTCGCCAGGCTCAAGCGGTTGAGCGAACGGCTGCAAGACCGTTTCGCCAACGCCAGCGAGCGCGCGGCCGTCGCCGGCAGGGCCTGGTGGACGCGCTGGGGTCGCGCCGCGATGATCGTCGTTCCCGTGCTGGCGTTGCCGCCGCTGGCGATCGGAGCCGGGCTCGCCCACTATGTCTACCTGGATCGCAGCCAGCTTCCCGACATCGAGTCGTTCGTGCGCTTCGAGCTGCCGACGATCGGTGAGGTCCACGATGCGCGCGGCAAGGTCCTGATCGAGCTGGCGCGCGAGTATCGGCGCGTGGTGTCCTACGACGAAGTCCCGCCGATCCTGCGCCAGGCGGTCCTGGCGACGGAAGACAACAACTTCTTCACCCACTCGGGCGTCGACTACCGATCGCTGCCGCGCGTCGCCCAGAAGACGCTCACCTCGACGCTGGGCGCGTGGTGGCGGGATGGAGTGGGTTCCGGGGTGCGCTTTCCCCAGGGCGGCTCGACGCTCACGCAGCAGCTGGTTCGCGGGTACTTCCTGCAGGACCACATGCGCAGCGAGAACAGCGGCACGCTGTTCCGCAAGGGCCTGGTCTGGCGCCTCACCTCCTGCTTCGTCGGTGTCCGCGCGACCAACAAGCTCTCGCGCAAGTTCGAGGAGATCCGGCTCAGCCTTTGGCTCGAGGACGAGATGCGGCGCCGCTACGGCTCGCAGACGCTGGCGAAGCGCGAGATCTTCGCGCGCTACGCGAGCTTCATCTATCTGGGCCACAGCCGCTACGGCTTCGCGGCGGCGTCGGAGTACTACTTCGCGAAGCCGCTGGCGAGCTACACGGCGGCCGACGCGGGCAAGGCCGCTCTGCTCGCGGGCATCGCCAAGGCGCCGCGCGACTACGCGCCGGTGGTCGGCGATCTGCGATCGCTGCGCCGCCGCAACGCGATCCTGGCCCTGATGGCGCGCAACGAATACATACCGGCGAGCATCGCCAAGACCTGCACCGCCGAGCCGGTCCGCCTGGTGCCGAGGAGCGCCACGGAGACCCAGGCCCCGGCGGCGATCGAAAACGTCTTCGACGAGCTCCGCCAGCACGGCGGGACCCGGTTCAGCATCGACGACCTGGTGCAGGGCCGGATCCTGGTGCACTCCACCGTGGATCGGCGCGTGCAGACGATCGTGAACGAAGCGCTCGAGACCGGCCTCGCTCAATACGAGAAGCGGCACCCGAAAGCGAAGGGCCTGATCCAGGGCTCGATCGTTGTGCTCTCGAACGCGGACGCGGGGATCCTGGCGGAGGCGGGCGGACGCCAGGTCTTCGCCGAGCGCGCCGCGCGCTACTCCGATTTCAATCGCGCCACGGGCTCGCTGCGCCAGCCCGGATCGGTGTGGAAGCCGCTCGTGTACCTGACCGGTTTCAGCAAGGGGCTCGATCTCGACTCGACCGTGCCCGACGAGCCGATCGGCGTGCCGATGGGAAGCGACGGCACGATCAAGTGGATCGCCAACTACGACAATCAATTCAAGGGGCCGATGCCGCTGCGTCAGGCGCTGGCCGAGTCGCGCAATGCGGTGGCGGTCTGGATGACGCGCGAGGTGGGCATCGACAACGTGATCCGGACGGCGAAGGGCCTGGGCATCCGCACTCCGCTGCAGCGCTACATCACGACCGCGCTCGGGGCGTCGGAAGTCCGCTTGCTGGAGCTCGCGGGCGTCTATAGCGCGCTCGCCTCGGGAGTCCTGGCCGAGCCGCACATCGTTGCCCGCGTGACCGATGCGTCGGACAAGGTGATCTACGAGGCGCCGCGCGCGACACGCGAGCTCGCAACGGCCGGCCTCGACGAAACGCAGCTCGCGCAAATCCAGGAGGGGCTGCGCGGCGTGATCCGGCTGCCGACCGGCACCGCTCACATGCTCGACAGCCGCGATTTCCCGATCCCGGTCATGGGCAAGACCGGGACGACCAGTGAGTTCCGGGATGCGCTCTTCGTGGGCTCGACGTACGGGCCGCAGGGAATCACGGTCGCCGTGCGCATCGGCTTCGACGACTACCGAACCCTGGGTGACAAGGAAACCGGCGGGCGCGCCGCACTGCCGATCTTCCGCGAGATCATGCTTCGCATCTACGCCGAGAAGCTGGTCGGTCCGGTGCCGCAGTTCCCGCGAACGATCGAAGAAGGGATCGACGCGTACCTCGCGCAGCAGGCTTCGCTCCAGGCGCAGCGCGAGGCGCTCAGTGACGTCGGCCCTGACGCTCACTGACCTCGGGCAGATTTCCCTGCGAATCGCTCGCTTTTTCTAGAAAGCGCCGCGGTTCAAGTGGCCGAAACCGGATCAAAACCCGCCAATCCCCTGAGATTGGCTCGAACCGATGGCTTTACCTAAGCATGATTCTTGCTTCGTGCCGGGGCGGAGCGTTCAGCCGATACCGAGTCTCCGCAAATCCGCGGTGAACGGAATCGACGGACGGCCTCCGGAGGCTCAACCGGTGAAATCACTCGCCGTCTATCGAGAACGCGCTCGCATCCTTCGACGCTGCGCCGGCATGCTGCTGCTGGCGCTCACTGCTCTCGTTGGGACGGTTGCCGGCGCGCAGCAACTGGCGCCTCAGCAGGCGCCCCAACAGGCGGCCGGCGAGGCCGGTCCCGCCAGCAACGAGATCCCGAGCTTCTCGCTGGCCGAGCTCGGCCATGCACTGCTGTGCCTGAGCGTCGCCGCCGTGCTCGGCACCGTGCTGGCGTTTCGCCCGCGCCGGCCCGGCGGACCGCCGCGCGTCGCCAACGTGATCCAGGCTCAGATCATGCTCGCGATCGTCGGCTCGCTGGTGATGCTGATCGTCGGCGCCAGCCTCGCCCGCGCTTTCGCGATCGCCGGCGCGGCGGGCCTCGTGCGTTACCGCGCCAAGATCGACGATCCCAAAGACGCGAGCGTGATGCTCTCGTGCCTGGCGGTGGGGCTGGCATCCGGCGTCGGGCTCCTGCCGCTCGCCGCGCTGGGCACGGTCTTCACGGTGACCGTGCTGCGGGTGCTGGAATCGCGCGAGCCTTGGCCAGCGAAGCGATTCGAGCTCAAGGTGTCCGCAAAGAGCCCCGCGAAGCTGAAACCGGAAGTCGAGGCGCTGCTGGCGAAGTCGCGGATCAAGTTCGAGCTGCGCGAGTCGACCGAAGAGCACATCGCCTACTCGGCCGAGGTCCCTCACGGCAAGAAAGTCGACAAGATCTCGGAGGCGATCACCGCGCTCCAGGGCGCCGAGGCCGTCGCCGTGGCCTGGGACGAAAAGAAGGCCGGCAAATGAGCCTGATCGTCCAGCCGGACGACGGCATCAAGCCGGTGGTGACGGCGATCAACAAGGCCAAGCGGAGCATCGACATCGGGATCTTCCGGCTGGACCGCGGCGACGTGGCGAAAGCCTTGAAAGTCGCGATCGACCGCGGCGTGCGGGTGCGCACGTTGATCGCCCACACCAACCACGGCGGTGAGAAACGCCTGCGCAAGCTGGAGCACGACCTGCTGGAGAAGGGTGCCGGCGTGCACCGCACCGACGACGACCTGCGCCGCTACCACAACAAGATCATGATCGTCGACGACCGCACGCTGTACGTACTGGGCTTCAACTACACCGCGATCGACGTGAACAAGAGCCGGAGCTTCGGCCTGATCACGAAGAAGCCGAAACTGGTCAGGGACGCACTGCGGTTGTTCGAGGCCGACTCGCGACGGCTCCCGTACAAGACCGGGCCGAAGACGTTCCTGGTCAGCCCGATCAACGCGCGCGAGCGATTGGCGCGGTTCCTGCGCGGGGCGCGCAAGCAGCTGATGGTCTACGACCCGAAGCTGACCGACCCGGCGATGATCAGGATCCTCCATGAGCGCGCGAAGTCGGGCGTCGACGTGCGCATCCTCGGCAAGCTGGGCAAGCGCGGCAGCGGGCTCGCGCACGAGAAGTTCCCCGGCAAGCGGCTGCACGTGCGCGCGATCATCCGAGACGGAAAGCTCTCCTTCGTGGGCAGCCAGAGCCTTCGCAAGCTCGAGCTGGACAAGCGGCGCGAGGTCGGCCTGATCGTGCGCGACCGCAAGGTCGTGGCGCGAATGGCGGCGGTCTTCGAAGACGACTGGGCGATGACCGATCGCGCCAAGAAGGACCTGAAGGACGCCAAGAAGGAAGCCAAGGAAGAAGCCGGATCCAAGTCATGAGCCGAGTCGCCGCGTCGCTCGCTGCGCTGGGCCTGACCGTCTCGCTGCACGGCGAGCCGGCTGCGCAGACCGAGCCGATGGCGAAGAAGATCGCGCGGGCCGCCGAGAGCGGCCCGGCGGAGCGCGAGGCGCTCGCCCGGTTCAAGCAGGAGATCGCGGCCTACGCCGAGCTGCATGCGGCCGAGGCCGCCCGGCTGGGAGCCAAGCCCGAAACGGCGGCAGCGCAGAAAGCCCTCGCGCAGTCGATCGCGGCCAGGCGCGCCGACGCCCGGCAAGGGGCTCTGCTTCGACCGGAAGCCCAGGGCCTGTTCCGGCGCCTGATCGCCGATCAGTTGAAGGGCCCGGAGGGGCTCGACGCCCGGAAGGCGGTCGTCGACGGCAACCCGCGCGCGCAAGACGAGCCCTCTCCTTTCGCGCCGCGCGTCAACGCCCCGTACCCGACCGGCGCGCCTCGCTCCACGGTGCCGCCGAGCGTGCTGGTCGCGCTGCCGGCGCTGCCCAAGTGCCTGGAATACCGATTCGTCGGCCGCGATCTGATCCTGGTCGACTCGGTCGCGCAGCTGATCGTGGACTTCCTGCCCGCCGCGGCGCCCGAGCTTCCCGTCAAGTGACCGGCGGAACCGCGTGCTGACGCGTCGCCGGCTCGTGGTCGGGCTGACGCTCGC
>Ga0075420_100005353_pt1 | contig 11285 bp, 4 predicted proteins | sample SoiMetdeltSBSDD4_FD_75296 | JGI IMG/M metagenome (GOLD analysis project Ga0075420, IMG submission 75296) | Bulk soil microbial communities from a Populus tree surrounding site in Tennessee, USA - Soil MetaG P. deltoides SBSDD4 | ecosystem: Environmental > Terrestrial > Soil > Tree plantation... | reverse complement strand
AGGTCCAGGTCCCCGTCGCCATCGAGGTCGCCCGCCGCCCCCGCCGTGTACGTGGACGCGGCGCCCGGGACCGAGATCCACCGCGGAGTCTCGAATTGCCCCTCCCCGTCGTTCCGGAGCACGTGCAAACCTCCGGGGCTCATCGCGACGAGATCGAGGGCCTCGCTCCCGACCAGGTCCGCGGCGAAGACGGAGAAGAGGACGGCGCCCGTATCGATGAGCCTCGGCCGCGAGCCGGCGCCGAGGACGAGCAGCTCGGAAAGGTCCCCGGCCCCGCCGTTCCGGAGAACCCGCACGGAGTCCGTGCCCTCATCGGCCACGAGCACGTCGCTGTCGCCGTCGGCATCCATGTCGGCGGCGGCGATGGACATGGGCCGATCGAGGATCGACTCTCCCGCCTCCTCGAACCTGCCGTTGCCGCCGTTCAGGAAGACGACGAGCGCGCGGCCGGTCTCGCTCACCGCCACGAGATCCGGGGCCCGGTCTCCATCCAGGTCCGTCGAGAGGAGCGCGCTCGGAGGAGCGATGACCCCGAAGTTGAGGGCGGGAGCGAAGGAGCCGTTTCCCAGGTTCCGGATCAGGGAGATGTTGTTCGGCAGCTCCGAGCCCTCGAGCAGGTTCGCGGTGATGATGTCGTCGTCTCCATCTCCGTCCTGGTCCCCGCCGGCGAGGAGGACGGGGTTCGAGCCGACCGGGAAGTCGGCCAGCTCGACGAGGACTCCGCCGCCCACGTTCTCGAGGAGGATGACCCCGAACGGCGCCGCCGCGGCGAGGTCGAGGTCACCGTCCGCATCGTGATCGACGGGCGCGATCGCGACGGGGCTTCCATCCACGGGATGCTCCACGAATCGCCACTCGCCGCTCCTCTCGCCGAGGAGCGTCACGATGGACCGCGCATCCCGCAGGACCATGGCGAGGTCCAGGCGGCCATCCCCGTCGATGTCGGCCGCCAGCAGGGACCGCGGCTCGGCCGCCAGCGGCTGGGCATGGAAAGGCGCGAATCCCCCCGCTCCGTCACCGCGCAAGGTGAGGACCGACGGAGGCCGGGTATTCCCCACCGCCGCATCGACGATCGCGTCCCCGTCGAGATCCGCGGCGGCGAACGACGCGAGCCCCGCGCCGGCAGGGACGCTGCGCGAGAGTCGCAGCTCGCCGCGCGCCCCCTGGAGGAGCACGTGGATGCCCGCCGGGGCGCCGGAAGCCGCGAGGACATCGGGCAGGCCATCGCGGTTCGCGTCGGCCACGGCCACGGCCCGCGCGTCCGGGGCCGGGAAGCCGACCACGGTGGGGAAACCGAACCCGCGAGGCCGGAGATCGAGAGCGTCTTCGATCCCGTTTCCGTTGCAGTCCGCGGCCGCCGCGGGGGCCGCGTGGATCAGGGCGGCGGCGAAAGAGGCCATCCACCGCGAAGGGGTCATCTCAAGGCACCTCCAGGGGGATCACCTCGAGCGCCGCGAAGCCGGGCTGGCCGGCGCGATGGATGGGAACGATGTCGAGAAGTCCGTCGGTGAGCTCCACGTCCACCGATTCCTTCCCCGCGGCGGCGAAGCCTGCCGAGAGGGGCTCGATGCCCGTGAGCGCCGGCTTCCCCTCAATCTCTACATCGAAGCGGCGCCTCCCCGGGACCCTGTCCGAGATCTCGGCCAGGTGAACGACGACGCGGTAGCGGCCGGGCGGCAGCGGGATGCGGTAGCTTCCGGGGAGGGGCTCCTCCGCCCCGAACCACCGCACCGTCTGGTAGAGCGCATCGTCGTTCGTGAGCGCGATCCCGCTCCGAAACGGCGAGGGACCGTCCTCGAGGTTCCCCCCGATGTGGAACCTGTCGCGCGACCAGGACGTTCCATCCTCCGAGACATGCTCGTCTCCTCCGCAGTCGATGCGGATGGCCTCTCCGTCCCGGACCTTCTCGAGGAGCCACCCGATGTCCTCCGCGGGGCTCGGCGGCTGGCGAGTCCCACCGGGCGGCCGCTCGGGCTCCGGCCTGCGCGGGAGATCCTCCAGGAGGGCTTCCGCCGCACTCCTTCCACCCTCGAGCCCGCGGGCGGCCCAGGATTCCCAGACCTCTCTTCGGGCCGAGCCTTCATCCAGGGCGCGCCGGAGCGCCGCCCGGGCCCCGGAAGGATCGCCCAGGGCGTGGAGACAGCGCGCGAGCGCGAGCGCCGTGAGCGGCTCGCCAGGCTGAGCGGCCGCCGACCTGGCGAGGCTCTCCGCCGCGGCGCGGAGGTCCCCCCTGCGTTCGAGGAGCCGCCCTTCGAGGTGCCACCGCATGGCCTGCGCCCGTCTTTCCGGGCCGCGGAAGACCTGTCCACCGGTCCCCGTCGCCGGTGCGGCCGGGGCGGCCGTCCTCCCCTCGAGGAATGCCGCCGCGAGGAGGTCCGGCTTCTCGCCCGGCGCAGGGAGGACCTCGAGCGCAAGCACGTTGGCGCCCGCGGCGAGGAGAGAGGCCGGCACCCTGTGGCGGTGAAGGAGGACTCGCGGCCTGAGCGCGAACGGGAACGGCAGTCGCACTTCCTCGAGGTCCGCGACGTGACGCGCGACCTCGGAGCCGTTGAGCCACACGGCGTAGCCCGATGCCGCCTGGACCCCGAGCTCGACGGATGCGAGCGACGAGGGGTCGGCGATCTCGAAGGAAGCGCGGATGCGCAGCGAGGTACCCGGAGTCGGCTCGATGCGCGCACCGGACCGCAGGTCGGAGATGCGGCTCGAGCCATCGTCGAGTGAGGCGGATGAGAGCGGGAGCGCGCCCTCGCTCCATGCGGAGTCGTCGAAGCCTGCAGTCCTCCAGTCTTCCTCGTCCTCGGAGGGCGCCGAGAAGCGCGCGGGAGATCCGCCGGAGAGGAGAGTCACCGAGTCGAGCGCATTCAGGGATGCTTCCAGGGAGGCGACCGATGGCAGATCGGGGGCGACGGCATTGCGGTGCTCCGCCAGCATCCGTTCCATGAACAGATCGGCCCCGGGAAGGAGGAGCGCTTCCTCGAGACCGAGGATGGCCTTCTCCTCTTCCCCGTTCGCGGACCGCACCGAGGCGAGCGCGGCGAGGGGAGCCGCCTCGCGCCTCCGGCTGCGCTCGACGCCGAGGAGGCCGTAGCGAAGCGCCATGGACACGCTCTCCCTCGATGCGGGATCCCTCGAGAGCGCCACGGCCGTGGATGCCAGGACCTGGGGCAGCATCGGGAGGTCCACGTCGGCCATGACGATCCGGTCGAGGAGCTTGAGGAGACGCTTCATCTCGGGACCGAGCTCTCTCTGGCTCCGATCGCGGAGAAGCCTCGCAATGTTCCTGTGGACCTGGGTCGACCTCGGAGACAGCTCGAGCCCGTTCACGTACTCCGCCAGGGCTTCCCGGGGGGAGCCCTTCCGCTCGAGGGCCATGCCGAGCGCGAGGAAGGCCATGACGTCCTTGCGGAGAGGAACGCTCCGTCTCAGGAGATCGATCGCCTCGTCCAGCCGGCCTCGATGGACGAGGGCGTGCCCGAGCATCTGCATGGAGTACCCCGAGTCCGGGTCCACGGCGAGCACGCTCCGGTACACGTCGACGCCCTCGTCGATCTTGCCCCGCGCGAGGGTGAAGAGCCCCAGGTTGTAGTACGGGGCCTTGAACTTCGGGTCATCGGCGATCATCGACCTCCACATGGCGTGGGCCTCGTCGACCTTCCCCAAGAGCTCGAGCGCGATGCCCGTGTTGTTCCGCGCCCACTGGTCCCCCGGCTCGAGCTCGAGGGCCTTCCGGAAGCACTCGAGGGCCTCCTCGTTCTTGCCCCGCGTCCAGAGCACCCAGCCCAGCGACGTGAGCGCCTTCCACGAGGACGGCTCGAGCCGGAGCCACTCGCGGTATGCGGCCGTGGACTCCTCGAGCCGGTCGAGTCTGTGCAGGCAGCTCGCTCGCAGCCTTTCCCGGAGGGCTCCGGGAGACAGCTTCTCGGCCCAGAGGAGGGCCTTCTCGAAGTCCTTGAGCCGTCCGTGGACGTTCGAGATCCAGACGGCGAGCTCATCGCTCTTCTCCCCGGATGTCACGCGCGCGAAGATGCGCTCGAAGGTCGACTCGGCCTGCGCCCGCTCCCCCTTCAAGTGCCACGCCTTGCCGAGAAGGAGCGCCGGCTCCAGGGCCTCCGGCCAGCGGTCGCTCGCGGCGCCGAACTCGAGGACAGCGCCGTTCAGGTCCCCCTTCTCGAGAAGGGCGTGCCCCCTTCCGAGGCGGAACTCGATGGCTGCGCCCAGGTAAGGCTCTCCCCCGCGCCGCGACATCTCGATGAGCTTCTCGTACGCTCCTGCCGCTTCATCCCAGCGCTTCGCGGAGAGCGCCTCCTGCGCCGCGACCCAGTCGGCGGCCCACTCCGGCGCGCCGGGAGCGAGTCCCGCGGGCTCTCCTCCAGGGGGGCCGCCTCCGGGGGCGGCTCCTGCGATGACCCTCTTCAGCATCCGCGCCGGGATGAACGTCGCATCGATGGCGAGCACGGTGTCGAGCTCGTGCCCGGCCTCGTCGAGGCGCCCGAGACTCTGAAGCCCCCTGGCCCTGTGGAAGAAGGCGTCGAGCCTGCGCGGGAGCAGTCTCGCGGCTTCCTCGAGACGCTTCACGGCCCTCTCCACCGAGGTGGCGCTCGGCTCCGCGGAGGCCCGGTCGAAGTCCATCGAAGCGACGCCATCCCACGAGTGGCTCTTCGCGGGCTCGCGGGACCACGCCCCCATGCTGAGCTTCCGCCACTCGAGCTCGAGGGCGGCATCGTTCACCATGCGCTCGTAGTCGGAGGTCGTCCTCGTCTCGAGCTCGCGCGAGTGCTTCACGAGAAGGAGCCCGGTGGTGACGAGGAGGAGGAGAGCGCAGGCGCCGGCGGCGATGCGCGCGCGCTGCCGCCAGGCCCTGCGGATCAGCCTCTCCCAGCGCGCCTGGGGTCGCGCCTCTATGGGGTCTCCCCTCACGAAGCGGCGCAGGTCCTGCGCCAGGGCTTCCGCCGTTCCGTACCGCTCGCCCGGGTCCTTCCTCAGGCACTTGAGCACGATGGTCTCGAGCTCTCTCGGGATCCGGAAGTTCACGGCCCGAGGCGGGTCCGGGTCCCTGGTCGTGATCTGGGTTAGCGTGTCCTGGTTCGACTTCCCGCGGAAGGGGGGCCGCAGGGTGAGCATCTCGTAGAGCGTGGCGCCGAGCGAGTAGATATCGGTCCGGTGATCGATGCGGGACTTCCGCGCCCGCACCTGCTCGGGGCTCATGTAGAGAGGCGTTCCGACGAAGTCCCCGGTGTCCGTCAGGCTCTCCTGGCCTTCGATCCGCGCGAGACCGAAGTCGAGGATCCTCAACCGGCCCCGCTTGTCGAGCATGAGGTTCGACGGCTTGAGGTCCCTGTGGATGATCGCCTGGGCGTGCGCGCTCTGGAGTCCTTCGGCGGCGCCGGCGAACGCTTCGGCGACCGTGAAGGCGTACCGGGCATCCACGCCCTCGCCGGCCCGCCCGACCCCGTCGGCGCCCGGGGGCTCCGGTGGCGGGGACGCGCCCGAATCGTGCTCGGTCGAGCGGTCGCCGTTCTTTCCGAAGATCCGGGACAGGGCGGCAAGGACCGGCGGGCGCTCCCGCGAGGAGGAGCCCCGCCGCGCGGACCCGCCGCTCGCGGTCGCGGACACGGCCTCGCCGGGGGCCGGCCGGCCCTGATCGCGGAGCCTTTCGATGATCCTCGAGAGGGTCTCGCCCTCGACGAACTCCATCACGTAGTAAGGCGTGTTGTCGTCCACGCCGATTCCGTGCACCGAGACGATGTTCGGATGCTGGAGCTTCCCCGCTATTCGCGCCTCGCGCTCGAAGCGAGCCACGGTCTTCAGGTCCGCGAGGAGTCCCCCCGGGAGCACCTTGATCGCGATGCGCCGCTCCATGGAGCCCTGCCATGCCTCGTAGACGATTCCCATGCCGCCCCGTCCGAGCCGCCGGACCAGCCGATAGTCGCCGAGCACGCCCAGCGGCTTCTCGTCGTTCCTTCCGATCCGATCGTAGGCGCGGAAGAGCTCGAGCACCTCCTCGGCGATCAGCGGGTGCTCCGCGCGCAGGCGCTCCTCGCCGGTCTCGTCGCCCCGGTTCCTCCCGTCGATGAGCTCGGCCAGGAGCCGCTCCTTCAGCTCATCGGTCGATTCCTCGCCCGAGGTGGGAAGCTCTATCCTCTCCTCAGCCATGCACGGACTCACCTTCCGCAGGCGGACGGTGCGGCAGGCGGAAACTCTCCGTCTCTCCAAAGGTCGAGCGCAGCTTCTGGAGGGCTCGCCAGAGGAGCTGGTGGACGGCTTTCGTGGAGCGATGCATCCGCCGCCCGATCTCGACCGTGGAGAGCCCCTGGATCCGGGAAAGCAGGATCACTTCCCGGTGATCGGGGCTCAGGCGCCGGAGCGCATCCTCGAGCCGGTCCAGTCTCTCCGCGCGCCTGAGGCCGGTGAGGGGAGAGTCATCGCCCGTGGGGAGATCGAGATGCGCGGGCATCGATGCATCCCGCGCGTGACGGCGCGCCCAGTAGAGGATGAGGTGGCGGGCGATGCCGTCGAGCCACTTGAGGAACGACCCCTCGCCCCTCCACTCGAACGTCTGGATGGACTGGAATGCTTTGACGAGCGTCTCCTGGATGACGTCCTCGATCTCGACCTTCCGCCGCAGCCCTGCCCCGAGCCTCGCCGAGACGAGGGCCTCGAGCTCGGAGCGGTAGCGCTCGACGAGGCGTTCGAAAGCAACCCTGTCCCCCGCGCGAGCTCTGCCCGCCAGGGTCCGCGTGCTCTCCTCGGACGGCATGCTTCAGGACGGAACGTGGGCGGCAGTGGCCCTGGGAGTTTTGCGAGCACCGGCCCGGCACGGCATGGCTCCCGGCCTCCACGCGAGGAGGCGTGACGAACCATGGATCCGTGTCGGGCCGGCGGAGGGCCGCCTTGCTGCAGGCTTGCCGCCCTCGATGAATCTACGAAGCTATCTCAGTTACTGCAGGTCGTGACGTCTTCGCAAACGAAGCCGTTTACGGGCGAGGTCCCACACAACGGGAACGGGTGCGGAAGGGGATCGCCGCCGCGGAACTGCTGGTCGAGGAGGATCACCGCATCCGTCAGGTTCAGGATGAGGTCGTCGTTGGTGTCGGCAGCCGTGCCGCAGCAGAACGGTTCCCCGCTCAGGAAGAGGTTGTTCAGGATCGTGATGGCATCGGTGATGTTGACGTTACCGCTGCAGTCCGTGTCGCCGCGAAGGAAGAAGGCTCCGGGGACGCCCAGGGGCGAGGCCTTCGAGATGACCTCGATCTCGGCCAGGGCCAGCGAGGGCGATCCGTCGAAGATCCCCGTGATGTCTTCTCGCTTCACCGTGAGGGTGAGCCCATCGAACTCGAGCGAGGGGTCCCACGCGACACGCGTGCCCGTGAGAGCGACGGTGACACGGGTTTCGATCGGATTGCCGACGGGGGACCCGTTCAGGGTCGCCGCGAGCGTGAACGCGTTGACCTGCTGGTTCCCCCGCGTCCCAATGCGAGGAGCGTAGACCACGATCTCCCGGGCGTAGATCGGGACCGTCCAGGACAGCTTGACCCAGTTGTCCGCCTGGAGCGTGCCGGCGGCCCACTCGGCGATGCCCGGGTCGGTCCTCCTGTCGACGAGCATTTGGGGCTGGAACCGCGGACCTTCCCGGGAGGAGCTCGCCTTGACGACCGCGCTCGGCGCGAGGTTCGTCCAGGAGGCATCCTCGGGGACCTGCATCATGGAGTGCCCGGCGTGACAGCCGACGCACTTCCCTGTCTCCCCGGCAATGTTGAAGTTCATTCCGCCGACGTGGAAGATCTGGCCGTCGCGGCCGATGGGGATGGTGCCATCGGGCCTGCGGAGCATCTCGAAGAGCGGAACGCCCGGGGGCAGCTCGAACTTGATCTTCCCATCGGGACCGATCGTCTGGGTGCCGAGCGATATCGGCTCATCCGCGTTCTCGAACTGGGTCCTCTGCGGAGCCATGAAGAACTCGATGGAGAGACCCTTGCCGATCGGGGGCGCGGTCGCTATGGGGACATCGACGGGGGCGTTGAAGAAGATGTTCTCCACCTCGAAGGTGAACTTGCCGCGGGCGTAGGCCTCCTCCCTGGTGGGCGGGGCCGGCTGCTCGGACATGTGAGGCACGCGGTCCGCGATCGCCGGCGCCGACCGGGCGACGAGGGGGACCGGGTCGAGCTCGGCAGTTCCCTGTGTGCGAAGGACGATCGTGGGGGCTCCGTTCCCGGACTGGACGTAGAGGTCGAAGTCGAAGACTGGGGACGGAGCGGCACCGGAGACGATGAAGCTTCCCGACGGAAGGACCGAGGCTCCCTCGTACACGAAGGACACGGGTATACCGGGCACGGGGAACGGCACCTGGCCCCTGGGATCCATGCCGGCGATGCCCAGCGAGAACGTCTGGGGACCGCCGAGGGCCTCGGGCTTCGAGGCTCCCTTGTGGAAGCGCCGGAGGCCGTTCAAGGGGAGCGAGCCGATGATCGGGGTCTGGGGGATGAAGAGGGCGATCACGCTTCCATCGGCGCCGAAGCTCGGCCGGTAGGCCTGCGTTTGCTCCCTGTCGAGCCGGAAGCCGCTCATCATGGCCATCCCGGTCCCATCCGGATTCACGGATGCGAGGAACCAGTTGTTCACGCCGGGGAACTCCGAGGCGCTGACGCTCCGGAGGACCTCGGGGACGACCCCGGTCTCGTCCGGCTTGCCATCGCCATCGTTGTCCTGACCGCCGCCATTCGAGCCGCCCGTGTCACCATAGCCCGGCGACCCCGGGGGAATGGGGTTCGGATCGACGGAGGGGTCCAGGTTGAACTGGCCCGTCCTCCACCACCGAGAGTAGACGATCTGTCCCGTGCTCGGGTCGATCGCCGGCGTGTCCGCGCCGAAACGCTCGGATGTGATCCTGTGCATGTCGGTGCCATCCGCATCGACCACGTAGAGGTTCGTCGAGCGCATACGGGTGTCGGGCGCGATGCCCGGGTGCCTCGTCGAGACGAAGCAGATCCTCCCGTCGGGGAGGTAGCAGGGATCCAGGTCATCGTAGGTCTGGAACTGCGAGGCGGCCGGCCCGTAGACGCCGAGATCGATATTGCGGTCGCTGCGGGTAACCTGGCGGAGGCCCGAACCGTCCGCGCCGACCTCGAAAATCCTCCAGGCCTGCTCGGAATCGGAGAAGCCCGCGAAGACGATGCGGGTCGCGTCGAAGGACACGTCGGGATCCATCACATCGCTCGGAGTGCCGGGTCCCGGCTGGAAGACCGGGCTGGCGGAGCTCGAGTTGGCAGGGAGGAGCATGAGCTTTCCCGAATTCGCCTTGGTGACGAGCCCGGGCATCCGGCCGGCGAAATCGAGCGTCAAGTCCCGGGACACGAAGACGACGGAGTTTTCGACGGCTCCGAGCGGCGCGGCCGAGAGGAGCGCGGCGAACACGGCCACGCCGGACATCCGGCTAAGGCCTCGAGACCCAACGACCCTGGAAAGCGAGCGCATCATGCAGGAACTCCCTTCTGAGACCGGGGACACGCGATGAGAACCCAGGACGCGCGCCCTCTTCCTGATACCCGACGTCTCCTGTCATTCGAGAACCTGAGAACATCATCCACGAGAGGAGTGCGGGAGAAAGAGATTTTTTACGCCGAATCCGCCCGCGGCCGGCCGGGGGGTATCCGGGGGGTTGCAACCCCCACCCCCCGTGCGGACGATAACAGGCTCACCCCCGGGCCCCCCGCATGCCCGCAGAAACCCTTTTCCAGGGCCGCGACTTCCGCCAGACCCGATGTGCACGGGAACGCGGCCCCCCTCGCCCGAAGAAGAGGTCCTTTCATGGATAGGCAAGTCCAGGGAGCGCTGCTCGCAGTCGTGGCAACCGCATCGTCATCCGCAGGGGCGGAATCGTCATCGACAGGGGCGGAGAGGAGCTTCCCGGATCCCGCGCTTCTCCCCGAGCGGATGGGCATGCCGGACCCGCTCATCGGCCTCGACGGCTCGCGCGCGAAGGACGTCCGGGACTGGAACGAGAAGAGGAAGCCCGAGCTCAGGGCGCTGTTCGAGCACTACATGTACGGGAAGATCCCCGCCCGGCCCGAGGGGATGCGCTTCGTGGTCGAGTCGAGGCACCCGGACCTCCTCGGGGGCAAGGCGATCCTCGAGCTCGTCTCGATACGGTATGCTCCGGACGGGACCGCCGGAGCGCCGCGGATCGACCTCATGCTCATCGCGCCCGCCGTCCGGGAAGGTCGCGTTCCGGTCTTCCTCGCGCTCAACTTCTGCGGGAACCACGCCGTGATCGAGGACCCACGCGTGCCGCTCACCCGCAACTGGGTCAAGGAGAGCTGCGGCGGTAAGGACGGGCGCGCCACGGAGGCCGGGCGCGGGACCCAGGCCGGGGACTGGCCGGTGGACGAGATCATCCGGCGCGGCTATGCGCTCGCGAGCTTCGCCACGGCCGACCTCGATTCCGACAGGGCGGAGGTCGCGGGAGACCTCCCGTCCTGGCTCGCGAGGAAGGGAGGCGAGGACCCGGGCCGGGCGGGTCCGGCCGACCGCGGCACCCTTGCCCTCTGGGCATCGGGGTTCCACCGCGCCGTCGACTATCTCGTGACGCGGTCCGACATCGATCCAGCCCGGATCGCCGTCGTGGGCCACTCGCGCAACGGGAAGACCGCCCTGCTCGCGGCCGCGTTCGACGAACGGATCGCTCTCGCCATCCCCCACCAGGCCGGCTGCGGGGGCACGGCTCCGAGCCGCGGAACGGTCGGGGAGTCCGTGAAGCAGATCAACGAGGGCTTCCCCCACTGGTTCAACGGACAGTTCAAGAAGTTCAACGACGCTCCCGCGAGGCTTCCCTTCGACCAGAACTGCCTCGCTGCTCTCTGCGCCCCGCGGCCGATCCTCTTCTCGAACGCGGAGAAGGACATCTGGGCGAACCCGGCGGGACAGCTCGAGACGCTGCGGGGAGCCGAGAGCGTCTACAGGCTCCTCGGCGCGGGCGGGCTCGAAGGGATTCCGGAGCCGGGGAAGCTCTCGGGAGGCGCTCTCGGCTACTTCATTCGCCCCGGCGAGCACTCCATGACCCGGGAGGACTGGAAGGTGTTCCTCGACTTCGCCGACCGGCATCTGAAGGGCCGGTCCCCCTAGCCCCGTGCCGCGCGGGCGACTTCATGCGGGCACCTCCGGCTACTCCTACAAGGAATGGAAGGGAGCCTTCTATCCCGCCGATCTCCCCGAGCGCAGGTTCCTCGAGTACTACGGGGGGAAGCTCTCGACCGTCGAGGTGAACAACACGTTCTACCGCTTTCCGACCG
>Ga0075420_100005350_pt1 | contig 11287 bp, 13 predicted proteins | sample SoiMetdeltSBSDD4_FD_75296 | JGI IMG/M metagenome (GOLD analysis project Ga0075420, IMG submission 75296) | Bulk soil microbial communities from a Populus tree surrounding site in Tennessee, USA - Soil MetaG P. deltoides SBSDD4 | ecosystem: Environmental > Terrestrial > Soil > Tree plantation... | reverse complement strand
TTTGCCTCGGCCTCGGCGCCGCGGTGCTGTTCCTCGCGCTGCGCGCGGGCGGCCAGCGCATCGCGCTGCCGCGCGGTCAGTGGGGACGCCTCTGGCTCCTCGCGCTCCTCAACATCACGAGCTGGAACATGCTGGTCGCTTTCGCCGTGGGCATGATTCCTTCGGGGCGCGCGGCGATCGTGGCGTACACCATGCCCGTCTGGGCGGTTCCGCTGTCGGTCTGGCTCCTCGGCGAGCGCATTACGGGAAGGAAGCTCGTGGGCCTTGCACTGGGCCTGGGCGGCCTGGCGCTCCTGCTGCTCGAGAGCTTCGCCGGCCTCGGCGCGGCGCCGCTCGGCTCGCTGCTCGTCTTCGGCGCCGCGGTGTCCTGGGCGCTCGGCACCGTGCTGCAGAAACGCTTCCCCGTGAACCTGCCGGTCGGGCCGTATACCGCGTGGATCATGGTGCTCGGCGGCGTGCCGATCTTCGCCGGCGCCCTCGCGTTCGAGGACTGGCGCGCGCTGCGCGAAGTCGGCGTGATCGCGTGGCTCGGCACCGCGTACAACGTGGTGATCGCCTTCGCCTTCGCGCACTGGGCCTGGATCAAGATCGCGACCTCGGTGCCGGTGAGCGTGTTCTCGATCAGCATGCTGCTGATACCGGTCGTCGGCGTGGTGAGCGGAATGCTGTTTCTCGGCGAACGCCCGACCTGGGCCGAGTACGTGGCGCTCGCGCTCGTGATCGTCGCGCTGCTCACGGTGCTGCGGCCAAGTGGCGTCGCGCGGGGATCCGCGCGGGGCTCCAGTTCCTGACCGCCTGCCGCAGGTCGTCGGTCTCGGGCTGACCGAGAAACGAGAGCGCGCGCCGTAAGACCTCCACGCTCGGCCAGACCGGCGCCGCGCCGGTCTGCTTCGAGAGCTTCTCGCCTGCGGCGTTGACCGCTGCCGGCACGTGCAGGTAACGCGGCGTCGCGTAGCCGAGCAGCCGCTGCAACAGGATCTGACGCGGCGTCGAATCCAGAAGATCCGCGCCGCGCACCACGTCAGTCACGCCCTGCGCGGCGTCGTCCACGACGACCGCGAGCTGGTAAGCGAACTGTCCGTCCGCCCGATACAGGACGAAATCGCCGACGTCGCGTCCGACGACCTGCTCCTGGCGGCCTTGCACACGATCGACGTAGATAATGGGCTCCGAACCGGCGAGGACGCGCTGTGCGCGCCGCGTCCGGCCGAGGGCGATCCCGCTGCGGCAAGTTCCCGGGTAGATCTGCGCGCCGTCGGCCGCCAGGCCGAGCGACGAATCGGCGATCTCGCGTCGCGAGCAGCCGCACCAATAGGTGTGCGCCTCCAGGCTTCGCAGCGCTTCCCGGTAGAGCGCGCTGCGCGCGCTCTGGTAGACCACCTCGCCGTCCCAGGAGAGCCCGAAGGCTTCCAGCGTGCGGAGAATCTGGTCCGCCGCCCCGGGCTGCGCGCGCGGCGTGTCGAGGTCCTCGATGCGCAACAGCCAGCGGCCGCCGGCGGCGCGCGCATCGAGCCAGCTCGCGAGCGCCGCGACCAGCGACCCGAAGTGCAGCGGACCGGTCGGCGAGGGCGCGAACCGGCCAGCGTACATGATTGTCTAGAGTACACTGCCCCCGTTTTTTCTCTTCGCACGAAAGGATCGCCGTGGCCATCGTCGAGCTCACCAAGGACAACTTCGAGAAGACCGTCAACGACCACCCGATGGTGATCGTCGATTTCTGGGCTCCCTGGTGCGGGCCGTGCCGCGGCTTCGCCCCGGTATTCGAGAAAGCGTCCGAAGCGCACGCCGACGTCGTGTTCGCGAAGGTCAACACCGACGAGCAGCAGGAACTCGCCGCGAGCTTCGGCATTCGCTCGATTCCCACGCTGATGGTGTTCCGCGAGAAGGTGATCCTCTTCAGTCAGCCGGGCGCGCTGCCCGGCGCCGCGCTCGAGCAGGTGATCACCCAGGCGAAGGCGCTCGACATGGCCAAGGTCCACGCCGAGGTCGAGGGGCAGGCGCGCAACCCGCAGTAACATTAGGGCCGCGATGAGCGGCTCACGGCTCGAGAAGGACAGCTTCGGCACCATCGAGGTGCCGGCCGACCGGCTCTGGGGCGCGCAGACCGAGCGCAGCCGCCGCTTCTTCCGCATTTCCAGCGAGCGCGTGCCGCTCGCGGTGATCCACGCCCTCGCGCTGGTCAAGCAGGCCGCGGCCCGGGTCAATGCCGAGTTAAACCTTTTGCCGAAGGAAAAGGCAGAGGCAATCGAGCGCGCGGCCGACGAAGTGCTGTCCGGCCGGCATGACGGCGAGTTCCCGCTCGTCGTATGGCAGACCGGCTCCGGCACGCAGACCAACATGAACGTGAACGAGGTGCTCGCCAATCGTGCTTCGGAGCTCCTCGGCGGCGAGCGCGGGCAGAAGCGCCTGGTGCATCCCAACGACGAGGTGAACCTCGGCCAGTCGTCGAACGATATCTTCCCGACCGCCATGCACATCGCCGCCGCGCGCGTGGTGCAGGACGAGGTCATTCCCGCCACCGAGCTGCTGAGGGCCACCTTGGCCCGCAAGCGCGATGCGTTTGCCTCGATCATCAAGATCGGGCGCACGCACCTGCAGGACGCCACCCCGCTCACGCTCGGCCAAGAATTTTCCGGCTACGTAGCCCAGCTCGAGCACGCGCAGGCCGCGTTGCGCGCCGCGCTGCCGGGGCTGCATGAGCTCGCGATCGGCGGCACGGCAGTGGGCACGGGCCTCAACACGCACGCGGAATTTGCCGGCCGGGTTTGCGTCCGGGTCGCTGCCAGCACCAAGATTGCTTTCGTGGAAGCGAAGAACAAGTTCGCCGCCTTGGGCGGGCACGAGCCGCTGGTATTCGCGCATGGCGCGCTGAAGACTCTGGCTGTCGCGCTTTCCAAGATCGCGAACGACATCCGCCTGCTCGCCTCGGGGCCGCGTTCGGGCTTCGCGGAGCTGCGTATTCCGGAGAACGAGCCCGGAAGCTCGATCATGCCGGGCAAGGTCAACCCGACTCAGGCAGAGGCGTTGACCATGCTGTGCGCCCAGGTGATGGGGAACGACGTCGCGGTAACGCTCGGCGGCGCATCGGGCCACCTCGAGCTCAACGTGTACAAGCCGATGATGATCCATGCGTTCCTGCAAAGCGCGCGGCTGCTTGCCGACGGCTGCCGCTCGTTCGACGAGCATTGCGCGCAGGGCATCGAGCCCGACAAGGCGCGTATCGGCGAGCTGCTGGCGCGCTCGCTGATGCTGGTCACGGCGCTCGCGCCGCATATCGGCTACGACCGCGCCGCCGACATCGCGAAGAAGGCGCATCGCGAAGGCAGCACGCTGCGCGAGGCCGCGCTCGCTCTCGGCTACGTGAGCGCGCAGGACTTCGACCGCTGGGTGCGCGCCGATGCCATGCTCGGGCCGAAGCGATGAGGCGCAGGAACTTCATGCTCGCAATGATGGCCGCGGCGGCGTTGCCGGCGCATCCAGGAGCCGAACGCTTTCATCGCGGGCTGCTGTGGCGCGTCCGCCGCGATGGCGCGGCGCCGAGCCATGTCTACGGCACGATTCACGTCGCCGATCCGCGCGTCGCCGATCTGCCGCCGGTGGTGCGCGCGCATTTCGATGCCGCAAGAAGCCTGATGCTCGAGTTCGTGCCCGATAGCTATTCGCGCGAGCGCTTCCTCGAGGCGGCGATGTTCCTCGATCGGCGCACGCTCGCGGACGAGATCGGGCCCGAGGATTTCGAGCGCGCGGTCGCGCTGCTCGCGCCGGCCGGCCTGTCGCGCGAGCTGGTGAGCAAGCTCAAGCCCTGGGGCGTCCTCCTCAACCTGCGCAATCCGAAGCGTGCGGAGCACGGCGTGGCGCTCGACAACCGGCTCGCCGAGCTGGCGCGCGCGCGGCGGCTGCCGGTCTCGCAGATCGAAGGGGTGGAGGAGCAGATTTTCACCTTCGACGAGTTCCCGATGGAGTCGCAGGTCGCACTGCTCCGGCACAGCCTCGCGCACGCCGACGAGCTGGCCGAGATCGCCGAGCGCACGCTCGAGGCCTACCTCGAGCGCGACCTGGCGGCGATCTGGCGCCTGCGCGAGCACTTCGTCGCGCGCCACCCGCAGATCGCCAGGCACCAGGCGGTGATGACCAAGCGCGTGCTCTACGATCGCAGCGTGGTCATGGCATTTCGCATGCAGCGCGAGCTGCGCCGCGGCGCCGCGTTCGTCGCGCTAGGCGCGCTCCACCTGTATGGGGAGAAGGGGGTCCTCGCGCTGCTGGAAGAGGACGGCTACCGCGCCGAAAGGGTGTACTAGGTGCTCGTGGTCCTGATCTCCGGTCGCGGCAGCAACATGGAAGCGTTGATCGAAGCCGGGCTGCCGGTCGGCGCGGTCATCAGCAATCGGGCCGACGCCGCAGGGCTCGCGCTTGCCGGCAAGCGCGGCATCGCGACCCGGGTCGTCGAGCATCGGCGCTACGCGGCGCGCGAGGACTTCGACCAGGCGCTCGCCGCCGAGCTCGACCGCTTTGCGCCGCGCCTGGTGGCGCTCGCGGGATTTATGCGCATCCTGACGCCCGGCTTCATCGCGCGCTATCGCGAGCGGCTGCTCAACATCCATCCCTCGCTCCTGCCGGCGTTCCCGGGACTGGACACGCACGAGCGCGCGCTCGCCGCGGGCGTCAAGGTGCACGGCTGCACGGTCCATTTCGTCACCGCCGAGCTCGACCACGGGCCGATCGTGGCGCAGGCCGTGGTGCCGGTACGCGCCAGCGACGATGCCGCGACGCTCGCCGCGCGCGTGCTCAAGCAGGAGCACGTTATTTATCCTCGCGCCGTGCGCTGGTTCCTGGAGGACAAGCTCGCCCTCCGCAATGGCGTGGTTCAGCTGAAAGGCAACGATGCGCAGCTTGTGTTGGCTGCTGATTAGCCTGCCGCTTTCGGACGCGGCGTTCGCGCAGGCGGTTCCACCGCCGCGCGTGGAGATCGAATACGAGCTCAAGCGCAACGGCAAGACCATGGCGGAGGTGGTCGATCGCCTGGAGCACGCGAACGGCGCGTACCAGCTCACCGAGACCTGGAAGGGTAAGGGGATGTACTCGCTGCTCGGCCGCGCCAAGCGCACGAGCCAGGGTACGCTCACGGCGGGCGGGCCGCGCCCGCATGAGTACGTCGACGAGCGCAGCGGCCGCGACACGCAGCGCGTCACGTTTGACTGGGCCGCAAACACCATCACCCGCCGCTACAAGGGCCAGACGCGCACCGAGCCGGTGCCCGCCGATACGCAGGACCGGTTGTCGTTCCTGTTCGCGCTGACGTTCGCGTCGCAGAAGAACGAGTCCGTGAGCTTTCACGTCGCCGATGGCCGCGGCATGTCGCGCCATACCTACGATCCGAACGGCCGCGAGCGCATCGGGACCCCGGCGGGCGAATTCGACACCGTCAGGGTCTTGCGCAAGAACGGCTCGGGTGACGTCGCCGAGATCTGGCTCGCCGCGAACCGCAGCTATCTTCCGGTGCGCATCGTGGTGGTCGAGCAGGACGGCACGCGCTACGAGCACGTCGCCACGCGCATCTCGCAGTGACCCTCACGCGCGGGGTCCTGGCCCACGCCCGGGACGCGCTTTCGCGGTTGCTGCGCTTCGATGCGCCCGCCGACCAGGTCCTGTCGAGCTACTTCCGCAGCCACCGCAATCTCGGCCGCCGCGATCGCGCGTTCGTCGCGGAGACAGTATTCGCGGTGTTGCGCCGCAAGCGCTCGCTCGAAACGGCGGCGGGAAGCACCGATCCCCAGTCGCTGCTCGCCGCGGCGCTGGTACGCATCCAGGGACTGTCGTCGCGGGCGCTGCAGGAATTCTTTGATGCGGATCTTCTGCGCCAGCTGCGCGAGCAACGCCCCGAGCGGCTGCCGGCCGCGGTGCGCGCGGACTTGCCCGATTGGCTCTGGGAGCGACTCGTCCGCATGCATGGCGAAGAGCAGGCCGCACGGATCGCGCAGGGGCTGCTCAATCCGGCGCCGCTCGACCTGCGCGTCAATCTCGCGCGCGTTGACCGGGCTGCCGCGCGCGCGCGATTGACGAGCGATGGCCTCGAGGCATCGGACACGCCGTATTCGCCGTCCGGCCTGCGCCTCGACGCCAAGCCGGCGATCAACCGGCATGCGCTCTTCACCGCAGGCCTGATCGAGGTTCAGGACGAAGGCAGTCAGCTCCTCGCCTGGCTGCTCGCGCCCCGACGTGGCGAGATGATCGCCGATTACTGCGCGGGCGCCGGCGGCAAGACTCTTGCTCTTGCGATGCTGATGCGCGGAACGGGCCGGGTCTACGCGATGGATATCTCGGCGAAGCGGCTGGCGGCGCTTGCGCCGCGCGCCGCGCGAGCCGGCATCACCAACGTGCATACATTGATGCTCGGCGAGGACGACGCACGCGCCCGACGGCTCACCGGCAAGCTCGACCGCGTCCTGGTGGATGCGCCGTGCACCGGTCTGGGCACCCTGCGGCGAAACCCCGACCTGAAATGGCGCCACGGCCCGGTGGCAGTCGCCGAGCTGGCCGAAAAGCAGCGCCGGATCCTCGGCGCGGCGGCGCGGCTCCTGAAGCCGGGCGGCCGGCTCGTCTACGCGACCTGCAGCATCCTGCAGGAGGAAAACGACGCGGTGGTCGACGATTTCCAGCGCCAGCACGCCGATTTCCAGTCTCTTTCCTGCGCCGAGCTGCTCGCCGGGCAGCGCATCGCGCTCGACACCGGAGCGCGACTGCGGCTTTTGCCACACCTGCACGGCACCGACGGGTTTTTTGCCGCGGCCTTTGTAAAAAAGTCTTTTGGCAAAGGGGCTTGCGAAACCCCGGACTCGTCCCAACCATTCGCGTAGAATGGCCGGCGCTCTTAACAACCACTCCTAAGGCAAGCTCAATCTGATGCTGTTTTCCGGCTGGCTGGACCTCCCCTGGTGGGGGTACGTGCTCGCAGCACTCGCCCTGACGCATATCACGATCGCGTCGGTCACCATTTATCTTCACCGCTGCCAGGCGCATCGCGCGCTCGAGCTGCATCCGGTGGCTTCGCATTTCTTCCGCTTCTGGCTCTGGCTCACCACCGGCATGGTGACCAAGGAGTGGGCCGCCATCCATCGCAAGCACCATGCGAAGGTCGAGACCGAGGAAGACCCCCACAGCCCGCAGGTCCACGGCATCAACCGCGTGTTGTGGCTGGGCGTCTTCCTGTACGTGAAAGAGGCGTACAACGACGAGACGCTTCAGCGCTACGGCCACGGAACGCCGGACGATTGGATCGAGCGTAAGGTCTATACGCCACATTCGATGTCGGGCGTTCTGGTCCTGCTGGCGGCCGATCTCTTGGTCTTCGGCGTGGTGCCGGGCGCGCTCATCTGGCTCACGCAGATCGCCTGGATCCCGTTCTGGGCCGCTGGCGTGATCAACGGCGTCGGCCACTTCTTCGGCTACCGCAACTACGACCAGGTGCCCGATGCGAGCACGAACATCGTGCCCTGGGGCATCCTGATCGGCGGCGAAGAGCTGCACAACAACCACCACGCGTTCGCCGCCTCGGCCAAGCTCTCATCCAAGTGGTACGAGTTCGACATCGGCTGGATGTACATCTGCATCCTCGAGTCGCTCGGGCTCGCCACGGTGAAGCGCCTCGCGCCGACGCCGCGCTTCGCGCGCCCCAAGCCTGCGGCCGATCTCGAGACCCTGCACGCGGTGATCGCCAACCGCTACGACGTGCTCTCGCGCTACGCCAAGTCCTTCCGGCGCACCTATGCAGAGGAGCTGGAGCGCCTGCGCCACTGGTCCCCGCGCGACGCCGAGCTGCTGCGCTCGCTGAAGCGCGCGCTGATGCGCGGGCAGGCCGCCGCGGGCGGCGAGGCCACGCGGCTCGCCGAGGTGCTGAAGAACTCGCGCGCGCTCGCCACCGCGGTTGCGATGCGTCATGAGCTCGCCGCGCTGTGGGAGCGCTCGAATGCTTCCACCGAGCAACTGCTGCGCCAATTGCAGGATTGGTGCCGGCGTGCCGAAGCGAGCGGCGTTGCTCCGCTCGTGGATTTCTCGCAGCGCCTGCGCTCCTACGCGCTAGCCTAGCAAACCGCTTGCCGGAGTAGCTGTAGGGTGTTCGCTGTCGGCCGCGCGCCACAGCAAGATGGCCGCTCGTCCGATATGCAGGGCGGAAATCGGCCGCTTAGCATCGTTCGGCCAATCAACCTCCGAACGGACTGCTCATGAAATCCTCTTCCCTTGCTGTCACGGTGGCGCTCGCTGCCACCGCGTTCACCGCTCCAGCTGTGGCGCAGTCGCAGCCGCCGCCGCAACCGGCGCCGGCGGATACCTGGCGCATGCCGTACGAGCGCGGATTCTGGGGGCATGCCGGCGTCAGCTTCGGCCAGTCGAAGCTCCTCGACGAGAGCTGTCCGGCCGGCTTTGCCTGCGACGACAAGGACCAGGCGTTCCGGGCCTTCGCCGGCGGCAGGTTCAACAACATCTTCGGCTTGGAGTTCGGTGCTATGAACTTCGGCAAGTTCCAGGGCGGCGGCGGCGAGATCGACGGCTGGGGCGGCGACATCGCGGTCCTCCTCGGCATTCCGATCGGCGCCAATTCGGCGATTTTCGGCAAGGCCGGCGTGATCTACGCGCGCACCGAGGTCAGCGCGGCCGCGCCGGGCGCGGCCACCGGCAAGGAGCGGGGCTGGGGCGGGCGCTATGGCATCGCCGGGCAGCTCGGCCTGACGAAGGAATGGGCGCTGCGAGCGGATTATGACCGTTACGAGATCGCCGCTCCCGGCGACCATCGCGATCTGGAAACGCTGATGCTCGGCGTGCAATACACCTTCAGGTAGAAAACCTGCAGCCAGAAAAACCAAGGGCCCTTTGAGGGCCCTTGGTCTTGTTACTTCAGCTTGGTCTCTTTGTAGATGACGTGCTTGCGCGCCTTGGGATCGTACTTCTTGATCTCCAGCTTGTCGGGCGTGGTGCGCTTGTTCTTGGTCGTAGTGTAGAAGTGGCCGGTGCCGGCCGAGGATTCGAGCTTGATCTTTTCGCGCATGGTCAGGCTTTCTTGCGGGCTTTGATTTCAGCGAGCACGGCTTCCACGCCGAGCTTGTCGATGCGGCGCAGGCCGGCGGTCGACACGCGCAGGCGCACCCAACGGTTCTGGCTCTCCACCCAGAAGCGCCGGTAGTGCAGATTCGGCTCGAAGGTGCGAATCGTCTTGTTGTTCGCGTGCGAGACGTAGTGGCCCTTCATCGGCTTCTTGCCGGTGACCTGGCAGACACGGGACATGCGAGACTCCGGGAAATCGCGAAAGGCGCTGATTCTACTATAACAATTCGCGCTCGGCGAAAGAAATCGCCTGGTTGCCGGCGATGATGAAATGGTCCAGCACCTTCACGTCGACCAGGGCGAGCGCCTCCTTCAGGTTGCGGGTCAGCAGCTCGTCGGCCTGGCTGGGTTGCGCCACGCCGGACGGATGATTGTGCGCGAAGATCACCGCCGCCGCGTTCCGCGCGAGCGCGGCCTTGACGACCTCGCGCGGGTAGACGCTGGTCTGTGTGAGCGTGCCGCTGAATGCTTCCTTGATCTCGATCACCTTGTGCTGAGCGTCAAGCCAGATGCAAACGAACACTTCCTCTTCTCTGCGGCTGAGCGTCAGGCGCAGATAGTCGCGCACCGCGTTCGGCGAAGTGAGCGCCGCAGTCCGCTTGAGTTCTTCCTGCAGCGCGCGGCGCGCGAGCTCGATCGCGGCGGCGAACTGGGCGGCCTTGGCAGGGCCGAGCCCCTTGACCCGTCCGAGGCGGGAGCCTGCCTCCAGCACCCCGCTCACGCCCTTGAATTCCTGCACGAGTTCGCGACCGAGATCGACCGCGCTTTTACCCGGCAGTCCCGTTCGCAGCAGCACGGCAAGCAGCTCGGCGTCGCTGAGTACCTTCGCGCCTTCGGCTAGAAGCCGCTCGCGTGGCCGCTCGGCGAGCGGCCAGTCCGAAATCGCCATGTCCGAGGCTTTCCCTTAGAATCGTCTCCCCTTAACGGGGCAGGTGGTCGACCCGATGACATTGACGGGAAAGCGAGTTCTTCTCGGCATCACCGGCGGCATCGCGGCCTACAAGGCCGCCGAGCTGACGCGCCTGCTGGTAAAGGCCGGCGCGGACGTGCGCATCGCCATGACCGAGGCGGCGACGCGGTTCATCGGTACCGCGACCCTGCAGGCGCTCTCCAGCCAGCCGGTATGGACCGACCTGTGGGACGACCGCGTCAAGGACGCAATGGGTCACATCGAGCTCTCGCGCGACCGGGATCTGATCGTGGTCGCGCCCGCGTCGGCCGACTTCATGGCCAAGCTCGCGTTGGGCCTGGCCGACGATCTCCTGTCTACCCTGTGCGTAGCCCGGCGCTGCCCGCTGATAGTGGCGCCGGCGATGAACGTGGAGATGTGGCAGAACCCGGCGACCGCGCGCAACGCGGAAACGCTGCGCGCCGACGGCGTGCAGATCGTCGGACCGGCGTCGGGCGGGCAGGCCTGCGGCGAAATGGGGATGGGGCGCATGACCGAGCCCGCGGACATCCTGGCCGACGTGCAGTTTTTTTTTCGACCGAAACACCTCGAGGGCAAGCGCGTCGTGGTCACGGCGGGGCCGACCGAGGAGCCGATTGACCCGGTTCGGGTCATCACCAACTCGAGCTCCGGCAAGATGGGTTACGCGGTGGCGCGCGCGGCGCGCGAAGCCGGCGCGCAGGTTACGCTGATCAGCGGGCCGGTGTCGCTGCCGACCCCGGCCGGCGTGGCGCGCGTCGACGTGCGCACTGCGCAGGAGATGTTTGAGGCGGTGAAGAAGGACGTGAAGGGCGCCGACGTGTTCATCTCGGTCGCCGCGGTTGCCGATTACCGCGTGAAGAACCCCGCCGCGCAGAAGATCAAGAAGGCGAACGGCCACCTCTCGCTCGAGCTCGAGGAGAACCCGGACATCCTCGCGTGGGTCGCCGGCCTGCCCAAAGCGCCGTTCTGCGTCGGCTTCGCCGCCGAGAGCGAGAATCTGGCGCAGAACGCCAAGGCTAAGCTCGCGAAGAAGAAGCTGCCGCTGATCGTCGGCAACCTGGCACAGGAAGCGCTCGGGCGCGACGACAGCGCGATCACGCTCTACGACGCCGACGGCGAGCACCCGCTCGGCCGCGGCTCCAAGCTGGCGCTCGCGCGCAAGCTGCTCGAGCACGTCGCCGGCAAGCTGCCGATCCGCAAATGAGGAAACTGGAAGTCAAGATCCTCGACGAGAGGATCCGCGGCATGCTGCCGCATTAC
>Ga0075420_100005346_pt1 | contig 11292 bp, 10 predicted proteins | sample SoiMetdeltSBSDD4_FD_75296 | JGI IMG/M metagenome (GOLD analysis project Ga0075420, IMG submission 75296) | Bulk soil microbial communities from a Populus tree surrounding site in Tennessee, USA - Soil MetaG P. deltoides SBSDD4 | ecosystem: Environmental > Terrestrial > Soil > Tree plantation... | reverse complement strand
AGCCGCCAGCATGAGTACGCAACACGCAGTCGTCAGTCGCATGGGATGTTCTCCCCACGCGATTCTCCCATGTCTTCACAAATATTCAGTCCGAGCAACTTGGCAACCTCATTGTCAACCTGAGGGCCGAGTCGCGCATGCAGGCCGTCCTGGGCGGCGTACGTCTCAACCTGCGGATGTTCCCGCGCGTCGTGCCGTTCGTGGAAGCACTCGGCGGGCCTGTCTTCTTTTCGTCGACGGCCATCACGAGCATCGACGGGGTCGTGTTCGAATCGGAAACGACCGAAGTGTCGGAGACCCATTCACTGCTTCAGATCGGAGGCGGCGTGTCGCTGGGTCTCAGCGAGGTGCTCGGCGTGCGAGTGGTCCTGGCCAATCGCCGCTTCTTCGCGAACGGCGAAAGCAGCAACGCGATCCGGCTGGCGGTGGGCGCGGCGCTGAGCTTTTGATGGCCTTTTGATCGCACCGCCGCGCGGCGGATGTATCCTTGCGCCGTGCGAGGGCGAGGTCTTTGGTCCTTCGTTCTTGGTTCTTGGTCCGTGCTGTGGTCCAAAGTCCTTGGTCAGCACTGGCAGCAACAAGCCAGCGTCATTGACGGACTAAGGACCCACGGACCACGCACTAAGGACGGACTAAGCACCAAGCCCCAAGGACCAAGGACGAGTCTCGTCGCGGCACTCGCGGCGATGGTCATCGGCACCACGTTTGCCGCGGTGTCCGCGCAGCGCGGGGCCGAACCAGTTCCCGCGCCGATGCCGCCGGTGCTCCGCGACTACCGGCCCGTAACCGCCGAGCGCCTCAAGAATCCCGAGGACGACAACTGGCTGATGATCCGCCGCACATATGACGGCTGGGGATTCAGTCCGCTGACGCAGATCACGCCGGCCAACGTCGCGCGCCTGCGGCCAGTCTGGGTCTTCTCGACAGCCGAAGCGCGCGTCCACCAGGCGGCGCCGCTCGTCAACGGCGGCGTCATGTTCGTGACCAGTCCGAACAATCAGGTCATCGCCATCGACGTCAAGAGCGGCAATCTGCTGTGGCGTTACAGGCGTCCGCGTACGCCGGCGATGGCCGTGCCGCATGAAACCAACCGCGGCGTCGCGCTCTACGGCGACCGGGTGTACTTCGCGGCGGGCGAGGCGGTGCTCGTCGCGCTCGATGCGCGCACGGGCCGCGAGATATGGACGACGGTCGTGGCGGATAACGCCGCGGGGTACTACACGACCCTTGCGCCGCTCGTCGCCGGCGGTGTCGTCATGGTCGGCGCTTCGGGTGGTGAGTTCGGCATTCGTGGATTCATTGCGGCGTTCGATCTCGACACAGGCAAGGAGCGATGGCGGACGTACACGGTGCCCGCACCCGGCGAGCCGGGCAGCGAGACGTGGCCCAAAGGCGATCAGTGGAAGACCGGCGGCGCGCCGGTGTGGGTGACGGGCAACTACGATCCCGAGACGAACCTCGCCTTCTGGGGCACGGGCAACGGCGGGCCGACGATCGGCGACCAACGTCCCGGCGACAACCTCTACGTCACATCAGTGGTGGCGCTCGACGTTGCGAGCGGCGCGATCAAGGGTTACCACCAATACCATCAGAACGATTCGTGGGACTGGGACGAAGTCTCGCCGCCCATCCTCGTGGATTACCGCCGCAACGGCCGTACGATCAAAGGACTGATCGACGTTGCGCGCGACGGCTACATCTGGTTTCTCGAACGGAGCACCGGCCCGATTCGCTTCGTCGAAGGCAAGCCGTTCGTCTTTCAGAACGTCTTTCGCGGCGTGGATCCGGTGAGTGGACGACCCGACGTCGACCCCGAGCGCAAGCCGATGACGGGCAAGCGCGCCGATTTCTGTCCTGGCGTGCACGGCGGCAAGAACTGGCCGCCGATCGCTTTCAGCCCGCGCACGCGCATGATCTACATCCCCGCCAACAACAATCTGTGCGGGTCCAATATGGGCACGCAGCCGCAGTACACACCGGGACGCCCGTTCGTCGGCATCAGCGGCAGCCGGCCGTTCATTCGGCCGGGCGCCGATCACGTCGGCGAAGTGCAGGCATGGAACGTGGACACCGGACAGAAGATCTGGACGCACGAGCACAAGAAGTCGCCGAACTGGGGCGGCATGCTGGCCACCGCAGGCGGCGTCGTCTTCTCAGGCGGCACGAGCGATCGCAAGTTCCACGCGTTCGACGCCGCGACGGGCAAGCTGCTGTGGGAATTCCCGATGAACTCGGGCGCGCTCGCGCCGCCATCGTCGTTCTCGGTCGACGGCAAGCAGTACGTCGCGGTTGAAACAGGATGGGGCGGCGATTCACGCGGCATGCAGGCGACGCTCAATAATCTGTTCCCGGGTGAGTATCCCGAGGTGCCTGAAGGCGGTGCCGTTTGGGTGTTCGCGCTGGAGTGAGCGGAGGACGCGGAGAAAAGCCCATCGCAGAGAGCGCTGAGGAGCAGAGACACGCGGGGGAGAGCTGCCGCACGTGCCCCGCGCTTCGCGCGGCATGGATCGAGAGTGGCACGCTCACAAACGCCACACGATTACACAGCGCTTGTGATCGTGCCTCTCTCGATCCATGCAAGCGGCCGCAGGCCGCTGGGCCCGTGCGGCAGCCTCCGCGATCTCAGCTTCTCTGCGATCTCGGCGATTGTTTTCGTGACAAGCGATTGCGACGTAGGTAAGTGCAAATGCAGAAACTGATTCGCACCATCGTGCCGGCATTCGTCGCAGGACTCGCGGGCGCGTGGCTGGCGATCGCGGCATGGCCTGTGACCGGTGAAGCGCAAGGCTATCGACCGCCGCGGCTCGCCGACGGGCATCCCGATCTCAACGGCATCTGGCAGGCGCTCAACGAAGCGAACTACGACATCGAGATGCACGTCGCACGTCCGGCTCTCGCGCTGCGCGATGGTCCGTATGGTCCCGTGCCTGACGCGCCGGTGCTGGCCTTTGGTGCGGCCGGCGCCGTGCCGCCCGGCGTCGGCGTCGTCGACGGCGACGAGATTCCGTATCGTCCTGAAGCGCTGAAGACGAAGCAGGAAAACCAGCAGCAATGGCTGACACGCGATCCCGAGATCAAGTGCTACCTGCCCGGCGTGCCGCGCGCGACGTACATGCCGCATCCGTTTCAGATCGTCCAGAGCTCGAGTCAGCTGCTGATCGCGTATCAGTACGCGGGAGCGGTGCGTGACATCCACTTGAAAGATCCGGGCCCAGCGCCGGTCGATTCGTGGATGGGCCAATCGGTCGCGAAGTGGGACGGCGACACGCTCGTCGTGGATGTCACTGGCATGAACGATCAGACGTGGTTCGATCGGGCCGGCAACTTCCACAGCGATTCGCTGCACGTCGTGGAACGCTACACGCGGACCAGCGCCGACGTGATCGCCTACGAGGCCACCATCGAGGATCCCAAGGTGTTCACGCGGCCGTGGAAGATGAGCATGCCGCTCTACCGCCGGCAGGAACGGAACGCGCAGCTCATGGACTTCAAGTGCGTAGAGTTCGTTGAAGAGTTGATGTACGGCCAGTGGCGCAAGAAGCCGCTGGGCCGGTAAATGTAGTGTCCGGCTTCAGCCGGACCGTGAAGGATGAGGCACATGCGGCATCGATGTTTCGTCGTGACGATGATGTGCGGGATGTTGCTGGCGCTGTCGGCAGTTAAGCCACCGACGGTGGTCGGGCAGGGCGCGAAGCCGTACTCGCCCAAGCGGATGCCCGACGGTCATCCTGATTTACAGGGGACATACGACCTGGCCACGCTCACGCCGCTCGAGCGGCCGCCGGGCATGAAACCGGTGTTGACGCGCGAGGAAGTGGCGAAGATTGAACGTGCGGTTGCGGCGCAAGTCGATGAAGGCGCCAAGCCGATCAGTGGCGAACGCGCCGCACCGCCGAAAGGCGGCGACGGCTCGGCCGGCGCCGCAGGGAACGTCGGTGGCTACAACAACTTCTGGCTCGATCCCGGTTCGACCTACACGATCGTTAACGGTGAGATCCGCACGTCGATCATCGTCGATCCGCCGGACGGCCGGATGCCGCAGTTGACACCTGCGGCGCGGCAGCGCATCGCCGCGCGTCTGCTCGCCGGGGCGGTCTCGGTGCCAAACAACGATCGCGGTCTGGAAACCGCGCCTGGCGCGTACGACGATCCAGAACGGCGACCACTTGGCGAGCGCTGTCTGCTCGGGTTCGGATCGACGGCAGGTCCGCCGGCGTTGCCGAACTACTTCTACAACAACCTCCACAAGATCGTGCAGACGCCGAACACCGTGATCATCGTCAACGAGATGGTCCACGACGTGCGCGTCGTCCGGATGAACGGTCAGCATCCGCCCAAACACATCCGCAAGTGGATGGGCGATTCGATTGGCCGCTGGGAAGGCGACACGCTGGTCGTCGACACGACCAACTTCAACGCTGACCAGATCCGCTACGCCGTGCAGGCGGCGCCTGGCCGGGGACTGTTCATGGTGGAGAGCCTTGGTGCAAAGCCGCAGGACCGGCTGCAGGGACCCAGCCAGGATCTGCACGTGATGGAGCGTTTCACGCGCGTGGCTGACAACGCGCTGCTGTATCGGTTCACGGTTGAGGACCCGAACACGTGGGTCGCGCCGTGGACGGGCGAGTTCACCTGGCCGGCGACGAGCGAGCAGATCTTCGAGTACGCCTGTCACGAGGCCAACTACGCGATGGAGAATGTGCTGCGCGGCGCGCGTCGGCGCGAGATCGACGCGGCAGCGAAATAGTTCTGGCGACCCCAGACGGAGAGAGCGATGAAACGAATCTTTCTCGTTGCGACGGCAATTGTCTTGGCCACTGCGCTCCCGGCTCGCGCGCATCACGCCTTCGGCGGCGAGTTCGACGCCAACCGGCCCGTGCTGCTCAAGGGCTCGGTGGTGAAGGTCGAGTGGGTCAACCCGCACGCGTGGATCCACATCGCCGTGAAGCAGCCCGACGGCAAGACCGAGGTGTGGATGGTCGAAGGCGGCAGTCCCAACTCGCTGCTCCGGCAGGGCGTCACCAAGAACTCACTGCCGGTCGGTACGGAGATTGTCGTGGATGGCTATCAGGCGCGCGACCACACGCTGAAGCGCGCCAACGGCCGCAACATCACCTATCCGGACGGCCGCAAGCTGTTCCTCGGCTCGTCGGGCACCGGCGCGCCGAGCGATGGCGCCGACCCGACCGAGAAGAAGAAGTAGCCATGAAGACGTTTGCGCTCTTCGCGGTCTGTGCCTGTCTCACCGCGCTCGCGTACGCGCAAGCACCGAATGCGCCGGCAGCCACTCCACAGACACCAAACGACTACAGTCTCGACGCGAGCTGGTTGTGTCGTCCTGGCAGGCAGGACGCGTGCGCCGTCGATTTGAATACCACCGTCGTGCAAGCCGATGGCAGCTTCGCGCGAGAGGAATCGAAAGGCGATCCAAACGCGCCGATCGACTGCTTTTACGTGTATCCGACTGTCTCGACCGACTCCACGCCGTTCAGTGACATGAAGGCGGATCCCGCTGAATTGAACGTCGTGCGACAACAGTTCGCGCGATTCGGATCGGCCTGCCGCCAGTACGCGCCACTCTATCGGCAAGTGACATTGGCCGGTCTGCGTGTGGCGATCGCCGGTGGCGGCGGCGGCGCCGCATTGAGCAAGGGCTCGCAGTACAACGATGTGCGCGACGCGTGGCGGTACTATCTCGAACACGACAACCGCGGCCGGGGCGTCGTGCTGATCGGCCACTCGCAGGGGTCGTACATCCTCACCGAACTGATTCGTCAGGAAATCGACGGCAAGCCCGTTCAGTCACGTCTGGTGTCGGCGATTCTCCTCGGCGCAACAGTGTCAGTGGCGAATGGCAAGGATGTTGGCGGATCGTTCCAGCAGATTCCCCTCTGTCGCAAGTCGGGTCAGATTGGATGTGTGGTGACCTACGTCTCGTTCCGCGCGACGTCGCCGCCGCCGGTGAACACACGGTTCGGCAAAGTGACGGAGCCGGGACTCGTCGGCGCGTGCACGAATCCAGCAGCGCTTAGCGGCGGCAGCGCACCGCTGCACGCGTATCTGGCTGCTGACGGCCGAACGATCACGGGCGCGGCGCCAGCGCCGAAGTGGGTCGTTCCGGAGCGTCCGATCGACACGCCGTGGGTGAGCGTCCCGGGTCTGCTCAGCGCGCGCTGCACGTCGAACGAGCATGCGACGTATCTGGAGATCACCGTGAACGGTGTGCCCTCCGATCCGCGCGCCGACAACATTCCCGGCGACCTTGGCGTGGGGACTCAGATCCTGACCGACTGGGGGCTGCACCTCATCGACGTCAATCTGGGGATGGGGGATCTCGTCGACATCGTGCGCGCGCAGTCGCGCGCGTGGACGGCACGGCGTCGTTGAAACAATTCTCGATCCTTGATTTTGATTGTCGATTGCTTGGTGATTGAAGATTCTTGATTGGTGATTGAAAGATCGGCGCTCGCTCCAATCGATAATCCGCAATCACCAATCGACAAGGCTCGCGCTGTCGAAAGCCCCCGCAGTTGCCGCAGCGGTGAAGAGGAGCGCGCGGCCACCTTTGAGCGTCTGTGGCCAGCGGTGCAGAAGCTCGCCGTCAGCACGAGTGGTCAGCACCTCGGCTCTGCCACCTGCCGATGAGACACGGAAGATGCTCGTCTCGGCGGCACTGTCGGGCACGAACGCGATCGTTCCGTCTTCGGCCCACGTGCCGCCTCGGCCTGCTGGGGCGTCGCACAGCGTCACCGCAGCTCCCCCGGTCGCCGAAATCTTCTTTAACTTACCGTCCGCAAAGAAGGCAATCCACTGGCCGTCGGGAGAGAAGAACGGATCGCGCAGATTCTCGCCTGCCGCCAAAACCGTCGCCTGCAGTTGACCCAGGCGGCGAACGTACAGCTGCACCTGGCCGCCATCGCCTGTCGCCACGAACGCCAACAGCGTGCCATCAGGTGAAAGAGCGAGGCTGGCACTTGGTGCCCCGCTCGAGCCGACCGAGGCGTCGACACCTATCTCAACGCTCACGCGCACAGGCACGAGTGGCGCAGGTGTTCGCCATGGCGCCCACAGTGCAACAACAACGGCGAGTGCGATGGTTGCGATGGCGCCGAATGCCCACGGTAGCGCGCGTTGCCATCGCGATTGGGAGATCTGTGGCGCGGGGCTCGTGACGCCGACGTCTGTCACGGAAGTCATCGCCGCGTCGTCGATCTCCATTTGTGCCGAGGCGATGTCCGGCAAACGGCGTTTGCGATCTTTCTCGAGGCAGCGTCGCAGCAGCCGCCGGATGGGAAGGCGGTGCGCTCGGCGGCAGCGCATTCCAGTCCGGCTCCCTCGTGATCACGAATGCCAGTGTGTGCGAGACGGTTTCTCCCTCGAAGATGCGCTTGCCGGTCAGCATCTCCCACAGTCACGACGCCGAAGGCCGCCCAGACGTCCGCTCGCTTGTCGGCAGCCGATCCGGTGGCCTGCTCGGGCGACATGTACGCGGCGGTGCCGAGAATCACGCCAGCACGGGTCGCGTTCAGCGTGAGCGTCGGCGAATGCGTGGCGTTGATGTCCTGCCTTTGCCGTGTGCCGCGTCGAGTGCCTCGACCAGCTGCCGCGCGATCGCCATGGCGTCGCTGAAGCGCATCGGCCCGTGCGCGAGCCGCTCGGCCAGCGTCTCGCCCTCGATCAGCTCGAGCACGAGTGCGGTGGCGACGTCGGCCTGTTCGAGGCCGTAGATGGCGGCGATGTTCGGATGATTGAGCGAGGCGAGCAGTTCGGCTTCGCGATGAACGGTGCGAGCCGCTCGGGATCCGTGGCGAAGCCGTCTGGCAGGACCTTGATGGCGGCGTCGCGCTTCAGCCGGGTGTCGCGAGCCCGATACACCTCGCCCATTCCGCCCGCACCCAGCAGGCGAGTACCTCATACGGGCCGAATCGGGCGCCCGCGCTCAATGGCATGGTGCGGCGCTATGATACCGACGGAGATGACCATGCAGCGACGATTTCCGGCGGCCTGGAGTCTGGCCGCCGCTGGCCTTGTATTTCTGCTGTTCTGGACAATTGATGCCCACGCTCAGCAGCCGGATTTCACCGGCGTCTGGACCACCTACAACGAGCCGGGGGCGGCCGGCGGCGGAGGCGGGCGTGGAGGCGGTCCGCCGCTGCCAATGACCGATGCGGCGAAACAGAAAGTCGAGAAGTATCAAGCACTCGTGAAGCCGACGGGCGACACGCCAGGTGGTTACTGCCTGGGCACGGGCATGCCCGGATCGATGCTCGGTTCAGGCGGATATCCGATGGAGATCCATCAACGCCCCGAGCAGATCATGATTGTCTACGAAGCGCACAGCGAGATCCGTCGCGTCTATCTTGGGGATCGCATGGTGCCCGAAGGCGATCGCCTTCCTGGACGCAATGGGTACTCGAACGGTCGATGGGAAGGCAACACGTTGGTCGTCGAGACCACGAACCTGATCGAACAGGTCGATCAGCGCTACGCCCATAGCAGCAAGGCGAAGATCGTCGAGCGTTATCATCTCGAGAAGGGCGCGAAAGGCGAGACGGTACTCGTCGCGGAGATGACGATGACCGACCCGGAGTTCTATACGGCGCCGGTCACCAGCGTGAAGAAGTGGGCGAAGGTGCCGAACGGGCATCTGCTCCCGTATGAGTGCGCCGAGGAGAACTGGATCAAGCGCCTCGAGCAACTCGAGAACAAGGCCGCCGGCAAGAAGTAACGAGTCGGCATTCGTAGAGCGGAGAACACGTCATGAGATTCATCGTCCTCGTTGCGGCGGCCCTCGTCACCGGTGGTGCATCGTTGGCCGCGCATCATTCGGCGATTCAGTTCGACTTCACCAACACCAAGGCCGTCACTGGCGTCGTCAAGAAATTCATCGCCATCAACCCGCACATGCAGCTCGTCCTGCACGTCAAGGATGAGAAGGGTGAACGCGACATCGAGTTCGAAGGCCACAGCACCAACAACATGTATCGCGCGGGCTACCGCGACAACATGATCAAGGTCGGCGACACGATCACCGTCTACATTGCCCCGCTCAAGGATGGCAGCGACGGCGGCTACGTTACAGCGGCGCTCACCGCGAGTGGCACCAGGTTTGGGGCTCGATCGCGTGCCGAAGTCGAACAGGAACGACTCAAGGCTGAAGGAAAGAAGTAGCGCCCTCCGTATCGCTGCATTACTCAGCCGCACAGCTGACGAGCCGGTTTCCGCCGAGATTTCGTGAGCATGCTGGTACGACGATTGCGAGGCAGCGTCTTGTCAGCAAGCCAATCTTCGGCGGGCGGCTTGGCCTTCTGTGATGCGCGCCGTCCCGTCGGAGCAACGGGCCCGCGGTCTTTCGGCTGATCGCGGGCCTGTTCCTTTTATATCCCCACAAACTCGTCGGCAATGCACCAACGATCGGGTCCATAATCTGGCGCGGCGCTCGTGCCGCAACGGCTGACCACATGCCGCCAGCGAAGTGGATACTTCTCGTGACCGCGATGGTCGCCGCGCAGGCGGCCCCTACGCCCGACGTGCCTTCGTTTCGGGTCGATCCGTCGTGGCCGCAGATTCCCGCCCGGTGGCAGTTCGGCCAGGTGGCCAGCGTCGCTGTCGATGCAGACGATCACGTGTGGGTGTTGCAGCGGCCGGGCACGCTCGGCGCCGACGAGAAGTCCAGGGCTGCACCGCCGGTCATCGAATTCACTGCGGAAGGAAACGTTGCGCGGGCTTGGGGAGGTCCTGGCGCGGGCTACGACTGGCCTTCGTCAGAGCATGGCATCTACGTCGATCCGAAGGGCTTCGTCTGGATCGGTGGGAATGGCACCAACGACCATCAGGTTCTGAAGTTCACGCGGGACGGCGCGTTCGTCATGCAGATCGGCCGGTCCGGACGGAGCCGGGGTAACACCGACACCGACAACCTCAATCAGCCCGCCGACACCTTCGTGCATGCAGCCACGAACGAGCTCTTCGTCGCCGATGGCTATGGCAATCGGCGAGTCATCGTCTTCGACGCCGATACCGGCCGGTTCAAGCGGATGTGGGGAGCGTTCGGCAACATGCCTACCGATGCCGCGCCCAATCCTGCGCTGCCGGATGCGGACCCCAAGGGCGCCGATCAATTCGTACAGCCAGTGCATGCGGCACGCGTGTCGAAGAACGGTCTCGTCTACGTTTCCGATCGCGGCGGCAAGCGCGTGCAGGTGTTCCGGCTCGACGGCACCTACGTCACTCAGGTGTTCATCGGACGCGAATGCAAGGCTCCCGAGTGCGGCAACGGATCGACCGCCGCGAGCACCGCGTTTTCGACCGATCCGGCGCAGCGGTTTCTGTACGTGGGCAACCGCAGTCAGGCCAAGGTGATGGTGTTCGAGCGGCTAAGCCTGAAGCTGCTCGATGCCTTCGGCGAGTGGGGCTCAGCCCCCGGGCAGTTCGGAACGCTCCACCACATGGCGGCCGACTCAAAGGGCAATCTCTACGTGACCGAGGTCACGCCGCTTCGTCCGGAGAATCGGCGGGTCCAGAAGTTCCTGCTCACGAGATCCCGATCAGGTCCATAATCGGGCGCGGAAAGAGGGAGGCGATCATGCGCACAGTTTTGGGCATCCTTGCTCTAGGCGTCGCGGTGATTCTCACGGCCGGTGTGCTGCGTGCGGCTGGCGATCCGCCGGCCTGGGCCTATGCAATTCCTCCGGGTGGTCCTCCTCCGCCGGCCGCGCCAGCGGCGCCGGATCCCACACCGAGGACGCTGCCGGGGAGCTCTCTGAGTTTCCCGCTCGCCAACATCCGCGATCAGTTCGGCCCGGCCGATTGGTTCCCTGGCGATCACCCGACGATGCCAGAAGTCGTTGCAAAGGGTCGCAGGCCGGATGTTCGCGCCTGCAGTCTCTGTCACTACCCGAACGGCAAAGGCCGTCCCGAAAACGCGGGTGTGGCTGGTCTTCCCGTCTCCTACTTCATCCAGACGATGCACGACTTCAAGAATGACGTGCGGAAGAGCGGCGAGCCGCGCAAGGCGAACACGAACATCATGATCCAGATTGCGAAGGGGATGACCGAAGACGAGATCAAGGCTTCGGCCGAATACTTCGGATCGATGAAGTGGACGCCGTGGATTCGCGTGATGGAATCGAAGGATGTCCCGAAGACCCGCATTCAGGGCGGTATGTATCTGCGGCTCGAGGGCAACGAGACCGAGCCGCTCGGCATGCGCATCATCGAGACGCCGGAGAACGTCGAGCACACCGAGGTGCTGCGCGATCCGCGCTCGGGGTTCATCGCCTACGTGCCGGT
>Ga0075420_100005342_pt1 | contig 11294 bp, 6 predicted proteins | sample SoiMetdeltSBSDD4_FD_75296 | JGI IMG/M metagenome (GOLD analysis project Ga0075420, IMG submission 75296) | Bulk soil microbial communities from a Populus tree surrounding site in Tennessee, USA - Soil MetaG P. deltoides SBSDD4 | ecosystem: Environmental > Terrestrial > Soil > Tree plantation... | reverse complement strand
TGACTCGGTGATGAGAAACTTGCTGATCGCTCTGGTCGCTGTCGCGCAAGGGGTGCCATTCAGTCAACACGGCAGCGTTACCCAGCGTGTCAGCCACACCAATATCAGCATCGAATACAACCGGCCCGTCGCGCGTGGGCGGGCGTTATTCGGTGCGCTCGTCAAATGGGACAGCGTCTGGCATCCGGGCGCTGATTCCGCCACGCGCATCACCTTCGACAAGGACGTCGTACTCGAGGGTCGGCCGCTTGCGAAGGGTGACTACTCGCTCTGGCTCATTCCGCGCGAACGAACTCCGTGGACACTCGTCGTGAGCTCCGCGGCGCGCGTGTTCCACTCGCCGTACCCGGGCGCCGCGGAGGACGTGCTTCGCGTGGACATTACGCCCGAAAAGGGTGCGCACATGGAGACACTGGCGTTCTACTTCCCCGTCGTGGCGCGCGACTCCACGATACTGCGTTTCCATTGGGGTGATACCGTTCTCCCCATTCGCATTCGCGTCAACCGGGACCCCTGACACTTTCGCTGGAGGCTGCGTGCGAGTTGCACTGCTCATCGCCCTTCTGCTGCTTACCACCGCAGCACCTTCTCACGCTCAGAGGGGACCCCGCTCGGATTCACTTCCGCGTGAGCTGGTGACTGCACTCCTGGGTGGATCGATGGGCGGACCGGCCATCGATGTGCAGGCCGGCCTCGCTGACTCCGCGTTGCCAGCGGCCCTGTTCAAGGACGCGCTGTTGCTTGGGTACGGTGACTTCCGCGGTATGGTCATGACGGTCGCCTATTTCCCGTTTCTACCCCAGGCCACCATCGATACGATTCGTGCCCGGCTGGTCGCCGCCGGTTGGACGCCGGCCCCGGAAGCGCCTAACGCGGAGCGTGGGTTCACCGGCAGCTACGGTCCGAACCCGATTGCGGTGTGCAATCGCGAATCGGTGGTCGTCCCGAATGTACGGGTTCGCAACCTCAGTCGGACGCTCGCCGTCATCAGCCGGCAGGTCTCGTCGGCCGCTGTCGAGATGACCTGTGGACCGCGGAACGCGACGGAGGTTCCCGTTCGTGGCATGAGGAGCGGGGCGGCGAACACGCCCCTGCCGTCGCTCCCCCCTCCAGCCGGCATGTATTCGCGCGGTGGTGGATCGACAGGCGTCGCCGAAGGTGGCCGGGCGATGGAAATGAGTTCGTCGCTCGAGGGCGACATCCCCCTGGCGGACCTGCTCGCGCATTACGAGCGGCTGTTCACGGCGGCGTCCTGGCGGAAGGTGGAGCAGTTGATGTCACAGAGCATTGCGCTCATGACGTTCGAGATCACGACCGCGACCGATGAACGCTGGCACTGCGCATTCAGCGTGAACATTCCGGCGCAGGGCGCTGCGGACGTCCGGCTCAGCTTGCGCAGGCTCTAGGCGTTCAGGCCACCGGGGCCGGGGCAGGCCCCAGGCAAGTGGTGCCAGCGGGGGGCCTGAATCGTCTTTTCTGCTGCGGACGGCGCGGTTGCGCCGACCCGGCAGGCCGGATACCCACCGGCTGGCGACCTGCCACCAAACTCAATGACTCGAGCCTACATACGCTGCCTGACGATTGCGTTCGCCGGGAGCTGCCTGCTGCCGATCGTGACGACCGTTGGGGCCGTGCTGGAATCCAGCAACCCGATCCCGATGGCTCGCATTACGCTGGGAGCGTTGGTGGCCCTCCTCGCGGTGCTCCTCTTCAAGCGTTTCCTCGCGCGTGCCACGCCGTGGCTGGATAATGACGGCAGTGCACAGATAGGCGAGATCACTGCAATCCGGGAGCAGTGGCTCGACATCGCGATCGCCGGGGCGGCGGCGCTGAGCCTGTTCCTCGAGTTGGCGATGATCCGGTGGCAGGCGTCGGTTTTCCCCTTCTTCGCCTTCTATACGAACTTCGGCCTGCTGTCCTGCTTCGCCGGTCTCGGACTGGGTTACACCCTGGCGGGTCGTGAGCGCGTTCCGCTGATCCTTGTCGTGCCGGCGCTGGCCTGGCAGGTCGTTCTGCTCATCACCCTCAAGTCGATGCTGAGCTTCTGGCAGCTCGAATTTCTCGGTGGTCTCCGGGTCATTAAAAAAAAGAGCATGGGAGTGGGCGGCATGCGCTCCATCGGCCAGGCGATCTCGATCTACTTCTTCCTCACTGTCGTCTTCCTGCTGACCGCGATCGCGTTCGTCCCGATCGGGCAGCTCTGCGGCCGGTTGATGACCCGCCGGCCACAGCTTCGGGCCTATGGCCTGAACCTCGTTGGCAGCCTCGTTGGCGTGGTGGCGGCGTTTGTCGCGAGCTCACTCTGGACACCGCCCGTCGTGTGGTTCGCGGCGTGCTTGTTAGGCGTGATCCTCCTGTCCGTTCGACGGCCGACGACGATGGCGATTGGCATCACGGGGTCGCTGGTGATCATGGCGGCGCTGGCCTGGCCCTCGAATCCGCCGGAGCACCGCGTGTATTCGCCGTACCAGATGCTCGAATTCGGGTACGGTGACCGCGGCCTGATGAATATCCGTGCGGCCGGCCACTACTACCAGCGCGTACACGACCTCTCGCGGGCTCCTGCCAGCGACAACCAGGAAGACGCGAAGACTCGTTCGTATTACGACCTGCCGTATCGCCTCCCGGGCGCTCGCACGGACGTGGCGATCGTCGGCGCGGGGTCAGGAAACGACGTGGCGGCGGCGCTGCGTGGTGGCGCCACCAACATCGCGGCGATCGAGATCGATCCGGCGATCCAGCGCGCGGGCATGGTCAACCATCCCGAACATCCCTACCGGAGCTCCAGCGTCCACGCCATCCTCAATGACGCGCGTTCGTTCCTGCGTACGACGGACCAGCGCTTCGACCTCATCGTATACGGCCTGCTGGACTCGCATACGCTGCTCAGCCAGAGGTCGAGCGTCAGGCTGGATTCGTACGTCTACACGGTCGAGGCGTTCCGCGAGGCGCGCTCGCGTCTCAAGCCGGGCGGCCGGCTGTTCCTCTCGTTCGCCATCGTCAGCGCCCCGCAGAAGAAGAAGACCTTCGAGATGCTGAAGGAAGCGTTCGACGGCGTCGAGCCCGCGGTCATCGAGGCAGGGTACGACGGCGCCATTGTCTTCATCCAGCGCGAGGGCGCACCGGTCGAGGTGCCGTCGGCGGTGCTTGCGTTGAGCAACTACAAACTCGACGCGAAGCCGATGGCGGCGGTCGATGTCGATGTGTCGACCGACGACTGGCCGTTCTTCTACATGGCCAGGCGCGTGTATCCCCTCTCGTACCTCGTGCTCATCGCGCTCGTGCTGCTGGTGAGCGTGGGCCTCACGGCCAACTTCATTGACGAACGGCCCCGCTTCACCGAGCTGAGTTTCCTGTTCTTAGGCGCCGGCTTCATGCTGGTCGAGACGAAGGCCATCACGGAACTCGGCCTCACGTTCGGCAGCACGTGGCGCGTGACGGCCTTCGTGATCTCCGGCGTGCTGCTCATGGCGTTCCTGGCGAACACGGTCGTCGATCGGTTCCGGATCCGCCGGCCGCACCTCGCGTTTTTTCTCCTGCTCGTCAGCCTCGTCGCCGGCTGGATGATGGCCGGGAAGGGCGGCTTCGGGTCGACGACCGCGGGACGAATCGCCACCGTGGCGCTGCTGACGTCACCGATGTTTTTCTCGGGCATCGTTTTCTCGACGTTGCTCCAGGGTCGCCAGGCCATCGCCGCCGTGATGGCGGCCAACCTCACCGGCGCGATGCTGGGGGGCCTGCTCGAGTACAACTCGATGTACTTCGGCTTCCGGTTCCTGTACCTGATGGCACTCGGCTTCTACGCGCTGGCGTTCGTGCACTGGGCATGGACGCGCCGCCAGGTTGTCGGGCGTGACACCGATGTGGAACTGGAGCAGCCGATCGGCACCGCGACGGCTGCCTGACTAGCGGCGCTCGACATCCGCGAGTCGCGACAGGCGTGCCCGGACGTCCGCGACCTTCGGCTGCAGGCGCGGGTCGGGCTTGTCCCACAGCTTGAGGAACTCGCGGTAGGTCAGCGCCGCCTTCTCGACATTGCCCGTTGACTCGTACAGTTCGCCCAGCCGCTTGAGGATCACCGGCTTCGACCCACCGTCGAAGTTCTGCCGTCCGAAGTACGGCGTGGAGAGGTACCGCTCGTACCATACGATCGCCGAGTCCGGGCGACCCGCGCGGGCGTGAACGAATGCGACGTCATCATAGATGCAGACAGCGCAGTTCCCGTTAGGCCCATCGTAGGTCGTGTCGGCGGCCCAGATGTCCCGCAAGGCTTCATCGTACCGGCCTTCGGCGATGGCGATGGCGCCCAGGATCCCACGGCGACCGGGGTCCGTGATCCGTCGTGTCACGGAGTCGGTCATTTCCGAGTCCCACCGCGCGACCATCGCCTTGGCCCGCGCGGGCTCCCCGGCGTTGGCGTAGAACCCCGCGATGGCGAGGTACGGACGCTGGTCGGCGGGCAGCACCCGGAAGTCGGTTCGTGCGATCACGCCATTCATGCGCCTCACGGCGCGAGCGGTGTCATCGAAGAAGCCGAGGTCCAGCTGCGAGAGCTGCAGCGAGTCCGCGAAGTCGTTAGGCGGCTGCCCTAACGCCTGTTGCACCGTCCGCGCCTGCGCAGCATAACGAAACAGGTCGGCGATGCGCCCCCGCATCAGCGAGTAGTTGGCGAGCCCGCCCAACCCGTTGATGCGAAGAATAGGGTCCCGGCTCGCTGCCAGTGCCTTGAGCCTGGCTTCCAGCGAGTCGAGCTGGCCGCGCTGGTAGAGGAAACTCAGCGGCGCGGTCTGCGCGAAGGTGGCCCCAGCGAAGTTCTGCGCGAACGTCGCCGTCAGCTGCTCGGCTTCCGGGATCTTCCCCTGGTTGAACAGGACCGGGATGAGGTTCGTGTAGTTCTGCGACGTGGCGCGGCCCGAGTTGATCTGGCTCCAGTACAGCGACTCGGCACGCGCGAAGTCGCGCCGGCCGGAGTAGATGTTGGCCAGGTTGTTCGCCGGCGCCGTTTCGTTTGGATAGAGCGAGAGCAGGGTTTCATACGCGCGAATGGCGCGTGTGCGATCACGTCCCGGCCCAAGGTGGAAATACGTCCCTTCGGCGAGCAGGCGCTCCCGTTCCGTCAGTCGATCGCGGAACTGGTAGGCCTTCTCCAGCGCGCTGTCGACCCGCACTCGCGGAAGCCCGGAGTTGTTCAGTGCGACGCCGAGTTTTCGCCAGGCCATCGCGAAGGTCGTGTCCAGGCGAACCGCCTCGCGAAGACGCTCCGACGCTGCGATGGGGTTTCCGCCCATGTCGATCGAGCGCGACGCCTCAGCGTAGATGCGGAGCGCTTCCAGCGACGATGTTGTCACCTGGTCCAGCGGAGCGCTGGCGCGCACGTCCAGCAGCGACTCGCCGATACGGCCCCGGAGCTTCCGCGTCAGGGCGTCGATGGCCTTGAGGATTTCCTGTGGTCCTTCAGCGGTTTCCTGGTACAACGCGAGTTCGCGGGCGGAATCGGCGCTGACCAGCCGGACCGAGATGACATATCCACCGGCGAGCGAGCGAATGGAACCGTCCACAATGGCCTTCACGCCTTCGCGCTGTGCGATTTCGCGCGCCAGGTCGAGCGTGAGTTCGCTATCTCGCGGGCGCTCCATGCGATCGAGCGCGGCGGCAATTGCCACTGGCGGCATGACCGACACCACGCGCGATTGCCCCAGGTTCGTTCGAACGGCTTCGTTGACCAGGAGCGAGAGCGAGGAATCGGGCGACGAGAATGAGGTCACGATGAGCAACCCTCGATCCTCGAGCCGACCCGCGGCCAGCAGCGAGCCGGCCGGGCCGATGCCCAGCGATCGCAGGACCATGAAGCCGATGACGAGCGCGACAAAGCTGCCTAACGCCACGGCGCCTCCCATCCAGGCCCGCCGCCACGTCAGGCGCGGCCCGGCCTTGAGGGCCAGCGTCGCCATGGTGCCGTGCGTGACCGGCGCCGACCCCGTCGCCGGGGTCCGGGTGGCGACCTTCCGCATGGTCTGGTCGGCGAACCAGGCGAACAGGATGACCGGGAGTCCCAGCGCCATGACGACGAGGGCGCCGGGGAAGACCCACTCCGGCAGCCCGATAGCGACGATGGCCGCGCGCGCGACCGCCGCCACGACAAGTGCCGCCACCGCGTAGATGCCGAGCGCCTTCGGCAGCGACCGTGGCGCTTCGAATCGCAGGCCGGTCACGGACGCGGTGGTGCCGCTCAGGATCGAGTCGAGTGTCTGGACGATCTCGTCGCCGGACTGTGGGCGGCGCGCGGGATCCTTCTCCAGGCACTGCATAACGAGCTGGTCCAGCGCCGGCGGGATATCCGCGCGTAGCGTCGCGAGCGGTCCCGGCGCCTCACTGATATGCGCGGCGAGGACACGGGCTGGCGGCCGGTTGTGGAACGGTGGCTTCCCGGTGAGCAGCTCGTACGCCATGCAACCCAGCGAATAGACGTCGGCCCGGTGATCGATATCGGGGTCGCCGGCCGCCTGCTCGGGCGACATGTAGGCTGGTGTGCCGAGCGACGTGCCGAGTTGCGTCAGCGAGCTGTTTTCGTCGACGGCGCGCGCGGCGCTTATGGCCTTGGCGATACCGAAGTCGGTGACGACGGCGGTACCGCCCGACAGCAGGACGTTATCGGGCTTGATGTCCCGGTGCACGACGCCGCGCTTGTGCGAATAGGTGATCGCGCGGGCCACGTCCCGCATGATGCCCACGACGGCGTTGAACGGCAGCGGTCCTTCTTCGGTGAGCTTCGCGCGAAGGGATTTCCCCTCCACGAACGGCATCGTGTAGTACGGCAACCCGTTCGTGTCGCCCGCCGAGATGATGGGGACGATGTTCGCCTGCTGCAGCGACGCGACGAGCTGTATTTCACGCTCGAACCGCTCGACGTCGACGCCCGCGGACAATTCGGGCGAGAGCAGCTTGATGACGACCTTCCGGTTGAGCCGTTGTTCGTTGGCGACGAACACCTTGGACATGCCGCCGCCACCGAGTTCGCGCTCGAGAACGAACGATGACCCGAGGGTTTGCTGGAGTTGGTCGCGTAAGTCCAACGTGGGTCCCGTTAGAAACGATCAGGTCTGGTAAGGCGAACACGGATCGCGCGGGCTACGCCGCGGGTGACCACAGATACTTCATTGGTGAAGACCTGGACACCAACCGGAAATTAACGCGAAGGGAGGCGGCCGAGCGGTGTCCCGGTCTTCACCAATGAAGTAAATCTGCCGTTATCTGCGGGCATCCGCGTGATCCGTGTTCCGGCCGTACCCGCCCTTATCGTCCCTGCCGTACCCGCCCTTATCGTCCCTACGGAACAACGCGTGCGGGGGTTTTACGCGCGGCAACGAGCTTATCGAAGTCAACCTGGTTGAGATAGGTGACGTCGATCCAGACGTGCGCCATTTCATCCACGGTCCGATCGCCCCAGCCGACCCACTGATTTGGATCGGGGTTATTCGGATTGGCCGTCGTGTTGTCGTGCCACGCGGTGAACACGAGCATCGTTCCCTTGGGCAGGAGCGGCGCGGCGTTGTCGGCGTAGACGTAGTTGACGTGCCAGTTCCACTGGAAGTTGTTGACGGCGCTGAGGACTTCCTTGCGGCCGTCGGGGTAGACCGCCTCGAGCGACAACGCCTTGCCGCGCATGTGCATGTGCGGCTGGAAGTTCTCGAGCCGCGCCGGCGCCTGCATGACGTAGAAGTTCTGCGTCATGGCCGTCTGGTTAGGCGGAATGTCGAGTTCCGAACCGCGTGAGACGTCGAACATGCGCAGCACCGTGCGCCGCTCGGGCACGAAGCCCTTCGGGTACAGGTAGATCCCGAGTTCGACCTCGATGTTCTTCATTTCCTCGCCGATCGCGTGGAGGTGGACCTCCCAGCGGATCTTCGAGTCGGGGAGCATGAGCTTGCCGGCGTCGGACGTGAAGATCTCACCCACCTTGCCGACCGCCCATTCCATGAAGAGGCCCGCGCTGCGCTGCACGCCGTGGGCCTCGTGCGCGAGGTTGGTGATGCCGTCGGTCTCCTGCTGCTCGAGGAGCGTGAGCACGTGGTGCACGATCTTCCGGTGTTCCGGCTTCACCGGCTTGATCTCGATGGCGCGGACCCAGCGCGCTTCCTTGAGGCCCGTCTCGGTGACGGGGCGGAACCACTTGTCCTGCGTGCGTGCCGCCATGTCATAGGGCTTCGAGCGCAGCACGAGGTCGGGAGCGCCGAACTGGTCGGCGTATTGCCAGCGATTGGGATCGGGGAACTTCGGCGTCGGTAGCGCATCGGCCGCACTGCCTAACGGTGTTCCGCCGTCGACCCAGTTGACGAGCGTGGCGATCTGCTGGTCGGAAAGGCTGCGGTCGTTCTTGAAGTCCTGGATGCCGACCGACTTGTCGATGTGCCAGGGCGGCATGAGTCGCGCCGCGACCTTGGTCCTGATCCGCCGGGCGTACTTTCGCGCGTCTTCATAGGTGATGAGCGACATCGGCGCGATGGAGCCCGGCTGGTGGCACTCCTGGCATTTCTGCTGCAGGATGGGCGCGACGTCCTTCGTGAACGTGGGCGCCGGCGTTTGCGCGGCAGCCACGGTCGGGAGCATCGCGAGAGCCAGGATCACTGAACGCGGGGCAGGCATCATCGTTCTCCTCGGGTATGCCAGCTTCGTTACGGGCTCACTGTGACGCGAATGAATCCGTTGGTCCAACAGCATTGTGCATGTCCTGCCCCAGCCACACTCGAGTCGTTTGCCCTCACCCGAAGTATGTACGTGCCGGCTGCGCTGAACGTAGCGGTCGTCGTCGCCATCCCGTCGCCAGCAGCGGGCCGGGGCGTGGGAGCCGAAAATGTCACGGCCCCCGGCCCCTGGTGCTTGAACCACGCCAGGGTTACCGGAGCATTTCCTCGCCCGCCGGCGACTGATCCTGCCGTCCGGCCGTCGTCCGTCGCCCAGATCGTGAGCGTAAGCGGCTGGCCAACCTTCGCCGTGAGCGGTCCAGCCATCGCGCCTGCCGGACCCTGGGCATCAGGTCCGCCTGACGAGCCCGGAACGGGCGTGCCCGGGAGCTTGATCACCGGCGGCGTGTTGCCGGAACCGGCCTCACCCGCCAGCGCATCGATCTCCCAGTCGGCGTGCAGGCTCGCGGGTATCGCAAACGTCTCGCCGCGCATCCGAACGGTCCACGTCACCTTGTTCGTGGTGCCGAAGTTCGCGGGGACCTTCACCGCAAAGACCCCCCAGTGGCGCCGCGCCTCGAATCGCGTCGGTTGTCCCTGGTTCGAGTCGCCCGGCGCGATGAAGTTCTCTGCCCCAACCGGTATCTCTATCGCCTCGGCCGTGTTGCGGTTGTAGTAGCCAAAGGAGATGCTGAACGAGCCGTCAGCGTTGCGGTACCAGCCTTCGAAGACCGGCGTCACGGTCTGGCCGGTCTTTGCGGTTGGAGCGAGTGGCAACTGCGCAGTCGCGCCGGCAGGCAGAAAGGTCACAGCGGCAAACAGGGCGACTCGAAATGTGCGCAATTATGGGCTCCCAGGGTCGACGCCGCCTTCTCATCCAGCCGCAAATACTCGGGGTGATGGTCGAACCGCGCAAGGGAACGGCGGCCCTTCGAGCCATGCAGACCTGCCCGCTACGTTCCTGACATGACCAGCGCCCGGCCTCGAGCCAGAGTTCGCGTGGATGTCGCGACACCGGACGACATTCCCGGCATTGTCGCGGTACGCATCAACGCGGCCGAAGATCTCACGTCGCGGTTTGGGGCGGGTCACTGGTCGGGTCACCCGAGCGATCGCGGCGTCGCGTGGGATATGCGGCAGGGCAAGGTCCTTGTGGCCCGTCGCGGCGCGAAGGTCGCCGGCACGCTCAAGATCGCGACGCGGAAACCGTGGGCGATCGACCTGGCGTATTTCTCGCCTGGCAAACGGCCCTGGTACCTGACGAACATGGCGGTGGATCCCGCCGACCAGGGGAAGGGAATCGGCACGCGCCTCGTTCTCGACGCGGTGAAGATGGTGCGCGACCTGGGCGGCGACACCGTTCGGCTCGATGCGTACGACGACGACAAGGCCGGCGCCGGGCCGTTCTACGAGAAGTGCGGCTTCACGGAGAAGGGCAGGGTGACGTATCGCATAACGCCGCTGATCTACTATGAGATGAAGATCGGCTGAGTTGGTAGTGCTATTTACTGGAGCTTCATTCCTGGGTGCTGGAGCCTGGTGCAGCCTGCATCCAGCTCCAATCCCAGCACACGGCGCCAGCAAACAGCACTACCAACTCAGCTGAAGGCTGCTCAACGACAACCCGGCACGCGGACCGCGCCAATTCTCGTTGAGTAATTTTGCGCCCCGGCCTTCAGGTAGTCGCCCACGTACCAGACCGTACAGTCGTCCGACGGATCGACGGCGGTTTGCGTGTAATCCTCCCAGCGAAGCGTATTCGTCTGCGGGGCCTCGCCAGTCGCGAGGATGGTCTCGCGGAAACCGAGCGTGCCTGACGAGTCGGACGCGAGGCGGGCGGCCAGGCGCTGTCCAGGAAAATGTGGCGTGCCGCCGAACGAATACCCGATCACGATGTTCCCCTGCTTGTCCATCGCCGGGCTGGCCATCCAGCGATAGAAGCTGTCGGGCGCGTACGTCCCCTGCTGGTGCAGGATGAGTCGGCCCCGGCGGTCCTGCGGCACGATGAACTCGTACCAGCGCACACCGCCCGCGGCGGCCTCCGTGTTGACGGAGTGCACGGCCACGATTCGCTCGCGGCCGTTCATGTTCCGGTACACCACGCGCGCCATGAGCTTGTCGCCCTGCGCGTCGAGGCGGCGGTCCGTGCCGGGCTGCGGAACACAGTTGGTGAGCTGCCCGCCGCACAGGTAGTGGTACGGCGCCACCACAGTCTTCTCGGGTCCCGTCACGCGCGTCTTCGAGGGGTCGTCCCAGTTCACGTGGAACGACCACGCATAGACACCGTCGTCATCGAGGTCGCCGCGCAGCTGCGTTCCGCCCGAAGCTAGCATTGGGTTCGGGGCGCCGGCTGGGGGAAGCTGCATACCATCGAGATCGGCGTTGTTCAGGAAGTTCACACCGTCGATGATGACGCACTGTTCGGTCGCCGCTTCCCCGCGCAACATGCGCCGGCGATCCACCACGCAGGCGTGCTTCTGGATGACATCGTCGCCGGTGCTGGTGGGGATGTAGTAGCCGTCTGGCCAGACCGCGGGCCTCGGGTAATCCGGGAACAGCGGTCGCAGGAACTCGTACCGGTACCACGTGCCTAACGGGTCGGCGCTGGTGCTC
>Ga0075420_100005340_pt1 | contig 11295 bp, 10 predicted proteins | sample SoiMetdeltSBSDD4_FD_75296 | JGI IMG/M metagenome (GOLD analysis project Ga0075420, IMG submission 75296) | Bulk soil microbial communities from a Populus tree surrounding site in Tennessee, USA - Soil MetaG P. deltoides SBSDD4 | ecosystem: Environmental > Terrestrial > Soil > Tree plantation... | reverse complement strand
TGCTCGAGCGCGAGCCGATGGAAGCTGGCGTCGCTCAGATCGATCTGGAAGAACGCGAGGTTGTTCGCGAGCTCATCGGGGGTGTGAACGTGCTCCGCCATGTAGCCCGCGGCGGCGATGACGGCATCCAGCGCACTCTCGTGCGATGCCCGCACGCGGTCGAACGAGGTTTGGACCGACGCGACGCTCTGCTCCACGAGCGCCAGCAGCAGCCCGCGCTTCGAGCCGAACCGCTGGAGGAGCGTCGCGGGCGCCAGGCCGACCTCCTCGCCGACGTCGGCCAGGGTGAGCTTCGCGGGGCCGACGCGAGAGATCATGCGCGCAGTCGCATCGAGGATCCTGGCGTCGGGAACGGTTCGCGGACGTGGCGACATGGGAGCCGTCAGCGCCGCGCGCCGATCGAGTCGGCCAGGGCGCGCGCGGTTGCCGCGGACGCGCCGTTAGGCCGCCACGCCGTCAGGCTGTCCGGCGCGTCGAGGCCGAAGTGCAGCCCGTTACAGACGACCCACTCGCCCGACTCCGCGCGAAGCACGTCCCACTCCAGGGTGTCCGAGCGCACACGGACGCGCGCGATGAAGTATCCCGGATGCTGTCGATCGACATCCTGATCGGCCACGGTGGTGACGACCGCGCGCCCGACGACGGTATCGGCGCGAGTGGTCGCGGGCAGGATCTCGAACGCGGCCAACATCGGGCCCGGCGCCCGGTCGGCACCGGTGGGACACGCCGTCAGGCGGGGGAGCGAACCGCGTGTGCCGGAGCCCTCGCGCGAGGCCTCGAGATACCTCGTCAGCGCGGCGGTCGCTTCGGCGAGCGTCGCGCTGTCCGGTGGCGTCACGGCGATGGTGGGCGCGTCGGCGGCGGCGGTATCACCGCGAGGGGTCGACTCACCGGCACACGCAGCGAGCGCGAGCGCCGTCACGACCCCATAGACCCGGCCACCCGTCACGCGAGCATCAGGTTGGCGATGACAGGTAGATCTGCGGCCGCAGTATCTCCATCTGGCGGTCGGGATTCGCGACGACCTCGAACCCGAACTGCGCGTAGAGCGCGTGCGCGTCCCGGGTCGTCAGCGAGAACCGGCGGAGCCCCTGCAGCGAGGGATGCCCCATGATCACCGCCAGGAGGAGCTTCGATAGCCCGCGTCCGCGGTGAGCTTCGATGATGAACACGTCGGAGAGATACGCGAACGTCGCGCGGTCAGTGATCGCGCGGGCGAATCCGACCTGTTCGCGTCCGTGGTAGATCCCGAAGCAGATCGCGCCCGCGATGGCGCGTCGAAGCGTCTCCTCCGGAATCCCCTGCGACCAGTACGAGGCACGAAGGAACGCGTGGACGGCGGCGACGTCGATCCGCGAGCGGTCGGTCGACACGACGTAGTCGCCATGCGCGACCTCTACGGTCGGCTCGGCCTCCTGTCCCGGAGCCTCCGTGCTGGCGGCGTCGCTCACTGATCGACTCCGCGTCGGCGCGCTGCCGCCGCGGCGTCCGCCTCCGCGACCCGCTGCTCGGCGACGCGCCAGTCGACGTTAGGCGCGACGTCGACGTCGCCGAGTGTCAGCGTCGACAGGGCGCGTTCGATCACGGCGTGGCCATCGGGTACGGCCAGGCCGAGCTCGAGCTCTGCCTTGCGGCAGAGTCGCTCCTCGCGCGCCTCGCAGCCGGGATGTCCAGCGAGCCCCATGGTGAGGAGCCGGGCGTGCACCCCCTCGTGCACGATCGAGGCGGCGACCTGCGCGTCGGAGAACTTGCCTTCACCGGCGAAGGTGAGCTCGATGAGGCACTCGCGCGTGTCGCCGAAGAACGCGGCGCGGCACGCGAACCGTTTGACGATGATCCCGCGCACGTCGCGCCGGAACCGACGGAGCCGGTGCGGTTGATACCGCTCGATGACGCCGAGTGCGCCGTCGAGCTTCTGATACACGCGCTCGGTATCGATGTCCGGTCGTGTGTTCTGGACTGTCACCGCGACGCCGCGGACGACTCGCGTGTCGGTCATGATGAGCTCCTTCGCGCGTCCAACCGCATCTCGCCACCATCGCATGAGTCGGCCTCCCTGCTGACCGTGTCCTCAACCTACGCGGCGGACGGCGGGGAGACGAGGCCGTCTCGTGGCCTCCGGTTCACCACGGAGCCCTGGCGGGAACCACCGAGACGATCGAACAGGGTGATCGGTCCGCATCACGGAGCGGCTCGGATCGGATGTCTGGGCGGTTGGCAGGGCGTTCGAAAGACAAAGCGCTTGAAACTCGATTGGTGGGCTCGGGCTCGCAACCAAATCGATGTACCTAACGCCCAGCCTCGTTAGCTCCGTGGTAGAAAAACAAGGATTAGCGTTAGGCGGATGTGTCGTCACCGGGTCGACCCGTCCGATCGTGCAATACCGACCATCGACCCCAAAAACCGAATGGCCAACATTGACCGACCACGGAGACGATCGAGTTGCTTTTCCTCCGACCGACCACCCTGCTCGATTGGCTCGGTGGTCCCCGCCAGGGCTCCGTGGTGGAAACGCACCGCGTGATCAGCGCCGCCGCACACCTCGCACCGGCCCGAACCAGTCCCCGCTCGTCCATTCGCCCGTGAGGGAGTCAGCCGTGCCGCGCAGGTCGACCACCATCACCTCCGCGCCACCCAGATTCCAGACGACCCGAGCGGAGTCACCGGACACCTGAAAGCGCACGAGGGTGCCGGGCGGCCCCTGAAGCGACACCAGTGCGTAGCCCGTGTCGGTCCTCGCGACGTGCATGACGGCCCTTCGTTCGCCGTCCGGAAAGCCGGTACCGACCATATCGTAAATGCCCGGCCACGCGAACGGCTCGACCACCGTCCTCGCGGTGCTTCCTTCGGCTGTGGTGCTTCGGAACGCCATCGACGAAACCGGACTGGCGAGCACGGCGACCAGTACGCCGAGCGTCCAGGTATGAATGCTTGTATGAGTGCGCATGATGTCCTCGAGCGTCACGGGTGAGTGACGCAGCGCCCCTGTGCCGTTAGGCGGCCGCGCATCGCGACCGACGGCCGGTGGCGAGTGTCCTGCGGCGCTGCGTGCCGCGCGCAATCTGCAGCGCGGCCTGCACGACGGACGTGGACAGCGGGCCGATTCTGCCCCTGACGATGGTCAGGCCACCCCCAGAACTCGAGGAAGATGGGAGCGGACCGGCGGGCCGTACCCACGGCCCGGGCGGCTCACCCGTAGCGCATCCCCGGGTACAGGAGATTCACCGCACCGAAGAACACCGGCTCGAACACGTACTTGAACAGCTGCCAGGCGACGAGCAGGCCGATCAGCCCGAAGGCGCGGTTGCTCCACATGAACGTCTGGTACTTTCGGGCGGCGTCGTCCGGGAGGAAGAGCGGGACCGCGCCGCTGCCGTCGAGTGGCGGGAAGGGAAGCAGGTTGAACGCGGCGAGCAGTACGTTGAGCGAGAAGAACGCGCTCACCATGACCGCGAGCGCCGGCCAGACGCCATCGGCATTACTGGCGGTGACTTCGCCGAATCGCACGCTGTTGGGCGGGTAGAAGACGTCGGCCGCGACGCCCCAGCGGATCAGGCCCGCCGCAATGATCACCAGCAGGATGTTCGACGCCGGGCCCGCGAGCGACATGAGCGCGGCACGCTTTGGATGGCGCATCGCCCATTGCGGATCGAACGGCGCACTCGCGTATCCGAACGGCCACCCGGTCGCGAGCGCGCTCACGATCGGCAGAATGAGCATGCCGAACGGCTCGCGGCGGATGTGCGGGATGGGGTCGAGCGACACCTGCCCGCCGTGGTACGCCGTCAGGTCCCCTCCGCGCGCCGCTGCCCACGCGTGGGCGGCCTCGTGCAGCGTCGTCGACAGCAGGAACACGACGTAGTAGACGAGCGCATTACTCAGATCAGGCACGGCGCATCGTTGGTTGTACGAAGAACTGCTCTGGCGACCATCGGTTGGATTGTACGAAGAGCTGCTCCGGCGACCATCGCGACCGAGCTTGGCGAGTCATCAGTCGTAAGTCGTAAGTCCTGGGTCATCAGTCATCAGTGAACTCACCTTGACAGCCACCCGCACCACGCCATCACGATGTGTGTACTGATGACTAAACAGTTCCGACTCTCGACTTACGACTGATTACTCGCCATGCCCGGTCGAGATGTCAGATTCCCACCCGTCTCTCCGCGCCGCTTCGGCTCGGAGCGATGGTCCGAAGTGTAATCGAAGGACCTCGTTTGCCGGGCTCGCGTCGATCGAGTCGAGAAACGACAGCGAGATCAGCTCGCGCACCTCGGCGTCGCCCGACGTGAGGTGCGTCTCGATCACGCCGACGAGCGTCCGCGCCGCTTCGCCGCTCGCGCCCCCTTCGATCGTGTGCTGACCCGGCACGCGTGTGGTGCCGCTCAGCCAGCCGGTCACCTGCGCCATGAACACTTCGGGCAGCAGCGCGTCGTGCAGCGCGAGGTGCTCCCGGTAAATGGGCACGAGGCCTGGTGCGGTCGACAGGAGATCGACCAGGAGGTGAGCGAGCGTGCTCATGGATGGGGAAGCTGTCCGTCGGGTGACCCCGTGTCCAGCCGAACCATCACCTCAGTGGAAGTCGCGCGACCGCGTCGCGATCTCACGCGTCTTCAAGGCACGGAAGCGTCGTCCAACCACGTTCATCACCTGTCCGTCGCGCTCGAACCGCCCCTGCACGGCGATGAACGGCGCGAACTTCACCACTTCGGCATTGTCCTCCACGAGCGTGTTCGGCACGATGACGTTGATGAAGCCGAACTCGTCCTCGAGCAGCAGGAACAGCGTGCCGTTCGCGGTCTGCGGGCGCTGTCGGACCGTCACGAGCCCCGCCACGGCAATCGTCTCACCACCGCGGAGTGAGTGCAGGTCGGCGCTGCTCTTCGCGCCCTTCGAGATGAGGAACTCGCGGAGATGCTGCATGGGATGTCCGTGGACGCTCGTGCCCGTCGTGGCGTAGTCGAGGAAGATCGTCTCGGTCTCGTCGAGCGGGCGCGGCGAGTGGCGGGCCGGGCGCGCGGGCGCGAGCGGCAGCGTGTCGCTCACGCAGCGCAGCGCTTCCCAGCCAGCCTTGCGACGGTCGGGCTCCCACGCGGCGAACGCCGCGGCGCGTGCGAGGTAGAGCGCGTCGGCGCGGGCGAGTCCCGCGCGTCGGACGACGTCCTCGATCGACGTGAACGGCCTCGCCTTCCACGCGGTCTCGAGTGCATCGAGCGCCTTCTCGCCGATGCCGTGCACGTACCGCCAGCCCACGCGTAAGGCCGGACGGGCTGGCTCGTTCGTCTCTTCCGTCGTACACATGCGCTGGCCGTCGCGCATGCACGGCGGGCGTACCTCGACGCCGTGGCGCTTCGCGTCGTGAATGAGCGTGGCCGGCGAGTAGAACCCCATCGGATACGCGTTCAGGATGCCGAGATAGAACTCGGTGGGGTGGTGGGCCTTGAGCCACGCCGTCGCATACGCGATGAGCGCGAAGCTCCATGCGTGCGACTCGGGAAAGCCGTAGTTCGCGAAGCTCTGGAGGTCCTCGCAGATCTGCCCTGCGATGTCGGCCTCGACGTGGTTCTCGATCATCCGGACCCTGAGCTTCTCGAGCACCGCCACGAGCCTGCCCTTCTTTCGCATGTGGCCCATCGTGCGGCGCAGCTCGTCGGCTTCGGCGGCGCTGAAGTTGCCTAACGCCATCGATACCGCCATCGCCTGCTCCTGAAAGATCGGGATCCCCTGCGTGCGCTCGAGGATCGGCCGCAGGTTGGGGTGCTGGTAGAACACCTCGTCCTGGCCGCGCCGCCGCCGGGTATACGGGCGCACGAACTTCGCCTGGATCGGTCCCGGCCGGATGAGCGCGACCTGCACGACGATGTCGTACAGCCGGTCGGGCTTCGTGTGCAGGATCGACGCGATCTGCGCGCGGCTCTCGATCTGGAACGTGCCGATCGTCTCGCCGCGGGAGATGAGATCGTACGTCGGCTTGTCGTCCGGCGGGATGCGATACATCGCCGGGCGATGCCCCGTCCGGCGCTCGATCTCGTCGAACGAATAGCGGACGAGCGAGAGCGCGCCGAGGCCGAGGAAGTCGTACTTCGGCACGCCGATGAGGTCGAGGTCATCCTTGTCGAACTGGATGATCGTGCGCCCCATCGTCGTCTGCTCGATGGGCATGTAGTCGCCTAACGACTCAGCCGACAGGACGAACCCGCCCACGTGCGTGGAGCGGAGTCTGGGCAGTCCCTCGAAGGCGCCGATCGCGGCGAGCAGGGCGCGGCCGCGGGGCCCCTCGATGTCGAGCTCGAACCGCTTCGCGAGGCCCTCGCGCATGGCGGCGACGGCGTCCGCCGGCTCCGCGTAATGGAGCCGCTTGGAGAACTGGGTCGCGTACTCCGCGGGATAGCCGAACGCCCGCATCGCGTCGAGGATGGCGTTCGGGGCCCGGTAGTTCTGGACGGTGCACGTGATCGCCGCCTTCGATCGGTCGTACTTCTCGTAGACGTAGTCGAGCACCTCCTCGCGGCGGTCGTGCTCGAAGTCGACGTCGATGTCCGGGGGCTCGGTCTTGCCGTCGGTGCGCTTCTCGGAGAGAAAGCGCTCGAACAGCAGGCCGTGCCGCACGGGATCGACCGCCGTGATGCCTAACAAATAGGCGACGACGGAGTTGGCGGCGCTCCCGCGGCCCTGGCACAGGATGTTCCTCCGCTGCGCGAAGTGCACGGCGTCCCACATCACGAGAAAGAACCCCGAGAAGCCGAGCCGGTCGATGACGCCGAGCTCCTTCTCGACCTGATCGATCTGCGCCCGGCTCAGCGTGTCGCCCCACCGCTCCTGCGCGCCGATGAGGACGCGCTCCCTGAGGAAGCTCGCGTCGGTATGGCGATCGGGGACGGGAAACGTCGGCATCGGCGGACGCATCCATCCGAGCTCGAACCCGCCGCACTCGGCCGCGATGCGCGCGCTCTCTTCGATCCCCTGCTCCCGCCCCTGCCAGCGACGCGCCATCTCCTCCGGCGAGAGCAGCCGCCACTCGCCGTTCGGGTGCAGGAAGCCGCCCTTGGTCGCGGTGTCGAGGTCGACGTTGTAGCGAAGCGCGGTGAGCGCATCGTGAACGAGGCGCCCATCGTTGTCGATGTAGCGGGGGTCGTGCGCGACGACCCAGGGAATCTTCATGCGCTCGGCGAGATCGACGAGCGAGCCGGCGAGCGCGCCCTCGGCGCCGCCGGTGTAGTGGAGCTGGACCTCGACGGCGAGCCGGTCGCCGAACACGTCGCGCCAGTCGTCGAGCATGCGGCGCGCGTTCGCGCGGTCGCCGGCGCGGACCGTGGCAGCGACCGGCCCGGTGGCGGGCCCCGTGAGCGCGTGGAGTCCGCCACTGAGCTCGGCGACTTCACGCCAGGTGACGTTAGGCCGCCCTCGGCGCTCCTGTCCGTGCTGTTTGGTCCAGCTCGCCCACGCACCCATGCGTGCCCGGGTGACGAGCGCGGCGAGATTGCGGTAGCCCTCGGGCGTGCGCACGAGAAACGCCGCCGGCCGGCCATCGACGCGCATCTCGGTCCCCACGATGGGCCTGAGCGTCCCGCTCAGGTTCGCGGCGTTGACGAAGCGCGCAATGCCGCCCATGTCGGCCGTGTCGGTGATGCCGAGCGCGGTGTAGCCTAACGCGATCGCGCGCGCGACGAGCGCCTCCGGCGAGACGGTCCCATCTCCGAAGGAAAACCCGGTATGCGCACGCAGTTCCGCGAACACGGGCTGCTAGCCGGTGGCTGCGAGCGAAGGCCGGCGGTCAGGCTCGAATCGCATCGCTCGAGCGCAGTGTGATCGAATCATTGCTCATGAGCCGGATCTACCGTAATCCTCGGCCCGATTCCCGATTCCCGAAATGAGCTCGAGCCCGACGCCGAGCATGCGGTGCTCGGGATCGTAGGCCGGGTCGTACGCGGTGAGCGCTACGGCCGCGAGCTCGAACCGGTCGGCGACGACCCGGACGAGCTCGCGGACGGTGGCCGAGCGCAGGCCGCCGGGAACCGCGTACTGATTCGCCTGGGCCTCCGATGGCTCGTGGACGTCGAGATCGATGTGCACGTACACGCGCGAGACGCGTTGCGCGAGCGCGGTGAGTGCGTCATCGAGCGCGGCGGCTGCTCCTCGCGTCTCGAGCGTGCTCGCCGCAACGCGCGTCACCTGCGATCCGGACACCATCTCTTCCTCTGCCGAATCGAGGTCGCGCGCGCCGACGAGCACGACGTTCGCGTCGGCGACCGGCCGGAATCCGGGGATGGTCGCGGTGAGCGCGTGCCAGCAGCGCCCCGTGAGCGCGGCGAGCGACGTACCGTCGAGAAATCCGCTCGTCGTCGTCTCAGGGGTGTTGAAATCGGCGTGGGCATCGAGCCAGATGACGCCGACATCCGACGGATCGTTAGGCGACCCGGCCCGCACGCCGCTCACGGTCCCGAGCGCGGTGCCGCAGTTCCCGGCGAGTATGAGCGGAAACGCGCCGCCAGTGACGGCAGCAAACACCCGCTCGGACAGTGCACGGTGCAACGCAAACGACGTCCCGACCTCGAGCGGGAAGGGAACCGACACCTCGACCGTCGACTCCGCGACCACGTGCCCCGCGGCACGCAGTCGATCGGCAGCCCCGTGCTCGCAGAATCGCGCCGGCCCACGTCCCATGCGCAGGTCACGCTGCCCGGAATCGTACGGCACTCGAATGAGCTGAACGTTCATGGTAGGTGTTTTTCGTAGTTCGCAGTTTGGCTGATGGCTGGATTGAGTCGACTGGCCGAAGGCCGGTCGACTCAATCCCACCATCCATGAATGAACCACGCGTCCGCCCGCGCATCACGGTAGAGCCACACCATGCCGCCGTCGTTGACGACACAGCGAAAGTACTCGCGCGCATACGCTTCTCCCCACCGCTCGCCCGAGACGCGATCCGGTCCCGCCGACGAGAGCACCTTGTACCACTCACCGCCATCGCGGTATGCCGTCGGTAGCACGTGATCCCGCCGCTCCTCGGTGTGCGCCTCGATCGAGCGAGGCGTGGGAAGCAGATACAAGGTGAGCTGGGATGCCGGGATGTCGGGAACAGCCGCGAGGGAACGGGGAACCGAAGCATCCGAAGCATCCGAAGCATCCGAAGCATCCGAAGCATCCAGCTGGTCGCTGGCTGCCAGTGCTGGTCGCTGGCTGACGCTGGATGCGGCATCCGCGGCTCGCCTTTTCCGTTCCCCGTTCCCTGTTCCCTGTTCCCGGGTTTTTCCGTTCCCTGATCCCCGCTCCCGCTTTCTGCGTTTCCGATTCCCGATTCCCGATTCCCGATTCCCGAGATTCGATTCCCGATTCCCGACCCATTTCGTTCTCCGCTCCACCAGCGGATGCGCCGAGTTCTCCGGAACGACCACCACATCCCCCTGCTCCTCGGCGAGCGACGCCAACGCGGCTTCGGTGGCGGCCGCCGTCGCGAAGCCACGGTCGAAGAGATCGCCCTGGCTTCCATCATCGGTGACGATCGCCGCCGCCTGCAGCGTTAGGCCCACGACGCCCGCTGGCAACACCATGCGCTCCAGCTGGGCGCGCGCGAGACGCAGCCACGTTTTGCGGCTCGCCGTCGCTCGGCCGGCGCGAACGCCGTTCGTGAGCGTGGCGCCGCTCGCGAGCTTGAGCTCGAGCGTCATCTCGCGGGCGAGCGATCCCCGCTCGATGAGCTTCTCGCACACGGTGCCGAGCAGCGCGTTCACGGAGAAGAGCAGCCGCTCGGTATCGGTGAGCGCATAGTCGCTCCATTCGAGCGACGCGTGCGGCAACCCGCGCGGCATCGGTGCGAAGATCATCCGGTCATCGTCGCCACGCGCGAGCTTCCACAACCGCACCCCATCGGCGCCGAGTCGCACTTCGACGGATTCCCCCTCGAGCGCGGCAAGCTCGGCACAGGTCTCGACGCCGATGCCGTCGAGCAGCACAGCGAGCGCGGGGGCGGGCTCGAGAACAGCGACAGGGAGATTGCCTAACGAATTCTCAGAGGGACTGGGGACTGGGGGCTGAGAACCAGGGACTCGGGACTGGGGACTCGGGACTGGGGATAACGGCGAGCTGGGGGCTGTTGGTTTATCCGCCGTTTCCCCCAGTCCCCAGTCCCTGGTCCCCAATCCCGATGAAATCAGCTCGGCGATGATCGGGACGTGCCCGATTCCTACGCGAACATTCGACAACCCCAGCCCCCGAAGGACCTCGAGCGCCGAGCGCGCGATGCGCTCCGCGTCGAGTCCGCGGGCGTCCACCCATACCAACCCACCGCGCCGCTCCTCCGTGACGACGCGTGGCGCGATCGTGAGGAGGGCGGGGGACAGGTCAGCGAGGGAGTCCGCGACGGTCCGCCAGACCGGGCTCCAGAGACAGACGAACATCGTGTGGTGTTACCGGAACCGTGATGTCCGCACTGGCGTTCCAGCCCGCCGCCCGCGCGCGCACCCGGATCGTCGCCGTCTGCACGTCCACAGGATCATCGAACGGCCCACGACGCCACTGATAACTGTGCGGCAGGATCCTGGACTCCAGGCGGAGCTTCGCCAGCGACGGATGCGGCGTGATGGCCACGAACGCCCCACCCCCCTCGCGCACCGCTCGGGTGAGCCGAACCGTCTCGGTCCCTTCCGGCTCCGTCCCGTCCAGCACGACCAACGCGAATCCCCCGCATCGCAACAGCTCCTCTGCGCCCTTCAGCGCATCCTTCCTGCTTTTGGGTTGAACCAGAAACGGCCCTTCTTCCCAGAACGCGCCAACGATCGTTCCAGCCGTGTCTATCCAGACGGCACGTTCACTATTTGCGACAGTCGCCCGACAGGCAGCTCGCAGCATGGCACAGGCGCCACCCTGTGGTGTCCAGACCGTCAGCTGCCCTCTCGGAAGCCCGCCGCCAGGCAAAATCCGGTCAAGTGGCGCTACGCCGGTTACTACCGACTCGGCCGCTCGCCAATTCGCCGGCGTCGCGTCCGGAAAGCGCTGCTCGATCAGCTCGCGAAGAGCGGCAATGGAAACGGCTGGCATTGGGCGAAGACGGCGACGACCATCGAGAACGGGAACGACGGGCACTGCCTGCTCCTTCAGCCGAGCAGCTTGAGCAGACTTTATACCGAACAAAGGCCGAACACAAGAACAACAACCGCTGAGGCTGAGTGCTGGTGAATCACCCAGCACTCAGCAGTATCTCGCTCTTCGTTCGACCTCGGTCGGGCCTGGTAATCCCAATCGGAAGTCCCAAGTCCCTTTGGTCATCGGTCATCAGTAAGGACTCTCGGAGGGTCGATA
>Ga0075420_100005339_pt1 | contig 11296 bp, 11 predicted proteins | sample SoiMetdeltSBSDD4_FD_75296 | JGI IMG/M metagenome (GOLD analysis project Ga0075420, IMG submission 75296) | Bulk soil microbial communities from a Populus tree surrounding site in Tennessee, USA - Soil MetaG P. deltoides SBSDD4 | ecosystem: Environmental > Terrestrial > Soil > Tree plantation... | reverse complement strand
GTGCGCGTCGGTATGCGCAGCGGACAGGAACCACGCCTCGAATTGTGACGGCGGGGGATAGACGCCGCGCTTCAGCATGCTTCGGAAGAACATGCCGTAGGCGCCGGTGTTCGCGGCCATCGCCGATTGAAGATCGCGCACTGGCGTGGACGTGAAGAACGGCGTGACGAGCGAGCCGAACGCGTTCACCTGCAGCGCGACGCCGGCGTGGCGCGCCGCATCCGCTAAGCCGGCGGCCAGCATCGAGCCTCGCGCCGCGAGATCCCGATACAGCTTGGGCGAAAGCCGCTTCAGCGCCCAGAGCCCCGCCGTCATGGCCAGCGGATTTCCCGAGAGCGTTCCGGCCTGATAGACCGGTCCTGCCGGCGCCACCATGTCCATGATGTCAGCCCGTCCGCCGTAGGCGCCGACGGGTAACCCACCACCGATGATCTTGCCCAGACAGGTCATGTCGGGTTGTACGCCGAATATCGCCTGCGCGCCTCCGGCCGAGGCGCGGAATCCCGAGATGACCTCGTCGAAGATCAGCAGGCTCCCGCTGCGCGCGCATCGCTCGCGCAACCCGGTCAGGAAGTTGTCGGCAGGTGGAACCACGCCGATATTGCCGGCAATCGGCTCGACGATGATCGCGGCGATGCTGCCCTCGTGCTCGGCGAGCAGCGCATCGACCGAGTGCAAATCGTTGTAACGGGCGAGCAGCGTGTCGGCCGCGACCGGCGCCGGGACTCCCGGGCTGGTGGGGATGCCGAGCGTCAGGGCGCCAGACCCGGCCTTGACCAGAAACGCGTCGGCGTGTCCGTGATAGCAGCCTTCAAACTTGATGATCTTGTCGCGACGCGTGAACGCGCGTGCGACGCGAATCGCGCTCATCGTCGCCTCGGTGCCCGAGCTGACGAAGCGAACACGTTCGAGCGACGGCATCAGGCGCCGCACCTGCTCGCCGAGCTCGTGCTCGAGCGGAGACGGTGCACCGAAACTGGTGCCGCGGCGCGCCGCGGCCGTCATCGCCTGCACCAGCCCGCGTGGCGCATGGCCGTGAATCAGCGGCCCCCATGACATCACGTAGTCGATGAAGCGGTTGCCGTCGACGTCCTGGATGATCGCGCCCGCGCCGCTCTTCATGAACAGCGGCGAGCCGCCGACGGCCTGGAAGGCGCGAACGGGGCTGTCGACTCCGCCGGGCAGAACGTCGCTGGCCCGAGCAAACAGCTTCTTCGATCGTACGGGTGTTTTCATAAGGGAGTGACTCACACCTCTAACTCGAAACTCGCAGAATCAGTGCCTGCGCGTGTCGCGCGTGCCTACGACACACCGAGGCACAGAGGCTCAGAGGTATTTCTTGAGTCGTGAATTCGAGCCGTGAGGAACGTCGTCACAACAATCGCGCTGCATCACGCGCGTAGTAAGTGATGATCATGTCCGCGCCCGCACGCTTGATGCCGATGAGCGATTCCATCATCACGCGCGGCTCGTCGAGCCAGCCGCGCTGAGCGGCGGCCTTCAGCATCGAGTACTCGCCGCTGACGTGATAGGCAGCGGTCGGGTAGCCGAAGCGCTCCTTGACCTTGGCGAGCACGTCGAGGTACGGCAGCGCCGGCTTCACCATCACGATGTCTGCGCCTTCCTGGATGTCGATCTCTACTTCGCGGAGCGCCTCGACGACGTTGCCGGGATCCATCTGATGGCTGCGGCGATCGCCGAATTGCGGCGTCGAGTCAGCCGCTTCGCGAAACGGGCCGTAGAACCCCGAGCAGTACTTGGCTGCGTACGACATGATCGCGGTCCGATCGAATCCGCGTTCGTCGAGCGCCTTGCGGATCGCGCCGACACGTCCATCCATCATGTCCGACGGCGCGACGACGTCCGCGCCGGCTACGGCATGCGAGAGGGCGGCGCGCACGAGCTGATCGACGGTAATGTCGTTGACAATCTCGTCGCCGTCGACGATCCCGCAGTGGCCGTGTGACGTGTACTCGCACAAGCACACGTCGGTGATGACCAGCACGTCGCGGACCTCGCGTTTGAGCGCGCGCACGGCGGTCTGCACCGGGGCATCTGGGTCATAGGCCACCGAGCCTTCGGGGTCTTTTTTCTCGGGCAGTCCGAACAGGATCACGGCCGGAACGCCGTCGCTCTTCGCCGCGGCAGCTTCTTTGATGGCTTCGTCCACCGACAACTGGAAGACGCCGGGCATTGATCCGATTTCGCGTCGTACGCCTTCACCGGCGCCGACGAACAGCGGATAGATGAAGCAGTCCGGCGTCAGCCTCGTCTCGCGCACCAGGGCGCGGATGGCCTCGGTTCTCCGGAGCCGGCGGGGGCGACGGGTCAGCGAGAGCGAGGTGCGTGTAGTGACGGCCATAGGCTGATTCTAGCTGGTAGTCGGTAGCCGGTAGCTGGTAGCAGGTTCAAAGTTCTAGCGACTAGCTACCAGCTACCAGCTACTAGCTACTGCCTTCCCACTAGTGACATGCCTCGCGATGGCGTCGACGAGCGCTGGAATCGTCGACACGACCGGGACGACCGAGACCTCGAGTCCGAGCTGCGTCGCGGCATCGGCGGTCACCGGCCCGATCGCCGCCACCACCGTGTTCTTCAGGAGATCGATCGTCTGCTCGGCGCCGTAGATGGCCGAGAAGTTCCGCACCGCCGACGGGCTGGTGAACGTCACCACGTCGATCCGGCCGTCGAGCAGCATGCGATAGATGTCGGGGCCGCCGTCCTGCTGCGCCTCCTCGAGCACCGTCCGATACGCCACGACGTCGGTGATGACGGCCCCCGCGCTGCGCAGTCCTTCTGCAATCACGTCACGTCCGATGTCGGCGCGCGGCACGAGCACCGACGCGTCGGTAATGCTGCCGTCTTTCGTCATCGCGGCGACCACGGCCTCGGCTCTGAACTCGTCGGGAATCAGATCGACCTTGATGCCGTAGCGCGCCAGACGCTCCGCCGTTCCGCTGCCGACGGTGCACAGCCGCGGCCCGTTCAGCGATCGGATGTCGCGCGTGCCATCGAGAAACGCCGTCATGAACGATTCGACGGCGTTGGCGCTGGTGAACACGATCCAGTCGAACGCCCCGGCGTTGGCTGCGGCGCGCAGCAGCGGATCCGGATCGTTCGGCGGCATGATGCGGATCATCGGCGCCTCGATGGCTTCAGCGCCGAGCACAGTCAGTCGATCGACCATCTCGGCAGCCTGATCGCGGGGCCGCGTGACGAGCACACGCTTGCCGAACAGCGGCCGGGCGTCGAACCAGCGGAGATGGTCGCGAAAGCCGACCACGCGGCCGACGACGAGAATCGCCGGACCGCGTCGGGGATGCTCGCGGACTCGTTCGAGCAGGTCCTTCATCGTGCCGGACACCGTCTCCTGGCTGGTCAACGTACCGTTATAGACGATGACCGCCTGACCATCGCTGTCCCAGCCATTCGCCTGTATCGCATCGAGCATGCGCGGCAGCTGCTGTGCACCGGCGTAGCAGACGACCGTGCCTTCGAGCTTGGCCAGGCTCGCCCAGTCGATATCGGGCGGCGTACGGCTCTCGTCTTCGTAGCCGCGTACCAGCGTGATCGTGTCGCCGCCGCCGGGATACGTCACCGGCACGCCGGCATAGGCGGGGACACCGATGCCGAGAGGAATGCCCGGTACCACTTCGAACGGAATGCCGTTCTCGTGCAGGAAGAGCGCTTCTTCGCCGCCGCGGTCGAACACGAACGGATCGCCTCGCTTCAGTCGCGCCACCAGGCTGCCTTCGCGCGCCTTCTCGGCGATCAACAGGCTGATTGCCTCCTGCGCCATCGGCTGACGCGCCGCGCTGCCGACGTCGATCAACTCGGCCCCCGGGCGCGCGTGCTTCAGGAGGCGAATCGGCACCAGGTGGTCGTAAATCACGACATCTGCGCTGCGCAGACATTCGAGCCCGTGCACGGTAATGAGTCCCGGATCACCGGGACCTGTGCCAATCAAGTAGACGGCAGGATTCTTCATGGTTGTTCGCTCGTAGGGCTCGACACCCGTTGGGCGTCGGCGAGAATCGTATCCGCGCCGCGAGCCAGCAGCGCGTCGGCCGCCTCCACGCCAACCGCCTCTGGATCACGCACGGAGCCGGAAGCACTGGCCCGAACCTGCCGGCTGCCGTCTAGAGCGATCACGATGGCCGCAAGAGCGATCGTGTCGCCCGCGACGGTCGCGTACGCGCCGATTGGCATCTGGCATCCCCCTCCCAGGCGGGTGACAACGGCGCGCTCCGCATCGAGTGCCACGCTCGTCACCGTGTGATTGATGGTCTTCACCAGTTCACGCGTCCGTTGATCGTCTTCACGAATTTCGATGGCGATAATGCCCTGACCTGGTGCCGGCACACAGGCATCGGCGGGCAATGCCGTCGAAATCCGATGGGCATGCTGCAGGCGGCGGAGGCCGGCTGCGGCCAGGACCAACGCATCATAATCGCCCGAGTCGAGCTTGCGCAGCCGCGTGTCGAGATTGCCGCGAATCGGCTCGAAGCGGGCGCCGGGGAAAAGCGGGATGAGCTGGGCGATCCGCCGGACGCTGCTGGTGCCGATTTTCGGCGCGGGTCCAAGGAGCGCCTTGATCGCATCGACATCCGAGGCCTCCCGCCCCCCAGGCAGCACCACGGCGTCGCGTGGATCCTCGCGCGGCAGCACCGCGCCAAGCGTCAGCCCCGGCGGGAGAACCGCGGGCAGATCCTTGCTGCTGTGCACGGCCAGATCGATCTCACCTTCGATCAAGCTGTCTTCGATCTCCTTGACGAAGAGACGCTTCCCGCCAATCTCCGAAAGTGGCGCCTCGGCGAGTCGATCGCCGGACGTCTTGATGACGACGATGTCGCAGTCGATGCCGGCGTGTGTCTTGAGCAGTGACGCAGTCGTGTTGGCTTGAAAGAGCGCGAGCTGGCTGCCGCGCGTCCCGAGTTTCACTGTGGGCATCGAGGTCTACTTTTGACGATCGGCTCGACTCGTGTCAGCCGCTGCGTCGGTAGAGCTCGATGCAGACTCGCCGGTGCGCAGACGGAACAGACGATTGACCGCCTCCGTGTAGGCGACCTGCGTTTCCTCGTCCGGCAGCGCTTTCAGCTGCTCCGTGGGTTCGAGCAGCAGCTTCTCGACAATCAGGCGCGTGACTTCGTCAACGCGGGCGCGCGCGTCCGGCGGCAGGCCAGTCAGCTTGCCCTCGAGTCGCTGCAGCTCGGATCGGCGGATCGCATCGAAGCGCTGGCGCAGCGCGACGATGGTCGGCACGGCGCCGCGTGACCGTTGCCAGGTGGCGAACTTGAGTAGTTCCTCAGCGACGATCGTCTCGGCGTGCGCGATCTCCCGGGTTCGCCGCGTGAGGTTCTCCTGCACAATCGACTGCAGATCGTCGACGTTGTAGAGGAAGACCTGCTCGATATCGCCCACCGAGGCCTCGACGTCGCGCGGGACGGCGAGGTCGATGATGAACAGCGGATCCGGACGATGCCTGCCGGTCGTCGCTTCGACCTGCGTGCGGGTCAGGATGGGACGCTGCGATCCGGTCGCGGTAATAACGATGTCGGCGGTGTGAAGCAGCGCGCCGACGTCCTCCCAGCGCGCGGCCCGTCCGCCAACCGAGCCGGCCAATGTTTCCGCGTGCGCCGCCGTCCGGCTGGTGATGACGATTTCGCCCACACCTTGCGCGCGCAGATGTTCGGCGGTCAGCGTGCTGATTTCGCCGGCGCCGATGATCAGCACGCGCCGGCCCTCGAGCCTGCCGAAGATCTTGCGCGCCAGTGTGACCGCCGCGAAGCTGATCGAGACGGCGCCTTCACCGAGCGCGGTTTCGCTGCGCACCCGCTTGCCGACGCCGAACGACCAGTGAAACAGCTTGCTCAGCATCGGTCCGGCGCAGCGGCGTCCGGCAGCCGTTTCGAACGCGTCCTTCACCTGGCCGAGAATCTGCGGTTCGCCGACGACCAGCGAGTCGAGCCCCGCCGCGACGCGGAACAGGTGCTTCGCGGCCGCGTCGTCGCCGAGTGAGAACAGATGCGGCGTGAAGCTGTCGGGCGTCAGCGTGTGGAACTGACTGAGGAACTGGATGATCTCGTCGCGCGCGCGCGCGGGATTCTCGCAGGCGACATAGACCTCGGAGCGGTTGCACGTCGACAGCACGACCGACTCGGCCGCCGAAGGCCGCGTGGCCAGCGCTTCGACCGCGGCGCCGAGGTCACGGCTCGAGAAGTCGAGCCGCTCTCGTACATCCACGGGCGCCGTCTTGTGACTGACGCCGAGCAGCAGCAGGTGCATTACTGGAACGTGTGGCTCGTGGTGACGAAGTAACTCACCGGCAGGAAGTTCAGCAGCACGATGACGAAGCCCACTGCCGAGAGCCACGCCGCCCGCCGCCCCGTCCATCCCATCGTCGAGCGCGCGAAGACTTCGAACGAATACACCGCCCATGTGAGCAGGGCGATGAGGATCTTCGGGTCATTCAGCGACATCGCCTGCAGGTTGGAGTTCCCAGGCGCGAGCGCGCGCGCCTGCGCCGTCCAGACCACGCCCACCACGACACCGATGGTCAAAAACAGCCAGCCCACGACCACGGCGCGCGAGTTCATCGCATCGAGGACGTGCAGCGAAGGCAGCCGTGCGTAGAAGTAGCCGAGATGTTTCTTTTTGATCTCCTTGAATTGCAGCATGTAGGTGAGCCCCAGCATGCCGGCTACTGCGAACGTCGCATACGAGAACATCAGCGAGAGCAGATGGACCCAGAACCACGGGCTGTCGAGTACCGGATCAGCGTTCTCAACGCCGGGCGAGAACGCGGGAATCATCTGCAGACCGACGGCGATCGGCAGAATGAACACGCCCATTGCCCGTTCGTCAGTGGTCAGTTCGAGATAGATGTACGACAGCCCCAGCAGCCACACGAATGTGGAAATGGCGTGCGAGCGGCTCGCAAACGGCACGTGCCGCACTTCCATCGTCTGCATGCCGATGACGAAGGTGTGCGACAGCACAGCGAGCAGCAGCAGTGTCGTGGCCATACGCCCGACGCCCGGTTGTCGCTTCGCGAAGTGAATCGCATAGACAACCGCGGCGGCGGCGTAGAGGACGAGCGGGATGAGATTCAACGGCCCGTTGGGGCGTAGTAGCCCTTCTTGGTGCGCGGCGTAATGCTGGCTCGCGCGACCTGGACCACGAGACGGCGCCAGGCGCCGTCACGACGCTGATTTCCCGACGAGTAGCCGAGGGTGTACTGGCTGGCGAGCTCGTCGGCGATCTGTGTGTAGACGCCGCTGAGGTCTTCGATGCGCGCGGGGAAGAAGGCCCGACCGCCGGTTTCCTGAGCCAGCGTGCGCATGACGAACTCCGCCTCGCGGAAACCTTTGGCCTGCACGTCGTTGCCGCGCAGCGCGATGGCGTAGATGGCAGTTTCGGAGCGTTTCGCCAGATCGAGCACTTCCTCGAAGGAGACCAGGCTGGACGTGTCCTCGCCGTCGGAGAAGACGATCAGCGCCTGCCGCCGCACATCTTCCTCGCTGACCGCCTTGACTTTCCGAAGTTCCTTGAGCGCGATGTAGATCGCGTTGTGCAGCGATGTCGATCCGCCCGCGTTGGTCTGCTCGATGGCTGCCTGGAGCTCGCCCTGATTACCGGTGAAACCCTGACGGATCTCGACGCGGCTGTCGAAGTCGATCACCTGGGCGATATCGTTCGGCTTCAGCTTCTTGATGAAATTCGTGGCGGCTGTCTGGAGTGTGCCGAGGTGCTGCTCCATGCTGGCGCTGCTGTCAAGGAGCAGCGACAACGCGATCGGCTGCTGCCGTCGCGAGAAGAAGGTGATGCTCTGCTTGACGCCGTCTTCGAACACCGAGAAGTCGCCCTCGGTCAGATCCGTCACGTAGTGGTTGGCCGCGTCGGTTACCGTGACGTTGAGCGACACGATATCGATCCCGGCCCGGAACGAGGGCCGCTGACGGTCGGCGGGGTTCTGTGCGGCCGGCGCTGGCGGTGTTTGCGCAGGCGGTGCCGGGGCAGGGGGTGATGTGGCCTGTGGCGATGGCGCCGCCGGCTGCGGCGGCGCAGTTTGCTGAGCCGCCACGACGGCACACGCTAGAACGAACGCGACGACGATCGAAAAACGTGTCACCTCAAGCTCCCGACTCCCCGCGTGCTGGCGCCCCTCGCATCGTCACGCCCGGTTTTGCGGATGACACTTCAGTCCGCTCCGGCGGGATGAGCGATTGTGGCCGCGCGTAGATCACTTTGTACTGCGATGACAGCTCACGAGCCAGCCGCTGCATGGCCTGGTCGAGGCCATGCGGACTGAGGAGCGTAATCTGCTGGCCCCCGCTCTTCTCCGGCCCGTTGCTCAGGAAGAACGAACGCTCGCGAATGCCGTGCTCTTCCGTATAAATGAACTGGCCGATCGTGACGGCGTGCAGTGCGGCGTCCACGCGCTCGAGCGCATTGACCACGTCCGTGGAGTAGCGATTGGTGAACTCGATGCCGTCGGTGATGACGGGCACGATCACGGCGCGAGGCGTCTCTCGCCGCGACAGCCCCTGCGCCGTTTCGAGGACTGCATCGAGCAGCGTCATGCCGCTGTTGGGCATCGAGAACAGACGGCCGACGGCATCGGACAGACGCTTCGAATCGTTGGTGTAATCAACCGCAATAGTCGGGCGATCAGAGAGCGTGATCACTGCGATGTTGTTGCCGGGAGCCATCTTCGCCACGAATTTGGAGAGTGCCTCTCGAAAGAAAGTGATCTCCTGGCTCGCCGCCGTGCTGTTGTCTACGAGCAGGGCGATGTCGATCGGCTCGGTCGCGCGCGAGGCGCGAAGTACTTCGCGGCGCACGCCGTCTTCGCGGACCACGAACGCGTCGGGGCCGAGGCCGGTGACCGGCTCGCCGTCTTTATCGACGGCGCTGACGAAGAGCGCGCGGTCGCGCGCGTCGCTGTTTTGGGCGTTGGTCGTGGCTCGGAACCCGGCCAGTGCGGTGACACACACCAACGCGAGTATCAGAGTGGGCCGGGGCGAAGTGCGCATAAGGAGTCCGTGGCGCGACGCTGGTAACGGCCAGTATAGGTCTCGCTCGTTCGGAGCGTCAAGCGATCAACCTGTCTGAAAGCTATTGATAACAATGGACTTGATCCATTGGCGATTGCAAGGTCGGCGGTCGCGATTTCATGTCGTGTTCAGAAGCTGGTGAAGTTTTTCACAAAGCAGGTATACTGGTGGCCGGTCCGGGGCGCGAACGTACCACAGTGTTTGCGCCGGAACGGCCGGGTCCGCGTCAGGCGGTTGCGAGATGGTCAAGAAAGACTCACGCTTCTCGTTTGGGCGGTCCATCCGAGTGTTCCAGGAAAACGTCAACCAGGCGGGTCCGGCCGCCACGGCCAGCTACTCCCTCGTCGGCGCCATTGTCGTGCTGGGTGGGCTGGGCTACGCGGCGGATCGATGGCTCGGGTCGGCACCCTGGGGCGCATTCGGCGGTCTCATGCTCGGCCTGGTCGTCGGGTTTTACGAGTTAGTGAAAGCGGTTCGTCGGTGAAGCCGGTCGCGTGGATGGTGGCTGCAAGCGGGGCAGCCTGGATCCTCGTGACGGCCTTACTGGGTGACCGTGTGAATCCGGAAGCGGCGTGGGGCATCGCGGGTCCGTTGACGAGCGCCATCGTGAGTTGGGTGGCGTATGTCAGGGCTAATCAAGCGGCGCCGGAGCGGCTGACCCGGGTGATGATTACGGCGTTTGCGCTGAAGTTGATGTTCTTCAGCGTCTACGTCACGGCGGCGATGCGCGTGCTGGACTTGCGGGCGGCGCCGTTCGTGGTGAGTTTTACGAGTGCGTTCATCGCGCTGCACGCGATGGAAGCATTCAGTTTGCGGCGCCTGGTAATGGGCGCCATGCGCTCGCCGAGCCGCGAGCGCGCGTAGAAAACACGCGATGTTTCAGCCCGAGCACATTGTCGAGACGCCCGGCGCCCAGGAGGCCGCTGAGAAGTTCAATCCCGGCGCGACGATCATCGAGCACGTCTCGAACAGCTCGATCGATCACCCGCTGATTCACCTGCCGAAGGTGTTTGGCATCGACCTCTCGGTGACCAAGCACGTGCTGATGGTGTGGGTCGTCGCCGCGATTGTGTTCCTCCTCGTCACCGTCACGGTGCGGCGTTACCTGCGACAGGATCGGCACGTGCCCTCGGGGTTCATGAACGTCCTCGAGTTCTTCGTCCTCTACCTGCGCGACAACATCATCGAGCCGAACGTCGGCAAGAAGTGGGTGAACAGCTACGCGCCCCTGCTGCTCACGTTCTTCCTGTTCATCCTGACTGCGAATCTGATCGGCATCATTCCGATCTTCGACGTGCTGTCCCTGATCAACCACACCGTGATTCATGCGCCGGAAGACTCGTTCTTCGCGCGTGTCCTGCACGGCGGTGTGACCGCAACTGGCAACTACAATGTCACCGCGGCGCTGGCGACCGTCACGTTCCTGGCGATCATCGTCGCCGGCACCCGCGCCCACGGCTTCGTGCAGCACTGGAAGAATCTCGTCCCGCACGCACCGGTCTGGCTGTATCCGCTGCTGATTCCTCTCGAGATCATCGGCATGCTCGTCCGGCCGTTCGCGTTGACCATGCGTCTTGCCGCCAACATGACCGGCGGGCATATTGCGATCCTCGCGATCCTGTCGTTCGTGTTCATCTTCTTCGAGCTGTTCGGCCAGGCCGCAGCGCTCGGCGTCGGCCTCGTGCTGTCGCTGCCAGTCGGCGTCGGCCTGTCCGGGCTCGAGCTGATCGTGATTCTGGTGCAGGCATACGTGTTCACGCTGCTATCGGCGGTGTTCATCGGGATGGCTATTCACGCTCACCACTGAGCGGCCGGTCCGGGAGGACCGGCTCACGGAGAGAGAACGGCCGGTCTCGACGGACCGGCTCTACGGAGGGAAGGACGAAATGGAACTGCAGTTCGCATACATGGGCGCCGGCATCGGCGTGGGTCTCGCGGTGATTGGCGCCGGACTGGGCATCGGCCGGCTCGCGGCCGGCGCGGCCGAAGCGATCGGTCGTCAGCCGAGCGCCAGCGCGCAGATCAACGGCGCCGTCCAGCTGCCACTGTTCCTGCTCGAAGGCGTCGCGGTGCTGGCCGTGGTCTGCGGCCTCATGATTGTTTTCAAATAAGCGCTGACACCGAAAGGGACGCGTCATGAATAACCCGTTGGTCCAGCCCGATCCCGGGCTTTACATCTGGACCATCGCGACGTTCCTCATCCTGCTGTGGCTGCTGGCGAAGTTCGCCTGGCGGCCGCT
>Ga0075420_100005338_pt1 | contig 11297 bp, 11 predicted proteins | sample SoiMetdeltSBSDD4_FD_75296 | JGI IMG/M metagenome (GOLD analysis project Ga0075420, IMG submission 75296) | Bulk soil microbial communities from a Populus tree surrounding site in Tennessee, USA - Soil MetaG P. deltoides SBSDD4 | ecosystem: Environmental > Terrestrial > Soil > Tree plantation... | reverse complement strand
GATATCCAGGCGCAGCCGCGCAAGATCATTTCGTCGCCCACGTGGAGCGGCCTCGAATCCGAGCACGTCTCCTACAACGCGGGCTACACCAACGTCCACGAGCTCATTCCGTGGCGCACGCTCACCGGACGCCAACAGCTCTATCAGGACCATGCGTGGATGCGCGCGTTCGGCGAGGCGCTCTGCGTTTACCGGCCGCCGATCGACACGAAAGCGGTCGCGCCGCTCCTCGGCAAGCGCGGCAACGGCAATGGCGAGGTGGTGCTCAACTGGATTACGCCGCATCAGAAGTGGGGCATCCACTCCACCTACACCGACAACCTGCTGATGCTCACGCTCTCGCGCGGCGGGCCGATCGTGTGGATCTCGGAAGTCGACGCGAAGAAAGTCGGCATCGTCGACAACGACTGGATCGAGGCGTTCAACGTGAACGGTGCGCTCACCGCCCGGGCGGTCGTCTCGCAGCGCGTGCCCGAGGGCATGGCGCTCATGTATCACGCGCAGGAGAAGATCGTTAACGTGCCCGGCTCGGAATTGACCGGTGCGCGCGGCGGCATTCACAACTCCGTCACGCGCGCGGTGGTGAAACCCACGCACATGATCGGCGGTTACGCGCAGCAGAGCTATGGCTTCAACTACTACGGCACGATCGGCACCAATCGAGACGAATTCGTGATCGTGCGCAAGATGAAGAAGGTCGACTGGATGGACGGGGAGGAAGCGACGCAAGGAGCGAAGTCATGAAAGTCAGAGCGCAGATCGCGATGGTGCTGAATCTCGACAAATGCATCGGTTGTCATACTTGCTCCGTCACCTGCAAGAACGTGTGGACCTCGCGGGAAGGCATGGAGTACGCATGGTTCAACAACGTCGAGACGAAGCCAGGCATCGGCTATCCGAAGGACTGGGAAAACCAGGCGCGCTGGAACGGCGGCTGGCAGCGGAAGGCGAACGGCCGTATCGAGCCGCGGCAGGGCGGGCGCTGGAAGCTCCTCGCGAACATCTTCGCGAACCCGAACATGCCGGAGATCGACGATTACTACGAGCCGTTCACCTTCGATTACGAGCATCTGCATGACGCCCCGTCTGCGACCACGCCGCCTACGGCCCGCCCGCGCTCCCTCGTGACCGGCAAGCGTATGGAGAAAATCGAATGGGGGCCGAACTGGGAAGAGATCCTCGGCGGAGAGTTCGAAAAGCGCAGCCGGGACGCGAACTTCGAAGCGGTCGAGAAGAAGATCTACGGCGAGTTCGAGAACACGTTCATGATGTATCTGCCGCGGCTCTGCGAGCACTGCCTCAATCCGGCATGCGTCGCTTCCTGCCCGTCGGGCTCGATCTACAAGCGTGAAGAAGACGGGATCGTCCTGATCGACCAGGACAAGTGCCGCGGCTGGCGCATGTGCATCTCGGGGTGCCCATACAAGAAGATCTACTACAACTGGGCGACCGGCAAATCCGAGAAGTGCATTTTCTGCTACCCGCGTATCGAAGCGGGCCAGCCGACCGTGTGCTCGGAGACGTGTGTGGGCCGCATTCGTTATCTGGGGGTCGTGCTCTACGACGCCGACAGGATCGAAGAGAGCGCGAGCGTCGCGAGCGAGCAGGACCTCTATAACGCGCAGCTTGGCGTGTTCCTCGATCCGAATGCGGCGGAAGTGATCGAGCAGGCACGGCGCGACGGCGTGCCCGAGGCGTGGCTCAAAGCCGCACAGGCTTCGCCGGTCTACAAGATGGCGATGGAATGGAAGATCGCTTTCCCGCTGCATCCCGAGTACCGGACGCTGCCGATGGTGTGGTACGTGCCGCCGCTCTCGCCGATCAGCTCGGCGGCGAATGCAGGCCATCTCGGTTCCGACGGCGTGCTTCCGAATGTGCGCGACCTTCGCATACCGCTGCGCTATCTCGCGAACCTGCTGACCGCGGGTGACGAAGAGCCGGTCGCGCGCGCGCTCGAACGCATGCTCGCCATGCGCGCATTCATGCGTGGCCGCCACGTCGAATCTTCGGAAAACACATCGCTGCTCGCGCGCGTCGGGCTTACGGTGGAGCAGGTCGAAGAGATGTATCGGTATCTCGCGATCGCGAATTACGAAGACCGCTTCGTCGTGCCGACGACCCATCGCGAGTACGCCGAGAACGCCTTCGATCTCCGCGGCGGCTGCGGATTCTCGTTCGGCAATGGCTGCTCGGGCAGCGACGTGGGCCAGGGGCTCTTCGGCGGGAAGAAGAAGCGCACGATCCCGATCAAGCAGGTGGCATGATGAAAACCTACAAAGTCCTGAGCGCGGTGCTCGAATACCCGAGCGAGGAGCTCATCGAAGCGCTGCCGGAGCTCGAAGCGGCGCTCGAGGAGGAACACCTCGTGCGGGGTGAAAACCTCGAGCGGCTCCGCTCGCTGCTGGCGGCGCTCGCTGCCGAAGACCTGATGACGCTCCAGGAACGCTACGTCGATCTTTTCGATCGCGTGCGGTCCGTCTCGCTGCATCTCTTCGAGCACGTCCACGGAGAGTCGCGCGACCGCGGCCAGGCGATGATCGATCTCAGGCAGCAGTACGAACGGCACGGTTACACGGCGACTTCGTGCGAGTTGCCGGACTATCTGCCCGCGTTCCTGGAATTTCTGTCGCGTCTCGGAGATGACGCAGCGCGCGAGCTGCTCAGCGAAACGACGCACGTGCTCGAGAGCATCGGCGCGCGTCTGGCACGGCGCGGCAGCCTTTACGCCGCGGCGTTCGAAGCACTGCTCGCGATCACTGGTGGGGCGATTCCCGCAGATCTCGTGCGGGATGAAGACATTCGCAAGGAAGACGATCCGGCAACGCTGGACGCTCAGTGGCAGGCCGAGCCTGCGTTCGGGCCGACACCGTCCTGCGGCGGGGCCCGGGCGCCGGCTGTCTCAGTCGTGAAGTTCCACAAGGGAGTCGCAGCATGAGCTACCTCCACAACTTCCTGTTCGGCATCTATCCATACATCGCCCTGGCGGTGTTCCTGTTCGGAAGCCTCGTGCGCTTCCAGCGCGAGCCCTATACGTGGAAGACGGATTCCAGCCAGCTTCTGCGGCGAGGGCAGCTCCGGCTAGGCAACAATCTCTTCCATATCGGCGTCCTCGCGCTCTTCGGCGGGCACCTCTTCGGGCTGCTCACGCCGAAAGCGGTTTACCACGCGATCGGGCTTACGACCGCGGCCAAGCAGATGCTCGCGATCGTCGCGGGCGGCGTGTTCGGGACGATGTGCCTCGTCGGGCTCGTCCTGCTCGTGCATCGACGGCTCGCCGAGCCGCGCATACGCGCGACGAGCAAGCCGATGGACATCGTCATCCTGCTCTGGATACTGGCGACGCTGGTGCTGGGTCTCATCAGCATTTTCGTGTCGCTGGGCCATCCCGACGGCGCCGTGATGGCGCAGCTCGCGCACTGGGCACAGCACGTGGTGACGTTCCAGCCGGACGCCGCGGCTTACATCCTGGACGTGCACCCGATCTACAAGACGCACCTCGTGTTCGGCATGACGGTGTTCGTGCTGTTCCCGTTCTCGCGTCTGGTGCACGTCTGGAGCGGCTTCGCGACGGTGCGCTATCTCGCTCGGGCGTATCAGCTCGTGCGGGCACGGGGCTGATCGTGCATACCTCGGCGCCGGAGATCGATGCGCTTCGCACCGCGCTCCTTCAGCGCGCGCGTGAGCTCGGAGTGCTCGCGGAAGGCGCAACGCCTTCCGATGAAGATATGGACGGTTTGCTCGACGCGCTGCTTGCGCGGGAAGCGCATGTGCCGGAGCCGACGACGGAAGAGTGCCGACGCTATTACGAGGCGAACGCCGAGCGCTTCACTGCCGGCGAGATCGTGGAAGCTTCGCACATCCTTGTTGCGGTTACGCCCGGGTGCGATATCGAAGCGCTGCGACGCCAGGCCGAGGCACTCCTCGGGCAGGTCCGCGCGGAGCCTTCGCGCTTTGCAGAGATCGCGGCGCGATTCTCGAACTGTCCTTCGGGTGAGAATGGCGGCAATCTCGGGCAGATCCAGCGCGGCGAGACCGTCCCCGAATTCGAGCGGGCAGTGTTCGGCGGGCCGACCGGCGTGCTGCCGCGCCTCGTGAACACCCGGCATGGCTTTCACGTCGTGGAGATTGCGCGACACATACCGGGACGACAGATCGATTTCGAGGCAGCGCTGCCACGCATCGCGGACTATCTACGGGACCGGGTGCGCGCGAAAGCGGCCGAGCAGTATGTGCGCAGGGTTGCGCTCGGTATCGGGAAACCCGGCACTCGGAACGGAGACTGCTCCGAGAGCGCGTAGAGCTGCCGGCCATTGGACGAATTGCACGGCAGCTCCAATCCTTCAGCTCGACGCTTTCAGTCTGCGTCCGCCGACCTTCTGCGGATCGCCTTTGTAGCCGAGCGCTTTCCAGTCGAGACGACCGGCCGCGCCGTGGCAGTCATTGCATGTAAGTGCCTTCTCCTTGGGAACAACTTCGTGGAATAGCCCCATGTAGCGCTCGGTATCTATCCAGCCGATCTCGCTCACCTCGCGACCGAGGTAGTTCTTCGCGCCGGCTTTGACTGCCTGCTCGTTGGCTGCGTTGCGGAAGACCATCCCGACCTGCACCGGAATCATTTCATCCGTTTTCGCGTCGATGGGCAGCCGTCCGGTGTGGTACTTGAACGCATATATCCGGGCCTTCGGATCGCTGATCGAGCCCTGCGGCTTGTACATCGCGACCTTGCCGTTCGCCTCGCGCTTGACGCGGGTATGGAGCAGTGCGATCTCGCCCTGGCCGTTCCACCACGTGTATGCCGGTCTTACGTTCGTCTTGAGCTCTATCGCAGGCTCGAAGCGGCCCTGGCCTTCAACCGCTTCCGATTTGCTCCAGTCGCGGTGCATATCCGTAGGATCCTTCCGCGCGAAGGACGGGATGTGACACGTCGTGCAATAGACCGCCTGCGTATGCCGGTTCAGCGCGGCGTTTCGGTGCGGCGCGGGCTTGTGGCAGCTCTCGCATTGCGGGCGGGCGCTGTTCGCCACGTCCATGCCCGACATCTGCGTGCCGCCGCCCTGCACCTTGTGGTCCGTGAACTTGTGGCACTGGATGCACTGCATGCCGCTGCCCATATGGACGTCGAAGTCCCGCGTCGGTCTCAAGTGTGCTGTCTCCAGATCGCCCCGCTTGTAGTTCAGGCCGCCGCCCGAGCCCACATGGCACTGCAGGCAGGTCTCGTTGCTGGGCCGCGCCACGCTTTGCGCGATGTTCAGCATCACTGCCGGATCATTGGCGGTCGTAGGCACCCAGCCGAGCGTGCCGTTGGGCTTCTTGACGACCTGCCGCCGGTAGTTCGGCGCGTGGCAGAGCAGGCAGTCGATGTTCTCGAGCTGCGCCGGCGTCATCTGCTCGGACGGCTTCTCGCCGAGGCCGGCGTGGCACTTGGAGCAGCCGTTGCTGATCACTTTGCCCTGGTCGTTCGTCAGGATGGCGATCCAGCTGATCGACGGATTCGTGCAGAAGTCGTTCGTGCTGTTGAGCTTACCGATTTTCTTGCCGCCGGCGTTTACGAGGTTCGGCGCCTCGCCGCGCCACTGGTAATGGATCGAGGAGAAAACGTGTTTCGCCTGCGTCTCGTGACACTGCAGGCACGTCTTCGTTCCTTCGTAGCTCCGCACAAACTGCCCGTGTGGATTCGTGAGCAGCACGCCTTCGCCCTGCGGCTGCGCGTGTGACGGTGCCACCCACAGTGCGAATAGGAGCGCCGGCCATAGCCATGGCAAGGCGGCGACTATCGTCTCTCGTTGTTTCGTGAACATGATGTTTTCCTTTCGAGGATACTCATGCGGCTGCACGATCGCTGGCCGCCGCAGTGAGCTTTTCGTATGCACCAATGGCTTCGGCCGCGTACATGGCCGAAGGTCCGCCCCCCATATAGACCGCCATTCCCAGCGCTTCGGCGACTTCTGCGCGCGTCGCGCCGAGCTTCACCAGCGCCTTCAGGTGAAAGCCGATGCAGCCGTCGCAATGCGCGGCGACGCCGAGGGCGAGCGCAATGAGCTCCTTCGTTTTGGTGTCGAGCGCGCCCGCGCGTGTCGCCGCGACTGCCATGCCGCCAAACGCTTTCATCGTCTCGGGGATGTCCCCGCGCAGTCGCGCGAGCTCCTCCGAGATGCAGTGGGTGATTTCCCTGTAGTCCTTGGCCATGGGCCCTCCTTTCAGAAATAGAGCCGCGCGCGCAGCTCCACGCGGCGCTTGTTCAACTTCTCGCCGAAATCTGTGCGGTCGCCGCCGCCCAGGGCGAACAACCGCAGACGCAACTCGACGTTCGTGAAACCGGTGTAGGCGATCTCCGGGGAGATGGAAAAGCTCCGGTCCGCGAGATTCACGATCGAAGTCACAGCCGGAGTCCAGTACAGAAAATCGAAAGGATCCTTCTGGCTCACGCGCAGATAGAAATATCGTTGCATCGGCTGCGCGCGGGCATAGCCGCTCTGGGCCGCGACGTTCGCACGTCTCACCAGCTCATCGGCTGGCGTCGTGTGCTGCTGGAGCAATGCATTTCCAGTGAATACGAAGAAGTCCTCCATTTCGGATTCCGTGTAGCCCGCGCCGTTCCTGTAATACTCGGCGATGAACGTCGTGTCCTTCGCCGTGAGATAGCGCATGCCGAGGAGGTAACTGTCTGCCTTCCCGTGGACGACACGAGGCTGGCCTTCGGCGGTAATCGTGCGCCGCTGCGCGTCGCTCACGCGGGCCCACTCGCCGTGTACTTCAAGACTGGTCGTGATGTTGCGCGAGAAGTCGACGCCCACGCGGCTGGGCCGGCTGCCTCCGGAGAGATAGACGAAATCGATGTCCGTGTCGTGCCAGAGCAGGTAGAGCCTCGCCGCTACATTCGTATGGCCTGTGCGCCCGAACTCGCTGTTGACATCCTTGCCGGTGGGCAGCAGCACCGGTGTGAACGCAATCGTCTTGAGCGGCCCATCGAACGTTCTTACCCAGTCCGCAGTCGCCATCCAGAAGCCTTCGCGGGCGAGCTCGGGATCGTTCGGATCCTTAAGCCGCTCGACGAACGCGACGGGATTCCACGCGTAGCCCTTGCCCCATTTCAACGCGATCTTCCCGAGCTCGACCGTGAGGTCCGGCCCGGGCTTCCACGACCCGGCGAGCTCGTCGAAGCGCGTGACGCGTTCGCTGCTGCCGTCCTCATGGTCATACTCGAGGTGAGTGCGTGCGCGTACCGACGCCGCGCCGTGTCTGTAATTTCCCTCGAGTTTGAGCGTCGCGGCGTTCCGCGTCAGACTCGAAGGTGCGCCGCGCCCCTGAAAGGCCAGACCGTAGAAGGCGCCGTTCTGGTTCAGCCAAAAACGGTCGTGACGATACTCGACGTAGCCGCCGAGCTCGTACGGTTTGCGCGCGAATTCGGACGCGTCGAACGTATATTCACCTGCGAGGGCGGAGCCGACGCTGTTCATGATTGCGAGAAGGAGCGCGCACGCAGTATGGCGCTTGCGTGTCCCCTCGCCCCTTGCGTTGCCAGGCATGATCATTTGCGCAGGTCATCGATGCGCGAAACATTCGTGAGCGTGAATACTTCATCCTTGAAGTCGCGCCGCTTCACCTGCGAGTAGAGCATCACGGATTTATAGCCTTTGTACAGCGGACTGTCGGTCTCGACCGTGGCGGGTCGCTTGATGCCGCCGCCGAAATCCTTCACGTCCGAGAAGTACAGCGTCTTGATGAGCATTCCGCTTGCCGCATACGCTTCGATCTTGGACGGCAGCAGGGTTTTGCGATCGACCCACATCTTCAGCTGGTCGTAAGCCACTTCGCCGGTTTTGGCCTTGAGCGCGAGCAGGAACGCGTCCTTTTCTTCCTGCACGGACTGCACGTTGTATTCCTCGGAATAATCCAGGCGCAGGATGTCCGCATTGTTGAAGACGCCGCCCGTCACGGATTGCAGGCTCGTGATGCGAACCGGTTTGCCGACGGAGGGAATGTGCAGCCACATGTTGTCGCCGAGCCTCAGCGTCGCACGACCTTTGTCGCTTGCGGGCGAGAGGAAGAGCGCGGCCACCTTGTCCCGTCCCTTCTTGGCGCTGAACAGAACGAATTCTTTCCTGCTGCCATCCGGCTCGATGTTGACGAGCTTGCGGTACATCTCGTAGGACTCGGGTTCGAGGTTGCGGTCGACTTTCCTCAGGATCTCCGTGCCGTCGGCTGCGAAAGCGCCTGAAGCGAGGAACAGGGCGATTGCGAGCAGCGTTTTCATACGTGCCTCAGCGCAGTAATCGGGTCCATGCGCGACGCTTTCCATGCCGGCTGAAGGCTCGCGAGAAGGGCGATCGCGACGACCATTGCACCGACTGTCGCGAGCGTAGGCACGGTGAGCTGCGCCACGAGCGGAATTCCCTGCTGCTGCCCGAAGTCGAAGGTCAGCCCCGCCGTGTTGATGACGGCGGTAACGCCAAGGGTCAGCAGGATGCCCGCAGCCGACCCTAACGTTCCCAGCAGGAGACCCTCGCTCACGAACATCGCCAGAATCCGCGTGGGGCGGGTGCCGATCGCGGCGAGTGTCCCGATTTCGCGAATGCGCTCGTACACCGCCATCACCATGACGTTCATGACGCTCACGAGCACGATCGCGACCAGAATGGCGCGTATGAAGACCGTGAGCATGTCGATCATCTTCGCGATGTTGGCAAAGGGCGAGAGCCGCTGCCAGGAGTGAACTTCGAGCGCAGGCACGCCTGCCTTGTTGGTGAAAGCGGCGAGGCTTGCCGCAAGCCGTTCGGCCGCGCGCTCGACGTCGTCGAGATTCGTCAGCCTGATCGTAAGCTCGCTCACTTCGGGTTGCGTCATGCGCAGGAGCTCGCGTGCGTCTTCGATGTGAATGTAACCGTCGCGGCCGCCGGGGCCGGTCACGCTCTCGAGCTCGCTCCTCACCTTGAAAGTCCTGCCGTTCACGGATCCGTCCTTGTTCGTCGCGATCAGCACGACTTCATCGCCGGCTTTCACGCGCATCCCGCGCGCGAGCAGCACGGGGACGAGGATCTCGCCGCGCTCGAGGATTGGGGCGCCGTGCGGGACGTCGCGAACGCGCGCCGGGAGAAGGGGCGTTGTCGCAGCCTCCCGTGCAGGGTCGATCCCGTTCACCCGTATGCTGGTCGTCTCTGCAAAATTGCTGAACATGGCGCCGAACTTCACACGCTCGGACACTGCGGCGACGCCGGGTGCCGCGTGCAGTGCCTCTTCGACCTTTTTCACCATGGCCGGCGACATGTTGAGATTGAGCGGCAGGCTGTCGATCGACGCGACGTAACTGCGACGATGGACCTGCACGTGCCCGAGCATCGAGTCGGTGATCGTGCCGATCATCATGTTCTTGAAAGAGCCGGAAACAGCGATGAACGTGAGCACCGCCACGACGCCAATCACGATCAGCGTCGAAGTGAGCGCCGTGCGCCGGCGGTATCGCAGGAGGTTGCGCGCCGCGAGTTTCATGACCGTGTTCATGCAGCTCTCCTCATGTCGTCTTTCGTGAGCCGGCCGTCTTCGAGCGTGAGTATTACCTCGGCCTCCTGCATGATCTTCGGATCGTGCGTGGAAAACAGAAATGTCGTGCCGAACTCGCTTCGCATCGCTTTCATGAGCGCGATGATGCGCAACGCCGTGTCGCGGTCGAGGTTTGCGGTGGGCTCATCGGCGAGCACGAGCGTTGAGCTCGCAACGAGGGCGCGCGCGATCGCCACGCGCTGTTTCTGGCCGCCGGAAAGCTGATCAGGGCGCTTGTCCGCCTGGTCGGCCATGCCGACGGCTTCGAGGAGGGCGCGTACCCGTTTCGCGCGCTCGGCAGACGGGCGCTTCTGCACCATGACGAGCGGGTACTCGACGTTCTCGTACGCGGTGAGCACCGGCACGAGGTTGAAATCCTGAAAGATGAATCCGATATTGCGGCCGCGGAAATCGGCCGCGGCGCGGCGGTCGAGCCGCGCCACGTCCGTTCCCAGTACTTCGAGCTTTCCCGCTGTCGGCCTGTCGAGGCAACCGATCATGTTGAGGAGCGTCGACTTGCCGCTCCCGGAGGGCCCCACGAAACAGACGAAGGACGCCGGCTCTATCGCGAAGGTGACGCCGCGGATCGCGTTGACCGTGACGTCGCCCGCGCGATACGACTTTACGAGATCCCTTGCTTCGACGACGGACATGGAAGTCTCCCGCGCCTAACGCGCGCGTCCCCAACCGCGCGGACCCATCGCGAAGAAGCGTCCGCCCATGTTCGCCTCGGCGATCGTCTTCTGCTCGGGTGTGAGCACCGCGTAGAGATTATTGAGTGCAGTGCTGAGCGCCTCGAGTTCGGCTGCGCGCTGGTTGAGATGCGCCGCATGCAGCGCCGCGCGGTCTGTCGTCTGGTCGGCGGTGAACATCGCATTGCGGTGCGCGAGCATCGAAGCCGCCTGCGCCTTTACGGCGCTTTCGTAAGCGCTCCACGCCGCGTCCTGGCCAGCGGTGAGCTTGAGCTCGTTCTTGAGATAGGCGAGGCGCAGCTCCGAGTTCGCAACGGGACCTGCCGCCGGACCTGCGCCGCGCGGGCCGCCCCACGCAGCCCCCGGCCCCGGGCCGTAGCCGGCTCGTGGTCCCCCCATTCCCGGTCCGAACCCGGGTCCGTATCCGGCACCGTGACCGGAGCCGAATCCCGGACCGCCGCACGGGCCGAATGCCTGTGCATATGCGCCTGCGCTTGCTGCCATCACCGCCGCCGCGGCCGCGGCAATCAATAATCTGTGTGTGATTCTCATGATCTGCTCCTGGGACGACTGTCGTTGATCACCCTCTGCACGCCTTTTTTGACTCACATCAAGACTGCGGAAGGACCTACTCGGCATGATCGATACTGCGCGCGCGGTGTAACACGCAAATGTCACGGACATGCTTTTTTGTATCGCCGCCTGACGTACCGGGCGCTTGTTACGCTGCGATACACAAAAGCCGACGCGCAGAGCTGCGGACGGGATATACAGACGCCATGGAAACCCAGGACCACGTGCTCGTCGTCGATGACGACGCCGAAATCCGCAATCTGCTGCGCGAGTACCTGCAGAAGAACGGGTTTCGAGTAACGCTCGCGGCCGAAGGGAAGGCGATGTGGAGCACGCTCGAGCACGCGACACCGGACATCGTGATCCTCGATCTCATGCTGCCTGGCGATGACGGGCTCACGCTCTGTCGCGATTTGCGCGCGCGCTCTTCACTTCCGGTCATCATGCTCACGGCGCGGGGCGAGGAGACCGATCGTATCGTCGGGCTCGAAATGG
>Ga0075420_100005337_pt1 | contig 11297 bp, 5 predicted proteins | sample SoiMetdeltSBSDD4_FD_75296 | JGI IMG/M metagenome (GOLD analysis project Ga0075420, IMG submission 75296) | Bulk soil microbial communities from a Populus tree surrounding site in Tennessee, USA - Soil MetaG P. deltoides SBSDD4 | ecosystem: Environmental > Terrestrial > Soil > Tree plantation... | reverse complement strand
ACCAGGATCTTCTCCTGCAGCAGCAGGTCGAGGACGAGTTGTTCGTCGTCGACGATCTCGTACACCTCGGGGTCGAGCCGCGGGAACGTGTACAGCGCGCCCTCGGGCTTCACACACGACACCCCTGGGATCTCGTTGAGCTTGGTCCATGCCACGTCGCGCTGCTCGAGCAGCCGCCCGCCGGGCAATACCAAATCCTCGATGCTCTGGTGGCCACCGAGCGCGACCTGGATCGCGTGCTGCGCAGGAACGTTCGGGCATAGCCGCATGTTGGCCAGCAGACTGATGCCCTCAATGAAACTCTCGGCGTGTTCTTGTGGTCCTGTGATCACCAGCCACCCCGACCGGTAGCCCGCGACCCGGTAGGCCTTCGACAACCCATTGAAGGTCAGCGTCAGCACATCCGGCGCCATCGACGCCATCGCGATGTGCTTGGCATCGTCGTAGAGGATCTTGTCGTAGATCTCATCGGCCAGTAGCAGCAGCTGATGCTTGCGCGCGAGATCGGCCATCTGAGTGAGGATTTCGCGGGTATACACCGCGCCGGTCGGGTTGTTCGGGTTGATCACGACGATCGCCTTGGTGCGGTCGGTGATCTTCGACTCGAGGTCCGCGATATCGGGCATCCAGCCCTGCGTCTCGTCGCACAGGTAGTGCACCGGGGTGCCGCCTGCCAGCGAGGTGCACGCCGTCCACAACGGATAGTCCGGTGCGGGGATCAGCACCTGGTCGCCGTTATCCAGAAGGGCCTGCAACGTCATCTGGATCAGCTCCGAGGCGCCGTTGCCGAGATAGACGTCATCGACGTCGAATCGGGGAAAGCCGTCAACGAGTTCGTAGCGGGTGAACACGGCCCGCCTGGCGCTCATGATGCCCTTGGAGTCCGAATACCCCTGCGCGTTCGGCAGCGCCTGAATGATGTCTCGCATGATCACATCGGGCGCCTCGAAGCCGAATGGCGCGGGGTTGCCGATGTTCAGCTTGAGGATGCGGTGACCCTCGGCCTCCAGCCGTGACGCGTGCTCGTGTACCGGCCCGCGGATCTCGTACAGGACGTCCTGAAGCTTGGACGACTGCGTGAACGTGCGCTGCCGCGGGTGATTCCCGGTGGTATGCCACGGCAACTGGTGGGTAGACACGTCATCAATGATCGCATTGCCGTCCAGCGATTTTGTAAAAACCCTTGTCAGCGCTTACCTGGCGGCCGCGCACCCTTCGCGATGCCAAGGCCCTTCACCGGCGGCGCAGGCTTCGGCGCCCCATCGGTGGAAGTCTCAGGCGCAGCGCCGGATGCGCTGTCGGAAGCCGGTTCCGGTTGTGGCGCCGCAGGTTTCGGTGCCGCCGGTGCCTTCTTCGCACCTGGCCTGCGGACGCCCGGCGCGATACCGAGTCCCTTGACCTCTGGTTCTGGTGCAGCCGGCTCGGCGGGCGCTTCGGGCGCTGCCTGGGGCGCCGCTGCGGCGGGCGCAGCAGGAGCCGCCTTCTTCGAGCCGGGCCGCCGTGCTCCCGCGGCGATGCCCAGGCCCTTGACTTCGGGCTCGGGCTTGACCGGCTCTGCCGGAGCGGCCGCTTCGGCAGTGGCCGGCGCGGCCTTTTTCGCGCCGGGACGCTTGGCGCCCGCGGCGATACCTAACCCCTTGGCGGGCGGTGCGGCTGCGGGTGCTTCTGCGGCAGGTGCTTCGGCTGCGGGGGCCGCCGTCTTCTTCGCGCCAGGGCGCTTGGCGCCTCCGGCGATACCGAGACCGGTGACCGGCTTGATTTCGGTCGCGGTCGCAGCCTGTGCCGCCGGTTCGGGCTTGGCCTCCGGCTCCGCCATGGCCGGTGCCTCCGTCGCCGTGGATGCCACGACGCGCGCGGCGCGCTCCTCGGATTCCTTTGCGGCGGTGCCCTTCTCGGGCAGTGTGACCGAGCTGGTGTCCAGTGATCCCAGCAGCAGCTGGGCCACGTCGAGCACCTCGGCCTTCGGTAAGTCTTTGGCGGCGGCGACGTCGTCGACACCGTCGGTCATCATCACTCGGCAGAACGGGCAGCCAGTGGCGATCTTCGACGCGCCGGTGTCCAGCGCCTCCTCGACACGTTCGTGGTTGACCCGCTTGCCGATGTGTTCTTCCATCCACATCCGCGCGCCGCCTGCGCCGCAGCACAGGCCACGGTCGGCGTGCCGGGGCATCTCGGTGAGCTTGGCTCCGGACGCGCCGATCAGCTCGCGAGGCGCGTCGTAGACCTTGTTGTGCCTGCCCAGGTAGCACGGGTCGTGGTAGGTGATGTCGGCACCGCCGTCCACCGGGCTGACGGGCACCAGCTTCTTGTCACGGATCAGCCGGTTCAGCAGCTGGGTGTGGTGCAGCACGGTGTAGTTGCCGCCGACCTGCGGGTACTCGCGGCCAAGGGTGTTGAAGCAGTGCGGGCAGGTGACGACCACCTTGCGGTCCACCCGCTCGACTCCCTCGAACATCTCGTTGAGCGTCTCGACATTCTGCGCGGCCAGCTGCTGGAACAGGAACTCGTTGCCCGACCGGCGGGCTGAGTCGCCGTTGCAGGTCTCGCCCTCGCCCAGCACGAGGTACTTCACGCCGGCGATGGCGAGCAGCTCCGCGACGGCCTTGGTGGTCTTCTTCGCGCGGTCCTCGTATGCGCCGGCGCAGCCCACCCAGAACAGATATTCGTAACCCTCGAAGGACTCGACGTCCTTGCCGTACACCGGCACGTCGAAGTCGACCTCGTCGATCCAGTTGGTGCGGTCCTTGGCGTTCTGGCCCCAAGGATTGCCCTTGGTCTCAAGGTTTTTGAACAGCACACCGAGCTCGGAGGGGAACTCCGACTCCATCATCACCTGGTAGCGGCGCATGTCGACGATGTGGTCGATGTGCTCGATGTCCACCGGGCACTGTTCGACACACGCACCACAGGTGGTGCACGACCAGAGCACGTCGGGGTCGATGACACCGCCCTGCTCGAGCGTGCCCACCAGCGGGCGGGTGGCCTGTTCCGGACCCGAACCCATGACGCGCTCGAATCCGGATTCCGGCACGTGATGCTCTTCGTCGTGCTTGGTCTCGATGAACCCGCCCTCGGCGGATTCGAGCTCCTTGGCGGCGGACTCCTCGCCGGGGATGTCCTTGTCCCCAAGGATGTATGGCGCCTTGGCGAACATATGGTCGCGCAGATTCATGATCACGAGCTTGGGCGACAACGGCTTTCCGGTGTTCCACGCCGGGCACTGCGACTGGCAGCGACCGCATTCGGTACACGTGGTGAAGTCGAGATAACCCTTCCAGGTGAAGTCCTCGATCTTGCCGCGACCGAACACCGCGTCCTCGGCGGGATCCTCGAAGTCGATCGGCTCGCCCTTGGACTCCATCGGCAGCAGGGGACCGAGGGCGTTCGGGAGCCGCTTGAAGGTGACGTTGACCGGCGCAAGGCCGATGTGCAGGTGCTTGGAGTGCAGCACGATCAGCAGGAAGATCAGCATGACGCCGATGTGCAGCAGGAGCGCGACGGTCTCGATGATCTCGTTGGTGTGGATACCCAGGGGCGACAGCAGAGCACCCATACTGTGCGAGAAGAACGCGCCCCAGCCGTACGGGAGGTTCTCGGTCACCACGGCGGAGCCGCGGAACAGCGCGTAGGTCCAGATGACGTTGAAGATCATGAACAGGATCAGCCACGCGCCGCCGGTGTGCGAGCCGTAGAAGCGGGAGTCGCGGCCGTGCTCCTTGGGCTCGGAGCGCAACCGGATCACCGCGAAGGTGGCGATGCCGAGCAGCACCGCGACCGCGAAGAAGTCCTGGATGAAGCCAAGGACGTCCCAGTGGCCGATGAACGGGATCGCGAACTTCGGGTTGAACAGGACGCCATAGGCCTCGAGGTAGACGCTGGCGAGGATGAAGAAGCCCCACATCGTGAAGAAGTGGGCGATGCCGGGGATCGACCATTTGAGCAGCCGGGTTTGCCCGAACACCTCTGTGATCTGCGTGGTGATGCGGGTGTTCAGGTGGTCCTTGCGGCCGTGCTCGTCGCTGGTCTTCTGGCCCGACCGGATCAGGTTCGTCAGCCACAGCACGCGCTTCGCGGCGAACACCAGCACGACCGCTGTCATCAATAGCCCGATGATGAGCCTGATCAGCGTCTGCGTATCCACCGCGTGCCTCCCGGTCCCAAGTTACTCAAGGGTAACTTATTGGATGTTACTGGCCAGTAACTTTCGCTCGATGCCTGCTCATAGTTGCATCTTGCGGGGAAACGCCGCTACGAAGGTTGCCCTAACTACGCTCCGCCGCCCGTGCCTGGGTCGATCGGCGGGGTGCCCGTGCCGGTTCCGCCTCCGCCGGTGCCGGGGTCGATGGGAGGCGTTCCGCCGCCCGTCCCTGTTCCTCCGCCGCCCGTGCCGGGGTCTATCGGCGGTGGCGGTGTGGTGTTCGTTGTCGTCGTGGTGGGTGGCGTTGTGGTTGTCGTCGTCGGTGTGGTTGTGGTGGTGGTCGGTGTGGTGGTCGTCGGCTGAGTCGTCACCGGTGCGGGCGATTGCTGCGTCACCGGCGCCTGCGGCCGCTGTGGTGCCTGATACGACCGTTGCGCGGGCTTTTGCACCACAACGGTCGTGACTTGGGGGGCCTGCGGCGCCGGGAGAGCTGGGAGAGACGCCGACGCCGCAGGCGCGGGAACGGACGACGCGACGGTTGCCGCATCGACCGGGGTCGTGGTGGTGTCGCTGACCAAGCTGATGCCGAACACCGTCGTCGCGATGGCCGCGGCGACCGCCGCCAGACCGAACAGCACAAGCGGGCTGCGCGGCGGAAGCGCCTCGTCCTGCCATTCCTCGTGGCGGAAGTGCACCTCGGGGCGAGAGTTCGTCACGTCGCTGTAGGGCAGCACATCCTCGCTGACGTCGTCTTCGGACCAGGCCAGCGCCGTCGACGCATTGGCGGCCGCGATGGTCGACGTGGCGGCAGCAGTAGCGGGAGCGGTCGGCGTGAGTGTGGTGGCCGAGTCGACGACCCGGCTTCGGCGCGCGATCAGGGCCGCGCCCTCGGCCGCGGTGAGCTGGGGGTGCAGTGTGGTCACGACGGGTGCGCGCAGGTGCGCGGAGAGCCGCTGGGTGATCAGCGGAATGCGGGCACCACCGCCGACGGTGGCGACCGCCGACACGCTTGCCGCGGGCACGCCGTAGCGCTCCAGCGTTTCGTCAAGCACCGCAAGGAATTCCGAGAGCGGCGCAGCCATCAGATCTTCGACTTCGGTGCGCGTGACGCGGATGTCGACGCGGTGGTCGGGTAGATCGGCCACGACGGCCGTCGCTGTCGATTCGCTCAGTCGTTCCTTGGCGCGTCGGCATTCGTCGCGCAACCGCACCAGTGATCCGACCATCGCGGTGCCCGACGGATCGGCGTCTGACGCGTCGACAAGTCCGGCGACGACGTGCGTCAGCAGTGCCTGATCGATCTGGTCACCAGAGAAGTCGGGAAAGCGCACGGTCTCGCCGAACGGCGAGAAGTCCCGTGCCGCGTTGGCGAGCGTGATGCTGGTGCCGCTGCCGCCGAGGTCGCACAGCACGATGACACCGTGTGTCGGCAGGCCGGGATTGGCACGCAATGCCGTCAACGCCGCTGTCGCGTCGGAGATCACCGGCAGCTTGCCGCGCAGATTCCTGCGCAGGGTGTCGACGACTGACGCTCGCCAGTGCGCGGGCACGGTGACGGCGGTGTCGGACACCGGGACGCCCGCGGTGACCGCATGGGCCATCGCGCCGAGCGCATCGGCGAGCAGTTCTTCGGACCGATGCTTCGAGCCGTCGGGCGCGATCAGCGGCACCGGATCGCCGACGCGGTCGACGAAGCCGGTGAGGCGCTGGCCGTGCAGCGTCAGCTCGGCGGGACGGATGACGGCGCTCTGCCCGTCGCGGATGCCGGCGAGGTTCGTCGCGCCGACCGACAGGCCCAGTGAACGGCCGTGGTTGCCTGGGGAGTTCATGCGAACGACCGTATGGGGATCCGCGGCACAGCAAATCCGGTGCCGCACCCGTCGCTGTACGACCCCGATAGGGGATTTCGATTAGGGGAAACCGCTGCGTTGGGGGGTTAACCCTGAGGCGCCAGCATGGCGCGCAGCATCGACAACATCTCGGACCGCGACTCCGCGCCGAGCCTGCGCCGGATCCGCGCGACGTGGTGCTCGACCGTCTTGGCCGAGATGAACAGCTGGCTGCCGATGTCGCGGTAGGGAATGCCGAGCAGCAGCAGCTCGGCCACTTCCCGCTCGCGGTCGGACAACCGGGAGGACGCGGGCCGAGATGGGCCGGTGCGCTCGGTGACGGTGCTGACCGGTTCGAGGCCCGGCGCCTCGTCGACCGCGGCGGTCTGCTTGAGGTCGCGGGCCAGCTGCAGCATCGCGCTGGACACGCGGCCGTCAGGAGTCTGCAAAGCAGCCTGGCTGGCCAACCGGGTGGCGTCCCAAGTCAGACCGAACTGCGACAGGCCACGTGCGGCCGTGGTCACCTCGCCGATGTCGACGTGATTGGCCAGCACCCGCAGCCAGGTGCGCCCGGCGGTGGCCAGCGCCTTCGCGAACGGGCTGTGCGCCGCCGCTGCGGTCAACGCCTGGCCGTGTGGCGCGACCGCTTCCGGTGAATTGGCCAGGATCCCGGCGTGTACGCCTGCCCAGTGCAACGGCACCGACCACAGCAGCGGATTGCCGAGCGATTCCAGCAGCGCGAACGATTCGGTCAAGGTGTGCCGCAAGCGGTCGACCTGACGCATCCTGGCAGCGGACACCCACAGCTCGCCCAGCGGCAACAAAGCAAAGAGGTCCATCGAGTACTCGGCGAGCACTTCCATCGCGGCGTACCAATGCTTCTGCACCGCGCCGCTGTCGCCGCTGCGCCTGGCGATTGCCGTTTGCAACGCGGCGGCCCAGAGTGCGTCGCGGCGATGCAGCGTGGCGTCGGCCGTCGACGCAACGTCGGCAGCGGCCGCGGACAGCTGGCCGTCCTGCATCCGCACCCAGCCGAGCAGCAGTCGGTACCGGTGGCTGACGAAGAGTTCTTCCTCGGGAACGGCCCGCACGGCCCGGCCGATCACGCTGCGGGCTCGCACCGGGTCGCCGCCGTGCAGCGCGGCGAGCGTGACGAGCGCCGCAGGGCTGTCCGGCGCAACTCCCGCCGCCTGCTGTTCGGCGGTGATCGATTGGCCCAGTCGCGCGACGGCGATCGGGAACGGCTGATCGAGTGACATGAGCAGACCTTCGGCGAGGCTGCGCGCGGCGCGGGCCGTTGAGGTCGGCGGCCCCGCGCTCTCTGCGTTCAGTGCAGCCTTGGCGGCCTCGAGGTCACCCGCTGCAACCGTGACGATCGTGCCTGCCGCGCTGACGAACGCGTCGGGATATGGCCCGAGCCAACGGAATAGGTCCGCGGCCTGCGCCGCGCTGCCGTCGTGCATGGCGATGCTGCCGGCGATCCGCACCGCGGCCGCGCGTTCGGCGGCGTCGTCGGAGCCGAGCAGCTCGTCGGCCAGCCGACCCGCGGTGGTGCAGTCACCGGTCAGCGCGAGCGCGTCGGCCAGCTGCGCGGACAGGGCCGTCGCTCCCGCATCGGCGGCGGCGCGATACAACCGTGCCGCGCGTGCCGGTTGGCCGCGGGTGCGGGCCGCGAGGTCGGCGAGCGCGGTGGCCAGCCGATCGTCGTGCAGCCCGTGCTCGGCCATCCGCAACGCGAGATCTGCTGACAGCGTTGATGATTCGAGCTGTGACACCAGCAGGGAGAGTTCAGTGTCGTGGTGACGCGCCGTGCCGATGATCCCCGCGATGCACCGGTGCACCGACCGCAGGAAGGCGTGGCTGTGCGACGGCTCGATCAGGCCGCTGGCGCGGGCGCGGTCCACGAGGGCTTGCGCTTCGTCCGCGCCGACCCGCAGTGCGGCGGCGACATCGTCGGACCCGAGCTCCGGGCTCAGCGACGACACCAGCAGCGTGTCGAGGACCGGCTCTTCGAGCCGACGCAACCGTTCGATCAATGCGAACTTCGCCGCTTGCATGATCGCCGTTGCCGGCGGCTCGCCATCGGGTGAGCCCGCCGCAGCGATCGCCGGCTGCAGCAGGAACGGCAAGCCGGCCGTCGCCACCATCAGCGCCCGAATGATCTCGGAAGTCGGTGGGGCGCCGAGTGTTTCGGCTGCAACACGGTTGACCTCCGCCGGGCTGAGCCCGCCGAGCGAAACCACAGGATTTTCGCGCTCGATGGCAATGGCAAGCGACCGCAGCGCTGGGCGATGGGCGAGCGGTTCGGTGGCGACGACGACTGTTGACGCGCTGTCGGCGGCCAGCTCACCGAGCCGATCGAGTTCCGCGTCGTCGAGCAGATGCGCGTCGTCAATGACGACGGTCGCCGATTCATCGCCGTCTCTCGGCGCCCTCGTCAACACTTTGACCCCGGCTGCGCGCAGCGCGGAACGGATGGCTGCGAGAACCGAACTCTTACCGGTGCCAATGCCTCCGGAGACCAGAACCTTGACCGGGACGGTCGGCTCGGCAAGCAGCCCTGACACGGTGTCGCGTGCGGCCGGCGGGATGTCGGTCAGCGGTTCGGACGCCGGTCTGGCCATGGGTCACGGCTCTGTGCTCGTCGCCGGCGACAGCGCGGCGGCAGTGGTCGTGGTCACCGGCGGCTGTGTAGTCGTCGGCTGGGTGGTGGTGGGCTTCGTCGTCGTCGTGGTCGGCGGCGTCGTGGTGGTCGTCGTGGTCGTGGTGGTCGTTGTCGTTGTCGTTGTTGTCGTCGTGGTCGGCGATGTGGTGGTCGCGCTGGACGATGGTGTCGGCGACGGCACCACCGTCGTGCTCGGCTCACCGTTGGGGCCGGTCACCGTCACTGTCACGGGGGAGCCCTCGGTGGCAGGTTCGGTGGGCGACGGGCCCGTCTCGACTTGGGTGGCCGTCTCGGTGACCGGGCCGCTGCTTCCGCTGGTGCTGGTCAGGGTGACCGCCAGCCCGCCGATGGCCAGCAGCACGGCCGCGGCCGCCGCGCCGAACAGGATGGGCGGACGCTTGTACCAGGGCAGCGGCCCAGGCTCGGGCTCGTAACCCTCTTCCTCGTGCGCGAACGCCATCTGCGGGCGAGCGTCGGTGGGTTGGTCGAAGGTGTAGTCCTCGCCGGAGTACGGCACCGGCTCGCCGCCCGGTGATTCGTCCTGCGACCAGGCCAGCGCACGGAACGTCGCAGACGCGGTGCCGTCAGAGGCCGATTCGGAGGCGGCCAATCCGGCGGCGCCTGCGGCCCATCCCGCTGCGGACAGACCGGTGGGAGCGTCGGCGGCGGGCGCCAGCCCCGTCGGCGCCATCCCGGTGGGAGCGTCGGCCTCCAGCCCGCGGTCGGCCACCAGTGCGGCACCGGCTGCCACGTTGAGCTGTGACTGTGGTGTGGTGACGACGGGTGCGCGCAGCCGTTCCGACAGCTGCTGGGTGACCCGCGGAATGTTGGCCCCGCCGCCAACCGTCGCGACGGCAGACACATTGGCCGCGGGTATGTTGTTGCGCTGCAAGGTTTCTTGGATGGTGTTGAGCAGACCGGCCAGCGGCTCGGCGATGAGGCCCTCGAGCTCGTTGCGGGTCACCCTGACGTCGGAGTTGAAACCGGGTAGCTCGGCGTGCACCACGGTCGCGGTGTCCGCCGACAACCGCTCCTTGGCCTGCCGGGCCTCGTCGCGCAGCCGGGCCAGCGATCCGAGTCCCAGCGTGCCGGTGGGATCGGCGTTGTTGGCGTCGGCGATTCCGGCCATCACGTGATTGAGCAGAGCCTGGTCAATCTGGTCGCCGGAGAAGTCGGCGTAGCGGACGGTTTCGCCGATCTGGTCGAAGTTCGAACCGGCGTCGGCCAGCGTGATGCTGGTCCCGCTGCCTCCGAGGTCCACCAGCGCGACGACGCCGCTCGACGGCAGCCCCGGGGCGGCCTGCAGGGCCGCGAACGCCGCGGCCGAATCGGGTATGAGCGCCGCGGGCACCCCGTTCGGCGCAAGGCTCGGTTTCGCGCGCAGTGCGCCGCGCAGCGCTCCGACGGTTCCTGGGCCCCAGTGCGCGGGCACGGCGATCGCGATGGGAGCGCCGCCGCCAACGGTGTGTGCCATCGCGTCGAGGGCTTCGACGAGGACGCGCTCGCCGCTGTGCGTGGAGCCGTCGGCGGCCACCAGCGGAACCGGGTCGCCGACCCGCTCGACGAAACCGGTCAGCACCAGGCCGGGCTGATTCAGATTCGCATTCTCGCCGGGCACGCCGACTTCGGGCGCGCGGTCGTTGAACAAGGTCAGAACGGAACGGCGCATGACTGGCGGGCGGCCGATTCGGGCCGCCACCAAGTTGGTCATCCCGATGGACAACCCGAGTGAGTCGTTCATGGTCCCCTTTTATTGGCAGTCCACACGATAGCCGCTCATCCCCCTAATGGCGGGTGAACCCCTAATGCCGAGTCCCCTAACGCCCCTGCGTTAGTGGTGGGCTTCGCACCGATCACCGGCGTCACGTCCGCCGATAGCATCGGGTCAAGCCTTTGGGCTATCGCCGCATATATATCTGCTATGGGAAGGAGGGCGTTTCATGGCAAACTCGTTGCTCGATTTCGTGATGTCGTTGGTACGTGACCCTGACGCCGCCGCAGCCTACGCCGCTGATCCGGCGCAGGCGATCGCTGATGCCAATCTGTCCGATGTGACCAGCGTGGACGTCAACAATCTGATTCCGGTTGTCTCGGAATCGCTATCGACCTCCACGGGCGCCGACGCGTTGGTCGACCATGACGCCAGCAATGTCTGGGCCAGTGGCGCGGCCACCGCAGCGTTCGATGCGTTCGACGACCACGTGCCGACTGTCGTGACCGACGAGGCGCATTCGATGGTTTCCAACCTGGTCACCGAACCGGATGCCGCCGTGCAGTCGGGGCTCGACGCGCTCCACGACGCCGGCGTGCCGGACGTGGCGGGCGTCGACGACCCGTCGCTGCAGTTCGACGGCCCGGTGATCGATGAACAGCCGGCCATCGACGTTCACACCGAGGACGACTGGAGCCACGCGGCCCCCGAGGATCACCACCTCGAGCCCGACAACTCCGGTTTCGACATCTTCGATTCGTAATCAACGAACAACCACAAGGTGCGCGGTCCGTTCGGGCCGCGCATTTTGTGCGTTTGACCTGCAGAAATACGCCAGCACGCGGAGGTGCGCGACATTTCCCCTAACTACCCCCTAATCCCCTAATGTGGATGCCACCCCTATCCCGGGATGCATTCCCGTGGGGAGGGGTTGCTACCCCGTTTCTCGAACGT
>Ga0075420_100005335_pt1 | contig 11298 bp, 10 predicted proteins | sample SoiMetdeltSBSDD4_FD_75296 | JGI IMG/M metagenome (GOLD analysis project Ga0075420, IMG submission 75296) | Bulk soil microbial communities from a Populus tree surrounding site in Tennessee, USA - Soil MetaG P. deltoides SBSDD4 | ecosystem: Environmental > Terrestrial > Soil > Tree plantation... | reverse complement strand
CGCCAGTTGACGTAGCTGGCCACGCCGTGGCTCTCGATCGGCACGATCACCGGCAGCCACGGATAGTAGACGTCCATGATCTCCTGCATTCGCTTATAGGCCGCCTCGCGGACGTTCGGGTCCAGCGAGAAGCGGGCCTGCTCGCCGAGCCGGTCCCACTCCGCCTCGCGCCAGTAATCCATGATGCCACCTGGTGCCAGGAGGCGATACATCATGCCGTCGGGATCCTGGAGCGTGGAGGTCGGGTCTGACCACCAGAGGCCCTTGAAGGTCCGCTCGCGGTTCTTCTGGGCCCGCACCGAGCCCTCGATCAGCTCGATCTTGGCGTTGACGCCGACCTTCTTCCACATCTCGACGATCGCCTCGGACATCTGGCGATCGTTGCCGATGACGGTGCTGCTCTCGATGACGATCTCTTCGCCCTTGTAGCCGGCCTCCGCGAGCAGCGTCTTCGCCTTGTCCACGTTGAACTCGAACGGCTTGCGGCTCGCGTCGTAGAAGCTGTCGCCCGGCGCGACGAAGCCATTGGGAACCACGCCCTGGCCGCGCCACAGCGCCTTGACGATACCGTCGCGGTCGATCGCCAGCGAGAGCGCCTGCTTCACCTTCGGGTTGTCCAGCGGCGGCACCTTCGAGTTCACGCCAAGCACGTAGAGGCCCGCGTAGAACGCGCCCTCGGCCCGCGCCTTGTCGTTGTTCTTGAGCTGGTCCACCTGGTCCGGGATCAGCTTCATCGCCATATCAGCCTGGCCCGAGAGCAAGGCCGCCATCCGCGGCTGGTTCTCAGGGATCGGCTTCATCACCACGCGCTCGAAGTCCGGCGCGCCGCCCCAGTACTCCTTGTTCGCGTCGAAGACCAGCCGATCGTCCTTCACCCACTCCTTGAATTTGATCACGCCACTGCCGATAGGCTTGGCGTTGAACTCATCCGGTCCGACCTGCTCGAAGTACGCCTTCGGCATGATCTGACCGCCATAGAATCCGAGCCGGGACGGCAGCAACGGGTCCGGCTGCTTGGTTGTGAAGACCACCGTCAGCGGGTCTGGCGCGTCGATCTTCTCAACGGTCGTGAAGACCGTCGCCACGAGCGTCTTGGCGTTCGGGTCGTAGGTTCGCTCGATCGAGAACTTGACGTCCGCCGAGGTCAACGGATCGCCATTGTGGAACTTGACGTTCGGGCGAAGCTTGAACTCCCAGGTCTTGTCGCTCGTCGCCTTCCACTCGGTTGCCAGACGCGGGATCAGCTTCAGGTCCGGATCGCGGGCGGTCAGGTTGTCGTAGAGGTTGAACGTCCAGGTGATGTCGGCGGAGCCGGTGCTCAGATGGGGGTCCAGCTTCGAGATATCGGACGGCGTCGCGATCACTAGCTCGGTCTTGTTGGCCGGCGCCTTGGTCGTCGCCTTGCCGGTGCCCTGGATCGCCGCCGAGGGCTGGACCGGCGGTGCGGCGGGTGCTGCCGCTGGCGCGGCTGCCGCCGGCTTCGCAGCGGGCGAGGCCCCTGGCGACGCGGCCGGCGATGCCCCCGGAGACGCGGCTGGCGAGGCAGCGGCGGCGGCCGGCGAGGCGGCAGCGGGCGCTGCTGGCTTGGTCTCGGCCGGCTTGGCGGTGGGCGCCGCCGGGGCCGGCTGGCTACAGGCGGTCAGGAACATCGAGAAGGCGACAACGATCGCGACCAGCAGGTAGCCGCGCGACAAGCGTCTGGACATCGGGACACCCCAAGACTAGATCGTCGAACCACGGACGTGGACGAGTCGAGCCGGTGCCGAGTGCCGGACGATCACCCTGATCCTGCGCATCATCGGGCCGGACGCGCGGATTCTGACACATCACTGTCGGGCTGTCAACGAAGTCGCGACGCAGACGCGCCGGCGGTCCCGTCGCCACCCCGCCACCGGCCCGGCCCAGGCCCGGCTTCCCCTGGTATCTCGGTGCCGCGGCGGCGCGAGCCGGCCAACCGGGGCATGCCTCTTGCCTTCCGATATCGACGCGAGCGCTCGACGAGCCTCAGCATCGGTGTGGGCGGGGTACAGTGGCCATGGCGATCCTCCAGGCGGCTCTCGCGCTGCTCTTCCGCTCGGCCGGGCGCCTCCTGAACACGGCGTTCGGCTGGGCCACGACGATGCTGTTCGGCAAGGTGCCGCAGGATCGCCAGATCTCCCTCTCCGTCGTCGCGTTCGGCTCGATCGTCTGGATCGTCGCGGTGCTCGGCATCGTCTTCCCCTCCTTCGCGACGTTCCTGTTGGCGTTCGCGCCGCTGCCGTCGTGGGTGGACCGGACCTGGGTCCGCCTGGCGATGCTCGCCGCCGCCGCGATCGTGCCGCTCGTCGTCGGGGTGGTCTCGATCCGGATGCTGGCGCCGGAGCAGCGGCCGGCCGGTGCCGCCGCCAACCTGGTCGCCGCGCTGAAGGGGTATCCGTACACCGTGGCGCTCGCCCTCACGTTGATCCTGATGACGCTGCTGGCCCCCATCATCAGAGTCCGGACGATGGTGAAGCGCTGGAGCACGCGGCACATCCCGATCGTCGTGGACGCCGAGCACTACCTGGAGGTCGTTGCGGGCGTCGAACGGGCGCTCGATCGGGGCGGCTTCGAGGTCGAGCGCGAGCAGGCGAGCTGGATGCTGCGGCTTCCGACGAAGATCCTGACCACCCTGGCCGGCGGCGCCATCGACGACCTGGTAGCCGACCGCCTGACGCAGCTCCGGTCCGACCGCCTCGAAGTGTTGCTCCACCCCTCGGACCTCGTGGTCAACGGCGCGGAGCGCGACGCCGCCCGCGCCAACGCGATCATCGCCGAGCAGCTCGCCTTCACGCCGGCCTACATGACCTGGAGCAAGGAGGCGAACGAGATCGAGGACCGGCTGCGCAAGATCTGGGTCACGCTGCGCCAGCAGGCCGATCGGCCCGGCCTGCTCAACCGCCTCACGGAACGGCTGGCGGCCGTGGAGCACGACCTGCGCACTCTGGAGCTCCCCTTCGAGGAGTGGGAGGTGCTGTTCCGCGAGAAGCTGATGGTGGAACGCGGTCTGCTCCAGGTGAAGGCGGACCTGGTGGACCGGCCCCTGGACCTGACCGAGGCGCCGCCCGAGCAGATCGGCGCCAACGCGGCCCGGGAGCACCCGGACGACGACGACGGCCACTCCTGGTGGTCGTCGATCTTCCCGGCCGGCTAGGCCCGGCCCGCGTTGGGCAGCAGCTTAAGGAGTCAACCGAGCATGAAACGACGGAATGTCCAGATGGCGTTTGTCGGCGAAGGGACCGAGAGCGGCGACGACGCCGTGGATCAGCTCGTCGACGGCGACGAGGCGGTCGACATCGAGGTCCGAGGCGGCCACCTGATGGTCGTGGTCCCGGCCGGCACCCCGGACGACCAGATCTTCGAGGCGGCGCAGAACCTCGGCGGCGAGCTGGTGCTCGAGAACGGCATGCGCTTCAGCTTCACGCTGGAGGACGCGGCCGTGGGCGCCCAGTACTCGGCTACCCGCGACAAGCAGGACGACACCCACGTCGGGCTCAGCTCGCTGCCGGACGTCCCCGGCGGCACCTGATGCGTCGGGGTCGTACGGGAGGGGGGTTGCGGAGGTCGCGGCCGGCACGCTCGGCCTGGAGCCGCGCTCGCTCGAGGCCCGCGATCCGACCGTGCTCGACTCCGCTTCGAGCGTGCGGTGCTGGAACGGGCGGACGGGCTCCTGGTGCTCGACAACCCCGTGGTGACGAGCAACGCGGCCCAGGTCGTCGAGGCCGCACGCACGCATCGGCTGCCGACCATTGCGAGCGCCCCGCGGTTCGCAACGGTCGGCGGGCTGCTCGCCTACGGCGCGAACAACCTGGACATGACGCGGCGTGCCGCCGACTACGTGGACAAGATCCTGAAGGGCGCCAGACCGGCCGACCTGCCGGTCGAAGGGCCCGCGCTGTTCGATTTCGTGGTGAACCTCAAGACGGCCCGGACGCCTGGGCTGAACATCCCGCGGGAAATCCTGCAGCAAGCCACCGACGTCGTCCAGCAGGCCGGCTCCCACCCGCTGTACGCCCTGCTCGACCGGCCTGTCCCACCCCTCGATCGACGCCTGACGGGGCACCAGAGTTTCGTAACTATCCCAGGCCGGCATCGGGGAGTCACAACGTGCCACGTTCAAACTGCGCGCCAGTACAGCAGTTCGAATGCGAGAACCACACTCAGCGACACCAGCAGGCATCGCTGCCAGGGGACCGTTGTGCTGCTCAGCACGGATCGGTCTCGTGATGAGGGGCCCCGCTTCAACAGAAGAAATGGGCGTTCCACGGCGGCGTACAGCACGCAGACCACCGCCACGATGAACGCCAGTTGATAGACCAGCAACAGGCCTGCCTGCACGCCGTCTGGGAACTGGTACGCTGGAGTCACCACCATCAGGTGATCCGTCGTGTGTCGGCGGACCAGCCGCCCCAGCCTGCTCGCTCCTCACCGCTGACCTCGATCGGCGGCAGCTTCGGACCCGGCATCGCGCCCTCCTCTCCCCAGCAGGGGACGCGATTCCCCCACTATCGACGCTTTTCGGCCAAGGTATAGTAGGCACGAGGACGCGGCGACGGCCGCGGCGCCTTCGGGTCTGCCCGGACGGCGCGACGCGAAATCTTCCCGAGTCGCGTTTCTCCCGTGCTATGATCCGCGCGTCTTATGCGACGCTTCGGGCAGTTCTCCCTCCGAGATATCATCGTCCTGGCGGCGATCGCCGGGCTGTTCATCTGGTTCTACGGCGGGCAGAGCTACGGGAGCCCCGATCGGTTCCTGCTCTTCATCGTGGCGCTCATCGCGGCGGTGACATTCCACGAGTTCGCCCACGCCTTCGTCGCCCTGCAGCTTGGCGACGCCACGGCGAAGATGCTCGGTCGGGTCTCGCTCAACCCGATCCGGCATCTCGACCTGTTCGGCTCGCTGGCGTTCCTGTTCGTCGGCTTCGGCTGGGGCAAGCCCGTGCCGATCAACCCGTACAACATGCGTGGGGTGAGCCCGGTCGTGGGAGCGGCGATCTCGGCGATCGCCGGCCCGACCTCGAACGTCCTGCTGGCGTTCCTGGTCACGCTGCCGTTCCGCTTCGGGATCACCCCGTCAGCACTCGACCCGTACACGCTCCGCTTCGTGGACACGCTGATCGCGGTGAACATCTCGCTGGCCGCGTTCAACTTCCTGCCGATCCCGCCGCTCGACGGCTTCAGCCTGGCCCGGCTGGTCCTGCCGCGCCACATCAGCGCCTGGCTGGAGCAGTACGGCATGTTCGTCCTGATCGCGCTGGTGTTCCTGCCCCAGTTCTTCGGCCGGCAGTTCGACTTCCTCTCGATGTTCACGAACCCGCTGCGGCAACTGATCGGCGAGCTCGTCTTCGCCGGCATGTAACATACTGAGGATCGTTGCGCACCCGGCTCGGGCCGGCCGATTCAGGAGGTAGCACGGTGGCGAAGATCGCCTTTCAGCAGGTCACGATCGTCGGGACCGGACTGCTCGGATCGTCGCTCGGCCTCGCGCTGAAGCGCCTCGCGCCGGCGCCCCGCGTCATCGGCTGCGACCTCGACGGTCCGGCCCGGCGCGAGGCGACCGGCAAGAAGGCCGTCGACCGGGCCACCAGCAACGTCTTCGACGCCGTCCAGGGCTCCGACCTGGTAGTGATCGCCACGCCGGTCCGCGCCATCGAACTGGTCCTGCGCGACATCGCGCCGGCGCTGGCGCCCGGGACCGTCGTGACGGACACCGGCTCGACGAAGCGCCAGATCCTGGACTGGGCCGCGCAGCACCTCCCGGACACCGTCAGCTTCGTGGGCGGCCACCCGATGACCGGGCGGAACACGGCCGGCACGGCGGGGGCAGCGGCCGAGCTGTTCGAGAACGCCGTCTACTGCGTCAGCCCGTCGCCGGCCGCCGACCCGAAGGCCGTGGAGCAGATCGTCAAGATGGTCGAGGCGATCGGCTCGACGCCGTACTTCGTGGAGCCGGACGAGCATGACGGCCTGGTCGCCAGCATCAGCCACCTGCCGTACCTCGTCTCGACGGCCGTCATGCGGATCGCCGCGACCGACCGCGGCTGGCGCGAGGCGAAGACAATCGCGGCCGGCGGCTTCGCCACGACGACCCACCTGACGGACGGCGACCCGCGGATGTTCGCCGACATCTGCCTGACGAACAAGGAGCAGATCGCCCGCCAGATCAACCGCATGATCGACGAGCTCATGGACCTGCGCGACGTGGTGGAGCGCGGCGACGAGGGGATCTACGATCGGTTCGTCGCCGCGCGCCAGATGCACGACGAGTGGCTGGCCGGACGCTCCGCCGACGAGCCGTCCCCGGCCTACTCGGCGTCTGACCTGAAGCCGTCGAGCCTCTTCTTCCCCTCGAAGCTGGGCGAGCTGCTGCGGCGCGGAGACAAGTCGAAGTAGGCGGTGGGCGGTGGGCAGTGGGCGGTGGATTGCTACTGCCCACTGCCCACTCGCTCAGTGGGGGCGCGGGCCGGGCTGGCTGCACGCCTTCGCGTAGAGCTGGCGGACCCGCTTCTCGATCTCACCGGGGCCGCGCCGATGAACGCTCAGCCAGACGTTCAGCTCGGCGTCCAGTTCGTCGGCGGCGCGGGCCTTGCCGCCCGGACCGTAGAACGCCTGCCAGGCGACGGCCTGCTGGGTGAAGGCCCGGACCTCGAACTGGAAGCAGGCCTCGGGGGAGCGGGGATCGACGCCGGCCAGGTCGTCCTCCAGGTGCTTCGCCTCGTGGACGATCAGCGTGGCGATGGCTCTCGGGTCGCTGTCCTGCCAGCGCGCGTTGACGACGATCGAGCGGATGGCGCTGCCACCGCCGCTGCCGATCCGGCTGTACCGGGCGTGCACCGCCTCCGGCAGCGGCCCGAACGAGATCTCGGTGTCGGTGTCCAGGATCGGCAACAGCGGCCCGGTCTGGCCGGTCGCTTCGAGGGCGTCGATCGAAGTGCCGAGGCCGTCGCCGAGTCGGATCCGCGCCCGCAGCGCGTTCGAGGAGGCGCTCGACGCCGTGGACGAGACGCTGGCGGCCGTGACCGAGGGCACCGTCGAGGCGGTCGAGGGCGCGGCCTGGCGCAGGAACGCCGCCGTCAGGTCCGTGCCGGGGAGCGTGGTCGGCTGGCGGAGGCCGGTCGGGCGGTCCGGGGAGTACTGGCGCAGGTAGGGGCTGGCGGACGCCTGGGCCGCCAGGTCCACGGGCAGGTTCTCGCCGGTCAGCAGCGCCTTGAAGTAGTCCGCCAGCAAGAGGCCCTGGGTGCAGCGGCAGGCGGCGTCGTAGTGCATGATGCCGCGCTGGAACCGCTGGTAGATAAAGCCGTCGTTGTTCGGATCCTGGGTCGGGAGCGAGGTCGGCACGCCCCAGATCTCGAGGTTGATGAGCGGCAGCAGGCTGGCGTCGCCGCCGCCCGGCCCGAACGCGACGTCCGGCGAGACGGTGCTGTTGAAGGTGCTGAAGAAGCGGACGGGCTGGCCGTTGAACGTCTCGGGGGCGTTGCGGCGCACGAACTCCAACACTTCCGGGCCGTAACCCGGCTGGCCGGGCGTGGGCGCCAGCGCCGCCAGCCGCTCGTTCGGCGCCGGGAAGGTGGAGCCGTTGACCTGGGTGTACGGCAACAGGCCGGGGTCCAGCAGGTTGAGCGGCCGAACTGAGCCGTCCGGGCCGAGCTGGATGACGATGCGCTGGAAGAACTGGGTCGGCAGGCCCTGGAACCGGATCGAGCGCGAGATCGGGAAGCCGAAGGTGGGGACGCGGCCGCGCCGGACGAAGTACTCGACGAACTTCGGCTCCTCGACGGCGAAGCCGGTTTCCGGGAAGTAGAGCGCGGCGCGGCTGGCACCCTGGAACGGCTCGGCGGCCTGGTACGCCTCGGCGCCGGTCGGCGTGTCCAGCCGCAGCGCATCGATCGCCAGGCCGGGGCCCGGCCCGGCCCGGGCCGGCGCCGGCAGCAACAGCCCGCACAGCAGGACGAGCGCCACGACGGCCCACCAGGGGCGAGCACCGTGGCGCCGAGGGAGATGGAGCCGACCTGAGACGCTCACACGCAGCGGGCGCCCCTTCTGCTACCTGACAACTCTGATGTTGATCTCCTGCTTATTCATCTTGCCGCCCTCGCGGGCGGTGCCGATGATCTTCCCGCTGCCCGTATCGGCGTCGCCGGGGATCTCGATGGTATACCGGCACCGGCCGCGCGAGTCCGGGTTCCTGCTGTCCTCGACGATGTCGTCGTCGCCGGGGATCTGGATGACGAGGTCGCAGACCGCCTTGTTGCTGGTCGTGATGATGACCTCGCGCGTGTCGCCGCGCTTGATCCGCTCCTCGCCGCCGATGTCGACGGAGATCGGGATGTCCTGCGACAGCTCCGAGTTGCTGTCGCCGTCATCGTCATCATCGTCGTCGCCGCTAGTTGACGGCTTCGTGGTCGTGGTCTTAGGGGCGGGCTTCGAGGGGGTCGACGCGCTGGACGTCGACGGCTTGGTCGGGCCGACCGAGGCCTGCGACGCCCCTTGCGACGCTCCTTGCGGCGCCAGTCCGGCGTAGATCGGCTCGCCTTCGGGCAGCCGGTTGATCTCCTCGTCGGTGGCCGCGACCGTCGAGATCCAGCGCCGCTGACCGTTCGTGATCAGATAGAGCGCGCCGTCCGACCGGAGTGCGACCTGGCCGTCGACGCCGGACTGCTGTTGCTGGGCGGAGGCCGGGGCGAGCGCCGACCCGATCAGGAGTGCGGCGGCAGCCAGCCCCAGCGTCCGAATTGGCAGTTTCATGAGGGTTCCCTTTCCTCTCTGGAGCAGGGTGCCCGAGCGACGCGCGCTCGGCGGCCCACGACGTCGGCGCCGGCTGCTGCGACGACGCGTGACGCCCTACCGTCAAGGCGGTCCTAGTGTAAACCGCGCGTCACCCCCGAGCCAAGACACGGGCGGTCGTGACGTGAGCGGCCCGGCCGTCCGCCGTGGCCGCCGGCGATCCGGACGCGGAGCGCCGCCACCTTCCTCCGTCCGGAACGAACGATCGCCCCTCGGGTCACGTCCCGCCGGGCCGTCGCACGGGTCACGGTGGCGTGACGCCGCACCGTATACTCTCGACCGCGCCGGGCAGGCCCGGCCGGGAGGCTCGGGACGGTGCTTCGGCGGGCGGCAGAAGCGAAGGTCGCGCTCAGCAAGCGGCTCACCCGCCACCGCATCGACGGCTTCCTGGCGCGGGAGCTCGGCGAAGTCCGGGGCGTCGTGCTCGACCTCGGGGCGGGCCTGCGGCCGTTCGCCGACGTGATCCCGGGGCGGACGGTCGCCCTGGATCACCGGCCGCGCCCGGAGATCGACCTGATCGGCGATGCCCACCACCTGCCGTTCGGCGACGCGACGGTGGACGCGATCGTCTGTACCGAGGTGTTCGAGCACCTGGTCGATCCGCCGGCCGCCGCCCGCGAGCTGATCCGCGTCCTCAAGCCGGGCGGCCGTCTGGTCCTGACGACCCGCTTCTGCTTCCCCTTGCACGATCGGCCGGCCGACTTCTGGCGGTTCACCTCGTACACGCTCCAGCGACTGTTCGCGCCGCTCAATCCGGTGGTGCTGCCCCAGCACACAGCATACGAAACGCTGCTGGTGCTGCTGGTGCGGCTGGTGATGGAGCCGACGCGACTGAACCGGGTGGTCTCGCCGCCGGTGCTGACGCTGTGCGGCCTGCTCTGGGGCCTGGAGCCGCTGCTCGGGCGGCTGGTGCCGAGCGACTCGCTGACCAGCGGTTACCTGGTGGCCGGGCGGAAGCCCGCGGGCGGGACGCGCGCCGTGCATCTTGACAGCGCGCCCCACGACGGGTAGCGTACGTGTCACTCGGGGGAGAGCATGCTCGTTCGTGTTGTGAGGGGGCGCCGCGCGTCCTCGGATGATCGCACCGGGGGACTTCCGGTCGTGCGCGTGCTGTTGGTCCTGGTGATGCTCGCGGGCCTGCTGCTGGCGGCCTGTCAATCGGCGGCGACGCCCCCGCCCACCGCCGCGCCCAAGACCGAGGCGAAGCCCGCCGCCTCGCCGGCCACGGGCGCCTCGCCGGCCGCCTCGCCCGCCGTCCGGGCATCGCCGTCCCCGTCGCCGGCGGCAGGCGCGGCGAGCGGCGGGGGCGACGGCCTCTGGGCGTCGATCCGCGGGACGTTCAGCAGCGACGTGACGCTGCTGGCGATCGGGATCCTGCTCTCGATCCTCGCCATCATCGCCTGGAGCATGTCGAACCGCGCCGAGGCGACGCCGAACGAGGACCAGGTCGCCGAGATGCACCACTTCGTGAACGATCAGTTCGCGAAGTACGTGGCGCGCGGCCTAGCCGCCGAGGGGGTCGGGCCGGTGGCGATCTCGCGGGACCCGGCCTGGCGCAACGTCTACCTCCAGCACCTGCGGCTGCACAACGAGCTGCACCCGTTCGTGCCGGGCCGGCATACGTGGTGGGGGCCGATCGTCGCGTTCATCTGCGGCGGCCCGGTCGGCGTGGCGGCGCTCTGGATCATCCGGCGGGGCGTGAGCCCGAAGGTCGCACTGCGGATCTTCGAGGAGGACATCGACGAGGCCGTCCGCCGCGAGCTCGAGGCGCTGCGGGCGTCCGGCCAGCGGGCGACCCCGGCCGTGGCGTCGTAGGAGGAGCCTCGCCCCGCCGGCCCGCTCCAACGCGGAGCGCGGGAGACGCGCGCGGGCGACCGGGGCCGTTCCCGTCTCGACGGGGCAGGCCCTACCGGGTCGGGAGGGCGCCGGCCGCGAAGCGCGGCTCGAACGCCTCCACCCGCTTCTCGGGGTACTGAAAGCCGGGGCTCGGGCGCGCCACCACCATCGCCGTGATCCCAAGCTCGCGGAAGATCGGCTCGCCGAGGCCGAGCAGGCGCCGCCCGCGCGCCCCGACGAAGACGACGTCTTCGACCACGAAGCCGGCCCGCTCCACGGTGAACGCCAGGGTGCGCGGGGTGAAGGCGTTGATGTGCTCGCTCGCGAGATACCCATTGTGCCCGATCGCCCGCTTCAGCAGCCTGTCCACGATCGGGAGCGGCGGCATCGTCGGGATGTGGATGAAGGCCCGGCCGCTCGGCGCCAGGAGCGCGTGGAGGCGTAGCAGGAACAGGTGCGGCGCGACCAGGTGCTCCAGGAGGTTAGAGGCGAAGATCGCTTCGAACCGGCGCCCCAGGTCCGGCAGGCCGTCCTCGACGTTCGCCAGCGTGACGTCGAACCCGAGCGCCCGGCAGAACTCAACGTTGCGCTCGACGGCGTCGAGGCCGGCGCTGCCGTGACCGAAGTGGACGAGATGCTGGCCGTGGGAGCAGCCGATGTC
>Ga0075420_100005333_pt1 | contig 11298 bp, 8 predicted proteins | sample SoiMetdeltSBSDD4_FD_75296 | JGI IMG/M metagenome (GOLD analysis project Ga0075420, IMG submission 75296) | Bulk soil microbial communities from a Populus tree surrounding site in Tennessee, USA - Soil MetaG P. deltoides SBSDD4 | ecosystem: Environmental > Terrestrial > Soil > Tree plantation... | reverse complement strand
GAGCCGTCAGGTCGCAGAGCACCAGCCGACTTTGTCGAGTCTCGCCCTCGGAGCGCAGGACCGGACACCGCTCGTAGAACGAAGTGAACGCCGTCGCCAGCGTGAAGAGGTAGCCAGCGAGTGCCTGTAGCTCCAACGTCTCCGCGACTTCAGTACAGACCGTCGGGAAGGTCAGCAGCTCCAGGGCCAGCGTGCGCTCGGCCGGCTCCGCGACGATGACGGTCGGCAGGCCATTCGGAGGCTTGATGCCCGCCCGTCGAAAGATTGAACAGACACGGGCGTGGGCGTACTGGAGATACGGGGCCGTGTTGCCGTCGAACGCCAGCATGCGGTCCCAGTCGAAGACGTAGTTCTTGACCCGCTCCGTTGAAAGGTCCGCGTACTTGACGGCCCCGATGCCAACCGCTTTCGCCACGGCTGCCTGCGTCGCCGGATCGAGGTCGGCGCTGCGCTCGGCGACGAGTGCCGCTGCACGCGCCTCAGCCTCGCGGAGCAGGTCGATCAGCTTGATCGAGGCGCCGGCCCGCGTCCTGAGCATCTTGCCATCCGACCCGAGGATCGAGCCGAACCCGACGTGCCTCGCCCGGGCCGGCGGCTTCAACCAACCAGCCTCACGGGCAACCTGGAACACCATCGCCAGATGATGTTCCTGCGGCAGGCCCACCACGTACAGGATCCGCGAGGCGCCGAGCGTCTGGAGCCGGTAGCGGATCGCCGCGAGATCGGTGACGCCGTAGCCGAAGCCGCCGTCGGACTTCTGGACGATCAGCGGGAGCGGGCTGCCGTCACGGTTGGTGAATCCCTCCGGAAAGACGCAGAGCGCGCCGTCGCTCTCGCGGAGCAGTCCCAGCCGTTCGAGCTCCTCCATGACCGACTGAAGCTGATCGTTGTAGAAGCTCTCGCCCACGAAATCGTCGTCCGTAAGCCTGACGCCCAACCGATCGTAGACCGCCATGAAGTAGCGTCTGGAGCCATCTACCAGGATCTCCCAGAGCTGGCGCGTGACGGGATCTCCGGACTGGAGCAGGACGACGCGGCGACGTGAGCGTTCGCGGAACGCTTCGTCGGCGTCGAACTTGGCGCGCGCCTGCTGGTAGAAGCTGTTGAGCTCGCCGAGCGACAGCTCCTCAGCCGCTTCTGTCGAGCCGAGGTCCACCAGGTGCTCGATGAGCATCCCGAACGGCGTGCCCCACTCGCCGATGTGGTTCTGGCGCAGGACGGTGTGCCCGAGCCACTCCAGCAGGCGCACCATCGCATCGCCCAGGATCGTCGACCGCAGGTGGCCGACGTGCATCTCCTTGGCAGCGTTGGGAGCTGAATAGTCGACGACGATCGTCTCCGGTGCTGTCGTGCTGGGCACACCGAGCCGCTCGTCGGCGGCTGCCTGTGCCAGCAGCCGGCCCAGCGCGTCGTCGGCGACGGTCAGGTTGATGAACCCCGGGCCGGCGATCTCGGTGGCGGAGCAGAGGTCCGCAAGGTCGGCGCGGTCCAGGACGGCGGTCGCGACGTCACGGGGGCTCCGGCCGAGCTCGCGGGCGAGCGCCAGGGCGCCGTCGGCCTGGAAGTCAGCGCGCTGCGACCGCCGCACGACCGGATCGGCCGCCTGCCCGGCGACGTCCGAAAACGCCGCCTCGAGCCGGCTGCCAAGCAGCCCCTTGAGCCCCATCGTCGTGCTCACTTGCGTGAATGCTCCCGTTTCGGACCATATCAGATTACGGCAACTGCGCCAGCGTCACCTTCCTCACCGCGAGCGTGAGCGAGCCGGACCCTAGACGCCGGAGGTCCGGCTCGCGGAGTCTATCCGGAGCCTCCGAAGGACTCGCGGTGAAGACCTTGTTGGCCACACGTATACATCAGGCCACACGCAGGCTCTGTCAGGCTTCGCGGGCGCGGGCGAGCAATGCCCGAGCGGACTGCCCGATGAACGGTCCATACCCAAGCGTCAAGTACGTTGCCCCCCGTAGGATGTTCTTGCGGACGCTCTCGGCGTTGGAGTTGCCGCCCACGCCGACTGCCTTACCCGCCGCCCGGGTCTGCGCGACGATCTCGTCGATCGTCCGCTGAACGTCCGGGTGGTCAGAGTTGCCCGTGTGCCCGAGCGAGGCCGCCAGGTCGTTCGGTCCGATCGCGATGATGTCGAGCCCCTCAACGGTCAGGATCTGATCGAGGTTGCGGATCCCTTCCATGTCCTCGATCATCGCCGAAACCCAGGTCTGCTCGTTGGCGAACTTCAGGTACGCCTCACCGGTGTACCGTCCGAGCCCGTAGTCGGCGGCCCGGCCCCCGCCCATCCCGCGCGAGCCTTGCGGCGCGTACTTGGTCGCATCCACGGCTCGGAGCGCATCGTCCTTCGTGGTGACGTGCGGGACCTGGATGCCGTGCGCCCCCAGGTCCAGGTACCGGAGGATCTGCTGCGGGTTGTTCTCCGGCACCCTGACGATCGTCGACAGCTCCACCAGGTCGGCAGCGCGGACCATGTTCTCGCACTGGTCCAGCCCGATCGCGCCGTGCTCGCAGTCGATGAACAGGAAGTCGAAGCCGGCCCGGCCCGCGATCTCGACCAGCTGCGGCGACGTGAACCCGAGCAGCGGCCCGATGATCGCCTGGCCGGCCTTCAGCTTCGCTTTCGCCGTGTTCTCTCGCATCTCTACTCCCGGTCAGCTATGTGTCAGCGACGCCCCCGTCTCCTTGCCCGCCGTTGGCAGCCGTACCGTGAACGTCGAGCCCTCGCCGTAGATGCTCTCGACGGTCAGGTCACCGCCCATCAACCGGCAGAAGTGGCGGCTGATCGCCAGCCCCAGCCCGGTCCCGCCGTACCTGGATCTGGTGCTGGCCTCGGCCTGGGAGAACGCCTCGAACAGCCGCCCCAATTGCTCCTCGGACATGCCGATGCCGGAGTCCGTGACGGCGAACACCAACCAGTCATCCGACTCACGCTTCACGGTGAGCCTGATCGTCCCGTGATCCGTGAACTTGGCGGCGTTCGAGAGCAGGTTGAACAACGTCTGGCGGACCTTCGTCTGGTCGGCCCGCATTTCGCCCATCTCCTCCGGACACACGACCATCAGGGCGTTGCCGTTCTTCTCGACCAGCGGCTGGACGATGGCGGCGACATCCTGGACCATCAGCCCGATCTCGAACGCCTCCAGGAACAGGTCCATGCGCCCTGCCTCGATCTTGGACAGGTCGAGGATGTCGTTGATCAGCCCCAGCAGATGCTTGCCTGCCGCGTTCACCTTCTGGAGGTCCGGGATCAGCGTCTCCTGGCCGAGGTCTTCGGCCTCCTCCTGCAGCATCTCGGAGTAGCCGATGATGGCATTCAGCGGCGTCCGCAACTCATGGCTCATGTTCGCCAGGAACTGCGACTTGTGCCGCGAAGCTTCTTCGAGCGCCCGGCTCTGCTCCTCTAGCGCTCGAAAGAGACGGGCGTTGTGGATCGCCAATGCAGACTGGGCCGCGAACGTCTGAAGTAGGGCAACGACGTCGTCTGGGAACTCGCCGGTCGCCGTCCGGCCCAGAAAGAGGACGCCGAGAAGCTCGTCCTGTCGGAGGAGCGGCACGGCGATCAGCGAGCCAAAGCCGTGGCGGATCAGGAGCTCGCGGTTGATCGGCTGCAGGTATCGCGCCCCGTCGTCGCCCGCGATGTCCGTGACCTGGACTGATGTGCGGCTCGCGCCTGCTCGGCCGATGGCGCCCTCCCCCAGGCGCGGCGGTCGGATCGTCAGCGACGCGGTGATCTCCTCCGGTAGCTGGTGCGTGGCCTGCAGCTCGAAGCCACCGGCTTCCCCGTCGTACTCGTAGATGATGCCGGCCTCGACCCGGCTGAGCCGCGTCACGTTGGAGACGATCGTCGTCAGCACCTCGGTAAGGTCCAGCGAGGATGAGACCGCCTGGCCAACCTCGCCGAGGGCCTGCAGTTCGCCGACACGATCTTGAAGCTCCTGGAACAAGCGGGCGTTCTCGATCGCTATGACGGCCTGGTCCGCGAACGATTCGACCAGGGCAATCTCGCGAGCAGTGAACGGCTCGACCCTCGGCCTGGTGAGCGAGAACGCGCCCAACAGGTTGCCCTCCCGGAGCAACGGGACAGCGAGCGAGGTCCGGTACCCGCCGGCACGCTGAGCGTCGCGCTGCTCATACTCGGGGTCGGCCAGCACGTCCGGGATGTGGACGGTTCGCCGCTCCAGGACAGCCCGGCCCCAGGCCGAGGCACGGCCGGGGCGAATGCTATCCGGATGCGCGCTGATGTAGTCCAGGAGCTCGGCCGGGGCCTGGAACGACGCGGCGATGTAGGCCGACTCGGCCGAGAATCGAAGGATGTAGCCGCTCTCCGAGTGGCAGAGCCTGGATGCGCTTTCGGCCAGAGTATCGAGCACCACCTGCAGGTCAAACGTGGAGCGGCTGATGACGCGGAGAACGTCGGCCGTCGCGGTCTGCTGCTCAAGCGCGGCGGTCAATTCGGCGTTGCGCTGCTCCAGCTCCGAGAACAGGCTCGCGTTCTCGATGGCGATGACGGCCTGGTCCGCGAACGATCGAACGAGTCTGATCTCGTTCGATGAGAAGGGCTGTGGCTCACGACGGTAGAGTCCCAGAACTCCAAGCGTCTTGCGATCACGAAGCAGCGGGGCAGCGAGGCTGGTGCGCCAGCCTGTTCGTCGGGCTCTCTCGCGCGTTGGCATCAATTCGGGATCGATCGACTCCTCAATATCGTCGATCGTCATCAGTTCGCCGGCGAGCGCGACACGTCCAAGGATGCTGTGACGGTCGATCGGAAACTCGTATCCCACAACCCTGTGCGAGATCGGGCCTCGGATGCTCACGAGGCGCAGCGTGTCGCCGTACTTCCGGTAGATCGCCACGATCCACGTATCGAACAGGCGGCCAGCGCTCTCGGTGATCGTATCGAGTGCCGCCTGCACGTCAGTGGGCGAGGCGGCAATGACCCGCAGGATCTCCGCCATCGCCGTTTGCTGCTCCAGGGCCTCGCTTAGCTCGGCATTGCGCTCCTCCAACTGCTCGAACAGCCGGGCGTTCTCGATGGCGATGACGGCCTGATCGGCGAAGGTCTCCACCAAGGCGATCTCACGCGGACTGTATGGCGCGACGCGGTCTCGGAGCACGTCGAGCGTGCCGATGGCTTCGTCATCGCGCAGCAGCGGCACGGTTAGCGACGAATGCGGACCTCGCACGGCGAGATCCGGAAACTCGGCGAGGACTCTCGGATTGGAGCGGTCGGGAATATGAATCGCCCTCCGCTCGACCACAGACCGCGAGGATGTCGTACGGAGTGCCAGCGACTGGGCCTGGGCGATACTTGGAGGTTCGAAATGGCCGGCGTAGGCGACAACGCGAAGGTGCTCGCCCTCCCGAGCTCGCAGCATCGCTCCAAGGCTGCCACTCAGGCGCATTGCAGCCTCGGCGACGGTGTACAGCACCGTCTGGAGGCCGGGCGCCGAGGCGACGATCCGGAGCACCTCCGCTGTGCCCGCCTCGCGATCGAGCGCCTGGGCGAGCGCACCATTGCGCCGCTCGGCCTCAGCGCGCAGGACGGCGATCTCGGCCTGGGACGCTGCATCGCGCTCTCGGAATCGTCGAATCTCGGCCCGGAGTTGCTCGACCGTCGCGGCGTCTTCGCCCATCACGACCCTCCGAAGGCCCCGGCCCCGCCCACAGCCGTTGGTGTCCGCCTCCGAGCGGGCCGAGGCGGACGGCGGCACTATGGCGCGCGCACCAGCCCCTGTCAAGCTATGCTCGGCGCGCCCCGAGCGAGCATACGACGGGGCAAGCATGGGGCAATGTGACGGGGATCACAAATTGCGAGGCTGTCCGGTGCTGCCCCACTGTATCGGCGTTCTCCGGGCCAGGAGCGGCCGAATCGGGTTGCGGGCGGGCGGGCGTTGGGACGACGACAGGGAACCGAGAGCTTAACGCGCGCGAGCGTCGGCCATATACGCGCTTATTGACTACCTTGTGTTGGCGGAGTTCTCGCGCATCGTTCCCCCTCGTGCGGGTGCAAGCGGAGCCAGTCGGCGCGTCTGCACCGATGCTACTGCAAGGTGACTTGCAGGCCGACGTAGTCCACGAACACCCGGAACTGCCGAAGGATATTCATGCCGAGAAGCGACGGAAGCGTAGCATTCGTCGCATTAGGCCGGGCGATTTCGATCTGCGGCCTGATTTGGCGCACACTTCCATCGTCGTGCACGAACTGATAGACCGCGGGCCACGCATAGCCCACGGCCGTGCCACCGATACCAGTAGTCGACAACAGCCTGGGCCATTGTCGGGGATCTGCCAGACGGGAGGGATCGATCTGTAGGCGCATCTTCGCGTCGTGTGGATGTACACACGTATGAGTTGAACCCGTGTCAAGCAGGAAATCTATCGGGGCGTAATCTGTCGTGAGTCCGGGCAGAAGGACATACGCGCGTATGACAGGCATGGGAAGGACAAAGTTCAGGCCGAAGTGGCCGGAGATCACAGTGCAAGACGGATCGGCGTCGCGGCCATGTATCGCGACCAGACCTCCCGGACCGTGAGACGTTGCTTCGTGATCGCTTCGATGAGAGCATCAAGATCTTGATGCGCCGCAACGAATCGACCATCGCTTCTGGCTACGGCGACGAATTGATCAGGATAGAGCTTCAGATAGTGATCGTAATGCTCGCGCCAGTAAGCGTCTTCCGCTTCGGCCGCGGCCCGGGCACGTTGAAGGCTGTTGGCGCCTGGGGTGACCGCCATATCGCGAATCCTCTTCCGCGCTTATGCGGAGCCGCGAAATTGGTAGGGATCGGGTCCGGGAAGCATACCTCACCCTCACGAATCCTGGCGACAGGCGCGTGGACGCCATCGCACCTGACCACGAGCTGTGCTCCGGAGGAGACCATCCCAGAGTACTCGATCTCGGGTATGCTATCGCCCTGGGCGCGGTCTCGGCGTGGTGACTTGCCCGCACGCGGGAGAGGGATCGCATGAATGATCTGTCACGGGTGACGTTCGCGCATATCGGCGGCTCCGGTACCTGGGGATTTCCGTACCCAGACGGCGCGCTGGCCGGCCATCCGTATCTCGACGTTCGCGTTCTGGACCCGGACATCCAGGTCGAGACGCCGTTCGGGCCGTCGCCGTCGTTCCGGCGCTGCCGTGTGACAGACTCCCGGTCCGGCGCCGAGCGCGACTACCTGTACGTCTGGATGCATGGCATCGACGCCGCCCGGCCAGCCGGCCAGCCGAGCGCAGTCGCCAGCGAGCGCGTCTTCGACGTGCTGAACCGCTGCGGCGTCCGCCAGGTCTTCGTGGACAACAGCACCGGCGGCATCGCCGACGATCTGAATCCGTGGGACCTTGTGATCGTCGACGACCTGATCGACCTGAGCGGGGTCGTGCCGCGCCCGGTCCCGCCGAGGATCGTTCGCTTCGATCGGCCGTTCTGCCCCCAGCTCTCCGCTGCCCTCACCGCGTCCGTCGAGGCGAATTGGGAACGGTTCTGCTCGATCGCCGGCGAACCGTTCACGCCGAAGGTGAAGCAGGGTGGCATCTACGTCCACAGCCCCGGCCCCTGGTTCGAGGGGCCGCATGAAGATCTCCTCTACCGGCAGGCCGGAATCGACATCGTCGGCAAGACGGCCGGTCCGGAGTACCGCCTCGCGCGGATGTACGGCATGCGCCTCGGGATGATCTCGCTCGTCGTCAACCCCGCCGAAGGGCTCGGCGAGTTCGAGATGGGCGACCTCAAGGCGATTTACGACCGCTGTGGCCCGATCATGGGCCGCTTCGTGATCGAGGCGATTTCCAACGCCGAGGAGGCTGAGCCCCCGGAGACCTCGGCCTTCGAGCCATCGACATTCCAGGAGTTCTCTCGATTCGCGGTCTATGGAAAGGATGGATCGGCATGACTCATCGAGTGGGGCGACGTCGTTTCGTGGCGATCATGATCGGTGCGCTGGGCACGCTCTCCGCCGCCTGCTCGCCGGCTCCAGCGGCAGCGCCGACGGCCGCCCCGAAGGCTGACGCCAAGCCAACCGAGGCGCCGAAGCCGGCCGCGCCGGCTGCTTCGCCAGCGGCGTCACCAGCTGCCGCCGCTTCCCCCGCCGCCGCGGCCTCGCCGGCTGCTTCACCAGCGGCATCCCCGGCAGCGTCGCCATCGCCGGCCGCCAAGCCGGCGGCAGCCGCCCAGGCCGCGCCGGCCTCCAAACCGACCCAGACGTCAGAGGTCGCGACCCAGCTCGGCTGGCTGCGCAACGGCGAGTTCGCCCCGGTCATGGTCGCCGACGCGAAGGGGTACTTCGCGGACGAAGGCATCAAGCACCGCATCCTCGACGGCGGCCCCGGCAAGAACCCGGTTCCGATCGTCGGCGCCGGCCAGGCCGATTTCGGGATCACGGCCGGCGGCAACTCGGTGTTCCAGGCCAGGCTCGCGCCGGACCCGATCGACGTCTGGGCGATCGGGACGCTGCTCCAGATCGGGCCGTACAGCTACATCACCCTCAAGAACCCGGGTGATCCGGAGCCGATGCCGAAGGACATCGAAGGCAAGACGTTCGGCATGCAGGCTGACGGCGACTTCTTCCTCCAGGCGTTCGCCAAGAAGAACAACGTCGATCTGACGAAGGTGAAAGTCGAGACGGTCCAGGCGAACGCCGAGCCGCTGCTGGTCGGCAAGGTCGACTTCTTCACCGGCTGGATCACCAACCAGACGTACCAGATCGACCTGGAGATCGCGAAGCCGGATGCGCCGCCGAACCTGAAGGGGAAGGTCTGGAAGGCGATGCGCTACGCCGATCACGCCGTTCCGAGCTACTCGGACGTGATCTTCGCCACGGGCAAGACGATCAAGGAGAAGCCGGACCTCGTCAAGGGGTACGTGCGGGCAGTCGCCCGGGGAATGCAGTTCATCCTCGACAACCCGGAGGCGTCGGTCCAGGCGGTCGCCTCGTATCCGGAGCAGGTCGAGGATGCCGCGAAGCTGACCTGGCGGTGGAAGATCCAGAACGAGTTGTTCGTCAGCCAGGACACGAAGAACAACGGCCTGCTCTGGATGAACCCGGGCGTCTGGGACCAGGTCATCATGTTCTACCACGAGTACAACCAGATCCCGAAGACGATCCCTGCGCTTGAGATGATGACCAACGACTTCATCCCCGGCCCCGGCTTGAAGGTCTGAGCGGTGGCCCCCACCTCGCTGACCTTCCCACCTCTCCCCCTCTCCCGCGCACAGGGCCGTGGGGATAAGGGGCCCCATGGTAGGTCTGATGAGGGGGCCGGGGGCCATGGGGATACGGGGCCCCATGGTAGGAGTGATTGAGGGCCCTGCATGTCTGAGCCGATCTCGATTCGGGGCGTCTCGCGCCGGTTCGGGCGCGCGCTTGCGCTCGACACGGTCGATCTCGAGATCGCGGCTGGCGAGCTCCTGGCGCTGGTCGGGCCGTCCGGCTGCGGCAAAACGACACTCCTCCGGATCGTCGCCGACCTGGTCGCACCGTCGACGGGCGAGGTGCGGATCGGCGATGCGCCGCCGGCCCAGGCCCGTCAGTCCCGGTTGCTCGGGTTCGTCTCGCAACGCCCGGCCGTGCTGCCCTGGAAGCGAGCGGTCGACGACGTCGCCTTCACGCAAACCATCACCGGCCGGCGCGGCTTCGCGCCGGCCGATCTGTTGCGCGACTTCGGACTGGCCGGCCACGAGGGGAAGCGGCCAGCCGAGCTGTCGGGCGGCATGGTCCAGCGGGTGAACATCGCCAGCGCCATCGCGCACGACCCGCAAGTCCTGCTGATGGACGAGCCATTCGCCGCGCTCGACGAGATGAAGCGCGAGGAGATCGGCGACTGGTTCGCCGCCGAGTTGCAGGTCAGGCCCAAAACGGTCCTCTTCGTCACCCACCACATCGACGAGGCCGTCATCCTGGCGGACCGGATCGCGGTGTTCTCGACGGCGCCAGGCCGGATCCTGGAGATCGTCCAGGTGCCACAACCGCGTCCTCGCGGATCGGAGTTCCGCCGGCATCCCGTCTTCGTCGAGACTGCTGCCCACATCCGAGGTCTGTTGTTCGCCCGGGAGGGCGCGCCAGCGTGATCGAGGTTCCTTCCGAGCAGATGGCACCCGCCGTCGGCGAGCCCGAAGACCGCCGCGAGGACGGTGCGCGCAAGGTGGTCGGGCTGGTGCTACGATTCCTGATGCCGCTCGCCTCGATCCTCGCCCTCTGGTACCTCGCCATCTACTTCTCAGCACTGCCAGCGTTCGTGATCCCGCGCCCGGAGCGCGTCCTCCAGACGTTGTTCAACGACCGCTCCTTCATCACCGTCCACCTGGTCGAGACGCTGAAGGTCGCGGCGATCGGCTTCATCCTCTCGAACGTCGTCGGGATCGGTCTGGCGGTGCTCTTCATGGCCGTTCCGATCGGGCGACAGCTCATCATGCCAGCCGCGATCACCCTGCGGAACATGCCGTACGTCGCGCTCGTCACCGTGTTGATGCTGGCGTTCGGCGACAGCATCGGCTCGAAGGTCACGATCGTCGTGCTGGCCGGCTTCTTCCCGGTCCTCGTCAACACCTCGCGCGGGCTCCAGGCCGCCGACCCTGTCGCGCTAGACCGCATGCGGGTGCTCAATGCCAGCTGGCTCGAGACGTTCCTGCACGTCAGGCTGCCGTACGCCGTGCCGTTCATCGTCTCGGCGCAGGAGATCACCGGCAGCGGCAGCATCATCGTCGCCATCGCCGCCGAGTGGATGATCTCGTCCCAGGGGCTCGGCTACATCATCAACCGCGCCATGCAGCAGTACCGGGGCGACCAGGTCTACGCCGTGGCGTTCCTGGCGGCGCTGCTCTCGTTCGGGGTCTACGCGCTGGTCCACTTCATCGGGGAGCGGCTGAACTGGCAGCAGTCTGGTCAGGCCGACCGAGCCTGACCCTCGCGGGGAGTCACGGATGAGCGTCTGCCTGAACGGCTGCCTTTGTGGCCTCGACCCAAGCGTCGAGTACGACGGCCCGCGCGCATCCCTGGCGACCCTCGGCGGCAGCCCGACCTGGGGCCTCGGCGACCGCTTCCACGAGTACGCTGCCGAGCTCGGGCACGCCCGCCTCGACCTCATCCGGCCGAACACGCCGTACGGCCTCGGCCCACAGGTCGAGCTGTACCGGGGGCCGAGCGGTCAGGAGTACCTGCGCATCCCGACCTACGGCCAGGTTGTGAACGAGCACCCGGAGCTGCACGCGAGCGAGTGGAAGACGTTCTGGATCCTCTGGAAGGCCGGCGTCAAGATCCTGCTCGTCGGCGGCACCAGCGGGAGCTGCGACTGGCGCCG
>Ga0075420_100005328_pt1 | contig 11300 bp, 10 predicted proteins | sample SoiMetdeltSBSDD4_FD_75296 | JGI IMG/M metagenome (GOLD analysis project Ga0075420, IMG submission 75296) | Bulk soil microbial communities from a Populus tree surrounding site in Tennessee, USA - Soil MetaG P. deltoides SBSDD4 | ecosystem: Environmental > Terrestrial > Soil > Tree plantation... | reverse complement strand
GCGGGCAACGACTCGCTGAACGGCGGCGACGGGAACGACACGGTCAAGGGCGGAGACGGCAAGGATGCCGTCAAGGGCGCCGACGGAGACGACACGACCAACGGCGGGGCCGGCCGCGACACGGTCGGAGGCGGCTCCGGGAACGACCAGGTCAAGGGCGGCGGCGGCAACGACGACCTGAAGGGTGGTTCGGGCAATGATCGGCTCAACGGTGGCGCCGGGAACGACCACTGCTCCGGCGGATCCGGGAGCGATTCGGTCAAGAACTGCGAAAGCGGGCACGCCTAAGGCTGTCGGTGCGGACAAGCGCTGTCCCACGCTGTAGCGGACCCGAGAGGGCCTCCCGGATCACCGGGGGGCCCTCTTCGAGAAGAGCGCTGCGAGGAACGGGAGCGGAGGGCACGGTGCTCGAACGACGTCCATCGGTTCGGCGGAGCACGATCCGTCGGGTCGTGGCGGCGTGCGCCGCGCTCGGGCTCGCCTCGTTCGTGGTCGGCCTGAGCGCCGTCCCGGCGTGGGCGGTCACGTGCTCGGGCGCCGCCACGATGACGATCGACCTCGCGAGCGGAGAGTCCGTCGCCCTCTCGCTCAGCGGCGACGCCGATCCTCGCACCATCGTCGTGACTCCTTCCGATCCGAGCTGCGGGGGCTTCGACACCTCGACGACCACGACGATCCGGGTGAACGGCGCGGACGGGAACGAGGCTGTCACGATCGACCAGGCCGGGAGCGCACCCTTCCCCCACGGGAACACCGCCTCGATCGAGCTCGCGCTCGGTGGCGGCTCCGATGCCCTCACGATCGTCGGACGGAACACGGCCGACACGATCGGGTTCGGGGCCGACGGGATCAGCCTCGACGCCGGCCAGACGCCGGACGTTACGGGGGTCGACTCGGTGGAGAGCTTCACCGTCAGGGCGAACGACGGCGACGACGAGGTCTCGGGCGACGGTGGCGGCAGCCTGGGCGGACCGTTCGCGGTCGGCCTCACGATCGACGGGGGGGCAGGGAACGACACTTTGCGGGGTGGAACCGGCAACGACGCGCTCCAGGGCGGCGACGGCGACGACCTGCTCCGCGGTTCCCGCGGGGACGATCTCGTGGACGGCGGCGGCGGAGGCGACGACCTGAACGGCGGCGACGGCAGTGACATCGTTTCCGGTGGGGCGGGCGACGACGCCGCCGCCGGAGGCGACGGCCCGGACTCGGTCGCCGGCGGGAACGGCGACGATACAGTCAGGGGCGGGCAGGGCGACGATGTCGTGGCGGGGGAGGGCGGGAGCGACCTTCTCCGGGGCGGGCGCGGAGCCGACGAGCTGAGCGGGGGCCCCGGCCCGGACCAGCTCAGGGGCGGCAAGGGCGTCGACGGTTGCGTCGGAGGGCCGGGAGCCGACAGCTTCACGGGCTGCGAGGACATCACGCTCTAGACGAGTCGCGAGGCCTGCCCGACCCGGTGGTGGCCTACTCGCCCGGATCCGGTCCCGGGAGCACGAGGATCGCGTTCGAGATGGCCCGCTCGTGGCCGTCCGACGGGACGTTCACGACCTCGCCCTGCACCACCATCTCCGAGGAGCCGCCGCCGTCGAGGTTCAGCGCGGTGCTCGCGCCGAGATCCCTCATGATGCGGGCGAACTCGAACATCGTCGCGCCACGGGAGCGGCGGTGGCGACCGTCGACGACGACGAGGAGGATCTTGCCGGTCGCCGTGACGCCGACGCCGGTCCTCGGGTGGCGCCCGCACTGTGAGTTGCAGATGCCGACGAGCTTCCCGTCGCGGAGCAAGAGCGGCCCGCCGCCGATGACGTCGAAGACGTTCGACCATCCGGCGGTCCAGTGCAGCCGCATGTCGGTGCCCGGCTCGAGCGCGAGCAGCTCGACCGCCTCGTCGGTCGCCGGCTCCGCCGAGATCACCACGCCGCCCTGCCGCGCGAGCGGGTCCTCCGAGCATCTCGCGACGTCCACCACGTAGGGACGGTTCACGCCGTCGGGCTCCGCCACGGTCGGCTCGCCGAGGGGCAGCAGCCGCACGGAGCAGGCGAAGCGAGGCGGGGGCTCGGCGGTTCCCCCGAGGGGTGAGAAGCCCGCGAGCTCGCCCACCGTGGGGTCGCCCTGGTTCCATCGATCGATCGTGAACGTGCGTCCGGTCGAGGTGTCGGTGAGCGTCACATCGACCCGGGGGTTCTCGAACAGGACGCTTGACTCGTCGCGGGTGACCCCGAAACCGGTCCCACCCAGGGTGGTCGTGCGCAGGAGGTCCCCGTCCTGGGCGAACGCGTGGGCCGGTATCCCGGTACCGAGGTCGAACCAGTCACCGTTGACGCCGGCCAGCGCCCCTGCGCTCCGAACGATGTCCGTGAGGGGGCGGCGGGACGGCAGCGCCGCGTCGGCGAGCGCGGTGTCCAGCGTGATCTTCTTGGACAGATCGAGGGTCAGCACGTACGTCTTCAGCGGCACCTGGCGCCGGACGATCTTCTGATACCGGACCCCGGGCGCGATCATGCGCGTCTTCACGATCGGCGCCCGCGCGGGGCGATCGGTGCCGTCGTCGGCTCCCCCGGCCGACGTGGAGCTGCCCAGCGCCAGGCACAGCGCCGCCGTCAGGCACAGCACCGCCGCCTGGTGCGTCCAGCGGCGTCTGATAGGTTCCGAGGGTTTCATTTCGGCAAGACCGTGAATCCTAGAGGGAGCCCGTGAGGAAGACCACCCTGTTCCTGTCGGCCGTCATCGTGCTCGCCTCGCTGTCGCCGGCCCTCGCCCCCGGGCCCGCCCTCGCGCAACCGGGCATCTGGGGCTCCGGGAACGGGCTCATCGCGTTCAGCTCCGACCGGGCCGGGGAGCGCGACCTGTTCGCGGTCGATCCCGCGGGCTCGAACCTCACCAACCTCACCGACGGCCTCGGTCCCGTCGACGTGCAGCCGGCGTGGTCGCCGGACGGCGGCCGGATCGCGTTCCTCCACCGATTCCCGACCGGCCGGCTCGATCTGATGGTGATGGGGGTGGGCGGCTCCGGCCGCCAGCGTCTGACGTCGACCACGGTCGCCGAGCGGGACCCGGCGTGGTCGCCGACGGGAACGCGGCTCACCTACGCGGCCAGGGTGAGCAAGCGCGGCCCCTTCCGCATCTTCATCATGCGGGCGGACGGCTCCGGCCGAACGCGCCTCACCGACCAGGCGGCGGGGTCGGCGGACCGCTCGCCCGTCTGGTCGCCAGACGGGTCGCGGATCGCCTTCGTGTCCGACCGCGACGGAGGGTTCCCCGAGCTGTACGTGATGAACGCCGACGGTTCGGGCGTGACGCGCCTGACCGACAACGCGCAGATCGACGGGAACCCGTCGTGGTCCCCGGACGGGACGCGCCTCGTGTTCGAGCGCTGCTGCGAGAACGGGACGACCGACGTGCTCTCGATCGACGTGGCGACCCGCTTCGAGACCAACCTGACGTCGTCGACGACGCACCAGGACTTCGATCCGGTCTGGTCCCCGGACGGCACGAGGATCGCGTACGTCTCGTTCGCGGTCGGGAACGGGAACGTCGACATCTGGGTGATGAACGCCGACGGGTCGGCGCAGGCACGGCTCACCGAGGAGGCGGGCCCCGACCTGTCGCCGGACTGGCAGCCACTGCCCGACTGCACGATCACCGGGACCCCCTCCGCCGACACTCTCCTCGGGACCGACGGCAACGACGTGATCTGCGCGCTGGAGGGCTCCGACCACGTCGAGGCCGGGGCCGGTGCCGATCTCGTGATCGCCGGGAAAGGGAACGACACCGTCGAGGGCCAGGACGGCGACGACGTGCTGATCGGCGGCGGCGGGGGAGACACGCTGCGCGGCGGAGCCGACTACGACGTCCTCGACGGTGGGGCGGGCACCGACGCCTGCCTACCCGGCGGGCAGGGCGCCGCCCGCCGGGGCTGCGAGACCTGAGCCCTCTCGTCTCCGGACCGGCAGCTCGACCTCGTCGGGCATCCAGAAGTCGATCGCAGACCCGGGAGGGTGGCCCGCGGTTCCTTCGGGTCAGTCGGTGATCTCGACGCGCTCGAGCACGACGTCGGAGCTCGGACGATCCTGGCCACCCGTCGCGGCCTTCGAGATCGCCTCGACGACCTCGTAGCCACGCGTGACCTCGCCGAAGATCGTGTGCTTGCCCGTGAGCCAGTCGGTGGGCGCCACCGTGACGAAGAACTGCGAGCCGTTCGTGTCGGGGCCGGCGTTCGCCATCGCGAGCAGGCCGGGCCTGTCGAACCGGGGGCCGTCGTCCGACGTCTCGTCCTCGAACGTGTAGCCGGGACCTCCTCGTCCGGTCCCCTCCGGGTCGCCGCCCTGGATCATGAAGCTCTCGATCACGCGGTGGAAGATCGTCCCGTCGTAGAGCGGCTCGGAGCGCCGAACGCCGTCGCGCGGATCCGTCCACTCCCTCGATCCGGTCGCGAGCTCGACGAAGTTCGCGACGGTCTTCGGCGCATGGTCGGGCATCAGCCGGACGGTGAACGTGCCCATCGACGTGACGAACGCGGCATCGGTCATGGATGTGCCTCCTGGTCGGGAGGCGGCAGTCTACCGACGCCTCGTCGTAGCCGCGCTCATGCCGCCTCGGCGGCCGCCGCGCGGAAGCGCTCCAGCGTCGGCACGCATCCGGCGCCGTAGCTCCCGTAGACCTCGGCGACCTCGGGCCCGAGTCGCTCCCACCCCCGGTGCTCGAGCTCGACGAGCGTGCCGTCCGCGCCCGCCGTGAAGCGGACCTCGACCTCGGTGGGTGGGCGTTCGGACGAGCTCGGGTGCCACGCGAGGACGAACCGACCCGGCGGCTCCCACGCGAGGACCTTGCCCCAAGGCAGGGCCTGCCCGTTGCTCATGTACTCGAGCACGAGTCCGCCGACGTGCGTCTGGAACTCGATCCGCTCGACCTTGAGGTCCTCCCCGGGGAACTCGTCGACCGCGCGCGAATGCATCTCGACCGGCCACCAGGAGCCCATCTCCTCGGTGAACAGGCGGAACGCCCGCTCGGGGTCGAGCCCCACGGTGACCGAACGCCGGATCGGTTCCATGCTCATCGCTCGTCTCCTTCCTTGGCCTCCTCGGCCTTGGCCTTGGCCGCGGCCTTCTCGAACGACTCCAGGGCCGAATCCCAGTGCCGCTCCAGGTAGTCGCGCAGCGCCGCGAGGCCCGCGGGATCCACGCTGTACACGCGCCGATTGCCGTCCCTGCGGTCGCGCACGAGCCCCGCCTCCTTCAGCACGCGCAGGTGCTGGGACACGGCCGGCCGGCTCACGGGCAGGCCCGCCGCGATCTCCCCGACCGGGTGGGGCCCGATCGCGAGGGTCTCGAACACCGCCCGCCGGGTGGGGTCCCCGAGGGCGTCCAGCGCCTTCGCCGCGGCACCTTGGTAAACCATGACTTACGGTAAGCTACTGCTTACCCTGCCTTGCTGTCAAGCGCTGAGCTGAGCGGCGAGGGACTCGGCATCGGTAACGGGCAGGTTGCACACGAAGCGCTCGCACACGAACGCGGTGGGTTCGCCGTCGATCTGCGCGCGGTCGCGGAGCAGCGTGACCGCGTGCCGAGCAGGCTCGTCCTGGGCGGAGGCGACGGCGAGCACGTGGTTGGGCAGGAACCGCCTCGAGGTGACCTCCGCCGCGAGCGCGCGGGTCGCCGGCGACCGCGGGTCGCCCACGATCGCTACCTCCTTCGCGGTCGACAGGTAGAGGTCGAGCGCGCCGAGCGCGTGGCCGAACCCGCCGGGTGCCCCTGCCATCGCGTCGCGGACCAGCCGCAGCGCCCCGACGCCGGCCTGCTCGTAGCGCTCCTCGCCGGTGAGATGCGTGAGGCGCTGGAGCACGTCGGCCCCGACCGAGTTGCCGCTCGGGACCGCGTTGTCGACGAGCTCCTTCGGTCGGACGACGAGGCGCTCGGCGTCGGCGCCCGTCTGGAAGAAGCCGCCTCGCTCCCCGTCGTGGAAGAGCCGCAGCAGGTCGTCGGCCAGCGCACGCGCCTGCTCGAACCACCGGAGCTCGAACGTCGTCTCGTACAGCGCGAGGCACGCTTCGGCCATCAGCGCGTGGTCGTCGGCGAACGCGGGCCTCCCGGTCCGGCCGTCCCGCCACGAACGCAGGAGCCGTCCGCCCTGGTCGCGCAGGTGCTCGAGCACGAAGTCCGCCGCCCGCACCGCGGCCTCGACGTAGTCGGGCCGGTCGAACGCCCGCCCGGCCTCGGCGAGCGCGGTGATCGCCATCGCGTTCCACGCCGCGAGGACCTTGTCGTCGGTCGCCGGGCGGACGCGCCGCTCCCGGAGCTCGAACAGCCGGCCGCGCGCGGCCTCGAGGTCGCGTTCGAGCTCGCCGGGATCCCGCCCGAGCTCGCCGGCGATCGCGCCGGGCGACACCGGGCGCCACAGGACGTTCGTGCCCTCCCAGTTCCCTTCCGGCGTGGCCCCGAGCGCGGTGGCGACGGGCCGGCCCACGGCCCCGACCAGCTCGTCCCAGGACCAGACGAAGAACTTCCCCTCCACGCCCTCGCTGTCGGCGTCCTGGGAGGAGAAGAGGCCGCCGTCCGGATGGCGGAGCTCGCGGAGCAGGTAGTCGCTCGTCTCGGTCGCGACCCTGCGGTGGCGATCGTCGCCGGCCACCTGCCAGGCGTGGACGAACAGGCGGATCAGCTGCGCGTTGTCGTAGAGCATTTTCTCGAAGTGGGGGACCTGCCACCGCTCGTCGGTCGAGTAGCGGTGGAACCCGCCGCCGACCTGGTCGAAGATCCCGCCCGCCGCCATCTTCTCGAGCGTCACCCGCACGATGTCCAGGGCGTCCGGGGCCCCTCGCAGGTGCATCCGCAGGAGGAACTCGAGGGTCATCGGCTGGGGGAACTTCGGCGCGCCGCCGAACCCACCCCAGGCAGGGTCGAACGCGCGTCGCAGCGCCTGGGACGCCTGCGTGAGGATCTCGTCCGTGAGCGGCTCGGCGGAGGCCGCGAGCCGCCCCGTTCGGTCGATCGCCTCGACGATGCGCGCGCTCTGCGCCGTGGCCTCCTCGCGGCGGTGCTCCCAGACGTCGGCGACCGCCTCCAGCACCGCGCGGAACGCCGGCATCCCGTGGCGCGGCTCGTTCGGGAAGTAGGTGCCGGCGTAGAAGGGCTCCCCGTCGGGCGTGAGGAATGCCGTGAGCGGCCACCCGCCGCTCCCGGTCATCGCCTGGACGGCGTCCATGTAGATCGCGTCGAGGTCGGGGCGCTCCTCCCGGTCGACCTTGATCGAGACGAAGTGCTCGTTCATGAGCTCGGCGGTCGCGGAGTCCTCGAACGACTCCCGCTCCATCACGTGGCACCAGTGACACGCGGCGTATCCGATCGACAGCAGGATCGGCCGGTCCAGCTCCCGGGCGCGCTCGAGCGCCTCGGGCCCCCAGGGGAACCAGTCGACGGGGTTCCCCGCGTGCTGGAGGAGGTAGGGGCTCGTCTCGTGCGCGAGGCGGTTCATGGGGCCGGGACCCAGTCCGGGGCGGCCTTCGCCGGAGCCGGACGCCTTGCGAGCGGTGAACCCATCGCGTCCCATCCTTTCATCACGACAGAGAGGGAGCGTCGGAGCGGAAGCTCTCGGCGGAGCCCCGTGGTTCGGTGGCGCGGTGCGGCCGCTCTGAAGTTGTAGCAGCGGAGATCCGGTCTGGGCAGGCGTCCTCGGGGTCCTGTGACCCGTGCTTGCACCGGCGGGCCGATCGACCGATAAGAGGTGCATGGGGAAACCAGCCCAGTTCCTGAGGTCGCAGCTGCGCCTGCGGATCGGTGTCTTCGTCGCGACCATCACCGCCGCCGCCGTCCTCGGCCTGATGGGCCTGTGGTGGTGGCCTGCCGTCCCGCTGGCGCTCGGGCTCCTGTTCGTCTTGGAGCGGCAGGCGGGGGAGGGCCGCGTCCTCGATCCCGAGCACCTCCGGAAGGGGATCCTCGGCGAGGAGGCGGTCGCGGACGTTCTGGCCGGGCTGCCGTCCTCGTATTGGGTCCTCCACAGCGTCTCGACGGGGCACGGGGACGTCGATCACGTCGTCATCGGCCCCACGGGTGTGTTCGCGCTCGAGACGAAGGCCTGGGAGGGCGCGTTCTACCGCAGCAGAGGTCGGCTCTTCTGCAACGGGAAGCCGGCCGAGCACGTGTTGCGGCAAGCGCGGGGAGCCGCGGCGCAGGTCCATCAGCTCCTCCTGGATGCCGACATCGACCTGTGGGTCGAGGCCGTCGTGGTCGCAGCGCGCGCCTCCGTGTCGCGCTCCCCGATGCGCTTCCGGAAGGCCTACCTCGTCTCGATCGAGGACGTCATGGACCTCGTCACGCGCCGGCGCCGCTCGCTCAGCAGCTCGGCCGTCCTGCGGGTCGTGGGAAGCCTGGTGCGGCCGGGAGAGGCGGACCGCGCCGACGACCGACCACGCGATCGCTGAACGCCGGGCGAGCCGGCTCCTATTTCCCGAAGAAGGTCTCGTAGACCTGGATGGCGCCCGGTCCCAGGATCACGATGAACAGCGCCGGCAGGATCAGGAAGATCGTGGGGAACAGGAGCTTCAGCGGCACCTTCTGGGCCGTCTCCTCCGCTCGCTGACGACGCTTCTGTCGGAGCTCCGTCGACTGAGCCCGAAGCACCGCCGCGACCCCGACCCCGTACTTGTCGGCCTGGATCATCGACAGCACGAACCCATCGAGTTCGTCGACCTCGGTCCGGTCGCTGAGATGGCGGAGCGCGTCGATCCTGCTCACACCGATCTGCATCTCCTGAAGCGTCCGAGCGATCTCCTGGGACAGCGGGCCGGGAACGTTCTTGACAACTTGGGCGAGCGCCGAATCGAAGCCGAGGCCGGCCTCGACGCTGATCGTGAGCAGGTCCATGGTGTCGGACAGCGCCTTGCGGATCTCCTTCTGGCGCTTCGAGGCCCGGGCCGAGATGGCAGCGCTCGGGATCGTGTACCCGAACAACGCGAACAGGACAATCGTTCCAACCTTCAGGAAGCCCGACACCGGGAGGACCGAGCCCACCGCGAGGCCGACCACCAGGCCGACGACGGCGAAGACGATCTTGAACGCAACGATCCGTTCCGCCGTCAAACCCGGCGGGCTCCCCGCCAGCACGATCAAGCGGTTCGTGCGCCCGTGCAGGTCCAGTGGCGTGAGGCGGGTGATCGAGGAGACCACCTTGCCGGCGAACGGAAGCACGAGCCGCTCCAGGGGCGACTTGTTGAGCTGCTCCTGCCGGAGGTTCGACACGGTTTCCGAAACGTCACCGACCTGCGTGCGCAGCACCGACACGGAGCGGCGCCGCGCGCTGAGTCCCATCTCGACCGCCAGGGCGAACAGGACGACGGTCAGGAACGTTCCGATGAGTCCAAGCGCCAGCCATACCTGATCGTTAAACATCGATCCTCACGATCTTCTTCATCACCAGGATGCCGATACCCATGAGCGTCGCACCTGTGAGCAACATGATCTGACCCATGGGGTGTGTGAAGAGGGGGGTCACGTATTCGGGATTCACGAGCGCGAGGTACAGGAAGAGGCCGAAGGGCAGAGCGGCCAGGATCCCGATCGAGATGCGTCCTTCCGCCGACAGGACCCTCACCTGACGGTGGATGTACGCGCGCTCGCGCACGGTCTTGGCCACGATGTCGAGCACCTCCGCGAGGTTTCCGCCTACCTCCCGCTGGACGTTCACGGCCATGACCGCCCACCGCATGTCCTCGCTGCCGATGCGGTCGGCCATCGCGATCATCGCCTCGTCGATCGGCCGGCCGAGTCGGATCTCGGACACGACCCGATGGAATTCAGAGGCCGACGGCTCGCTGATCTCGCTGGCCACCTGGTCGAGGGACTGGAGGAAACCGTGTCCCGCCCGGAGGGAACTCGCGAGGATCGACAGGACGTCGGCGAGCTGCTCGGCCATCTTCTTCTGGCGTTGGTTCCGCGCGCGGACGAGCCACGCGTACGGGATGAGGCTCGCGAGGACGGCGATCACCAGGACGAACAGGATGTTCCTCACCAGCACGGCTCCCAGGAGCCCGCCGGCGATGGCGCAGACCACCGTGGACGCGACGAACTCGCCGGCCCTCATGGGGAGACCCGCCTGTTCGAGCTTGTCGTCCATGCGAGCGCTGAAGCCGCCCATCGTGGCCACACGCTCTCCGGCCTGCGCCAATCCCGTTGGCATCCACGTGGTCTCCTTGGCCTCCTGGTCCTGACCCCGGCCCAGGATCCGCGAAGCACGGCTCCGCCGCCGCCGCCTCTCCCCGGTCGACAGGATCATCACGGCCACCAGGAACGCCGCCACGAAGGCCGCTCCCAGAACGATCGTCAGCCAGGCGTCGGTGCCGAACAGTTTCTGGATCTCGGTCATGCGTCGCGACCCCCTCGAGGCGCGAAGATCTTCGCCGAGACCGAAACGCCCAGTTCGGACAGGCGCTCCACGAATCGAGGTCGGATGCCGGTGGCCCGGAGCTGGCCGCGGAACTTGCCCTCGTCATCGATCCCGGCACCGTAGTCGAAGAGGAACAGGTCCTGAAGGGTGATGATCTCGCCCTCCATGCCCGCGACCTCCGTGACGTGCGTGATGCGCCGCACTCCGTCTTTCATGCGTGTCTGGTGGACGATGAGATTGAGGGCAGAGGAGATCTGTTCCCTGATCGCCCGGATCCCGAGGTCCATCCCGGCCATGAGCATCATCGTCTCCACGCGGGACAACGCGTCGCGCGGGGAGTTCGCGTGAACGGTCGAGATCGAGCCGTCGTGGCCGGTGTTCATCGCCTGCATCATGTCCAGCGCCTCGGCGCCGCGGACCTCACCGACCACGATCCGGTCGGGCCGCATGCGCAGGGAGTTGCGGACCAGGTCGCGGATCGTGACCTCGCCCCGGCCCTCGATGTTGGGCGGCCGGGACTCGAGGCGCACCACGTGCGGCTGCTGGAGCCGGAGCTCCGCCGAGTCCTCGATCGTGACGATGCGTTCGTCGTCGGGCAGGAACGACGACAGCACGTTCAGCGTCGTCGTCTTCCCCGCGCCGGTCCCGCCGGAGACCAGGATGTTCAGGCGCCCACGGACGCAGGCATCCAGCAGGTCCCCGGTCTGCGCCGTGAGGGTCCCGAACGAGATCAGCTCATCGACCCCGTACGCGTGCTGGGGGAACTTGCGGATGCTCAGGCTGGGCCCGTCGATCGCGAGCGGTGGGATGATCGCGTTCACGCGCGAGCCGTCGGGCAGGCGCGCGTCCACGTAGGGCGAAGACTCGTCGACCCGGCGACCCACCCTCGCCACGATCTTGTCGATGGTCCGACGGAGCTGCGCCTC
>Ga0075420_100005324_pt1 | contig 11305 bp, 11 predicted proteins | sample SoiMetdeltSBSDD4_FD_75296 | JGI IMG/M metagenome (GOLD analysis project Ga0075420, IMG submission 75296) | Bulk soil microbial communities from a Populus tree surrounding site in Tennessee, USA - Soil MetaG P. deltoides SBSDD4 | ecosystem: Environmental > Terrestrial > Soil > Tree plantation... | reverse complement strand
CATCTACTTCGGCGCCGACGACAACCTCGATTTCGGCGAGCACGACGGCGCGAGCGGGAAGCACGGCACGAGCGAGGTGCAGGACGGCCCGTCCGACGGCGGCGCGATCGTCGTCAATTGGCACCCGTTGGAGCTCGCCGGGTGGGGCGACGCGATCGCGAGTGGCGACACCTCGCAGCTGCTCTGGAACCCGTTGGCCATCGCCGACGCCGGCGAAGGCGAGTGTGCCGACGGCTACTGCACGAGCGCGCACACACGGCGACGGAGCGTGTACGAGGGTGGCGGCACAGGCAGCCGCGACGTGTACGACTACTCCGGGAAGCAGTGGGACCCGTACACCTGCAAAAGCGGGGACCAGGAGTCGGAGACGCCGGAGTCGTGCGGCGGCCAGTCGATGAACAGTTGGCGCCAGCACGAGGCCGGGACGGTCAACGCCGAGCCGGGCGTGCAGGTGTACGAGGACCCGGACGCGCAGGCGTCGCCGCTCGACCCGGCCTACGAGGCCGGGCTCAGCCAGCAGCCGGTGCTCTATCCGATCCCGGCTGCGTACGCCGGGACGTGTGGGTCACTCCGGAGGCGGGCCGGTGGCGAGCGCGCCGCCGGGCACGCCCGGCACGAACAGCGCCGGGCAGGTCAGCGTCCAGACCGGCGGCTGAGCCGGACCGGCGACTGAACGGAGCCCGCGTCGGGTAACGACAGAGCGTGACCGGCTCCGGAGTGCTCGTCGACGCCGAAGACGCCGGCGGCCGGTCGTCGACCTCGACGCGACCAGGCGCGAGCTCCGGGCCGCCCGTGCGCGAAGAGGCACAGCGCATCCACCGGCTGCGCGCCATGAAACGGCGCGCTACCGGGCTGCTCGTCGTCATGGCCGTCGCCTTCGTCGTCGTCACCGTCTTCGGAGAGAACACAGGATGGACGGGGTACCTGCAGGCGGCCGTGGCCGCGTCGCTGGTCGGCGGGGTCGCGGACTGGTTCGCCGTCACCGCGGTGTTCCGCCATCCGCTCGGTGTCCCGATCCCACACACGGCCGTCATCGTGGAGCGGAAGGACAACTTCGGCGAGACACTCGGCGCGTTCGTACAGGAGAACTTCCTCAGCTCCGACGCGATGACCGCGCGCCTCCGGGAGGCGCATCTCGCTCGGCGCCTGGGAGACTGGCTCGCCGACCGGGCGCATGCGGAGACGGTCGCACGCCATGTCGCCGACGCCGCGGTGCAGCTTGCGGACATGCTCCGTGACGAGGACGTCCAGGGCGTGTTGCACGAACAGGTCCGCCGCGGCCTCGAGACCGTCCCGCTCGCGCCGCTGGCCGGGAGGGTGCTGCGCGGCGCCACCGAAGACGGTCGACACCAGGAGCTGTTCGACGCCGTTCTGCGCGGCGTCGGGCGGTCGCTCGACCAGAACCGCGAGTTGCTGCGGTCGCGCTTCGAGGAGGAGTCGCCGTGGTGGGTCCCGACGGCGATCGACGATCGCATCTTCGACCGACTCCTCGACGGTCTCTGCAGCTTCTTCGATTCCGTCAACGCCGACCCCGACCACGAGCTCCGGGCCCGCCTCGACGACTGGATCGAGCAGTTCACCGAGCGTCTGGAGCACTCGCCCGAGTACCGGATGCGCGGCGAGGAGCTGAAGGGCGAGCTGCTCGACAATCCCGAGCTGCGCGACTGGCTCGGCTCGCTCTGGATCGATGCCAAGGCGGCGCTGCGTTCCCAGGCCGCCGACCCCGAGTCCGAGCTGCGTCAGCGCCTCGCCGACGCGATCGTCGCCGCCGGGAAGCGACTTCGCAGTGACCCCGCGCTCACGGCCAAGGTGGATGACGTCATCGAGTGGGGCGTCCGATACGTCGGCGAGCATTTCCACGCCGAGATCGCCGGCCTGGTCAGCGGCACGCTCGCCCGCTGGGACGCCGAGGAGACCTCACGCAAGCTCGAGATCCTGCTCGGGCCCGACCTGCAATTCATTCGAATCAACGGCACCGTGGTCGGCGGCGTCGTAGGTCTCGGCATCCATTTCGTCGGCAACGTCATTTCCTGAGCTTTGCCCGGCCCTTTACAGCCGGGCGTGCCGATGGCACCGTTCCGTGACCGCAACGGCCGAGAGGGGAGCGCGATGAGCTGGAACTTGGCGGGCGACTTCTACGAGAACTGCTCGTGCGACGCGATTTGTCCGTGCACATGGTCGAACCTCGCTCACAAGGCGACGCGCGACGACTATTGCCGCTTCGCCTTGGCGTTCGAGGTCGACAACGGGGACATCGATGGCGTCGACGTTTCCGGACGGTCGTTCGTCATGATCGCCGACACACCTCCCAACATGGCCGACGGTAACTGGCGAGTCGGCGTCATCATCGACGACGGTGCGAACGAAGAGCAGGTGGGCAAGTTCGGCCAGGTGCTGTCGGGCGACCTCGGCGGTCCGCCGGCCGCGCTAGGCCCGTTCCTCGGCGAGTTCCTCGGCATCGAGCAGGCGCCAATTTCCGTCGAGCACGACGGGAAGAACCACCGGGTGAAAGTGGGCGACCTCGTCGACTATTCGGGTGAGCGCGTGACCATCGAGTCCGGAGATCAGGTCACGCTCACCAACATCGTCGCCCACCCGGCGGGACCGACGCTCGGACTCGCGCCGGTGTCGCGCTCGCAGGTGAACGCATTCGGAATCGAGTACTCGGGACAGGATCTCAGCGGGTTCGCCAACCGCTTCAACTGGAGCGGTTGATGACCGCCGTCACCAGGTCGGCTTCGCCGCAAGGCTTGGGCCCGCTCGCGAGACCGCGCACTGTCATCGTGGGCGTGCTGCTCGTACTCGCGGCCGTCGGATGGGGTCTGGTCATTTGGCAAGCGGGGAACGACTCGTCGATGTCGATGTCCACATCGATGCACGGCGAGGGCGAGGTGGGTCTCGACCTGACGATGGGCATGGCGGCGCCGCTGTTTCTCGCCACATGGGTGGCGATGATGGTGGCGATGATGTTCCCGGCCGCAGCACCGATGATTCTCCTGTTCGACCGCGTGGAACGGGGCAAGCGCGAGGCCGGACGGTCGTACGTGCCGACCATGTATTTCGTCGGCGCCTACCTCGCGATCTGGACCGTCTTCGGAGTCCTCGCGTTCGCACTTGCAGGAGGCATCGAACGCCTCGCGACGGATGCGGACTGGATCACGGACGAGTGGGCACGGATCGGAGGGGTGTTGCTCATCGCGGCGGGCATCTACCAGCTCACGCCGCTCAAGGAGGTCTGCCTCGCGAAATGCCAGTCGCCGATGTCATTTCTCATGACGTCGTGGCGTGACGGCAAGGTCGGTGCGGTGCAGATGGGGCTTCTCCACGGCGGGTACTGCGTGGGCTGCTGCTGGCTCCTGTTCGTGATCCTCCTGCCGTTGGGCGTCATGAACGTGGCCGCGATGGTCGTGATCGCCCTCCTGGTGTTCGGCGAGAAGACCCTGCCTCTGGGTCACCGGCTCGCCCGCGTCGCCGCGGTCGTGCTCGTGGTCTACGGCGCCGTGGTCGTGCTGGTCCCAGGCGCTTTTCCGACGACGGTCGTCTAGCGCCGGAGCGTCGACGCGCGCGGCAACGGTTCGGTCCGCGCGCTCGACCGAGCGGTTCGGTAGCGTCTTCGATTGGGCCGGCTCATACTCACGCCGGCCGTCTTTCGAGGGAGGTTCAGCATGGTGCTCGCCGCGGACTGGACGTTCGGCGATTTTGTCTTGGGCGTTCTGTACGTCTTTGCGTGGGTGATCCTGTTCTGGCTCGTGATCACGGTGTTCGTCGACGTCTTCCGGCGTCATGACATCAGCGGCTGGGTCAAAGCCTTCTGGGTGATCTTCGTGGTCGTGGTGCCGTGGTTCGGCGTGCTCATCTACCTCATCACGCAGCACGCCGGCATGGCGGAGCGGAGCACGCGAGCAACGGTGCAGGCCCAGGACGAGCTTCGGCAAGCCGTCGGTTTCAGCGTCGCCGACGAGCTCGAGAAGCTCGACCGCATGAAGAGCGAAGGGAAGCTGTCGGACGACGAGTACCAGCGGCTGCGCGGTCGACTCGTCGGGTAGTCACACAACCCGGAGGGACGTTGCGCTTCGTACGATGCACGGCGACACTGTCCGGAGTCGTCAGTTGCACCGAACGGAGGTTGCGGCGTGGCAAATCTGGTCGGCAAGAGCTTCGACGCGCCCGATGAGACGCGGACGCCCGACAAGACGACCGTCGACGTCGTCGACCTCGGGGAGGGCGTCAAGGCTGCGCGCTTCACGATGGAGCCGGGGTGGCGGTGGTCGGAGTGCGTCAAGCCGGTCGTCGGCACCGATCGCTGTCAAGTTCGGCACGTCGGTGCGGTCCTGTCGGGTCGGATCCATGTGGTTCATGACGACGGGACGGAAACCGAGGCGGGTCCCAACGACGCGTACCGCATCGAGCCCGGTCACGAAGCCTGGGTCGTCGGCGACGAGCCGCTGGTGGCCTACGAGTTCGAGAGCTCGGGCGCCGCAACATACGGCGCGGCACCGGGCTGATCCACCAACCCACTCGCGGGAGAAGCCAGGGAGACCACCTCGCGAGCGGATGCTTGCACCGCCGGTGGTCGGGTTCTAACGTGCGCGCCGACCTGTGGTGCCCGATGCCTGGGGCGGGCGCGTGAGCCCGGGGGTGACGATGCGACGTCTGGCGAATGCGGTCGCGGCGACGAGTCTCGTCGCAGGCGCGGCGTTGGTGATCGGAGCCGGTCCGGCGGGCGCGGTGCCGACGACGTTGCTCTCGTCGACGACACCCGGGTTTCAGGCCGACGCGGCGACCGTGCCGGCGGGGATCTGCTTCGTGACGATCACGGCCGACGGAGGCCACGGCGCGACGGGCCGCAACACGGAAGGGCCTGGTGGTGCCGGAGCGTCGGTGAGCGGGCGGGTCGACGTGACGCCGGGCTCGACGCTGTCGGTGCACGTGGCCGGAGCCGGAGACGACGAGGGAGCCGGGGGCAGCGGGGGCGGCGGCGCGAGCGGCGCGGCCGGCGGTCCCACCAACCCGTTCGGTGGCGGTGGCGGTGGTGCCTCGTCGGTGGCGACCACTACCGGGACGCTGCTCGTCGTCGCCGGGGGCGGCGGCGGAGGCAGCGCCCGACCCGGAGGCGCGGGCGGCCTGCTCGGGGAGAACGGCGGCTCCGGCGGATTCATCAATCAGGAGATCCCCGCGACCGGTGGGACGCCCGCCGGGGCCGGCGGGACGGGCGGCAACGTCGACGGGGCCCAAGGCGGCGGCGGTGGCGGTGTGACGGGCGCAGGCGCGGCCGGCGGTGCGAACGCGGGCGCCGGCGGTGCGGGCAACAACGGAGTCGGTGGTGGTGGCGGCGGCTCGGGAACCGGCGCCGGCGCGGGCGGCGCGGGCGGAGCGGGCGGCACGGGTACCGGGCTCGGTGGGACGGGCGGCGCCGGCGGCGGTGCGGGCGACAGCACGGGCGGTAATGGTGGTCCCGGTGGTGGCAGCGCCAACAACGGCGGCGGCGGCGGCGGCGGCGTGGGCTTCGGCGGCGGCGGCGGCGGCATCCTCGCCGGTGCTGGTGGTGGCGGCGGCTACGGCGGCGGCGGCGGTGCCGGCGGGGACTTCGAAGGTGCTGCGGGTGGCTCCTCGTTCATGGCGGCCGGAGCCACCGACGTCGCGTCTTCGGCGAGCAGTCGCGCCGGCGACGGTCAGGTGACCATCACGTTCGACCCGGCGACCGACACCTGCCCATCGCCTCCGACCCCGGCCCCGACACCGAGTGCAACCCCGACGGCGGGCGCGGCGGTGGCGGTGGTTGGGGTCGCTCGCTTCACGGGCTGAGCCGTCACGCCTCGAGGTCAACGCGCGAAGGGAGGCGCCGCCGGAACGGTGGCCAACCTCTCACGAACGGAGCTCGAACTCGGCGTCTAACATCGACTGTTGTCGTGTCGAGGGTAAAGGTCACCGTTCTCAGCGACGCGAGCGCACCGTCAATGGTGCTTGCACTCATCCCTGCGTTCGCAGCCGCTACCGGAATCTCTGCAGAGGACACGCGGCGGCTCGGTGCGATCGTCGAGCAACTCGTCACCTTTACACTCGAGAACGCGTACCCGGACGACGACCTCGGCGAGATCGAGGCGACGCTCGAGGCGGGCGACGGATCTGTTCATGTCGCCGTGCACGACTGGGGCCTGCCGCTGACCAGCGCCGGAGGCGAATACGGGTCGTTGCCCGAGCCGCTCGCCGCTCTCACCCCTGACGCCGGCGACGTTCGGCTGACGAACCTCGGTTCGAACGGGAAGCGAGTGACGGCAGAAGTGACCGTCCGCTCAGGTGGCGGTGGACAGGCGAAGTGGCACCACATCGAGGCCGTGCCGAGGCGCGCACCGGCCGAGGGAGAAGCCTCTGACGCGATCGAGGTGAGGGCGGGTACGCCCCAGGACGCGGAGGCGATCGCCCAGCTCCTCTACGAGAACTACCAGCTGAGCTACGTGCACGCCGACTTCTACCGGCCTCGGTACTTGATGGCGATGATGGCCTCGGGCGGCTTGGTGTCAACGATCGCCGTCCACGACGGGCAAGTGATCGGGCACGGCGCGCTGATGCCGCTCCCTGGTGTCTCCTCCGCTGAGACGGGCGCCGCAGTCGTCCACTCCGCCTATCGCGGCCTAGGGATCTTCGGCCGTTTGTCCGAGTACGGCCTCGACACCGCGGTCAAGCGCGGGCTTGCTTCCGTTTTCGGTGATGCCGTCACCATCCATCCCTTCAGTCAGCGCGCCGAGCGTTCGAACGGCTACTTCGAGACTGCGCTCCAACTCGGCATGTTCCCGGCGCAAACGACGATGCGCGGGTTTGGTGGCGAGGGGCCGAGACGACGCACGGCCACGATCCGCTCTTACCGCCCCTTTGACGATCAGCCGCGGCGGGTCGCGCTGCCGGCCGTCTACCGTGAGCTGCTCGAAGGCGTGTACGCCAATGTTGGGCTCACGATCGAAGCTTGCTCCCAGCCCGCTGCGTTCGAGGGGGAGGCGCTCACGGCCTACGTCGACGAGCCACGCGCGCTCGGATTCCTACGGCTCCGGCGCTGGGACGGGGAAGCCGGCTCGGCCTTGAGGGACGCTGTGCGCCACCTCCTCTCGCGGCATGTCGACGTCGCCTACGCCGACCTCGACCTGGAGACGGTGACCGATGTGGACGCGGCGACGGCCGAGCTGAACGAGCTCGGCTTCTTCGCCGCCGGCATTGTTCTTCACGGGCTGGACGGCCACGATTACCTGCGCCTGCAGCTGCTCGATTCCGACGAGATCGAGCTCGAGGACGTCGTCTGCGACTCGGCGTTCGCACAAGCTCTCAGGCAACGCGTACTCGAGGACAAGGCTCGCGTCGGCGGATGACACGGCTTCAGCAGTGACAACGTTGCCTGGGACGATCCGGCGTAACGCAGTCGGCTGACCCGCCGGTGTTGCGCGCACGCCGCGCATCGCGGGTCCTCGGGCGCTTGGCGCGTCTGCTGATCCTTGGCGATACGCTCCCGGCGATGAAGGGGGCAGGCGGTCGGGCTCGCGGGCGGGTGGATTCGCGGCGTTCGGGTCATCTTGGGTGGATCTTTACCGGCGTACCGCGTTTCGAGAGCCGTGCAACGACGTTCCTGGCCCAGGGCGCAGCTCGCGGCGAGCGGCAGATGTTCCTCGTCGACAACCCGGTGGTCGAGCAGTGGCCGAAGGAGCTCATAGACCGGGGTGACCTCGTGATCGCCTCCGTCACCGAGATCTACGGGCCGGAAAGGATGGTGGCAGCCACTTCCCAACGGGAGACGTTCGCTGCCGCCTTGGTCGAGGCCCGGTCGGAGGGCTACAGGGGGATACGGGTCGCGGCCGACAACAGCAGCCTCGTCGATACTCCCGAGCGCCTTGAGGCGTGGATGGCGTGGGAGGAAGTGGCTGATCGTTTCATGGCAGAGAATCCGGTCACCGGGCTCTGTGCCTTCGATCGGACTCGGGTCGGGCCTGCGACCCTCTCCGAGGTGATGGGGACTCACCGCGTCTCGATGTCCGACTAGCGCAGCCTCAGCTCATCGCCGTCGAACCAACCAAGGGCTCGACCGATACAGCATCAACGGTCCCGGTTCAGCCGAAGGTGAAGCAGTACGCCTCGACACCCGCGTCGAGGAACTCGAGATCGAAGAGGTGGTCCCCAATAGCTCCCGATTGTCGGATCAGTTGGTAGGTGCGCTGCTCGCTCACCACCCCGCTGCCTTCGGGGTCCACGTCGGTTCCGTGCGCGTCCTTGGCGAGCCGGCCGTCGAGGGACACCCGGAACGGGATCGACGCTCCCCGGGATGACGGACTCATCACCAGGTTGAGATCGCGCGCGTGGAACTGGAAGGCCATTCTTCCGCCCGGCTCGTTCAACACCGCGGCGTGCCCGGCCACCGTCCAGTTCCCCGAGAGTGCCCACTCGTTGAGGCGGAGCCGTCCCGGCAGCGTGTAGGCGCGAGGCTCGTCGAAGCTCGCGACGCCTTCCTGGGCGAAGCCCGTGCTCTGGTTGTAGCCGACATACGTTTCCGGCGACTGCAGCGTCTGCCAGTCGGCAGCCACCTCCAGGCCGCGAGGGTCGACCATCACGAGATCCTGATCGATGCCGTCTGCGCCGGCGTCGCGCAGCAACTGCTGGATGACCATCTCCGTCATGGGGTACTCGCCCTCGCCGAAGTGATGGAACCTGATGCGGCCTTCCGCGTCGGCGATGTACACCGCCGGCCAGAAATGGTTCGCGAACGCACTCCACACGGCGTAGTCACTGTCGATCGCGACCGGGTACTCGACACCGAGGGTGCGGGACTGCGCGACAACGTTGTCGACGTCGCGCTCGAAGCCGAACTCGGGCGTGTGCACGCCGATCACGGTCAGGCCGTCATCCTGGTACTTGCGGGCCCAGGCCCGTAGGTACGGCAGCGTGCGCAGCCAGTTGACGCAGGTGTAGGTCCAGAAGTCCACGAGGACGACGCGTCCGCGAAGGCTCTCGGCCGTCAGCGGGTCGGAGTTGAGCCATCCCGTCGCGCCCCCGAACGACGCGAGACGACCTTCGACCCCCAGCGCGAGCTCCTCGCCTGCAAGGCGATGGACGATCGAGCGGATCAGTCCCGGTCTGCTGTCATGCTCCGCATCGCTCACGGGTGCCGACTAGCGCAACGGCATGAAGGCCGCACGCATCTCTTCCGAGAAGAGCTGTGGCTCCTCCCAGGCGGCGAAGTGACCGCCCCTGTCCACCTCGTTGAAGTAGATGACGTTGGGGTACGCCTTGTCGACCCAGCTGCGCGGGGTCCGCCAGATCTCGCCGGGGAACGTGGTGAAGCCGGCCGGGATCGAGACCGGCGGGGGAGCCTGGCCGGCCGCACGAATTTGGGCTTGTCCGGCCTCCCAGTACGAGCGAGCCGCCGAGGCCCCGGTGCCGGTCAACCAGTACAGCGTGACGTTGTCGACGATGTTGTCCCGGGTGAGATTGCCCGAGGGTTGTCCGTCGACGAAGGCGCGGGCGATTTTCTGGTAACTGTCCGTATCGTGGTCGAGCATCCAGGCCGCCAGCGCGACGGGTGAATCGAGCAGGGCGTAGCCGATCGTCTCCGGTCGCGACGCCTGCTCCACGAAGTAGCCAAAGCCGGTCGCACGGAATGCGGCGAGCGCGTCGAGCGCGGCACGTTCCTCCTCAGAGGGTGGCGACCCGGTCAGGGCTTCGGCGTTGCCCAGCGCCGGCGTGAGCAGGTTGGTGTGGATGCCGATCAGGCCGTCGGGGGCCTGGCGGCCCATCGCGTCAGTGACCTGGGAGCCCACGTCGCCGCCCTGCGCGACATACCTGGCATAGCCGAGGCGCTGCATCAGCTTCGCCCAGGCCTGTGCGACGCGGCCGGGGCCCCAGCCGAGCTCGGTCGGCTCTGCGGAGAGGCCGTAGCCGGGGATGGAGGGCAGTACGAGGTCGAACGCGTCCTCGGCGCGTCCGCCGTGCGCGGCCGGGTCGGTGAGCGGGCCGACGGTCTCGAGCAGCTCGACGACCGAGCCGGGCCAGCCGTGCGTCATGATCAGCGGCAACGCGTTCTCGTGCGGCGACTTCACGTGGATGAAGTGGACGTCCACCCCGTCGATCTCGGTCTTGAACTGCGGCAGCTCGTTCAGTCGCCCCTCGCAGCGGCGCATGTCGTAATCGGTTGTCCAGTAGCGGGCGAGCTCCTGCGCCGTCGCCAGCTGCACGCCCTGCGACCGATCATCGACGAGCTCCCTGCTGGGCCAGCGCGTCGCGGCGATGCGGCGGCGCAGCTCGTCGATCTCCTGCTGCGGAACTTCGAATTGGAACGGTCGAATCTCGGTCGCGGTGTCGACGGTGCTGCTCATGACATTTCCCTTCGTAAGCGACGTAGTCGCACGTCGACTGCGGCGGACGAGCATGGTCCGCCCAGAACCCGACGAGCTCCGACGCCGCGAGCCGACCGCGCGCGCCTTGCTCGATTTGCCTGCCCCCAAGGGAGACCCAAGGACTGTCGCTTTCGGACGAACCGCGGAAGCGACCGACGCGCGGATTTTTCGAGGCTATGCCCGCCGTCAAGTGGCGGCGGTCGCGATGCTCTCGTGAGGCCCGCGCGCGTTATGACCGTTCTGACACCCGACGGGCGAGGATGTCTGTGTCGGCGAGGGGTCTGGCCTTGTCATGATGCCGTCACCGCTCAGCGTGTCGGCGCCATTGACGCGGGACTACGCGTTCACGGGATGCGAATGATTCGGGTTCGCTTCAAGCTCGGGAGTGCAGAGTGTGTCGAGGACGCGAGGGAGGTTGCAATGCAGGCGATCGCGGTGAACGAATACGGAGCCAATCCGGCCTTGGTCCAACTTCCCAAGCCGCAGCCAGGGCCGCGTCAGATCCTGATCAAGGTCCGGACCGCTGGAATGAACCCCGGCGACCGTCAGATCGCCGACGGCGTCTGGAAGGATCGGGTTCCGGGCACCTTCCCGCTCGTGCTCGGTGCCGATTTCGCGGGCGTGGTCGAATCCGTGGGGGAGGGAACGGCGAAGTTCGCTCCGGGCGAGGAGGTCTTCGGGCAGTTACTGATCCCGCCGCTCGGATCGACGGGCACGTACGCCGAGTACGTGGCGGTAACCGAAGACGCGCCACTGGCGAAGGTGCCGAACGGCCTCGACGCCGCTGACGCGGCAGCGTTGCCGACGCCCGGAGGTACGGCTCTGCAGATGGTGACGTCTGTCGGGCCGCTTTCGGACAAGACCGCGCTCATCGTGGGTGCTGGTGGTGGGGTCGGCTCGTTCGCCACGCAGTTCGCCGTGAACGCCGGCGCGCA
>Ga0075420_100005323_pt1 | contig 11306 bp, 10 predicted proteins | sample SoiMetdeltSBSDD4_FD_75296 | JGI IMG/M metagenome (GOLD analysis project Ga0075420, IMG submission 75296) | Bulk soil microbial communities from a Populus tree surrounding site in Tennessee, USA - Soil MetaG P. deltoides SBSDD4 | ecosystem: Environmental > Terrestrial > Soil > Tree plantation... | reverse complement strand
CGGGAGCGCTTCCACCAGGCTGTCGAGCAGCGCCTGGGTCTCGGCGTCGATCCAGTGCAGGTCCTCGAAGACCAGCAGCAGCGGCTGTCGAAGACTCTCACGGAGCAGGAGCTGCCGGACCGCGTCCAGGGTGGCCCGACGGCGTTGGGCCGGATCGCGCTCTGCCCAGGCAGCGTCCTCGACCGGGACGTCCAGGAGCGCCAGCAGGGCCGGCGCCGTCGCGTCGAGCGCCGGGTCGAGCGCGCGGAGGCCCGCCAGCACCCGGTCACGCATCGCCGCGTGGTCGTCGCGGCTCTCGATCTGGAAGTACGTCCGCAGCAGGTCGATCACCGGCAGCCAGGCGGTCGTCTGCCCGTACGAGAGCGCGCCGGTCTGGAGCACCCGCGAGCCGTCCGCTCGGTCTGAGCGGGTCGCCTCCCAGACCAGACGCGATTTGCCGACGCCGGCATCGGCGACCAGCGCCACGACCTGTCCCTGGCCGGCCCGAGCCCGCGCCAGCGCACGATCAATCGCGGCTTGCTCCTCGTCGCGCCCGACGAACGGCGTCAACCCTCGGGCAGCGGTGGCCTGGAAGCGGGTCCGGGCTGCGCCGGCACCGACGACCTCGTAGACCTCGACGGGTAGATCGAACCCCCTGACCTCCCGCGTCCCGATCGGCCGCGAGTCGACGTACCCCTCCACGAGTGCCAGGGTGGCGGCGGGCATCAGGGCCATACCGGGAGCCGCAAGCTGCTCCATCCGCGCGGCGAGGTGGACCGTGGGGCCCATCGCCGTGTAGTCCCGGTGCCGATCGTCCGACAGATCGCGAACGATCACGCCGCCGCTGTTCAGCCCGACCCTGATCTGGAGGGCCGCGCCGTTCGTCCGGCGCGCGTCCTCGGCGTAGCGTTGGGCGCTCTCCAGCATCGCCAGGGCGGCGTAGCAGGCCCGGACGGCGTGATCCTCGTGCGCAACCGGAGCGCCGAAGAGGGCCATCAGGCCGTCGCCCATCTTGCGGCTGACCGTGCCCTCGTAACGCTGGACGGCCTCCACCATCCGCTGGACGACGCCGTCGAGCAGGCGCTGTGCCTCCTCCTCGTCTAGGCTCTCGATCAACGCCGTGGAGCTGACCACGTCCGCGAAGAGGATCGTGACCTGCTTCCGCTCTCCTTCGAGGGCGTCGGCGCTTGCCCGGGACTGCGCGGCCGGCACGGGGATCGGCGCACCTGGCCGAGCCGTGGCGGTCAGCGCCAGGCCGCACGCATTGCAGAAGCGGCTGCCCGGTGGGTTCTCGTGGCTGCATCCGGCGCAGACGGCAAGGAGGGCCGTTCCGCAGCCGTTGCAGAACCTCGCCCCGGCGGGATTGTCGGTGCCACAGGCTGAGCACCCCATCGCTCGCGGCCCTTCATCGCCCGGTGACCTGAACGCTGGCCGAGTATAGACGCCTCGGCCGGCGTACCACGAACGGTGGAGCCGAGGGAGCTATCGGAGCGGCACGATCCAGTCGGCCGGACGGAGGCTGCGCGGTACTTGCGACAGGTCCACGGTCGGATCGATCTGGCCCTGGGCCGGCCGCCCGTTCAGCGAGGTCAGCGCGCGGACCCGGACCTCGACGTCGGGATGCCCCTGCTGGCGAGCGCGCTCGGCGACGTGGTGAGCAAGCTGGAGGACCATGTCCGGCCGCCCCTCCATCCCCTCGAACTGCCAGGCGGTGACGAACTGCCGGGGATCCACCTTACGGTTCAGCCCGCTGGCGGGAGCAGTGATCAGCAGGTCCAGCGTCTGCTCCTTCTCGCGCAGGCGCATCCGCCAGGAGAAGCGGTGGCCCTCCTCGGTCCAGGCGACGTCGCCGGGATAGAGCAGGTGGCGCAGCGGCAGGAGGAGCTGGATGGCCACGTAGGCCGCGAGGACGGCGAGGAGCCAGCTGGGAGCGCGGCCAGTCCGGGGGCAGGAAGAGCAGCGTCGCCGCGATCATCAGCCAGGGGAAGATGCCGATGCTGAAGAGGTAAACGTTCGTCAGGTGGAACCCGATCGCGGCCACCAGCGCCAGCGCGCGGGTGCGCCGCCAGAGCAGCAGCGGCACGATCGCCAGGTCGAACAGGAGGCCGCCGTAGCAGAGGGTGTAGACCAGCCACTCCTGGGTCAGCCACGGTCCGAGCACCGACTGCGCGCTGCGCTCGGCGAGCCAGGTCCGCACCGGCTCGCCGGCCAGCCAGTCGGCGTTCAGCTTGGCGATCCCGCCGTAGAGGTACGGGACGGCGACCTGGAACCTGAGGAGCCAGAGCGCCCAGGCCGGCACGGCGGCCGGCCCGCCGCGCGGCCGAAGCCAGGCGTCAAACGAGCAGGCCCGGTGGGCCGGCACGACCATCAGCAGGAAGGCGAGCAGGCAGACCAGGTAGAGGTGGTTCAGGTAGCGGGCCTGCTCCAGCAGGAAGAGGTACGAGAACCCCAGGAAGAAGAGGACCGCCGCCGGCCGGTAGCAGGCCCCGAGCGCGATGCAGGCCGCCAGCACCCCGAGCGCCACGACGTGCGCGTACATCCACGGGCCGGGCCAGGGCCGCACCCACTCGAAGCCGAAGTAGGTGAAGTGGAACGTCGGATCGACGTAGTAGCGGGCGACCCAGCCGTTCGCGACGTACTTCCAGACCTCCCAGAGCAACAGCACGCCGAAGGCGATCCGGAAGGCCGCCAGCGAGGCCGCGTCCAGCGGCCTGACCAGCCAGTCGAGGGCCGTGCGCCGCCCCGGCGGCGCGACAATCTCCGTGGGCGGGGCACCGGCGAGCGCGCCAGTCCGACCGGCCGTGACGAGCCGGTCCGGCTGGACGACGGCGATCGCGCCGGCCCGGGATATCGGGCCCGGCCGGGCCGCGACTTCGGTGGCAGGGTTCGAGCCGATCATCCCCGTCGCTCCTGGTATCTTGGTTCCTACGGTACCCAAAATCCGTCAGTTTGTGAAGCATTCCTCGCGCACCGGCCGCCCGGATCGAGGATGATGGGAAGACGAGGAGGCGAGTCGGATGCCACTGATCGACGTTCCCGATGCCCGACTCTGGTACGAGGACACCGGCGGCGACGGCGTCCCGGTCGTGTTCGTGCACCCGGCGGCGGCCAGCAGCGAGACCTGGGCCCACCAGGTCCCGGCGTTCACGGCGGCCGGCTACCGCTGCATCACCTACGACCTGCGCGGCTGGGGCCGCTCGCGCCAGACGGCAGACGCGGCGGACACCGGCCAGGCCAGCACGGACCTCGACGCGCTCGCCCGGGGCCTGGGGCTCGATCGGTTCGTGCTGATCGGGGCGGCGTACGGCGGCATGGGCGCGCTGGACTATGCGCTGCGCTTCCAGGAGCGGCTGGACGCATTCGTGCTCGCCACCAGCCAGGGCGCCATCGTCGATCCGGAGTTCGTGGCGGTGCTCGATCGGATCGTGCCGCCGGCCCTGCGCGCCATCCCGATCGAGCTGCGCGAGGTCGGGCCGTCGTACCGGGCCGAGAACCCGGCGGGTGTCGAGCGCTGGCTCCAGGTCATCCACGAGGCCGGCGCGGAGACCGCGCAACGCCAGCGGCGCTTCCTGACGCTGACGCTGGACCTGCTGGAGACGCTGCGCGTCCCGACCCTCGTCCTGGCGGCCGACGCGGATCTGCTGGCGCCGCCGGCCCTGATGAAGCTGATGGCGGCGCGCATCCCCGGCTGCGAGGTCGCCATGGTCGCGGACGCCGGGCACTCCGCGCACTGGGAGCGTCCGGAGGAGTGGAACCGGACGGTGCTCGGGTTCCTCGGGCGCCACGCGCCGGTCGGCTGAGGCCCGAGGGGGTCGGCGCTCGGTGCAGCGGCGGTTTACGGCACGCCGAGGCCGGCCCCGCCGGGGCCGGCCTCGCCATCGCCTGCGCTCACGCCGGGCGGCGAGCGCCGGGCCGCGGGTCAGCGAGCCGGGCCGACGCCCGGGCCCGGCTCGCCGGCCCGCGCGCTGCCGATGGCCTGCTGGTCGCCATCCCGTGATGGGGCGAGCAGCAGGCGCACCGCCTCCACCCGCCGGCCGTCGAGCAGCTCGACGCGCAGGGTACGCCCGCCGACCTCGATCTCGTCGCCGACCTCCGGGATCCGGTCCAGGCTCGCCATCACCAGCCCGCCGAGCGTGTCCACCTGCTCGTGGATCTCGTCGGGCAGCTTCAGATCGGCGATCTCCTCCAGCTCGTCCAGCCGGGTCAGGCCGTCCAGGATCAGCGAGCCGTCGTCGGCCAGCGTGACCGGGGGCGGCGCGTCGGCGCCGATCGGCGGCTCGTCGTCGATCCGGCCCACCAACGCCTCCATCAGGTTCTCTAGCGTAACGATGCCGGCCGTCCCGCCGTACTCGTCGATCACCAGGGCTAGCTGACGCCTGGCCGCGCGCATCTCGTCGAGCAGGTCGTCGGCGTGCTTCGTCTCCGGCACCACCAGGATCGGGCGGAGGAGCGTCCGCGCCGTGACCGCGTCCTGCGGCCGGTCCAGGACCCCGAACAGGTCGCGGACGTGGAGCGCACCGAGGACGTCGTCCAGCGAGCGCTCGTAGATCAGCAGCCGGGAGTGGGTGGTGGAGGACGCTGCCGCCAGGAGCTGCGCCAGGGTCGCCGTGGCCGGCACGCCCTCGATCTCGGTCCGAGGCGTCATCAGCTCGCCGGCCGTCAACTCGCCGAACGCGAAGGCGCGGCTCGCGATGCGGGCCTCGGACTCCTCGACGGCGCCGCCTTCCCGGCTGGCGTGCACCAGCAGCCGCAGCTCCTCGACGCTGTGGACCATCTCGTGCCCGGTGGCCGGATCGAGCCCGATCAGCTTCAGCACGCCGTTGCCGACGTTGTTGAGCAGCGTGATCGGCCAGCGGAAGAGCACGTAGAAGATCTGGATCGGCCGGGCGATCCAGAGCGTCGTGGCCTCCGGCCGCTGGAGGGCCAGCCCCTTCGGCGCCAGCTCTCCGATGACGATGTGCAGCGCCGTGATGATCGCGAAGGCGGTGCCGACGGCGACGCCGTGGGCGGCGGCCGGGGAGAACTGCCCGACCAGCGCTTCGAGTGGCGGCTCGACCAGGTGCGCGAAGGCCGGCTCGCCGATCCAGCCCAGCGCCAGCGAGGCCATCGTGATCCCGAGCTGGCAGGCCGCGATGTAGGCGTCCAGGCGGCCGACCACCTGCTTCGCCGCCTCGGCGGAGCGGTGCCCCTCGGCGGCGAGCTGTTCGAGGCGGGACCGGCGGACGGCGACGATCGCGAACTCGGTCGCGACGAAGAAGCCGTTGGCGAAGACGAGCACGACCACGGCCAGCAGGCCGAGCGACGACGAGAGCTCCATGGCGCGTTATGCCCTCAGGACGGTTCGAGCACGCACCCGGCGGGCCAGCCCGACGCGGCACCAGCGGACCAGCCCCTCGCTCACCAGGAACGGCGCGAAGCAGAGTACCGTCAACTGATACCAGAAGAAGATCCCCATGATCGCGTAGATTCCCCAGTGCATGCCGTAGACCGCGGCCACCCACAGGCGGCCGATACGCTCGTTGATCAGTGCAACAATCGAGCCCAGCTCCAGGACGATCGCGCTGATCCCGATCACCGCGGCCAGCGACAGGTTGTTGAAGACCAGGTAGGCCAGCGGCCGGGCCCCGCCCTCCAGCAGCTCCTTGCGCAGCGCGTCGAAGCCGACCTGGTTGCGCAGGCTCTCGCCCAGCGCCCAGTTCAGGCCGACCGGCCCGGACAGCTTCGCCAGCGCCGACAGCACGTAGACGGCCACGGTCACGGCGCAGAGGAGTCGGATCGGGTAGCAGTACTCCCAGTGCCAGCCGGTGGTGTCCGACGCAGTCCGGTCAGCGCTGCCTTCCTCGGCCACGAACTGGTCCCAGGCCTCGAAGACGGAGCGCCCGCCGAGCGCATCCAGCGAGAGCGCGTCGGCCGAGCGCGTCAGCCCGAGGATCAGGACGTGCAGCACCAGCAGGTTGTCGACGTGGTAGATCATCGACCAGGAGTTCCGATAACTCACCACCAGCAGGAACAGGAGCCCGAACAGCGGGCCGGTCCAGGTGAATCGCCAGCCGAGCGCGAAGGCGACGCCGACGATCAACGTCACGGTCATCACCGCCTCGAAGGCCCAGGTCGGGATCGGTCGGGCCAGGAGCACCACGGGCCCGACCGGGTCGAACAGGTCCGCCGAGGTGCCGGCGACGCCGGTGTACTGCCGGATGCGCAGGGCGAGGAAGGCGACGGCCGTCGCCCCGATGATGAGCCTGAGCACGGCCAGCCGCTCCGGGGACCCCTGGGCGAACCACCAGGCGTCCAGGGTCGTGACGAGCCTGCGCACCGCTACGCTCGCTGCACCGGACACTGCGCCCGTACGCTCTCGGAGGCGGGCACGCGGTTGCCGGCGAAGAACTGGGTCATGAAGAAGGTGCCGGTGACGATCTCGACGGTGTGGATGCCGGCCGGCAGGTCTCCGGACCGTGCGACGCGCGAGGCCACGTTTCGGCAGAGGCGCGGCGCCTGCCCACGCTCGAGCTGCTTGTTCATCTGCCGACGAACCTGGTTCATGCCGCCCGTACCGGCGTACTGGTACGGCAGCAGGAGGCGCGTCCCGACGGCGTCGTAGGCGACCAGGTAGGTGACGCGCTGCCGGTCGCCCTTCTCGAAGGAGAACATCGGATAGTACGAGAGCGGGAAATCATCCTGGGGCACGTCCACCCAGTTCTGGGCGACCGGGAACAGCACGGCGGCCATCACGACGACGCTGAGGAGGCTCGCGGCCCACTTCGACGACGCGGCCCGCGTCGCGCGGCGCGGCCTCCGATCGCCGCCGTCCGGCTCGCGATCGAGGTCTGCTGGCAGGGGGAGCGCGCCGGCACTCATCGTCGTCTCACTCGTGATCCAGCCCATCGTAGCGTAGCATCGCCGCGCCGGCCCGGCCGGCGGTTTCCGTCAGGTGTCCGTGAGCCCGCGGGACGGCCAATGGCCAACGCCAGTTTCCCATCAGGAGACGCGCGCGTCATGAAGCCAGCATGAAGCCGGGATGAAGCGATGGTGAGAGACGGTACCCCGGCGGCCGAGATTCGGTTCATCTCGGTAGGTGCAGGAGCCATTCCCCCCCGGACGCCCAGGGCATCGGTCGGCCGATTCCGCCACAATAGCCGGAGCGGTCGACCGGTGAGGAGCGGCGAGCATGATGCGGCCACGCGTGCTGGTGGTGGATGACGATCCCAAGGTGCTGAGCCTGATGGATCGCGGCTTGGCGTTCGAGGGATACGCCGTCGACGTCGCCGCGGACGGCAACGCCGCCCTGGCGATCGCCCGCGAGCGCCCGCCGCAGCTGGTGGTGCTGGACGTGATGATGCCCGGGATCGACGGCCTCGAGGTCTGCCGCCGACTCCGCGCCTCCGGCGGCGACCTGGCGATCCTGATGCTGACCGGCCGGGCGAGCGTCCCGGCTCGGATCGAGGGGCTGGACGCGGGCGCGGACGACTACCTGGTCAAGCCGTTCGCCTTCGACGAGCTGCTGGCCCGGATCCGCGCGCTGCTGCGTCGGACGCTGCCGCCGGAGCAGGAGATCCTGGAGTTCGACGACCTGGTGCTAGTGCCGTCCACCCGCGACGTCAGCCGGGCCGGCGCGGCGCTGGAGCTGACGACGCGGGAGTACGAGCTGCTGGAGTTCTTCATGCGCCACCCGCGCCAGGTGCTCTCGCGCGACCTGATCTTCGCGCGGGTCTGGGGCTTCGACTTCCTGGGCGAGTCGAACGTGATCGACGTCCACGTGATGCGGCTGCGTGATAAGCTCGAAGCCGGCGGTCGGGACCGGCTGATCCACACGATCCGCGGCGCCGGGTATAGCCTGCGTCGCCAGCCGTAGGGGGGACACGACGGCCGGTACGGTCATGCGCCAGGGAATGTTCTCCGTCTCGCGGCTCCCGATTCGGCTCCGGATGGCGCTCTGGTTCGCGGCGCTGATGCTGGCGCTGGTCGGGGCCACCGGCGTCTTCCTCCTCTCCACCCTGGACGACGTCGTCCAGGAGCAGGTGGACGCGGCGTTGCGGCTGCGCGCCTCCCGCGTGGAGCGCGAGATCACGACCGGCGACGACGACCGCCTGGATCTCCAGGACGTCCAGGCCGGCCTCTTGGAGCTGGCGCCGCTCGAAGAGTTCTCGGCGCCCGGGATCTACGTCCAGGTCCGCGACGGTAGCGGCACGGTGATCGCGGCCTCGGCGAATCTCCCCAGAGGCGAGCTGCCGGTCACCGACCTGCTGATCCAGGCCGCGCTCGACGATCGCGAGGCGTTCGAGACGGTCCCGGTCGGCGGCGAGGAGGTCCGAGTGCTGGCCTGGCCGGTCGACGCGACCGGCCAGGTGGTGGGCGTGATCGTGGTGGGGCAGTCGCTGCGGTTCCTGGAGGTGACCCGCGAGGGGGTCCAGCGGCTGATCACCATCGCCGCCAGCGTCGCGACGATCGCGGCGCTGGCCGGGGCCTGGTGGCTGACCGCGCGCGGGCTCCGGCCGATCTCGGACGTCACGAGAGTCGTCCGCTCGATCGCCGGGACCGGCCAGTTCGAGCAGCGCGTGGAGCGGCTGCCGGCCGACGACGAGGTCGGGCACCTGGTGGTGACGTTCAACGACATGCTGGCGCGGCTGGAGCGGACGTTTGCGGCCCAGCGGGAGTTCCTGGCGGATGCCTCGCACGAGCTGCGGGGGCCGCTGATGGTGATCCGCGGCAACCTCGACCTGCTGCGGCTGGGCCTGCCGGAGGAGGCGCGCCGGGCGAGCGTCCGCGAGGCCAGCGAGGAGGTCGATCGGATGTCGCGGCTGGCGGCGGACCTGCTGTTCCTGGCGGCCGCCGACGCCGAGGAGGTCGTGGAGCAGGAGGCCGTCCGGCTGGACGAGGTGATCGTCGACGCCTGGGAGCGGGCGCGCCACGTGGACGGCGGCACCCACGACCTTCGGCTGGTCGGCTTCGAGCCGCTGGTGGTTGTGGGGGACCGTGGCCGCCTCGATCAGCTGGTCTGGAACCTGGTCGAGAACGCGCTGCGCTACACGCCGCCCGGCGGGCGGGTCGAGCTGGAGCTGCGGCGGCAGGGTGGCGCGGCGCTGCTGCGGTGCAGCGACACCGGCGTGGGCATCCCGGCGGAGCACCTGCCGCGCATCTTCGAGCGGTTCTACCGAGTGGACACGGCGCGCTCCCGCCGCAGCGGCGGCACCGGCCTGGGGCTGGCGATCGTCAAGAGCGTGGTCGAGTCGCACGGCGGTCGCGTCGAGGTCTCGAGCACGGCGACGCAAGACCCGGCCCAGGGCACCACCTTCACCGTCTGGCTGCCGGTCGTGCCGGCCACGGACGCCCCTGAGTCGGCGGCGCCGCCGGAGCGCAACCCCCTGCCGGCCGACACGCCGGATGCGCCTGCCGAGCCGGTCAGGACGGCGGACGGGCGCTGAATCCGGGATCGTCTGGCGGGCGCACGGCGCTGGCGCGTGGCCGCCCTCGACGTCACGTTGGCGTCGTTACGATGTCACGACCACGTCATCCCGGCCCACGTCACGGAAGCATGGACATCTCCGGCTTCCCCGCTCCCCGTCGCAGTGGCCGGCGCGCGTCACTCGCGACGTCGAGGTGCTGCTGCTCAGCATCCTCCTCGGGTTCTGCATCTGGTTCGTCGGTGGCTGGGTTCTGGCCGGCCAGGTCACGCCGCCGCCGGAGGCCCCGGTCTTCTCGGAAGACGAGGACACCACCCCGTTCTTCGACGACGTGGTGCCGGGCGCGGTGTAGGATCGGCCCTGATCGCCTCGCGTGCGGGTATCATCGGCATCCACGCCGCTCGCCCCGTGAGCGGCGACCTCCCCTGGATGGTGAGACGCATGCCGACCCCCGCCGGACCCTCGGAAGCCACGCCCGGCCGAGGCGACGTGACGATCCTCGTCGTCCGCCCGCACCCGGACGACGAGACCTCGCTGACGGGCGGCATGCTCGCGTACTACAGCGCCCGCGGCGTGCGGACGGGCGTGGTGACCTGCACCGGCGGGGAGGAGGGCGAGATCCACGATCCGGACCTCGACCCGGTGGCCGACCTGCCGCACCTGGGCGAGATCCGGGAACGCGAGCTGCGGGATGCCTGCGCGATCCTGGGCGTGAGCGAGCTGCGGCTGCTCGGATACCGCGACTCGGGGATGCGCGACACGCCGGCGAACGAGCACCCGGCGGCGTTCTGCCAGGCCGATCCCGTCGAGGCGGCCGGCCGGCTGGTCCGGATCGTCCGCGAGCTTCGGCCGCAGGTCATGGTCGTCGAGCCGCCGGGCGGTCTCTATCCGCACCCGGATCACGTGAAGTGCCACGACGTGGGGCGCGACGCGTTCTTCGCCGCCGCCGACGCCCGGGCCTATCCGGAGGCCGGACCGGCCTGGCAGGTGCGCCGGCTGTACGCCGGCATCCAGGTCGACGACGGGCGGTGGGCGGCGCTGCTGCCGGAGTTCAAAGCAGCCGGCCTCGACGTGGGCTGGCTGGAGAAGCGGCAGGGCCGCTCGGACGGCGCCGGCCCGGAGACGGCGACGGTGGCGCTCGACGTGAGCGCGTACAGCGAGGTGCAGCGTCGCGCGCTGCTGGCCCATCGGACGCAGATCCCGCGGGACAGCTTCTCGATCCGGCTCCCGGAGGAGCTGCGGCGGCGGGCGTTCGCGACCAGCTACTTCCTCCGCCTGCACCCGCCGACTGCGCCCGGCGAGCGCGACGCGGACCTGCTGGACGGCCTGGCGATCGCGGACACTGCCGCACGCTGCCGAGCTGCGAGGTGAAGTCGTGGAAGTACGGCCGGGGCCACTGGTCGTCGGCGGAGAGCATCTACCTGACGGAGGAGGGGGAGCTGAGGGAAATCTCGGCCGAGAAGGACGCGGAGGATGTCACCATCCTCGGCAACGGCAAGAAGGTCAAGTAGCGGCGCCGCGCCTACGCGTCATCGTCCCGGTCGAAACACGCGGCGGCATCAAGAAGAGGCATGCGCGAGGACGAAGATCAGGCCGAACACGAGGACGACCAGGAGCTCGTCCTCATCGACACCGGGCGGCAGGTGTCCTGCAAAGGTGAAGCCGGTCGTCCCTCGTTCAGACCAGCTCCGCAGGTTGCTGACCATCACCCACAGGAGTGGATAGGCACCACCGATCGTCGCCGCGCTCACCGTGGCCGCGGCGACTCCCGCCCGAGTCGTGCTTTCCTTGGTCATCGGCAGGACCATCGCCCGGTAGCACCCCCTGCAACCGTGGCTGCACGCCGCGAACGGGGAGGCGGTTGACACAAAACGGGTCCATCGGGCATCCCCGGTGACGCAACTGTCCCATTCCGTCATCTGGAGG
>Ga0075420_100005321_pt1 | contig 11308 bp, 8 predicted proteins | sample SoiMetdeltSBSDD4_FD_75296 | JGI IMG/M metagenome (GOLD analysis project Ga0075420, IMG submission 75296) | Bulk soil microbial communities from a Populus tree surrounding site in Tennessee, USA - Soil MetaG P. deltoides SBSDD4 | ecosystem: Environmental > Terrestrial > Soil > Tree plantation... | reverse complement strand
GTCCCGGACGCGAACCGCCTCGCCGCGCGCTACCACCAGCCGGTGCCTTTTTCCGACAGCGCGCGGCGCTCGACCTTCGTCTACCTCGGCATTTCCGCGGGCGTGCTCGCGCTGGTCGGCGCGGTTGCCTACGAATGGCACCAGGAGCGCGCCGCGGCCGCCAAGGCGCCGGCGCGGCCCACCAGCGTCGCCAAGGCCGCGCCGCGCGAAGCAAAGCCGCTTCCAGTCGCGGCAGTGCAAGTCTTGCCAGAAAAGACCGAGAACACCGAGGTGATCGTGCCCGCGGTGCCGGAAAAGGCCAAGGTCGTCGCCGCCGGCCATCGCATGGTGGTGCGCACAGAGGGCGAGGCGTGGATCGAGATCCGGGATTCCGCGGATCGGACGCTGATCTCGTCGCTCAATCCGCCGGGCAGCGAGCGCGTGGTGCGCGGCAGGCCGCCGTACAGCCTGGTCATCGGCAACGCCTCCCAGGTGAGCATCACTTACGACGAAAAACCGGTCGACCTGGCGCGCTACACCCGCCAGGACGTGGCGCGCTTTACCTTGCCCTGAAGCCGATGGAACGACGAATCTCGCGGCAGGTCGCTGTCGGCGGCGTGCGCATCGGCGGCGGCGCGCCGATCGCGGTGCAGTCGATGACCAACACCGACACCGAGGACGCGCAGGCGACCGCGCGCCAGGTCGAGGCGCTGGCGCGCGCCGGCTCCGAGCTGGTGCGCATCACGGTGAATACGCCCGAGGCCGCCGCGCAGGTGCCGCGCGTCCGCGAGATGCTCGATCGCGCCGGCTGCGGCGTGCCGCTGATCGGCGACTTCCACTACAACGGCCACAAGCTGCTCACGCAGCACCCCGATTGCGCGCGTGCGCTCGCCAAGTACCGCATCAATCCGGGCAACGTCGGCAAAGGCGCGAAGCATGACCAGCAGTTCGCGACCCTGATCGAGTGCGCCCTGAAGCACGACAAGCCGGTGCGCATCGGCGTCAACTGGGGCAGCCTCGACCAGGAGCTGCTGGCGCGGCTGATGGACGAAAACGGAAAAAAATCCACCCCACTGGAAGCCGCGGACGTGATGCGCGAGGCGGTGATCGTTTCCGCCCTGGAATCGGCGCGCCTGGCCGAGGAGATCGGCCTGCCGAGGGAACGCATCGTCCTCTCCTGCAAGATGAGCCAGGTGCAGGACCTGATCGCGGTATACCGCGAGCTCGCGCGCCGCTCCGACCATGCGTTGCACCTCGGCCTCACCGAGGCGGGGATGGGCTCCAAGGGAATCGTCGCCTCGAGCGCCGCGATGGGCGTGCTGCTGCAGGAGGGGATCGGCGACACCATCCGCATCTCACTCACGCCCGAGCCCGGCGGGGATCGCACCCGCGAAGTGGTGGTGGCGCAGGAGCTGCTGCAGACCATGGGGCTGCGGGCGTTCACGCCGATGGTCAGCGCCTGCCCGGGTTGCGGGCGCACGACCAGCACTGTGTTTCAGGAATTGGCAAAAAACATCGAAAAATTCCTGCGCGACCAGATGCCGACCTGGAAGAGCGCCTACCCGGGCGTCGAGGAGATGCGCGTCGCGGTGATGGGCTGCGTGGTCAACGGCCCCGGTGAATCCAAGCACGCCAACATCGGCATCAGCCTGCCGGGGACCGGAGAAGTGCCGGTGGCCCCCGTGTACGTCGACGGCAAGAAGACCGTGACCCTGAAGGGCGAGCGCATTGCCGAAGAGTTCCAGGCGATCGTTGAGGACTACATCCGGCAAAAGTACGGGAAAAAGAAGATCCCGATCAAGGCGGTTTGACCGTGGACAAAGTCAAACCGGCCCTGCTGCGGGGCTTCGACCAGGAGTACCTGCCGCAGGACCAGCTCCAGTTCAACCGGCTGATCGACATCATCCGGCGCAATTTCGAGCTCTACGGCTTCCTGCCGATCGAGACGCCGTCGGCCGAGCGCCGCGAGGTGCTGACCTCGAAGGGCGGCGTGGAAAAGGAAATCTACGCGCTCACCCGCCTCGCGGAAGCCGACGACGACGAGGCGGCGACGAAGGGCGCGCTGCGCTTCGACCTGACGGTGCCGCTCGCGCGCTACGTGGCGATGCGCGAGCGCGAGCTCGCCTTTCCGTTCCGGCGCTACCAGATCCAGCGCGTGTGGCGCGGCGAGACCCCGCAGGCGCGCAAGGGCCGGTTCCGCGAGTTCTATCAGTGCGACATCGACATCATCAACCGCGACCGGCTGTCGTACCTGGCCGAGGCCGAAATCCCGGCCGTGATCTACAGCGTGTTCCGGGAAATGGCGATCGGCGGGTTCCGCATCCGCATCAACAACCGCAAGGTGCTCAAGGGCCTGCTGCAGGAATTCGGCGTGCCGGACGCAGGCGCGCCGGGCGTCCTGCGCGCCCTCGACAAGATCGAGAAGGAAGACGCGGCGAAGATCCGCGAGGATCTCAGGCGCGCAGGCGCCTCGGCGCAGCTCTACGACATGATTTCGGCGAAACGGGACACCGGCGAAACCCTGGCCGCCCTGGCGGCGATCGGGAACCAGACCTGCCGGCAGGGCACCGAAGAGCTGAATAGCGTGGTGGCGGCGATCCGCCAGTTCGGCGTCCCGGATTCGGCGTTCGGCGTCGACCTCGGCGTGGTGCGTGGCCTGGACTACTACACCGGGACGATCTACGAGACCACGCTCAACGACCATCCGGCGGTCGGGAGCATCTGCTCCGGCGGCCGCTACGACGATCTGGCGAGCCATTTCACCGACACCAAGCTGCCCGGGGTCGGGATCTCCATCGGGCTGACGCGTCTTTTTTCCAGGCTGATGGAAGCCAAGCTGCTCCAGCCGCTCGCCCGGACGCCGGCCGAAGTCCTGGTCACGACCCTGGACCCTCGATCGCTGGACAGGTATCTGAGCATGGCAAGCCGGCTGCGCGCGGCCGGCATCAACACCGAGGTGTATCTCGAGTCCGCGAGGATCGACAAGCAACTCGCCTACGCCAGCAGGAAGGGGTTTCGCGTGGCGCTGATCGCGGGCGAAAGCGAATTCGCGGGTAACATGGTCCAGGTCAAGAACCTCGCCACCCGGGACGCGCGCACCGTCCCCGTGGATCAGGTGGTCTCCGCAGTGAAACACGGCCTCGCCCTGAAAGGCGATTGATGGCACTCGATCTCGAAGAGCAGGAACAGGTCGCCGAGCTCCGCGCCTGGTGGAAGCAGCACGGCAACCTGATCGTCGCGGTGATCCTCACCGCCGCGCTGGCGTTCGCCGGCTGGCAGGGCTGGCGCTGGTACCAGGCGAGCCAGGCGGCCCACGCGGCGGCGATGTTCGACACTCTCGCCCGGGCAGCGCAGGCCGGCGACGCCAAGGCTCTGCGCGACGCGGCGGGCACGCTGATCGAAACCTATCCGCGCACGCTCTATGCCTCGATGGCGGCGCTGGTGGCGGCGCGCTTTCATTTCGACCGCAACGACCTCAAGGCGGCCAAGGCGCAGCTGCAATGGGTGATCGAGCGCTCGCCCGCGGACGACTTCAAGGATCTCGCGCGCCTGCGGCTGGCCGCGATCCTGCTCGACGAGAAAAGCCACGACGAGGCGCTCAAGCTCCTCGAGGCAAAGCACGCGCCGGTCTACGACTCGCAATACGCGGCGCTGCGCGGCGACGTGCTGGTGGCGAAAAACCAGCCGGCCGAGGCTCGCGCCGCCTACCAGCTCGCGCTGGAGAAGGCGGGCAAGGACCAGGGCCCGTTCCGCGACAGCGTGCGCATGCGCCTCGACGCCCTCGGGGGATGAGGTGAAGCGCGCGGGTCTTGCGGCGGTGTGTTTCCTCGCCGCCTGTTCCAATACCCCGGGGCCCCAGCCCGCCGAGCTGGGGCGGATCGAAAAGCCTCAGGACGTGCGCGTGCTGTGGTCCTCGCAGGTCGGCGCCGCCGAGCGGTTCACTTTCACTCCGGCGCTGGTCGGCGACTCGGTGTACGTCGCCGCCCGCGACGGCACCGTGACCGGCATGGACGCCGCCAAGGGCAGGGAGCGCTGGCGCGCCTCGCTCGAACTGCAACTGTCCGGCGGCGTTGGCGCCGACCCGAGCACCGTCGCCGTTGCGAGCGAGGAGGGGGTGGTGGTGGCGCTGGACCCCGCGACCGGCAAGGAGCGCTGGCGCGCGCGCGTCTCGAGCGAGGTGCTGGCACAGCCCACGATCGGCAGGGGGCTGGTGCTGGTGCGCACCATCGACAACAAGGTATTCGCCTTCGGTACCGCCGACGGCAAGCGCCTCTGGGTCTACCAGCGCGCGCCGACCACCCTCGTCGTGCGCATGCCGGCAGGCGTGACCATCGCGGGCGAGCTCGCGTTCGTCGGCTTCCCCGGCGGCAAGCTCGCCGCACTGACCCTGGCCAATGGCGCGGTGCGCTGGGAGGGGACGGTCAGCGTCCCGAAGGGCACCACCGAGCTCGAGCGCATCGCCGACGTCATGGGCGACCCGGTGGTGCAGGGGCGCGAAGTGTGCGCCGCCGCCTACCGTGGGCGCGTGGCGTGCTTCGAGGCCGCCAGCGGCCGGCCGCTCTGGGCGCGCGAGGTCGGCGCGCTCAGCCCGGTCGCGCTGGATGCGCGCTATGCCTACGTTGCCGACGAGCGCGGCGCGGTGCACGCGCTCGACCGCAGCAACGGGCAGTCGGTGTGGAAGCAGGACCGCCTCGCGTACCGCGGACTGTCGGCGCCGCTCCCCGGCGGACAGGCGGTCGCGATCGGCGACTTCGAGGGCTATGTGCACTTTCTCGCGCGCGACTCGGGTGCGCTCCTCGCGCGCCACGAAATCGGCGGCGGCGCGATCCGTGCGACGCCGGTGGTTCTCCCCTCGGCGTTGCCCGCGGCGGGGCTCCTGGTGCAGACCGAAGGCGGCGTCCTGTTTGCGCTCGCGCTGTGACCCCGGTCATCGCCTTGGTGGGGCGGCCTAACGTCGGCAAGTCGACGCTGTTCAACCGCCTGACGCGCAGCCGCGACGCCATCGTGCACGACGTACCCGGGGTGACGCGCGACCGGCACTACGGCGAAGGCCGCCTCGGCGCGCGGCCGTTCATCGCCATCGATACCGGCGGCCTGGAGCCGGGCGCGCCCGACGGCATCTTCGTGCACATGGCGCGCCAGGCCGAGCAGGCGATCGTCGAGTCGGATGCGGTGGTGTTCATGGTCGACGGCCGCAGCGGTCTGACGGCGACCGACCGCGAAATCGCCGCGCGCCTGCGAAAAATCAAGACGCCGCGTTACCTCGCGGTGAACAAGACCGAGGGCATGCAGTCGGACATCGCCGTCGCCGAGTTCCACGAGCTCGGGCTGGGCGCACCGGCGGCGATCTCCGCCGCGCATGGCGAGGGCGTGCGCGAGCTGATGGATTTGGTATTGCAAGGATTCCCCGAAGACGTGGAGCCGGCGGAGGAAGAGCGCGGCCATCCCCGCGTCGCGGTGGTCGGGCGCCCGAACGTCGGCAAGTCGACGCTGGTCAACGCGCTCGTCGGCGAGGAGCGCGTCATTACCTTCGACCAGCCCGGCACCACGCGCGACCCGATCGAGGTGCCGTTCGAGCGCGGCGGCCGGCGCTACACGCTGATCGATACCGCCGGCCTGCGCCGGCGCGGGAAGACGGGCGAAGCCGTGGAATACTTCTCGATCGTCAAGGCGCTGCAGGCGATCGAAGCCGCCAACGTCGCGATCCTGCTTCTCGACGGCGCGACCGGGATCACCGAGCAGGATGCCCACGTCGCCGGCTACGTGCTCGAGCGCGGCCGCGCGGTGGTGCTGGCGGTGAACAAGTGGGACGCGGCGGACAAGGAGGCGCGCGCGCGGATGAAGCAGGAGCTCGCCTGGAAGCTCGGCTTCCTCGGCTTCGCCGACACGCATTTCGTGTCGGCGCGGGAGGGCAAGGGGCTCGCGCCGCTGATGCGTTCGGTCGACGCCGCCTATGCCGCCGCCATGGCCCGGCTCGCGACGCCGAAGCTCACGCGCGCTCTGATCGCCGCGATCGAGCGCCAGTCCCCGCCCAAGGTCGGCCGCTTCCGCCCCAAGCTGCGCTACGCGCACCAGGGCGGCGTCAACCCGCCGCGCATCATCATCCACGGCAACTCCCTCGACCACGTGCCCGATTCCTACAAGCGCTATCTGGAAGGTTTTTTTAGAAAGAAATTTTCCCTGACGGGTACGCCGATGAGCATCGAGTTCCGCACCGGGCGCAATCCGTACGCCAACAAGCGCTAATTTTTTTTCGCCACGAACAGAACGTTGGCGAACGGCGTGCCCTGGCTCATCGGCTGCGCCTCGATGGCGAGTCCTTGCCGCGCGAGTTCCGCCCTCCACTGGGCCGCGCTGCGGAAATGCAACCGCTGCCCGAACCTGCCTCGCATCGCCGCATCGAACCACGAGCTGCATCGGGTGAGCCGCAGCGCGAAGCCCGCTTCCGCTCCGGCATCGGGCTCGCGCAGGAGCAGCAGCCCGTCCGGCTGGAGCGCCGCCGCGGCGTTGCGGATCACGCGTTCGCCCTCTCCAGCGTCGAGGTAGAGGAGCACGTCGATCAGCACGATCGCCGAGTAGGGGCGGGCGAAGACATGCTCGCGCAGATCGCCGTGTTCCACCTGTGCGTTCGCGCCAAGCGCGTGCCGCGCGACCGCCACGCGGCCGGCGTGGGCATCGATCCCGCTCAGCGCGAGGCGCCGCGGCGGCGGGGGCCAGTCCCGCGGCCAGCGGCCTGCCGTGTACTGCTCTCTCGCCGCGAGAAGGAGCGAAAGCAGCACGCCCTGTCCGCAGCCGGCATCGAGCAGGCTGCCCGCGTCCGGAAGGAGCCCGCGGCGCAGCAGGGCGAGAAACACCGGGTCGAAGCGCAGCTTGCCGCTTGCAAAATGCCGCGCGTACCAGCCGGCCGCCGCATACGGCTGGCTCGCGGCGTCGAGCAGCTGCCTGACAAATGGGTGAGAAGCGGAGTGAGAAGCGGGGTCCAGAGGCGCCCCGCGATTATAACGACGGGGTTGCCATACGTGCGCGCTAAGTAGACAATGACAACATGATGGTTAACGGAATGTAGTCAATGACAACATACCACCATGGCGACCTGCGGGCGGCGGTCCTATCCGCCGCTGCCAAGATGATCGAAAGTGAGGGACTTCCCGGTCTCAGCGTGCGGGAGGCGGCACGGCGCGCGGGGGTATCCCACGCGGCGCCGTACCGGCATTTCCAGCGGCGCGAGGCGCTGCTGGCGGCGCTCGCCGCCGACGGATTTGTCGAGCTGGAAAAGGTGCTCGAGGGCAAGGCCGGGCGCTCGCTTGGGGAAGCGTACGTGCGCTTTGCACTCGAGCGTCCGCAGCGCTTCCGCCTCATGTTCGCGTCACGTCGGCCCGAGGCGCGCGCCGGCTACGAGAAGCTGAAAGCCCGCCTGGCAGGCTTGGGAAGCGAAGTCGAGGTCGCAGCCGCGGCCGCGTGGTCGCTGGTGCACGGGCTCGCGCTGCTCGCCATCGACGGCCATCTGGCAAGCGACCCGGATTTCCTGAAGCGGGCGATCGGCGCGGTGCGCATCTCGATCGGCGCTCAGCGCTCGGCGTAGGAGCGGAACGCGGCCGCGCAGCTCGCCGGGTCGGCGTGGCAGCGCAGGAGCCGGAACGCGGGGCGCGAGACGCGCACTTTGCCGCTGTGCGAGTTCCAGGTCGCGAGCGCTTTCGCCTTGTCGCCGCTCGCCACGTAGCCAGCGAGCGCGGCGAGCAGCAGGTAGTCGCGCGCATCCGAGCCGAGCTCGTCCTGCGTGGCGAGAAGCTGGGAAGACAGCTCCGCCATGCGTGCGGCATCGCGCGCGCCGACCGCCTGGAACAGGGCGAGCCAGCGGCGCTGGAATTCATGCAGGCCCGCATGGCAGGGACTCCTGGTGATGCGCGCCCACACGGCACCGACGTCGTCGGCTGCGAGGTACGGATTGAGCGCTTTCGCCACGCGCAGCGCGCCGTGCAGCCAGGCGTCGAGATCGCGCGGCTCGCGGCACTCGATCAGGCGCAGCTTCACCAGCTCGAGGTCCTTCTGCAGGTCGCGCGGCACCCCGTCCGGGACCGGCGGCCGCGAGCGCAGCAGGAAGTCGCGGCCGTACCAGGCGAGCCGCGTGTTTTCCACGCGCTCGAAGGCGTAGGCGCCCTTGAACAGCGGGTTGATCGCGCGGCGGCTGCGGCCGGGCTCGAGCAGCTCGAGCAGCGGCAGCTCCGCGTTCAGCAGCGCGACCACGTCGGACGCGCTCTTCTCCATGAAGCGGTGGCGCGCCGCGTTGCGGTCGAGCACCGGCGCGTAGTCCGAGTTGGCCGGCATGCCGTAGCTCGCGAACAGCGCCTCGAGCGTGGCGCGGCCGCCGAGGTAGCGCGCGTCGAGGTCGCCGGCGGTCAGCATGTGCACGGTCCACAGCTCCTTCGCCAGGCCGGGGTGCTCGAACACGCCCGCCTGCGGCGGCAGCGGTATCGGCGCGTCGCCCGCGATGATCAGGAGGTCGGTATCGCTGGGCGCGAACACGGCGTAATGCGAGAACTCCGCGCCCAGCGCCCGGATCACCGTGGCGACGAGCGCCGCGTCCATCTCGTAGAGCTGGATCCACTGCACCAGCAGCCCGCCCGGGTTCAGGTGCTTGCGGATGCGGCGGTAGAACTCGCGCGTGAACAGGCTCGATACCCCGCTCACCCACGGGTTGGAAGGCTCCGAGATCACCAGGTCGTAGCGGCGGTTGCGGGTCGAGAAATAGCTCTTCGCGTCGTCGATCAGGATCGCGCCGCGCGGATCGGCGAAGGCGCCGCTGTTGCGCGGCATGAAGCCGCGCGCGGCCTCGGCCATCGCCGGCTCGATCTCGACGGTCTCGACGCGCTCGATGTCGAGGCTCTGCAGCAGCGTGTGGGTGGTAAGGCCGGTGCCGATGCCGATCACGGCCGCGCTTTTCGTGTCCGGCTTGAGCGCGAGCGGCAGCGCCGCGGTCAGCACCATCGTGATCTCGTCGGTGCCGCGCTCGCCGTCCGCGTCCATGTTGATCGAGCCGTCGGACTTGCCGTTGGTGCGCAGGCTGGTCGCGTCGCGGTACTTCACCAGGTGGACGGTCGCGGTCTTGCCGTCCTTGTTGAACAGGATGGTGGCTTCGTGCGACGAGCCGGCGTCGCCGTGGCGGAACACCCCGGCGGTCATCTTGTGCGCGTCGAGCTGAACCAGGGCCGCGACGGCGACCAGCAGGGCGCCGCACGCCACCGTGGCGGTGCGCAGCGCCTTGCGCAGCTCCAGAAAATTCAGCAGCACCAGGCCGAGCGCGACATCGATCACCGCGCCCGCCACCAGCGTTCCCTTCAGCCCGAGGAACGGCAGGCCGACGTGCACCGCAGCGAGCACGCCGGCGATCGCGCCGAGCGTATTGGCCGCGTAGACATGCCCGATCGCCGCCTCGCCGGCGCCGCGGCGCAGCAGCGCGCCGGTGATGAGCGGCAGCGTCATCCCGGCGCAGAACGTGGCCGGCAGCATGACCAGCGCGGCGATCGCCCCGCCGGAAAGGTTGAACAGCAGGTATCCGGTTTCGCTGCGCGCCAGGCCTTTCAGCAGGGCCTCCATGAGCGAGAAGGTGGTGTTGTAGACCGGCAGCGTCGCCGCGGCGGCCAGCCCCATCGCGATCTGCACCCAGGCGAGCAGCCGCGCCGGCTCGGCCGCGGCGTCGACGTACCGGCGCACCGCCAGCGCGCCCAGCGCCAGGCCGAAGATGAAGGTGGCGAGCATCAGCTCGAACGCATGCGTCGAGGCGCCAAGCACCAGCGACAGCATGCGGATCCAGGCGATCTCGTAGACAAAGGACGCGAGGCCGGTGAAAAAAGCCACCGTCAGCAGCAGCGGAGCCGCGCCGCCGTCGGCATCCGACGCCGGCCGGATCGGGCGGTGCCGCGCCGGGCGCGCCAGCATCCAGACCACGGCCGCGATCAGGAGATTCAGCAGGCCCGCGGTGCGCAGCGTGCCGGGGAGCCCGATCCAGGCGATCAGGACGAAGCCGCTGGCGAGGACGCCGGCCGCCGCTCCCAGGCTGTTGGTGAAGTAGAGCATCGCCAGCGACTCGCCCGCGGCGCCGCGATGGGCGCGCACCAGCCCGGCGCTCATCAGCGGGAAGGTCATGCCGAGGAGCACCGACTGCGGCAGGATCAGCAGGCACGAAAGCGCGAGCTTCGCGCCCAGCACCAGCCATTCGTCGCCGAGCCGGGGCAGGAGCGATTCGAAAGACCAGTCGGTGACGCCGACGAAAACCGGATGGAAGCCGAGCGCGGCCAGCCCGACCAGCGCCTCGATCACCGCGTAGGCGGCGAGCGGATTGGCGAGCCGCGCCGACCAGCGCCCGCAATACGCCGCGCCCACCGCCAGGCCGCCCATGAAGACCGCGAGCACCAGCGACTGGGCATAGGCGGCGTGGCCGAGGAACAGCTTCAGGTACTGCGTCCAGACCGACTCGTAGATCAGCCCGGCGAAGCCCGACGCCGTGAACAGAATGTAGAAAGATGTGCGTGACATCGAGGCCGATGCTAAGGCAAATAACTTAAAATGAATGCTTCGCGGTCAGGCCGGCATGGGAAAGACGCTCTACGACAAGCTTTGGGAAAGCCACGTGGTCCAGGTCGAGGACGACGGGACCGCGCTCCTTTACATCGACCGGCACCTGGTCCATGAGGTGACCAGCCCGCAGGCCTACGACGGCCTGCGCGACGCCGGCCGCAAGCCCTGGCGCATCGACTCGGTGGTCGCCACCGCCGACCACAACACGCCGACCACCGGCTGGGACCGCGGCATCGACGGCGTGGGCGATCCGATGGCGAAGCAGCAGATCCAGACGCTCGACGCGAACATGAAGGAGTTCGGCGCCAAGGTCTATTTCCCTTTTTTGGATAAAAGGCAGGGAATTGTTCACGTCATCGGACCGGAGCAGGGCGCGACGCTGCCGGGCATGACGGTGGTGTGCGGCGACTCGCACACCAGCACGCACGGCGCGTTCGGCTGCCTCGCCTGGGGCATCGGCACCTCGGAGGTCGAGCACGTGCTCGCCACGCAATGCCTGACCGGGCGCAAGATGAAGAACATGCGCGTCAGCGTGGAAGGCCCGCTCGCGCGGGGCGTCACGGCCAAGGACGTGGCGCTCGCCATCATCGGTCGCATCGGCACCGCCGGCGGCACCGGCAGCGCGCTGGAGTTTGCCGGCAGCGCGATCCGCGCGCTGTCGATGGAAGGCCGCATGACGGTGTGCAACATGGCGATCGAGGCCGGCGCGCGCGCCGGCATGATCGCGGTCGACGACACCACGCTGCAGTACCTC
>Ga0075420_100005318_pt1 | contig 11309 bp, 9 predicted proteins | sample SoiMetdeltSBSDD4_FD_75296 | JGI IMG/M metagenome (GOLD analysis project Ga0075420, IMG submission 75296) | Bulk soil microbial communities from a Populus tree surrounding site in Tennessee, USA - Soil MetaG P. deltoides SBSDD4 | ecosystem: Environmental > Terrestrial > Soil > Tree plantation... | reverse complement strand
CCTCGAGAATCGCCGTGGCGCGGTCGTCACCGAGGTCGAGCAAGGCAGCCCGGCGGCACGCGCGTCGCTGCAGCCAGGTGATGTCATCGTTCGAGTGGGTCGTCAGCCGGTCGAATCAGCTGCCGAGGCTCAGCGGGAACTGGCGCGGATTCCTTCAGGTGGCACAGCCTTCCTGCGCGTGATCCGCGGCGGTCAGGAGACGTTCGTAACGGTGACGAAGGAATAGCGCGGCTCTCTGGGCTCGACCCTTCGGTCAATGTTCGGCCCCGGGTTGCCAATCGGCACCCGGGGCCTTTTCTTTTGCTCGAACGTGCTTATAATCGGGAACCCTTGTTCGATACGAACCCCGGAACCTGGAACCTGGAAAGCCCGGAACGCAAGCCGCAAGCCGAAAGTCCAGACCCGAGAGCCCACGATGATCGAACGAGAAATCAAGCTGCAGTTTGCAAACGCCGGCGAAGCCCGCACCGCCATTTTGGCTGCCGGCGCTGCTCCACTCAAATGTCGCCGGCTCCAGGAAGACGCGCTCTTCGATACCAGTGACGAATCTCTTCGGCGAACCGGGTGCGCACTGCGAGTGCGCAGCGAATCAGGCCGAAGCCTCCTGACATTCAAAGGCCCCGTGCAGGCCAGCCGCATGAAGACGCGCGAGGAGCATGAGACAGTCGTCAGCGATGGTGATGTGCTGACGCGAGTGCTCGAGTCGCTCGGGCTGCACGTGTGGTTCAGGTGTCAGAAGTTTCGCGAGGAGTTCGCCGCCGAAGACGCAACGATTGCGCTCGATGAAACGCCGATCGGGACCTTCGTTGAAATCGAAGGCGGTGAGCGTGCGATCCAGTTTCTGGCACGGGCGCTCGGGCGTAGCGAGTCGGATTACGTACTCGACTCTTACCGCGGGCTGTTCCTGCAGCGGCGTGAGCGGCTTGGACTGACGGGCGCCGATATGATGTTCGCCGACGAATGGTCCCCGCTCTCGTCCTGACAGCAGGGCTCGCAACCCGACTTCGACCTCTATCGTTTGTTCGCGCGAAAGCCGCGCTCCCCGTCGCGGGGACACCTCTGATCGGTCGGATCCTGCGTTCGTTGTCGGCGGCGGGTGTCCGCGATGTCGTGCTCAACCTGCATCATCTCCCGCACACGCTCACACGACTCCTCGGCGACGGCGCCGAACTGGGAATGCGCCTCCGCTACTCGTGGGAGGTACCGGTTCTTGGATCCGCCGGCGGACCAAAGCGAGCGCTTCCGCTCTTGACGCACCTCGAACCCCGGACCCCGAGTCCCGAGTCCCGAGTCCCGGACTCCGGCACGTTTCTCATCGTCAACGGCGACACGCTCACCGACGTCAACCTCGCTGATGTCGTCGATGATCATCGCCGCTCGGGAGCGCTCGTCACGATGGCGGTTGTGCCGAACTCTGAGCCAGAGAAATACAGCGGGGTTCGCGTCACGCCCGACGGCGAATTCGCTGGCTGGGTGCCGCGCGCGTCCCAAGAGCCGTCGTATCACTTCATCGGTGTACAGGTTGCCGAAGCAGCGGCGTTTGCAGCCGTTCCCGCAGATGTCCCCTCCGAAGTTCGTGCGCTCTATCAGGCGCTGGTCGCCGAACGCCCGGGCGCCGTTCGCGCCTTTCGCACGCAGGCCGAGTTCTTCGACATCGGCACGCCGTCCGATTATCTCGACACCTCGCTCAGACTGGGGACACGCGAAGGGACCGACACGGCGGCACACGCGGAGATTAGCCCGACAGCGCGTGTCGAGCGCAGTGTTCTATGGGACGATGTGACTATCGGGGATGGGGCGATGCTGCGGGAGTGCGTGGTGACTGACGGCGTGCGCGTTCCGGCCGATACATCCTGGCATGGCGTCACGATCCGGATCGCGTCAGGTGAGCTTGCGTCGAGTGAACGCAAGGTCGACGGATTGGCGATCGCCTCGCTCGAACCATGACGGATAACGTACGCCCTCGAATCGATCGATACCTGTCGGAAACCGGCCTCGCCGACCGGGCCGCGAAGGTGGTCCCGCTCACGGGCGATGCGTCCGATCGCAGATACGTTCGAATCCTGTTGCGTGACGCGCCGTCGCAGGTGCTGTCTGTCTATCCCCAGGCCTTCGACGTCGAGCAATTGCCGTTTGCCAATGTGGCGCGCCTGATGGCGGCCATGCCGGTACCGGTACCTGCGATCCTCGGACACTCGAACGAGCTCGGCATACTGGCGCTGGAAGACCTCGGAGATGTCACGCTGCAAGCGCACCTGGGGGCGGCAACTCGTGCCGAGCATGCGGCGCTCTACCGCCAGGCCGTCACACTCATCGCCAGGATGCAACAGCGAGGACGAGACCTCACGTCGGACCGCTACTTGCCGTATGGCATCGCCTTCGACGTCGAGAAGCTGTCATGGGAGCTGCAGTTCTTCGCCAAGCATTTCCTGGAAGCGTATCGAGGCGCAGTTCTCACTCCCGCCGGACGTGAAGCCCTGGGCGTCGAGCTCCTGCGCATCGCGGAAGAACTGGCCGCCGAGCCGCGTGTGTTCTGCCATCGCGACTATCACAGCCGTAATTTGATGCTGCATGCCGGCCAGCTGTACATCATCGATTTCCAGGACGCCCGCATGGGGCCCGACACCTACGACCTGGTGTCGCTGCTGCGCGATTCGTATATGGATTTCAGCGAACGGGAGGTCGACGAGTTGATCGCGTTCTTCCTCGCGCTTCGCGGCGTGGGCGCCGATCGCGGCGGTGCCGGCATGGAAGCGGGCCTGTTCAGACGACGGTTCGATCTGATGGCGCTGCAACGCAACCTCAAGGCACTCGGTACGTTTGGTTTCCAGACGACGACCCGCGGCAATCCCGTCTACATCCAGTACATTCCTCGCACCATCGCCTACGTTCGCAACAACGTGGAACGCGATGCCCGGTTCTGGCGCCTGCGAGAGATCCTCTCGGCCCATCTTGACGAACTTAAATAGCTTCCGGTGTGTCGTGGGGAGCCTGAGGGCGGGCGACCGTCGCTGACCCTAACGGATACGTTGGGGAGTTGATCTGCGGCGGACTAGAATGAATGGTTGGTCCCCTCGAAGAACGAGCGGACCGTCACGCCATGTATCAGTTCGGCATCTCCACGCACCTCTTCCACGACCACCGGCTCAGCCGCGATCACCTCGTGCACGTCGCCGCTCATGGCTTCGAGAAGGTGGAGCTATTCGCGACTCGCTCCCATTTTGACTACCGCAGCGAGCAGGCAATCGGTGAACTTGCGGAGTGGCTTGCAGATACGCGATTAAGCCTGCATTCGGTCCATGCTCCGATCGTCGAGCGCATGCAGGGCGGACGCTGGATTGGCGCATTCTCGAACGCCTCTTCCGACGAGGGGCGCCGCCAAGCGGCGGTCGCAGAAACCGAAGCGGCGATCGCGCTCGCCAGTCGGCTCCCGTTCCAGTATCTGGTGCTGCACATCGGCGTTCCTTCAAGCGAGCAAACGAATGCCGGCGACAACAACGCCAACGCAGCTCGCCGGAGCGTTGAGGAGATCGCCGACGTCGCAGCCCGGGCAAATGTACGCGTGGCCGTCGAAGTCATTCCCAACCCGCTGTCCGACGCGGAGTCGTTGGCACGTCTGGTCGAGGACGAACTGGATGGCCTCAATGTCGGCGTGTGTCTGGACTACGGCCACGCACACTTGATGGGCGATCTCGGCGAGGCCATCGAGGCGCTATCCGGTCACTTGTGGACGACCCACGTGCATGACAATGGTGGGAAGAAGGACGACCATCTCGCGCCATATCTCGGCACGATCGACTGGGACGCAGCGATGATGGAGACACAGAAGATCGGCTATGACGGCGCACTGATGTTCGAGGTCAGCGACACCGGGGATCCGGTCGATGTGCTCAAGCGCTGCGCGAAGGCGCGCGCTCGGCTGGAACAGTCGTTCGTGACGTTCTGACCGGCGCGTCTAAAGACCCAACGCTACGGGGTAAGAGTTCAAAATGCGGCCTGTCCGGGCGTGCGGGGAAACGGAATCACGTCCCTGATGTTCCCCATTCCCGTCGCGTAGATGATCGTGCGCTCGAGGCCGAGGCCAAAGCCGGCGTGCGGCACGGTTCCAAAGCGTCGCAGGTCGCGATACCACCAGTAGACTTTCGGATCGAGGTGCATCTCCGCGAGCCGTCGGTCGAGGTGGTCGAGCCGTTCCTCGCGCTGCGAGCCGCCAATGATCTCACCGATGCCGGGCGCCAGAACATCCATCGCCGCAACCGTCTTCCCGTCGTCGTTCATGCGCATGTAGAACGCCTTGATCTCTTTCGGGTAGTTCATCACGACCACCGGCGCCTTGACGTACTCCTCGCTGAGCCAGCGCTCATGCTCCGACTGCATGTCCATGCCCCAGCGGACGGGGAACTCGAACGCCTTGCCGCTCTTCTCCAACGCCGCGATCGCGTCGGTGTAGGTGAGGCGCTCGAACGGTGATGAGACAAACGCTTCGACGCGTCTTACGCAGTCCTTGTCGATCCGATCGGCGAAGAACTTCATGTCGTCGCCGCGCTCGTTCAGAAGCGCGCTGAAGATGTATTTCAGGAATGACTCGGCAAGGTCCGCGTTGGCGACAAGATCGGCGAATGCGATCTCGGGCTCCACCATCCAGAATTCGGCCAGATGTCGGCTGGTGTTGCTGTTCTCGGCACGGAATGTCGGTCCGAAGGTGTAAACCTTCGACAGCGCCAGGCAATACGTCTCGACATTGAGCTGACCGCTGACGGTGAGAAACGCCTCCTTCCCGAAGAAGTCCTGGCCGAAATCGGTGCGTCCCTCCGGCGTTTTCGCGATCGCGCCAAGATTGGCGAGGTCGAGCGTACTGACGCGGAACATCTCGCCAGCGCCCTCGGCATCGCTGGCGGTCACGATTGGTGTGTGCACCCAGTAGAAGCCGTGATCGTGGAAGTAGCGATGGATCGCCATACTGAGGCAATGACGCACGCGCGCCACGGCGCCCAGCGTGTTCGTCCGCGGCCGCAGGTGCGCTACCTCACGGAGGTATTCGAACGACGTCTTCTTCTGCTGAATTGGGTAACCTTCGGGGTCGTCCACCCACCCGACGACTTCGACGGCATCAGCCTGGATTTCAACCGCCTGGCCCTGGCCCTCGCTCGCGGCCACGACCCCGGTGGCCGTGACGGCGCAGCCGGAGGTCAACTTCTTGATTTCGCTCTCGTAGTTGGGAAGTTGGCTGGGCGCCACGATCTGGATCGGATCGAAACACGACCCATCGTGCAGGTGAATGAACGAGAGCCCGGCTTTCGAGTCCCGCCGCGTGCGGACCCAGCCGCGAATGGTCACCTGACTTCCAGGCGGCACCTTGCCTTTCAGTACCGACGAGACATCAATGTGGTCAGCGTGGGGCATGTCAATAAAGGGATTATCCGCCGAGTCGACGATACCCTGTATCCTTAGAAGGTTGTGAAGATTGGAATGATCTCCCTCGGGTGCCCCAAGAACCTCGTGGACTCCGAGGTGATGCTGGGGCTCGCGCAGGAGCAGGGACATCAGCTCACGCGCGATGCCGCCGACGCAGAGGTGCTCATCGTCAACACCTGCGCGTTCATCGACAAGGCGAAACAGGAATCGGTCGACAGCATCCTCGAGATGGCGGAGCACAAGAAGACCGGCGCGTGCCGCCGGCTGGTCGTCACCGGCTGCATGGCGGAGCGCTACCGAGACGAGCTTCGAGAGCAGATCCCGGAAATCGACGCAGTACTCGGCACGGGAGAAGTCCCGGAAATCGTGAACGCGATCGGCGGGTCCACAAAGCAGGACCCGCCCGACGGGCGTCGAGTTATCCCGCTGCTTCGTGCGAATGGCGAGCCCATCAGATCTGGACAGACCGAGCCGTCGCAAACGTTGCCGACGGCGAGTCTCGCCGAAGCCGCAGGCGGAGGCGGACCCACCTACCTCTACGACGCGAGCACGCCCCGCCTCCTCGCGACACCCCGGCACTACGCCTACGTGAAGATCGCCGAAGGGTGCGACTACAAGTGCGCGTTCTGCATCATCCCGACGCTTCGCGGCAAGTACCGCAGCCGCACGCACGAATCCATCGTGGCCGAGGCGCAACGGCTGGCCGCGCAGGGTGTCAAAGAGCTGCTACTGATCTCACAGGACACGACCTTCTACGGCATCGATCGCGGCGAACGGGGCGCTCTTGCTCGACTGCTGCGCGCCCTGAATCGTATCGACGGGCTCGAATGGGTCCGGATGCTGTATCTCTATCCGACGACGATCACCGATGACGTCCTTGACGCGTTGGCTGAGAGTGAGAAGGTCTGCAAGTACGTCGACCTGCCCCTGCAGCACGCCTCAGATCGTGTGCTCAAGCGTATGAAGCGTCCGGGCACGCGCGCGAACTACGAACGGCTTCTCGACCGGATCCGACGCCGTGTTCCCGGCGTCACATTACGTACGACGTTCATTGTTGGATTTCCTGGCGAAACCGCAGAGGACCATGCCGAGCTGCAGTCCTTTGTCGAGGCGGTCAGGTTCGATCACGTTGGCGTGTTCACTTACTCGCATGAGGAAGGCACCTCGGCCTACGGTCTGGAAGACGACGTGCCGGCAACGCTCAAACGGAAGCGTCAAAACGGGCTGATGGGACTGCAGAGGCGGATTGTTGCGCGAGCCCAGCGCTCCCGCGTCGGCAGCCAGGTCAGGATGCTGGTGGACGGCCCGTCGGCCGAGCACGACCTCGTGCTGCGGGGGCGGTTAGAGGGACAGGCACCTGAGATTGACCCCCAGGTCTACTTGACTGACTGCGACCCTTCGGCCATCACGCCCGGGGCGTTCCTCGACGCCGAAATCGTTGGCAGCCGCGGCTACGATCTGATCGCGCGGCCCGTCTCCGTCGAAGCGCGCTCGCGCGATGAGCGGCCGTTGTCCGGGGCTGAATCCGCGTGATAAGCTTGAGGGTCACCTAGGCGGAGGAAGACTCCAAGTGGGCTCGTGCCCACTTTTTTTGTTTCAGGACAGTTCAGGTAATGCAACCGCTTGAGCAGATTCGGGCGATTGCCGAGCGGGTTGCGGCGGCGCGGGGGTTGGAAGTCTGGGATATCCAGAGCCGCCGCGAAACGGGCGGGCATGTGGTCAGGGTCTTCATCGACAGACCAGGACCGTCGGCCACGCCTGATGACAGTGTGAGCATCGAGGACTGCGAGCAGGTCAATCGCGAAATCGGAACGATTCTCGACGTCGAGGACCCGCTGCCGTTCGCTTACACGTTGGAGGTTTCATCGCCCGGGCTGGATCGGCCGCTGCGCAACGTCGGGGATTACGAACGGTTTGCCGGGCGCCTGGCGAAAGTCGTGGTCAGTGAGCCGGTCGACAGGCAGAAGGCGTTTGAAGGGCACCTGCGCGGCGTGGATGGAGACGTCGTGCTGCTCGAAGCGCTGAACGGACGGGTGCACAGGCTGCCGCTGCGGCTGATCACGCGCGGCCGGCTGGAGGTTGAGTTTTAGCGGGTCTGAAGCGGACCCGCCCTACGATTCAGACGTAGGCCGGGTTCTGAGCTGTGGACCCGGCGGTGAAAGTGAATATGCAGAACCCGCTGATGCAGACGATCGAGGCGCTCGCGAAGGAAAAAGGCATCGAGGCCAACACGATCATCACCGCGATCGAGGACGCCGTCCTGACCGCGTCGCGCAAGTATTACAAGACCAACGAGAATCTCAAGACGCGGTTCAACCCGGAGACCGGTCAGGTCGACTTGTTCGCGATCAAGCATATTGTGACCGACGTGACCAATGACGCGACCGAGATCTCGCTGAAGGAAGCCCAGGACCTGTACGGCGACGAGGCCGAAGTCGATATGGAGATCGAGTTCCCCAAGCGCACCGACGTGCTTGGGCGAATCGCGGCGCAGACAGCGAAGCAGGTGATCTTCCAGAAAGTCCGCGAGGCCGAACGCGAGAACATCTTTGCCGAGTACAACGACCGCGTTGGTGAAGTGATCAACAGCACGGTGAAGCGCTTCGAAAATGGTGACCTCGTCGTCGAGATCGGCCGGGTGGAAGCGGTGCTGCCGCGGAAAGAACAGTCGCGCGCCGAAAGCTATACGCCGGGTGAGCGTATTCGAGCGGTGATCAAGGGCGTCAACCGCAGCGCCAAGGGACCCCAGATCGTCCTGTCACGCACGGACCCTGCCCTGCTCATCAAGCTGTTCGAACAGGAAGTCCCTGAAATCTACGATGGGACGGTGATGATCCGCGGCGCCGTGCGTGAAGCCGGAGATCGCGCCAAGGTAGCCGTGTACTCACGAGAGCGGGACGTCGATCCGGTCGGTGCATGCGTCGGCATGAAGGGCACGCGCGTTCAGGCGATCATCCGCGAGCTGCGCGGCGAGAAGATCGACATCGTCGAGTGGTCGGATGATCCCGTGCAACTGGTGACCAATGCGCTCAGCCCCGCGAAGGTACAGCGCGTATCGATTGTCGATGAACGCGATCGGATCATGGAAGTCGTCGTCGAGGACAAGCAGTTGTCACTCGCGATTGGTAAGAAGGGCCAGAACGTCCGGCTGGCGGCAAAGCTGACTGGCTGGCGCATCGACATCAAGAGCGAGGAAGAAAAGCGGCGTGAAGTCGAAGCTGAGTTCGGCGCCCTTGGAAACGAGTCCGCAACGGCCGATGAAACGGGCAGTGAGCCGGCAGCGTCGGAAAATGAACCGGCGATCGACGAAGCCGGTACCGAAGGCGACGAGGCGAAGACCAGCGAGTAGGGCGATTTGAAACGACGGTCCGGCTGCCGCCTTCGCGCACGCGCTTCGGCGGCCAGGGATGCTGGACACTACGATAAGGAAGCGATTTGGCAACGGTTCGGATTTACAAGGTCGCGGAACTACTCGGCACGACGAGCCAGGAAGTGCTGGCGCTGCTCAAGCGCGATCACGGAATCGAGCTGAAGAGCGCCTCGAGCACGATCGAAGAGGTTGTCGCGCGATCGTTCGTCGAGCGTCTCGCGCGTCAGCGCAGCATCTCTCTTCCCGGCGGCGACATGTTCGCCGAGCACGCCGTTCCAGCCAAGACGGCCGCGAAGAAGGCGCCAGCACCAAAGAAGGCAGAACCGCCAAAGCCTGCGGCTCCGGTGCTTGGTCCGCCCCGTCTCGTCAAGACGATCAAACCGCATGCGCCGGCCGATGTCGCAGCGGCGCCGCCAGTTGTGGCTACGCCGCCGCCGTCGCCGCCACCGCCGCCCGTTGTCGAGGAGCCTGTTGAAATTCCGGTGGCCGCCATCGCCACGCCGCCACCACCCATTGTCGAGGACGAACCTCCGCTTCCCGTCGAAGTCGATGACGCACTCCCGGTCGTGATCGTGCCCGAAGCTCCACCAATCGAAGAACCACCGGTTGTCGAAGAGACAATCGACGAGCCTCCAGCACCTGTCGCTGCAGCGGCCGCACCGACGCCGGCTTCAGTTGCTCCACCACCGCAGACCGGGCGCTTCGTTCCACCGACGATTCGTCTTCGAATCGAGGAACCGGGGAGGACGCCGCAACCAGCCCGTCCGCTCGCGCCCGCGAAGCGTCCTCCTGTCACGCAGCCGCGCATCGTCCAACCGCCGGCTCCGCCGCCGGCTGCGGGAACAGCCAAGGCGGCGACACCCGCAACAGGACGGACACAGGCGCCGCCACGATCAGGCAGCGGCGCCGCGCAACCAGCACGTCCTGCCACGTACGCGCCGGCGCGTCCGACGACGCCAGGGATGCTGGGCGGACCCCGTCCGCTGCCGTCACAGCCCGTGCGTACGCAGCAGCCGCAGTTCGCACGGCCTGGAACAGCTCCGGCCACGCAGGCGCGCCCGCCGTTCGGTCAACGGCCGCCGGCAACCCAGCCGCGACCGCCGGCGGCGCGACCTCAGCAGGCGCGTCGCGATCGTGCGCCACAACCGTCCGCGCCGGCAGCGCCAAGTGCCCCACCGCCAATTACGCGCATCATCACGTTGGCTGAAGGCATGACGGTGAAAGATCTCGCCGACAAGCTCGACGTCCGCGTGAAGGATGTCCTGGCCAAGTTGCTGATGCGTCGCATGATGATGACCATCAACAGCACGATGGACGTGGAGACGGCCAAGGACATCGCGCGTGAATTCGGCGCCGAGATCGAAATGCGGAGCTTCGAAGAAGAGCTCGTCTCGGCCGAGGGTGATGATTCGAAGCCCGAAGACATCAAGCCGCGCGCGCCTGTCGTGACGGTCATGGGTCACGTCGACCACGGCAAGACGTCGCTGCTCGACGCCATCCGGGAAACAAAAGTGGCCGAACGCGAGGCCGGCGGTATTACGCAGCACATCGGCGCCTATCACGTCGACGTGGGTGACAGCCGCAGCGTCGTGTTTCTGGATACGCCGGGCCACGAAGCCTTCACGCTCATGCGCGCACGCGGCGCCAAGGTCACCGACGTCGTGGTCCTCGTCGTCGCCGCCGATGACGGCGTGATGCCGCAGACGCGCGAGGCGATCGATCACGCCAAGGCCGCGAACGTTCCCATCGTGGTGGCGATCAACAAGATCGACAAGCCGGGCGCAAACCCGGACAACGTCAAACGCGAGTTGGCCGAGCTCAACCTGGTGCCGGAAGACTGGGGCGGACAAACGGTCATGGTGCCAGTCTCCGCGAAGAAGCGGCAGAACCTCGATCAGTTGCTCGAGATGATTCTGTTGTCCACCGACATCCTCGAGCTGCGCGCCAACCCGAAACGCAGCGCATCGGGCGCAGTGCTTGAAGCCAAGCTCGATCGCGGGCGCGGCCCTGTCGCCACCGTCCTGGTACAGGACGGCACCCTCAATGTCGGCGACAACTTCATCGCCGGTCCCGTGGTCGGCAAGGTCAGGGCCCTCATCGACGATCGCGGCCGACCGGTGAAATCCGCCGGGCCAGCCACTCCGGTCGAAGTACTCGGTCTGACCAGTCTGCCGCAGCCAGGCGACCCGTTTCAGACCGTCGCTGATGCGGCAAAGGCGCGACAGATCGCGACGTTCCGCCAGGCGCAGGCCAAGGAGCGCGCCCTCGGCGCCAAGGGCGGCCGCCTGACGCTTGAATCATTGAAGGAGCAGATTGCCGAGGGTGGCGTCAAGGAACTGCCGCTCATTGTGAAGGCTGACGTGCAGGGCTCTGCCGAAGTGCTCGCCGACACATTGACCAAGCTCTCGGATGACAAGGTCAAGATTCGCATCATCCGGTCTGGCGTCGGTGCGATCAACGAGTCGGACGTGCTCCTGGCTTCTGCCTCCAACGCCATCATCATCGGATTCAACGTCCGGCCGGA
>Ga0075420_100005317_pt1 | contig 11309 bp, 10 predicted proteins | sample SoiMetdeltSBSDD4_FD_75296 | JGI IMG/M metagenome (GOLD analysis project Ga0075420, IMG submission 75296) | Bulk soil microbial communities from a Populus tree surrounding site in Tennessee, USA - Soil MetaG P. deltoides SBSDD4 | ecosystem: Environmental > Terrestrial > Soil > Tree plantation... | reverse complement strand
GCCAGCGGCACGGCCAGGATGACGATCGGGAAGGCGCGGGTGGTCAGGATCAGCATCCTGAAGGCGTCCCGGCCGCGGAAGGCGTACCGCGAGAGCGCGTAGCCGGCGGGAGTACCGATCACCAGCGAGAGCGTCAGCGTGATCAGCCCGACCAGCGCGCTGTTCCAGGCAGATCCAAGCACGCCCCGCGAGTTGAGGAAAAAGAGCAGCGTCTCGGTCGAGATCTCGGTCGGGATGAGCGGCTTGGGGAAGGCGAAGAGCGCGGCGCGCGGGCTGAACGCGGCGATCGTGATCAGGTAGATCGGGAAGAGCAGGAAGAAGGTGAGGAGACCGGCCAGCAGGTAGAGCGGCCAGCGCGTCCTCGGCGAGCGGCGCGCCGCCTCGACGAGCTTGCCGGGGGTTTGCCCCGAGGTTTCGGGCAGGGTGACGGCGCTCACGTGATCCCTACCTGCTCGTCGCGGGTGCGCAGCGCGCGCAGGTAGATGCCCGTGTTCAGGAGCGAGAACAGCATGATGACCAGCGCGTAGGCGGCGGCGACGTTCGGGTTTCGGAGATCGCCGTACCAGCGATACGTCTCGCCGGCCAGGACCGGCAGGTTGTAGGCGGCCAGCGCGATCACCACCGCGAACGCCTGGAACGCCAGGATCGTGCGGATGATCAGGGCGACCTGGAGGCTGGGGCGCAGGAGCGGCAGGGTGACGTGGCGGATGCGCTGCCAGGTTGTTGCCCCGAACACCTCGGCCGCCTCGGCGTACTCCTTCGGGATGACCTGGAGGCCGGCCAGCAGGATCACCATCACCAGGGCCGTCGCCCGCCAGGTCTCGGCGATGGCGACACACAGGAAGATCGAGACCGGGTGCTCGTAGCTCAGGAAGGAGAATCCGGTCTCGCTCAGGCCCAGTGTGACCAGCACTGAGTTGAGGTACCCCCGATCGGTGAAGATCGAGAGCCAGACCAGCCCCGCCGCCAGATCCGAAATACCGAGCGGGATCGCCCAGGCGTAGAGGAACAGCCCGGCCCCTCTGATTCCAGACATCAGCACCAGCGACATGATCAACGCCAGCACCACCTGGGCCGGCACGACGACCAGCGTCAGCAAAACGGTGTTCCGCACCGCCTCCAGGAACTTCGGGTCGATGGCCATCCGCCGGATCGGCTCCAGGCTGAGCGCGCCGCCCGAATCCTGGAATGCCAGCACGAGTGCCTGGAGCATCGGCCAGACGAAGAAGGCGGCCATGAACACGATGGTCGGCACAAGCAGCCCGTACGGTGCCAGTTCGCGCCGCCGAGCCCGCGCGACCGGCGCCACCCCCACAACAGATTCTGCTACTTGACCTTGCATGGCCCGTCGCTCGGCGGGTCGGGGGCCCAGCAGCCGGCCTTGGTCTCGTCCAGGATGCCCTGGAGGATCTTCGCCTGCTCGTCGAGGACTGGCTGGATCTGCTCGCCCTTCAGGACGATCCGCTGGAACGTGTCCAGATAGACTTTGTTGAGCTCGCCGTTCTTCGCCCCCAGGCCGATCGGCAGCAGTGAAGGCATCGCGTCCTTCGCGGTCGCCTGCTTCTGGACGGCGTCCGCTTCGAGGCGGATGCCGGGCGGCAGGTCGGCCGGGATCTGGGCGTTGGTGGAGGGGAAGAACGCCAGCTCGCGCAGCGTGGCGACCTGCTGCTGCGGCTGGGTCAGGTACTCGATCGTCTGCTCGGCGCCGGCACGGTTCGGGGCGCCCGTTGGGATCGCCAGGCCGGTGATGACTGGCATGAACCCGCGACCTTTCGGCCCGGCCGGGGCTGGCACCAGCACGTAGTCGTCCGGCTTCTCCTTGACGGCGTTGATGAGGCGGGCGGTGTGGTCCCAGGCGACCCAGACCTCGTCGCCGAGGAGCGGCTCCTGCATGAACTCGTAGTTCGCGGACTGCGGGTTGGAGACCTCCCAGATCGCCTTGAACTCCTGCCACATCGTGACCGCTTCCGGCGTCTTGAAGCCGACCACCCCCGAGGAGCCGGTGTACGAGGGGTAGAGATACCCCTGGAAGAAGCGGTGGATCAGCCCCTTCGGGCCGCCAGGGAACCCGACCTTCCGCTGGTTGGTCGCCTTCTGGATGTTGGCGCCCCACTCCGCAAGCTGCTTGTAGGTCAGGGCGTTGACGTCGGCGCCCTGGGGCAGGTGCTGGAGCGCCTTCTTGTTGACGGCCAGGACGTAGGTCGCCTGCATCCAGGGGACGTAGTACGTCTTGCCCTGCTGGCCGAAGCGGCTCAGCTCCACGAACGGTGCGGGGAAGCCGCGATCGTTCAGCTTGCTCGCCAACGGGGTCAGATCTTCGAGCTGCTTCTTCTCGACCATCGGCGCGAAGTCGCCGTGGAGCCCGCCGATCAGGCTGATCGTGACCTTCTGGGTCTGCTGCTCGGCGCTGATCCGGTCGTTGAACGGGCCGGGGTCCTCAGGGATGAAGTCGACCGGGACCGGCGCGCCCTTGAGGATCGTGCCGCGCATCTTCTCGGCCTCTTCGACCGGTTTGAACTGGCTCGAGAGGAAAACGAGAGGACCGCTGGCCTGGGCGGCCGGTTTCGCCGGTTCGGCAGGTTTGGACGCCTCAGCAGGCTTCGCGTCGGCCGGCTTGCTCGCGGCAGCGCTAGCTTGCCCCGACGTAGGAGGGGGCTGGCCGTCGGCCGGCTTCGCGTCCGCGGGCTTGCTGGCGGAGGGCTGGCTCCCGGGCTGGCACGCCGCAAGCAGGAGGGCGAGCACCAGGAGCAACGGCATAGCGAGACGCTTCATCACGATCCTCCTTGATCTGACACCGCTGCCTCTCGACGGCCGCGTTTGCTACAGCCGAACATCATCAAGGTCAGCTTTAGGTGGACACTCTCGAGCCTCACACCAGCGTGAGCCGTCTCCGATCCCCCAACTACGCTCGCCCGACGGTCCGTGTAGACCCTCGCCGCTCTCCTCTCAAACCCCGCCGTTGCCGGCGCCCGTAGCAAGATCCGGGCCTTGCTCCCCCTGTTCTGGCAGCGACCCCCACGGCACCTGGCCGTACATCGTTGGCGGATCCGGCTCAGCCTGCGCGGTGGTACAACCAGTTCGGCGAGTCCGTCGCCGGGGGCATTGCCGGGTGAGTACGAGCAGCGTCAGCGAGCAGATCGCCGCGCGGCTGGCGACGCATGGCGTGTCGTTCACGATCCACGAACACGTCGTGGCGCGGACGGTCGCCGATGCACTGGAGCGGCTGCCGTTCTCGCCAGACGCCTACTTGAAGACGGTAGCGTTTCGGCTGAAGGCGGGCGGCTGGGTGCTGGCGGCGCTGCGTGGTGCCGACCGGGTCGACTACCGAGAGCTGGCGGCGGCGCTCGGGGTCGGGCGGCGTGACCTGCACCAGATGACGCCTGACGAGGTCGCCGCCGACCTGGGGTACCCGGTTGGCGGGGTCGGGCCGGTCCCGTCGAACGACCAGACCCGCGTGATCTTCGACGCGCGAGCCGTGGCGGAGCTAGACGTGGTCTACTGCGGGGCCGGCCGCCCGAACCGGACGCTCGAGGTCAAGCTCGCCGGCCTGGTGGCAGCCTGCGACGGCGTCGTCGCGCCAATCGCCCAGGCGAGCAACGAGTAGCGAGGGACGATGCATCGACCGGTGGTGAACCGCGCTATGATTCAGGAGGGACTGGAGTAGCGCATGACGGTCACTGAAACGCAGGTCACCTACACCCCGGCCGAATACCTTGCGCGCGAGCGTGTGGCCGAGACGAAGAGTGAGTACCGGGCCGGCCAGATCGTGGCGATGACCGGGACGAGCTTTAATCACAACCGAATCGTCCTAAATCTCGCCGGTGAGCTGGGTCGGCAATTGCGAGGGGGTCCGTGTGAACCGTTCGCAAACGACGTGCGGGTGCGCGTCAGTCGGACGGGCCTGTACACCTATCCGGACGTTGTGGTGACGTGCGGTGAGATTCTTCACGAGGACGATCACTTCGACACGCTACTTAACCCGGTCGTGGTGATCGAAGTGCTCTCGCCGTCCACCGAGGCGTACGATCGTGGTGAGAAGTTCGCGCACTACCGGCGGCTGGACTCGTTGCAGGAGTACCTGCTCGTGTCTCAGGACAAGGTGCGTGTCGAGCGGTACGTCCGCCAGGGCGAGCAGTGGGTGCTCTCGGAGCTGAGCGCGCTTGACGACGTCCTGTCAATCGCGGCCATCGACTGTTCGGTCAGCCTGCGCGACATATACCGTCGAGTCACGTTGCCGGGCGACACCGCGTCAGTCGGGGTCGACGACGCTGGTCGCGGAGCGGCGGCCCCGGGCGGTGGCGACTAGAACAGGTCGCTGAGGCGTCAGGCGAACAAACATGCCGGCCTGGTGGCGGCCTGCGATGGCGTCGTCGCGCCGATCGCCCAGGCGAGCAGCGACTGAAGTCTGTCAAGGAGTGTGCGGCGAGGTGGGGAGCGGGTCCATCGTTGCGCATCGTGATACGTATGTCGCATCGTCATGCGCCCGATCGCGTTATCATGTAGCAGAACTGACGTTCGGTCACGTGGTGCGATGATGAAACATGGCTTCACGAGACTGAGGGCGGCGACTAAGAGCGGGCGTCATTCAGGGGAGCCATCATGACGACCGGCGCACCACCCAGCACCTACACGCCAGCCGAGTATCTGAAACTGGAGCGTGCGGCCGAAACGAAGAGCGAGTATCGGGCCGGTCAGATCGTGGCGATGACTGGAGTGAGCCGCGCGCACAGCCTGATCGTCGGCAACTTGCTCGGTGAGATACGACAGCAGCTTCGAGGAAGTAGCTGTGAGGTGCATTCGAGCGATTTGCGAGTTCGGGTGAACCAGACGGGCCTGTACACGTATCCGGATGTCGTGGTAGCGTGCGACGAGATCCTCTTTGAGGACGATCACGTCGATACGCTACTCAACCCTGTCGTGGTGATCGAGGTGCTCTCGCCGTCAACTGAGGCGTACGACCGTAACGAGAAGTTCGCGCACTACCGACGGCTGGACTCATTGCAGGAGTACCTGCTGGTGTCCCAGGACAAGGTCCGCGTCGAGCGGTACGTGCGTCAAGGCGAGCAGTGGGTGCTCTCGGAGTTGAGCGCGCTGGACGATGTGCTTCAGATCGACGCGATTGATTGTGCGGTCAGACTTGCCGATATCTACGAGCGGGTCAAGCTACCGGGCGAGGTTCAGGCGGCAGCGGCAAGCGGCGACCACGGAGTGGCGGCGAGCCCGGACGGCGACGGCTAGAACAGGTCGGCGAGGCGGCAGGCGAAGCCGGGCAGGATGGGCCTCTCTCACCCTCCGGGGCTACCAGGCGTTGGCTGGCACGCCGGCTGCGGCTCTCCCGGCAATTCGGCTGGCTGGAGGGAGCTACCGTGCCGCATCAAACGTGCGCTCATTGCGGGGTCGAGATCGGCGACCACTCGACGATGGTCGAGCGAGACGGCAAGGCGTTTTGCTGTAACAACTGCGCGGCGTTCGCGACCGGACAGACGGCCCAGGCCGCGATGGGAACGTGCGGGCACTGCCACAGTCCGATCGTCGATCCGTCCACCAGGGTTGAGCGGAACGGTGACTTGTTCTGCTGCCCCAACTGCGCGGCGGCGATGCCGGCCGGAGCCGGCCACCGCCAGCACTGAGATCGGGGCGTGCAGTCATGTCGGGGCGGGACGGCGGGTGCCGCCCCGCCTCGGCCATCCTGGACGTCCGTATCGGGACGTGCCGTTCGTCGCCTGTAGCGTCGGGGCTCCAAGGTACCCTGAAGACCCGGATCCTCAGGTCCGCCGCATCATCTGGAACGGCATCACGCCCATCGGGGTCTGGAGCTGGCCGTTGATGTACGCCCCGTTGGACACCAGCTCCAGCACGAGCCGGCCGCGGACGCCGTACGAGCTGGCAAAGTCCAGCACGGCATGGCGATCCATGACGCGTCCGCGGCCCTGGTAGACGGCGCCGTTCGCGCCCGAGCCGTGGAGCTCGACAAGGTCGCCGTCCTGGGTGATCTGGGTCATGCCGCCGTCCTGGGTCTGCCAGTTCGCCTCGAACGTCGACCAGGCCGCCGTCCGGCGCGGCGCCCGCGCACCGTACGACGGCGTCGTGGCCCGATGCGTGGGTCCGCCAAGCCGTGCGATCAGGCTGTCGACGGAGGCGTCGAACGCGCCGCCCGCTTCGAGACGGACACCGCTACGGGTGGTGATGTCGCGAAGCTCGCGGGGCAGATCGCCCTTGGACGGCATGCGCGCCCCATCCACGAGCACCGGCACCAGGACGCGCCCGGACGCGAGCGCGAGCCCGACCTCCCAGCGAACCGGATCGTCCTCGTCTTCGAGGCGCGGCCGACCTCGGGAGTCGCGGATCGTCGCCCACTGCTGGCCGATGACGACCAGGATGACGTCGCTCGTGTAGATGGCGCCGCCGACCTGTCCGAGGAAGTCGCCGCCGGTCGCGACTGACCGGGTGTCGAAGAAGACGTTCTCGGAGCCAAATGCGTCGTCCAGGCGGTCGCACAGCCTGGAGACCTCGTACTGCGTGTCCTCGCGCCGGTAGCTGACGAAGATCTTCACGGGCGTGACTCCCTCCCCGAGGGCTCGCAGCCGGAGCGACGCGGGACGACCGACCGGAGCACGCCGACCAGGCGCCGTCCACTGTGGCCGGCCGGTCATCCCTGACCGTGTGACGGTCTGCTGCGTGGCCGTCACATGGTCAGCGTAGAGCCCGTCATTCAGGTGACACTGTCGGCCAGGCGACACGGCGAAAGTTCCGGTGCGGACACGCGCGATGCGAGCGAGCCCTGACGGATGCTCGCGACGGGCGGGTGACCCGAGACGTCGAGCTGCTGCTGTGTCATCATGAGGCGGCCGGGGAGGGATGCCGTGGACGAGGCGACGGCGCGCTGCCTGCACGATTTCCTGGACGTCTGGGCGAAACGCCAGCCAGACGCCGAGTTCGCGGTGCACGGCTCGCGGCGGCTCACCTATCGTCAGGCCCAGATCGCGTCGTATCGGCTGGCGAACGCACTCGTCGGCGCCGGGCTGCGCCCAGGGGATCGGATCGCGATCCTGGCGAAGAACTGCCTCGAGTATCCGTTGATCTACGTCGCGGCGTCGAGAGTGGGTGTGGTGCCGGTCCCGCTGAACTACCGCTCGGCACCGCCGGAGTGGCAGTACGTCGTCAAGGACGCCGGCGCGCGGCTGCTGTTGGCGGGGCAGCCGTTCCTTGGGTCGGTAGACGCGATCCGCGCGGGGCTCGGATCGGTCGAGCGGCTGATCGCGATCGACAACGGCCCAGGGACGGGTGAACGGACGACGCTGGCAGAGGATCGGCCGTCTGATGTGCTTCGTCAGCGCTGGACGGCGTTCGAGGATTGGATCGGCGAGCAGCCGCCCCACCCGCCCCCCAGTCTTGTGCGTCCGATCGGCCCAGACGACGACCTGTTGCAGCTCTACACCAGTGGCACGACCGGCCAGCCGAAAGGGGCGGTGCTCAGCCAGCGTGCCGTCGTGTCCGGCGCGTGGCAGCTCGGCCAGTGCGCCCACCGAGGCGAGCCTGGGGCGCGCAGTCTGGTCGTCGGCCCGATGCTTCACGCGGGCGTCATCTGGAGCACGCTGGGACCGCTCTCCTGGGGCGCCTCACTCGTCATCGTGGAGGACGCCCACGCCGCCGAGGTGGTCAGGATCTTGAGCGAGGAGCGGATCGACTACGCTTCGCTGGTCCCGACAGTCCTGCACACGCTCCTCAGCACCGTCCCGGACATCGGGGAGCGCGAATACCCGTCGCTGCGCCTGATTCATACTGGCTCGTCGCCGATCTCGGAGCAGACGCTGCTCGGGGCATGGGCGGCGTTCCGCTGCGACGTCGTGCACGGCTACGGCCTGACGGAAAGCTCGGCGGTGCTGAGTGTGATGGCGCCCGAGGAGTACACGCCCGGCCCGGACGGGCGGCCGGCGCGGCTGCTCTCGGTGGGGCACGCCCTGCCGGAGACCGAGCTGCGGATCGTGGACGAGCGGGGCGCGCCGTTGCCGTCCGGCGGGGTCGGCGAGATCGTGGCGCGGGGGCCGCAACTGATGCGCGGCTACTGGCGACGGCCGGAGGCGACGGCGGAAGCGCTCAGAGATGGCTGGCTGCACACCGGCGACGTCGGGATGCTGGACGCGGACGGGTTTCTGTACATCCGGGACCGGCTGAAGGACGTGGTGGTCACGGGCGGGCTCAAAGTGTACCCCCAGATGGTCGAGCAGGCGTTGCTGGGGCACCCGGCAGTCGCCGAGGTCGCCGTGATCGGGGTGCCAGACGAACGCTGGGGTGAGAGCGTGCGGGCGGTGGTCGTGGCGCGGGCGGGCAGCGATGCGACGGAGGCCGAGCTGATCCACTACTGCCGCGATCGGCTCGGCGGGTTCCAGTGCCCGCGCGGCGTAACGTTCGTAAAGGCGCTGCCGCGTACCGCGACCGGCAAGATCATGAAGCGGGCACTCCGCGAGAGGTACTGGGCCGGCCAGGAGCGGCGCGTCGGGGGCGCGTGAGTAACGATGTGGACAGGATGAACAGGATGATCATTCCAATCCTGTGAATCCTGGTAATCCTGTCAAAAGGCGTACCCTCGGCTACAGGTTAGGGAGGGGGAGATGAGGCACGGGACGGTGCTGCTCGACGTCGAAGGGCCGCTCGCGCGAATCACGCTGAACCGGCCGGAGGTGCTCAACGCCGCGAACCTGGCGTTCATGGAGGATTTCGAGGCCGCCGTGGATGCGGTCGCCGCCGAGCCCGACGTCCGAGTCGTGCTGGTTCGCGGGGCCGGGCGCGCGTTCTCGGCCGGGCTGGACCTGGACATGTCCGGGGGTGCGGACGCGCCGAGACTGCTGGAGTTCTTCGAGCGGCAGGAGCGCTCGCGCTGTCGGCTGGAGGCGCTGGACACGATCACGATCGCCGCCGTCCACGGCTACTGCCTGGGCGGTGGGCTGCAGCTCGCGATCTCGTGCGACATCCGGGTCTGCTCCACGGACTGTAAGCTCGGGTTGCCGGCGGTGCTGGAGGGGATCATCCCTGGTCTGGCGCCAGTCCGGCTGCCGCGCCTGATCGGGCTCGGGCCGGCCCGGCGCCTGGTCCTCTCCGGCGAGCTGGTCGGGGCGGAGGAGGCGTTGCGTCTGGGCATGGTCGACTACGTGGTGACGGCCGAGCGATTCGAGGAGGAGACGGCGGCGGTGATCGAGACCTACCTGAAGGTGCCACCGACGGCGGCCCGGGCCTCGAAGCAGCTGATGCGGCGGGCGTTCGAGGAGCCGCTGTCAGCGCTGGAGGCCGAGATGTTGCCGATGATCGAGGCGTGCCTGGACTCGCCGGAAGCGGCAGCCGCCGCGCAAGCCTGGCGGGACCGCCGGGCTGCCCGCGCCCGCCAGCGCGGCACGAAGGACGACGTGAGACAGGATGTATAGGATGAACAGGATTGTGATGCCTAATCCTGTTCATCCTGTACATCCTGTCCGATTCGTTCCGTACTGGTCCATTCCGAAGTAGAACAGGGGGTTCTGATGCGAGCGCTGCGGCTGGTCGCCTTTGCGCCGCTGTCGATGGAGCTGGAGAGCTGTGAGCTGCCGGACACGCCGCCGCCCGGCACGCTGCTCGTCGAAGCACGGACCTCGGCAATCTCCGCCGGCACGGAGATCGCCAACTTCCGGGGGATCACGCCGTACCATTCGGCCGAGCAGCCGGACTGGCGGGATCGGCCCTACTATCCGGGCTACTCGCTGGCCGGCGTGGTCAAGGCGGTCGGCGATGGCGTGTCGGGCTTCGCGCCGGGCGACCGGGTCTGCGGCTGGGGGCCGCACGGCTCGGCGGCGGTCGTGGACGCGGCACGGTTCGCCCAAATCCCGGACGGCGTCTCGTTCGACCACGCGGCGATGACGACGCTGACGGTGATCGTGATGAACGCCGTTCGGCTCGCCCGCATCGAGCTTGGCGAGCGAGTCGGGGTCGTCGGCGCCGGACTGATCGGCCAGCTCGCGCTCCAGCTCAGCCGCCTCTGCGGCGCGCACCCCACGGTCTCGATCGACCCGATCGCGGCGCGCCGGGAGCTTGCCCGGCAGTGCGGCGCGATGTTCGGCCTGGACCCCTCGGCAGATGATGCGGACGAGCAGCTCACGCGGATGACGGGGGGCGCGGAGCTCGACGTGGTGTTCGAGGCGACGGGCTCGCCGGCGGCGTTCAACCCGGCGTTGCGGCGGATCGCGTTCGGCGGCCGGCTGATCCTGCTCGGCTCGACGCGCGGGGTGGTGGAGGGCTTCGACCCGTACTCGGACGTTCACCGGAAGGGGATCACCGTGATCGGCGCCCACGTTAGCAGCCACCCTGGACAGGCGACCCATTTGAACCGCTGGACGACGGCGAACAACCAGCGGCTGGCGCTGGACTTGATGGCGGACGGTTCGCTCCAGCTCGAGCCGCTGATCAGCCACCGGGTCGCTGGCGATGAGGGGGCAGCGATGTTCGAGCGGCTGGCCGAGTCCCGCGAGAGCTTCTTCGGGGTGCTGCTCCAATGGTCGCCTGGCTGATGCGAACGCCTTGCTCCTGAGCGCGCGGTGCGGCGGAGATCCGGGGCGCTCGCTCGCCGCGGCGCCCCGGGCCGATCAACTCTGTCTGACTAATCGGGCGCCTTCGTCGCAGGAGGCCCGGTACGCTTCCGGCGCCCTGGCACACTCGGACGCCTTCTGCGCACGATCCGGGAAGAGACTGTCTACGTGCTCGCCGACCCCCTTGTAGCACAGCGCCCTGGATGCTTCCGGAACCGTGCTGCAGAATGCGAAGCCATCATCCGTTCGCCAACTGAAGTTGATGATCTCCCGCACGACGCCCGTGATGCAGTGTCCCTCGTATCGGTCGTCGCCCAGCAAGCACAGGTCGACCGATCGTTGTGGATCGCGCAGCGTGAACCCGCTGATGTCGCGACCGAGGCTCTGATAGCACGTCGGGATGTGCTTGCTCGGGGCACGGTCGCAGGCCTGCGCCGTCGCCCGAAAGTCGTTGTCATTGAACATCGAGATCGCCGAGGTCTGGATGAAGTAGCACTCGCGGCGGTACTTCTCGGCGACGGCGTTGCAGGGATACAGCGGGTCATCCTCCCGGAGCATGCTCTTCTGGGTGTAGTGGACGTGACCACCGCCGTCGGCCGGGGCGCCGAATCGGAGGTGCCATTCGATCATGATGTTCTCCATGAAGACACCGCCATAGCACGACGATCGGTCCCAGTCGCCGGGGAGCGCATCGCAGAACCGCAGCGCTTTGGGGTTGTCTGCGTCGACGTTGGCTACCAGCCCGTGTCCGAGCCC
>Ga0075420_100005313_pt1 | contig 11313 bp, 7 predicted proteins | sample SoiMetdeltSBSDD4_FD_75296 | JGI IMG/M metagenome (GOLD analysis project Ga0075420, IMG submission 75296) | Bulk soil microbial communities from a Populus tree surrounding site in Tennessee, USA - Soil MetaG P. deltoides SBSDD4 | ecosystem: Environmental > Terrestrial > Soil > Tree plantation... | reverse complement strand
CTCGGCGTCCCGGTGAGGATGACGGGGAATGTCTGGCGAAGTGGGGCGACCAAGACGCCCGCCCGATGGTCGCCCTGCACGGTCGAGCCGGGTTGCGCGAACGGCTGGCTCCTCACTACGGTCACCGTTATGCCCCCGATCACGGAGGCGTGGGGGCAGGACATCAACCCGAGCGGGATGATCGTCGGCATGGAGGGCAGTGGCTGCTGTCGAGCCGCGTTCTGGGACGCGAATGACGTACAGTCAGTGCTCCAGCCGGTCGCGGCTGGCGCTGCAGCAGCGGCATGGGGAATCAATGATGCGGGCACGGTCATCGTCGGGCAGAGCAACAGCATTGCGGTCGCGTGGGTGCGTGCCTCGACGAGCTTCGACTTCGCGACCATCATGCCGATCGCGCTGGAGGGGTCGAAGACCTGCAAGGGTGGCGGTACGAGCATCGCGTACGCGGTGAATCCCGACTTCGCCACGGCCGGCACCATTGTCGGGCAGGCGTGCGGGGCTCCGGTCGCGTGGAAGGTGAATGTCGCGACAGTGCCCGTATCGATCGTGAAGGTCGTGTTGCCCAGCTCCGGACGATCCGGGAGCGGCGCGGCTCACTCGATCAACCGATCGACGAGCGCGGCTCATCGGATTGCGGGGCAGGTCAACGGTGCCGGCGCATACTGGACGAACTTCTAGCGGGCCTCGCCGCGCAAAACAACGGCGCCCTGCCGTTGTAGGACGATGTGTGCTCGCGTGATGCGCTGCTTCGGCCCGCATCGCGCGAGCGCCATCCGTCCGATACAATCTCTCGTCCGTCAAATCCGGAGGAACGGTGGCTGCGCCGCGTGACCGGGTCATTTGGACTTCGCTGCTATCGTGCATCGCCGTTCTTCAGGCATGCGAGTCTCCCTCGGCAGACAGGTTCCCGACGGCGCCGCCTGCCGCGCCGTCATTCGCCCGCGCCACCGGGCCGACCGTCACTGCAGCAACCCCCGCCTCGGCGCGGCAGGGAACCGTCACACTCGACGTACAGATCTCGGGGTCCGGCTACGACCCCGGATCGCGCGCGATCTGGCAGCTGAACGGCGTGCCATACGGGAAGATCGTCGTCAACAGCACGACGGTCGTGAGCTCGACATCGCTCATCGCGAACATCACGGTTGCCCCCGATGCCGACCCGGTCACCTACGACATCGCGGTCGTCACGTCGACGGGTAAGAAGGGCATCGGCGCGGAGATGTTCACCGTCACCTACGCCGTAGCCGTTCCCGGTTTGACGGCCGGCCAGGCCATCAACGATGCCGGGCAGATCGTCGGTAACAACGGAGACGCCGTCGTGCTCTCCGACCCGACGGCCGGAATCGTCACGATCGCGGCGAGCGGCCAGGGGTGGAGCATTGACCGCAATGGCAAGACGATTGGCGGCAAGGCCCCGAACGGTGACGCGGCCATCTGGACGTCCGCCGGTGGCGCGAGCGGCCCATGGACCGAAGTGCTGCTGCCGTCGCTTGGCGGTGACGGAGTGGTGCGCGGCATTGCGTCCGATGCCGCTGGTGACGCCGTCATGCTCTCGGGGTCGTTGCTGACGCCGAATGCCCTCGGGCGCACGCCGACGGTCTGGACGCGCACCACGTCGGGTTGGGAGGCACGGTACCTCGGCTTCCCCGCTGGCAGCATCGGCGCGTGGGGACAGGACATCAACGGCCGAGGACAGGTCGCGGGCATGGATGGGAGCGGCTGCTGCCTCGCGATCTACTGGGACTCGTTAGGTACGCCGACGACGCTCACCGGGCTCAGCGGTGCGAGGAACTCGTCCGCGTGGGGGATCAACGCCGACGGCACGATGATCGTGGGGTTGAGCGGGAAGACGGCTGTCATGTGGAAGCGCACGCTCGTCGCGGGGACGTATGGCGCCTGGAGTGCGGCCATCTCACTCGAGAGCACCGGCTCGTTCTGTGGGAAGAACGGTTCGAGCCACGCCTATGACGTGAACGCCGCCGGGACGGTCATCGTCGGCCAGAGCTGCGGCATCGCGACCGCGTGGAAGCTCAGTGGCGGGGCCGTGGTTCAACGCGTCGTCCTGCAGGGCCTTGGGCCGCCTAACCAGAGCGTCGCGTACGGGACCAACGAGCTCGGGACGCAGGCGACAGGAACGGCGAAGGGTACAACCGGCGTGCGGTTCCTGGGCTACTGACGATACCACTCGATAGAACGAAAGCAGCCGGCCCGCACAGGTTTGTGCGGGCCGGCTGCTTTGCGAGCGACCTATCGGCGCGCCAGCACGGGCCAGCGGACGTCTCCGCCGGTCACCTCGTACGCCGCCCAGTCGAACGGCGCCGCGTACCGCGCGCTCCGCAACATCCCCCGCTGTGCTTCGGCGAGCGCCTCGGGCGCTGGCATCGCATGTAGCGCCACGTAGAACCGTTCCGCGAACGCCGCCGCCGCGCTGTCCTCGATGCGCCAGAGTGTGGCGACGACCGACTTCGCGCCCGCATACAGGAACGCCTGCGCCAGGGTGGCGAAGTCCTCGCCCGGGCTGAACGCCGTCGTCCACGCCGCCCCTGCACCGGTCTCGCACCCGGAAAGAAAGACGAGCGAGCTCCGCACGCGCATGCCTAACAACTCGTGGACCTCGAGCCGGCCGTCGTCACGGCGATCGTCGCGCCGGCCCGCTGCGAGCGTCAGATGAGAGAACATCGGACTGTGTGCGTTCAGCTGGCCGTGCGTTGCCACGTGAACGAGCGCAGCGGTGTCGAGTGCCCGTCGGAGCGCGCTTTCCGTCGCTCCGGAGCCGGAAACTGCCAGCGCGCCCGGCACCGTCCGCGCGACCCCACGCGCCTCGAGCTCGGTCGCCGGGAGGTCATCCGGAAACGGCGCGAACGCGACGGCGCTGCTCGGCGCCTCGGCGCCTGCAGGTGCCTCGCGTACCGTCGCCAGTGCGGCGGCGGACGGCATGTGCAGCAACGCGTATTGCTCGACGAGATATCTGCCGTCCGCAGGGTCACGGAGCGCGGCGAACGGCAGGTACGCGAGTGGCCCGTGAGCGACGATCACCAGTCGCTTGGCCTGGTCTACAGCGGCGACCGCCCGGACTGGCCCAATGAGCGTCCCATACAGCGACTCGAGCGCCGCGTTCACGCGACCGCGCGACGAATCGCGCCGAGCCACGAGCTCGCGTGCGACGCGTACGCGTGACGCCAGGTCCGCGGCCGCAACGCGAGTCGAGACAACGCGAATCGTGTCGGGCGTGACCACAAACGCCAACAACTGGTCGTCGGCAATGAAGTACTCGATGAGTACTTCATTCGGATGAAGGGCGCGCCGGATGGCCGCGCTGCCGACGGTGCGGCCGCCCAGTAGCACTCTGCTCGCGGCGTCTCGAGCTGCCGAGCGCTCGAGCATTGCCTCGTAGTCATTGCGCGCGCGCTCGAGCTGCGCGCTCAGCTCCGCATCGTTCGCGTCTACCGCGACGGCGCGCTCGTGCGGACGCGGCGCGGCTCGCACGCGGATCTGCTCCATGAGCTTGTCGATCCGATCGAGCAACGCCTCCGTCTCGAGGAGCTCGCGCGCAGCATCGGTGCGTGACGCAAGGTCGCCGCGCGCCTGAGCCAGGTGCTCGAGCATGCCGCGCCCGCGCGCCGCGTCGGCAACTTCGAACGCTTCATTGGCGAATCCCTGGCGCAGCAGTACGAGCACGAGATCGCCGTACGTCTCGATATTTCCGGTCATGAAGCTCGTGCGGAGCGCCCCCGACGCGTAACGACCGCGCACACGCTCGACCGCCCGGAGTGCGCTCCGACCCGTGCTCACGGAGGAATCCAGCATGCCGAGACGCGCGAAGGCCCGCGCGCGGAGCGTGAGCACGCGCGCCTCCATCGCCGGCGCCGCGAGCGCCAGATCGGCCGCTGCGGAGTCGAGTGCCTCGAGCACGTCACGAGAGCGTCCCGCCCGGTCCGCGATGTCGGCCACGGTGACTGCGACGCGCACGCGAGCATCCGGAGTCGAGAGCCGCTCGGCCAGCGCGCGGGCGGTACGAAGTGCCAACTCGGCGTCGCTGCGTCGGCGCGCGCGATCGTCGATACGCGCCAGCAGGAGGTAGTCGACGAGTTGCTCGAGCGCCGACTCGGTCGTGCGGTGGATGGCGATCGCTTCGGTCGTCCGCTGCCGCGCGAGTCCGTGCTGGCCTAACGTCAGGTGGATCTCGGCTGCGTCGCGTAACGCAATGCCGCGTTCATCCTGAAGGCCAAGCTTCGTGTTCAGTACCTGTGCCCGCGCGAGATAATCGAGCGCGCGTGGAAAGTCGCCGGCCGCCTGGTACTGCTCGGCGACCAGCAGCAGGTTGCTCGCTTCTTCGTGTGGAAGCTCGTGTTCGTGGGCGAGCGATGCCGCGCTGTCGAGTGCGGCGAGCGCGCGCTGGGGCTCGCCCATCGCCGCGTACGCAACGCCCAGGTGTCCGAGAGCGCTCACCTCACCGGGCCAGTACGCGTCCAGACGGTATGCAGCGCGTGCCGTGTCGAGCCAGGCCACGGCGGCGAGCGGCGCGCCAGCCTTCGTCTCGAGCATTCCAAGGTTCGTGAGTGCCTTCCCTTCGGTTCGCCGATCGGCAAACCGCCTCGCTCCAAAGCGAGCGGCGACGAACCGCTGTCGCGCCGTGACGTAGTCCCCGAACTCCACGTCGACGAGCCCACGGTTCATGATCGCTTTCGCGAGGTCCAGCGAATCACGATTCCGCCGCGCTTCTTCGATCGCTCGGTCGAGGTGAATGACCGCATCTCGATAGCGACTCTCGTAGTAGGCGGCGAGGCCAAGAATGTTGTTTGCGCGAAACCGATCGGCCGGACGGAGCGGCATCGTCAGTGCGCGCTCGCCGAGTCGGCGTGATGTCGGATACTCGGATTTCCGGTAGGCGACGACAGCGAGTGCAACGGTGGCGCGACCGGCCGTCCGGGCGTCACCACGAGCATCGGCGGCGGCCAGCAGCGCCTGTAGCTGCAACTCCGTGCTGTCGGCAGCACCACGGAAGTACGTGGACTCTGCTTCGGCGAAGGCGGAGTCGAGACCCGCCTCATTTTGGGAATCGGATGCGCACGCCGCGGCGGAGAGCGCTGCCCCCGCAAGCGCGACGACGAACGCGACACGCACGCGGCTACTCAGGGCGCAGTACGAAAGCGCCGCACCCCCGTACTCAGCGAGCGGCCGTCGGCCGTGAGCGCATCGACCCACCAGTGGTAGCTCCTGCCGCGATCGAGTTGCACGGAATCGGGGAGCGTGACCGTCGTGTCGGCGGTGTCGACGGTCCATCGCACGGACGACGATTCGTCCGCCAGCTTGAGGAGATAGGTAGCGTTCGAGCCGGCGCTCCGCCATGCAAACCTCACGGCGTCACGTTGAACGGTGTCAGCTTCGCCTGGTGCGACAACAGTCAGCGCTCGACCGCCCACGCTTCCGACCAGTGTCGATTCGCGCATTCGATCGCCCGGAGATGTAGCGGGGCCCGGAGTGGTTCGCGACGGCCCGAGCATCGTGAACGCGATCGCGGCCGCAGCCAAGGCCGCGGCTGGCGCTGCAAGCTTGAGCCACCGCAGTGAGACCGCGGGATGCCCGCCAACGAGCGGCGTCATTGCGACCAGCTCATCGCGACACGAGCGACACGCGGCGAGATGCGCATCGGCGGCGTTGCGTTCGGCTGCCGGCAGCGCTCGGTCCAGGTACGCCGCCAGGACGTGGTCGCTCAGGTGCGGATCACTCGTTTCGCTCACAATGGTGCCTGACCGGCGAGGGAGAGCAAGGAGAACAGGCGCCCACCAATGCTAAGAACGGATGAGCGACGGGAAGTTGCGTCAGGGCGAGGCATCGTGGATGCCTCGGGATTTGAGTCGCGCGCGGAGTACGTCCAGCAGGCGCGTGAGGCGACGATACACATGAAATGGCGTCGGAAATCCCAGGGTCCTTGCGATCTCGGCGGCCGAGCGATCGTCCTCGAAGCGCAGGGCGAGGAGCAGCCGATCGGCGGGTTCGAGTCCCTCGAGCGCCCCCTCCAATGCGCGGTGCAGCTGCGCAAGGCGTAGCTGAGATTCCGGACCTCCGGCTTCGGTCGCGCTGATGGTGTCGGGATCCACGGCTTCGGCGGCCAGATCCACCAGGCGCCGGCGCGTCGCTCTGTCCAACGCCGCCGCGTGCGGCTCGGCACCGCCAGTCCCCTGAGGCCGTCCATAGCGCTGGCGATGGAAATCGATGCAGAGTCGCCGCGACACGACGAGGAGCCACGTAGAGAACCGGGTGTTCTCGCGCACGCCGTAGACGCGCAGGCGTCGGCAGTTCTGCTCGCGCAGCTGCTCGAGCACGAAGGTGTACGCGTCCATCGCGCTGTCTCGACTGGCCGTGGTGGACTGCGCGACCTGGAGAACTATCGGGCTGTACGCGTCAACGAACTCGCGCCACGCGACGTCCACGGCAGCGGCACCTCGCGCTTCGAGCAGGCGCGCGAGTGCCGTCGGGAACGCGTCACTCCGGGCAGAGTCGTGTCCAGCCACCATTCGGGAAGGAAGTGCTGCAGTGGACGCGTCTGCCGCGGGGATTGGGTTGCTGCGCCTAGATTGTGGACGTGGAGTCCAGCGCGCAACGACCCTGATGATGGCCTCCCGTGCCCGCTCGACCGCCCGACGCCTGCCGTTGCCCCGCCGAGCCCGGTCCTTCAGATTCGCCTGCCACCCATTCGACCTCGAACTCGAACCGTCCATGCCGCGTCCGTCTCTCGTTATCGGAATCACCGTCGTCGCTCTCACCACCGCCGCGTGCGCCACCACCGCGACACAGACCGCGGCCAACCAGGTCGCCGCGAGCGAAGCGAGCACCGCACCCACCGCGCATCGCGGTGCATTCGTTGTCACGCTCGGCTCCGACACCATCGTGGTCGAGCGGTTCTCGCGCACCGCTAACGCCTACAGCGTCGAGCAGGCCGCGCGCAGCCCGCAGGCGCGACTGTTCCACACGCACATCGAGATGACGGCGTCGGACGAGCTCAAGAGCATCTACTACATGCAGCACCGCATCGGCGGAACGATGAACGATCCGCTGATCGCGAGCACACAGGTGACCGTCACCGGCGACAGCGCGACGCTGCTCGGAAAGCGCGGCGATAGCACGGTCGTGAACCGGCGGGTTGCCGTGGCTCGCGCGTCACTTCCAACGCTCCCGTCGTCCTACCTCGGTTACGAGCTCGCGTCGATGCGACTCATCGCCTCGGGCCAGGACAGCATGCAGGTGCGGTTGCTCGGGCCTAACGGGCCGACCGGGTACACCGTGAAGCGGATCGGACGGGACTCGGCGTTCTTCGTTCTCGACCCATCGACGATCTATCGCGCGCACGTGGACCCGCAGGGCCGGATCCTCCACATGCATGCGCCCTTCACGACGTTCAAGATCGAGCTCGCGCGCGTGAGCGACGTCGACGTGTCGGCGACGGCGTCGAGATGGTCCGCCGCGCCCGCGATGGGCACGCTCTCGCCTGCGGACTCGGTGAAGGCTGCGGTCGGCGGCGCGAACATCGCCATCCGGTACAGCCGGCCCGCCAAGCGCGGTCGCGTCGTGTTCGGCGACTCGTCGGTAGCGATGGAGCCGTGGGGCAAGGTATGGCGCACGGGGGCGAACGAAGCGACGCGCTTTACCACCGACCGGGATCTGACGATCGGCGGCGCGGCGGTCCCTGCCGGCAGCTATACGCTGTGGACGATCCTCGGCCGCAACGGCTGGACGCTGATCGTCAACAAGCAGCTTCTGCGGCCCGACAACAGCGGCCGCCCGCTGTGGGGCACGATGTACGATCAGCAGCACGATCTCGTGCGCGTCCCGATGACCATGACGACGCTGCCGTCGCCGGTCGAGCAGATGACCATTGCCGTCGAACCGCAGGGTGACGCGGCGCAGCTCAAGATCATGTGGGACCGCACGCAGGCGACCGTGCCGATCCGGGCGCGTTGAGGATTCGGCGGGGATCCCGTTCGGCTGGACGGCCTCTATCGGGACACGGGATCCAAGTAGTTAGTAGTCAGTAGTCAGTAGCCGGTGGTCAGTTGGCCAGCGCATCGGCCCGACGACTGGTTGACTCGGCCGGCTGACGACCGGCTACTGAGTACTTGGATCGTTCATCCCGATAGAGGGCTCACCCCGACTCGCGCAGCGGCTATTGCCGCTCCGGCCCCATCCACCACTGCGACGTCGATCGCTCTGCGGTCGGTGTAGCTGCCGGCGGGGACGCCGCGGATGACGTACCGGCCGTCGTTGTCGCTCACGCCGCCGAGGCGTGTGCCGCGGGTGAGCGGGCGGCGTCGCGGGCTAGCATACGACCGGGTGCGGGCGCGCAAGATACCACGGTGGAACTCACGCCGCTGTACCGTTGCGGTATACCGCTTTGCGCGCCATGTTGCCGCCCGTGCCCAGTCCGCCTTCCGCCGCCGCCGACCGAACGCCGCTCGCCCGCGCGCGACGAAGCGACACGCTTCAGAACTACACGACGGTCATCAAAGTCGCGGGACTCGTCGGCCTGGCTCTCGTGCTCATCGCGCGCGGCGACGCGGTGGCCGCGCTGACCACGCCGGCGAGCGGGCCGGCCACCCTCCCGGGTTTCGGTGCGGCGATGATCAGCGTTCTCTGGGCGTACGAGGGCTGGCAGTATGTCACATGCCTTGCCGGCGAAGCACGAGACCCCAGCGCACGTTCCCGCGCGCCATCACCTTTGCGCTCGCGAGCATCGCGCTCCTCTACATCCTCACGAACGTCGGCTATCTCGCGGCACTCGGCCCCACGGCGGTCGCCGAATCCAACCGCGTTGCCGCTGACGCACTGAGCGCCCGCGTCAGCCCCGCCGCTGCCAGTATCGTGAGCGCGCTCATCCTCGTCTCCATCCTGAGCTCGACGAACGCGAGCGTGCTGTCTCCCTCTCGCATCTACTTCGCGATGGCGCGCGACGGCGTCTTCTTCGAGCGCCTCGCGCAGGTGAGCCCACGGTTCGGCACGCCGGCCTCTGCAATCGTCGCCGGATCCGCATGGGCGATGGTCGGTGCGGCGAGCGGCAGCTTCGATCAACTTCTGACGTACGTCGTCTTCGCAGCCTGGATCCTCTACGGCCTTGGCGCGTTGAGCCTCATCGCTCTCCGGAGAAAGCAGCCCGACGCCCATCGCCCGTTTCGTGTGCCGGGCTACCCGGTGACGCCACTGCTGTTCGTCGCGGCTGCCGGTGCACTCGTGCTCAACACCATCATCTCCCAGCCGGCTCGCGCCGCTGTCGGCATCGTCGTCGTCTTTTCAGGAGTTCCGGCATACTTCTGGTGGCGCAGGCAAACGCCTCATCCCATGATCGCAGACCCTCTGACTTCGCACCGCGACTCCTAATGAGCGCCTCACCCCCCGCACGTCGAGCGGTCGACGCCGACCGTGTCGACGACGTCGTCGATGCGCTGCGTCCGGAGCTGATCGAGTTCGTCCAATCCCTCGTCCGCATCCCGAGTGTCTCGGGCCATGAGCAAGCCGCCCAGCACGCGATGGCGGCGAAGTACGAGTCACTCGGCCTCTCGACCGAGATCATTCCGTCGCTTCGCGAGGAGCTGGAGTCGCATCCTGCGTTCTGCGATGACGCCATACCGTTCAAGGACCGACTCAACGTCGTGGCACGGTGGTCGGGCACGGGCGGCGGCCGCTCGCTCATCCTGAACGGCCACATGGACGTCGTCCCGCCGGGCGATCTCTCGAAGTGGACGCGGGATCCGTGGGGCGGGGAGGTCGAGGGCGACCTCATGTACGGACGCGGGTCGTGCGACATGAAATCGGGGCTCGCGTCCTCCGTGTTCGCGGTGCAGGCGCTCAAGTCCGCCGGCGCGCGGCTGCGCGGGGACGTGCTGTTGCAGAGCGTCATCGGCGAAGAATCCGGCGGCGCCGGCACACTCACGACGATCGTTCGCGGCTACACGGCCGACGCGTGCGTGATCACGGAGCCGATGGATCTGCGCATCTCACCGGTTCAGGCGGGCGCGCTCACGTTTCGTATCACGGTGAACGGGCGAGCCGCGCACGCGTGCATGAAGCCGCATGGCGTGAGTGCCATCAACGAGTTCGTTCCGGTCGTGACGGCGCTCGAGCAGCTCAACGTCGACCGACATCACCAGTTTCGCGACGATCTGTTCGACGACCCGCACAACGTCGCGTCGCTCATCATCGGTATCGTCCGCGCGGGCGACTGGCCGTCGACCGTTCCAGACCAGCTTGTCGCCGAGGGGAGGATCGGCGTGTTTCCTGACGAGTCGGTCGCCGACGCGCGTGCCGCGCTCGAGAGGGCGGTGCGCAAAGCGGCTGCGACTCGCCCGTGGCTCGTGGACCACCCGCCGATCGTCGAGTGGGTGGAAGGGCAGTTCGAGTCGGGGGCGACCGCGCTCGATTCGGCGATCATCGAGCGCCTGTCGTGCAGCCACGAGCAAGTGACCGGCGCGCCAGCGTCGATCTTCGGGGTGCCCTGCGGCACCGACATGCGCCTGTTCACGCGCCACGCTGGCATTCCAGCCGTACTCTACGGCCCCGGCAACGTGGTGCATGCCCACGCCGCTGACGAGCACGTCTCGCTCGAGCAGGTCGTCACGTGTACGAAAGTGCTCGCGCGCACGCTGCTGACGTGGTGCGGCACGTGACGGCCACGGCCGTCGCCGATGGATCCGATGTGACGACCAGCGTTAGGCGGCGCGTTCGCGGGCTGTACCACTACCCGATCAAGTCGTGCAGAGGGACGTCGCTCGAGGTCGCGGTGGTAGGCCCGCGCGGCATCGTCGCCGACCGCCAGTGGATGGTCGTCGACTCGGCCGGCCATTTCCTCACCCAGCGAGAGCTGCCCCGCCTCGCCCTCATCGAGCCGAGCCTGCGCAACGGCCTCCTGGAGATCTCGGCGCCCGATGTGCCGACGCTGAGTGTCCCGGTCGGTGACGCGGGCGAGCGAGTCGAGGTCGTGGTGTGGCGTGACCGGTGCGTCGCGGTCGATCACGGACCCGAGGCCGCGGCGTGGTTCAGCCGCGTGCTCGGCACGCCCTGTCGCCTGGTTCGCATCGCCGACGACGAGGTCAGGCGCGCCGATCGCGAGTTCGCCTCGCCGACGGACCAGGTGGGCTTCGCCGACGGCTTCTCGTTCCTGCTCACGTCGCGCGCGTCGCTCGACGAGCTGAATCGGCGGCTCGAGATCCCGCTGCCGATGAATCGCTTCCGTCCGAACATCGTCATCGACGGCATCGAGCCGTTCGAAGAGGATGGCTGGAAGCGCGTCCGCATCGACGGCATCACGTTCGAGGTGGCGAA
>Ga0075420_100005308_pt1 | contig 11317 bp, 12 predicted proteins | sample SoiMetdeltSBSDD4_FD_75296 | JGI IMG/M metagenome (GOLD analysis project Ga0075420, IMG submission 75296) | Bulk soil microbial communities from a Populus tree surrounding site in Tennessee, USA - Soil MetaG P. deltoides SBSDD4 | ecosystem: Environmental > Terrestrial > Soil > Tree plantation... | reverse complement strand
ACCATCCGGCCGGCCTGGGACGGCACGACCGGGGCCGGATCGGCGGGCCTGGCCGGCGTGGGCGCCGGCGGTGGCGGCTGGATCGGGGCGCCGGGCTGGGCCTGCGAGGGAGCGGCCGGCTTCGGCGCGGCCGGCGGCGCGGCGGCGACCCCCGATGACCGCGCGGCGTCGGCCTCGGCGGCCTGGCGGCTGGCCGCCGCCTGGGTCGGAGCCGGCTTCGGGGCGGCGGGCTGTGCGGCGGCGGCCGGCTTCGCAGCCTCGGCCGGCTTCGCGGGGGCGGCGGTCGTCGTCACCACACTCCCGGACTCGCGAGAGCCGGCCGCGCTCTGGGGCGCTGACGGCGAGGACGCGGCACTGCACGCGGCGAGCACCACGCCCGAGAGCGCGACCGCCGCGAGGTACGTACGGCGGCTGCGGAGTCGAAGAGGCATCTCACTCCTCCCTGGAGTCTGGCCCCGCACGGCGGGATGGAAGGCAAGTCTGCATCCTCTGACGCCGCTCCTCGTGGATCGGTTCCCGAATACTCCCTGAACTGCCGGCCCGGTCGACGAACTGTTCCCGGGTTGACACACCCGCGCGCGCGAGGTTGAATCGCTCCGTGGAGGGCGATGCCGTGGCGAGCGAGACGTCGGTCCTGATCGTCGGCGCCGGACCGGTCGGCCTGACCCTGGCGCTCGACCTCGGCCGGCGCGGCGTCGACCGCATCCTGGTCGAGCGCAACCTCGCCGCGAGCCAGCTCCCGAAGATGGAGCGCTGCAACGGCCGCACGATGGAGATCTACCGGCGGCTCGGCATCGCCGAGGCGATCCGCGATGCCGGCCTGCCCCGCGAGGCGCCGATGTCCGTCTTTCTGTCGACCTCGCTGATGGACCCGCCGATCGCCGAGCTGCCGCTGCCGTCCGTGGCCGAGGCGAAGGCGGAGATCGCGGCCTCGAACGACGGCACCCGGCTGCTGGAGCCGTACCAGCTGATCTCGCAGTACACGCTCGAGCCGCTGCTGCGGACGTTCGCCGAGGCGACTCCCGGCGTGGACGTGCGGTTCGGCTGCGAGCTGGTGGCGTTCGAGCACCGAGCGGACGGCGTCAGGGCGACCGTCCGGTCCGCCGACGGCGCGACGAGCGAGATCCGCGCCGCCTACCTGGTGGGCTGCGACGGCGGCGCAAGCCTTGTCCGCAGGCAGCTCGGCATCCGACTGCAAGGGGAAGGCGGCATTCGGACGCTGCGCCAGGCGCTCTTTCACTGCCCGGACCTGTACGACCGGATCCAGACCGGCAGGGGCCGCCACTACCACATCGCCGACGGCCCGCTCTTTCCGTTCATCATCCTCCAGGACAGCATGCGCCACTGGACGCTCCACGCCGCCGCGGCGAGCGACGCCGAGATGGCCGACATCTTCGCCAGGGCAGTCGGGGCGCTGCTCGATTTCGAGATGCTGTCCGTCAACCAGTGGACCCAGCACCTGCTCTGCGCCGAGCGGTACGGCGACGGCCGGGTGTTCATCGCCGGCGATGCTGCGCATCTGGTGATCCCGACCGGCGGGCTCGGCATGAACACCGGCGTGGGCGACGCGACCGACCTCGCCTGGAAGCTGGCCGGCACGCTGGCCGGCTGGGGCGGCCCGAACCTGCTCCTCTCGTACGAGGCGGAGCGCCGGCCGATCGGTCTCCGCGCGATCCGGGCGTCCGGCGCGGCGATGGCCGGCCGGCTCACCTGGCGCGCGGCGTACCGTCCCGAGGCCCGCGAGGACACGCCGGCGGGCGCCGCCAACCGGGCCGAGCTGGCGCGCCTGTTCGACGCGGAGCAGCGCAAGATCACCGACATCCTCGGCATCGAGGCCGGCTACCAGTACGTCGACTCGCCCGTCGTCTGGCCGGAGGCCGGCTCGCGTCCGGACCCGGACAACCCCCGCTACGTCCCGACGACCTGGCCCGGTGCCCGCCTGCCGCACGTCTGGCTCGCCGATAAGACCGCGCTCCACGATCGCCTCGGTGGCGGCTACACGCTGCTCCGTCTCGGGGCGACGCGCGCGGATTCCACGCAACTGGAAGCAGCGTTCCGGGCCATCGGGGCGCCGCTCGACGTGCTGGCGCTCGACGAGCCGCACGTCCGCGCGGTCTACGGCTGCGAGCTGCTGCTGGTGCGCCCGGACCTGCACGTCGCCTGGCGCGGCGCCCGCCCGCCCGACGACCCGGCCCGAGTTGCGGCCGTCGCGACCGGCCGGGCACCATCGCCCGCGAGACGCGCGAAGGACATGCTTGGATGACGGCCAGCCACCGGCTCCAGTTCGGCTACAACCCGCCCACCGGCGACCGCCTGATCGAGCCGGTGGATCCCAGGACCTACACGAAAGACCTCCAGGGCGTGCTCGACGTGGCGTCCCGGTACTTCAGCTCGCTCTGGATCTCCGATCACCACATGACCGGCGACCGCTTCCGGCTGGAGTGCTGGAGCGTCCTGATGTGGGTCGCGGCGCGCTACCCGGGGCCGCTGCTGGGCACCTGCGTGATGGCGAACTCGTACCGCCACCCGCCGCTGTTGGCGAAGATGGTCGCCAGCCTCCAGTACCTCAGCAGCGGGCGGTTCATCTTCGGGTACGGGGCCGGCTGGACGGAGGAGGAGTACGTCGCCTACGGCTACGAGTTCCCTTCAGCTAGAGAGCGGATCGCCCAGCTCGACGACGGCGTCCGCGTCATCAAGGCGCTCTGGACCGAGTCGCCCGCGACCTACAAGGGAGCGTACTACGCGGTGAAGGACGCCTACTGCGAGCCCCGCCCCGATCCGCCGCCCCCGCTGATGCTGGCCGGCGACGGCGAGCGATACATGCTGCGCGTCGTCGCCGAGCACGCCGACTGGTGGCTCTCCTATGCCCGACGCCCGGAGGTCCAGCGGCGGAAGCTGGCGGTCCTGGCCGAGCACTGCAAGAGCTTCGGGCGCGACCCCGCCACGATCAAGAAGGCGGCGCCGCTGACGGTCTACCTGGATCGCGATCGGGCGGCGGCCCGCAACCGGGCCGGCGCAAAGTTGGAGGGCGAGAACCCGGCCTTCGCCGGCGATCCCTCCGAGTTCCGCGACCACCTGGCCCAGATCGAGGAGCTCGGCTTCGAGCTGGTCCAGCTCTCGTTCGCCGGCTTCCCCGAGACGGACGACCTCAAGCTGTTCGCCGACGAGGTGCTGCCCTACTTCGCCTGACTCGCGAAGCCGTCCGGGCGATCGGCACGCGCGGGCTCATCGAGGAGGTTTTCGACCTGGCCCAACAGCGGGTCGGCCGCGGACGGGGCGACGGCCTGATGCCAGCCGGCAGCGCGCAGCGCGTCGAGCCAGCCGAGGACGCCCGGCAGCGGCGTGACGCCGCCGGCCTGCATCAAGGCCCGGCAGCGGGTCTCCTTGACCGCTTCCAGGTGCGCCATCTCTTCTGACGAGATGCCGAGACCGAACAGGCTGCGCAGCGCCGTGTCCATCTTCTGGCCGACGATCGACTCGAAGCGCTCCCTGGTCAGGACGTAGTCGCGCTCCACGGCCAGGGCCTCGCGCCAGGCGAGCTAGTGGCATTCGAGCGAGTCGACGAGCGTTCCGTCGACGTCCCAGATGACGGCACGGGGCCGCGGCATCGACGTCCTCCTCGACCGGCGCGGGCCGGGACGGATTGTGCCGCCGGAGCACGACCGGGATCGAGGAATACGCTCGACCGGGCCGGACGCACGGTCGACCGGGTCAGGCGACCTCGAAGAACTGGAGCCGGACGCCCGGGACGCCGTCCGACCGCCGCTCCAACGTGCCGACGAACACCGAGCGTTCGAGCCATCTGTAGCGCTCGTCGCCGACCTCGAAGCTGGGGACGGTGCGGGCGTAGCGATCCGGGGCGCCGTGCTCGCCACGGGCCAGGCCGGCGTTGACGACCGAGATCAAGGCGCCGTCGTCGGTCTGGAGGGTGTAGCGCGCCCAGATCTCGGCCACGCCGTCGGAGCGCCGGAGGTTCCAGTCGGCCCCGCCCTCGAGGACGAGGCCGCGCAAGCGCGGCCCCTCGAACGTGCCGCCGACGATCGGGATGACGCGGCGGAAGCCGTGCGGGGTCTGACCGACCTCGAGCGTGGGGGCGATCTCCACCAGCAGCTCCATCACCAGCTTCAGCTCGATCGACATCTCGGCGCTCCTCGGGCGGGGATGCAGGCTGACCTCGTCGACGTCCGTCCGCGACGCCGTCAGGAGGTCCGGCGTCGAGGAGGAGCCGTGGATCAGGCCGGGGTAGCAGATGTGGGTGGCCTCGACGCCGGCCCGGCGCAGCCGCTCGGCGCCCTGGGCGGCGAGCGGGTCGTGCTCGGCGGTGCCTCCCCAGGGTAGACCGGCGGCCGGGCGGGCCGCCACGTCAGCCCCAGGCCCGCGCAACGTGCCTGACATGGGAAGGAGCGCCACCGGGCGGGGGTCCCGGTGGCGCTCCTTCGAGCGGCAACCGCACGGAGCGCGGTCGCCGGATGGGATGGTCTGGATGACGGGTTACTCGTCGTCCTCGTCCAGGTTGACGAGAACCTCGTAGGTCTCGCCGCCGTCCTCGACGAAGATGTTGTCCGGGGTCAGCTTGTCGCTCATGTCGGTCTCCCCGAAATGGGTGTCCGGTCGGGCTCCCCCTCGAAGCCGGACCGTGCCCACGAGTGGATCGCCAGTGACGATCCCCGCGGTCAGCATACGCCCGGGTTCGGGGGCCACGCGGTGACGCAGGTCACACCTTTCGAGTGCTCCGCGACACACTTGACCGGTCGTCGAGCGATCGGCAGTTGGGTCGGCGACGGCCCGGAGGACCGTCCCGCGCTGACGACCCGGGCCGATCGGGACGACCGGCCGCCCCGCGCGGGCGCGCCACCGACCGACCGCCGAAGCCGTCCCGGGATCGGCGGGGGAACCGGGAATACCGGGAGCCCGGACAGCGTTCTCCCTAGCAGAAGTCGTTGCATACACAACTATTTCATCGGCAACGACCCGGAGGTGACCGACGTGGTCCTGCGATTCTTCCAGACGGAGCGTGACGTTATGCTGCTCACGCTGCGCGTGATGCTGGCGATCGTGATCTTTCCCCATGGCGCGCAGAAGCTCCTCGGCTGGTACGGCGGCTTCGGCCTCGAGGGGACGATGCAGTTCTTCGCCTCGATCGGCGTCCCGGCCCTGCTGGCGGTCGCGGTGATCGCGAGCGACTTCTTCGGCTCGATCGCCCTGGCGCTCGGGCTCTGGGCCCGGCTGGCGGCGGTGGGCACGCTGGCGGTGATGCTCGGCGCGATGGTGCTGGTCCACGGCGAGTACGGCTTCTTCATCAACTGGTACGGGGCGCAGCAGGGGGAGGGCATCCAGTTCCAGCTGCTCGCGTCGGCGGCGTCCGCCCTGCTCATCGCGAAGGGCGCGGGCGCCTGGTCGCTCGACGGCATCGTCGCGCGTCGCCTCGCTCCGTCAGGAGCCGGCAGCCTGGCCGATCGGGACGCGCCACGGATCGTCCGAGCGGCCGCCTGATGGTCGAGCTGACGGGCGTCGCCGGCCGCACGTCGGCGACGCCCCGCGCCGGAGCCCGCGCCGCGCATCCGAGACCAGCTCTCGTGGACGCGGCGCGGGCTCCGGGCCGGTCCGGCGGCGCATCTGAACGTCTGGTGAAAGTCGCCGGCGTTCTGACGAGAATCGGGCGGCTGGGGTACGGCGTCTGCACGAGCGTCCGTCGGACCGCCACTCGTGTGCTCGCCAAGGCGCCACGCGCGGCCGGCGAGGCCACCATGAACGACTTGTTCCGCAAGTTCGCGCACCGCACGTCCGAGGCCGCCGGCTCGTCCTGGGCCTTCATGCTCGCCCTGCTGATCATCGTCACCTGGGCGGTGAGCGGCCCGATCTTCCATTTCACGGACACCTGGCAGCTGGTCATCAACACCGGCACCACCATCGTGACCTTCCTGATGGTGTTCTTGATCCAGAACACCCAGAACCGGGACGCCAAGGCGCTCCACCTGAAGCTGGACGAGCTGATCCGGGCCTTGGAAGGGGCACGCCAGGAGATCTTCGTCGACCTTGAGGAGAAGTCGGACGAGGAGCTGAAGCGGGTCAAGGCCGAGATCGAGTCCGAGTGCGCGCTGTGCCCGTCGCCGGAGGAGCACGAGCGCCATCGGCAGACCGGCCGTGCGCCGCAACGGGCCGGCGCCTAGCGGACGGAGGAGCGCGCCCGCGCGATGCCGGCCGCCTCGAATGCCTCGGAAAGCACCCGGTACGACTGGATCGCGGCCCGCGTCGGGTCAAATCCCGGCCGGCGCTGGACCCGCAGGCTGATCTCGACGCAGACATCGCCGTCGTAGCCGGCCGCCCGGAGCGCTTGAAGGTAGCGCACGTAGTCGAACTCGCCGTCGCCGGGCACCGCGAACTCGTAGTCCGGCCGTCGGCCGCGCTCGTCCTTGACCTGGGCCAGCACCAGATGCCGGCCGAGCAGCCCGGCGATCTCCTCGACGGCGATCCCCTGGACGGTGAAGTCGTTGACGTCGAGGGTGATCCCGAGGTTCGGGCGGTCGAGCGCCTCGATCAGGCCCGGCACCTTGTCGGGCGTGTCGAGCGCCCCGTCCATGTGGGGCTGGAGGGCGACCCGGACGCCCCGCCCGGCGGCGTAGTCGCAGAGCCGGCCGAGGCGCTCGATCACCAGCTCGCGCTTCTGCTCCCACTGGCCGGCCGCGCCGCCGACGTAGGTGTCGACGACCGGCGGGCCATCTCGCGAGGCCCACTCGACGGCGAGGTCGACGGTGGAGGTCAGCACCTGCCAGCTCTCGGCCAGCTCGTCGGTGTCGGCGGCCAGCAGGTCGCTGTTGCCGGCGATGGCGGCCAGGGCGACGTCGTACTCGCACAGGAGCTGCTTGATGCGGCGGCGGCGGGTCGGCGTGAGCAGGTCGACGCTGTCGCGCCAGCCCGGCACGACGGCGATCTCGATGGAGTCGTAGCCGATGCAGGCCAGGAGGGGGATCGCCTCCTCGGCCCGCACGGTGACCATACCCCAGGTCGTGAATCCGAGTCGCATGCCGCGATGGTCCCTCGCTCGTCGCCGCGGGCGCCCCCGAGCAAGCGCTTTCCGAGACCGCGCCGCCGAGTCGGTGACGGCGCGGCGGGCGACCGTCTCACGGCCACCCGGCAGCGGCCTGGAGGAAGTGCGGCGACGGACGCCCGGCCGGATGATGCTTGCCTGGCGTGGCCCGCTGCCACCGGCTGCGCGGGGTGTCGGACGGTTGCGGGGCGCTGACGCCGTTTGCACTCGATTTGCAGGCCGATTTTCGCTAGGTTTCGGTGGACAGGCGCGGCGCGCGCCGCTACACTCGAATCAGGGATTCCACATACCACCCGGGAGGCGTGCGCTGTCCAGGTCACCGCTGGCCCCTATCACCTACCGCACCCTCAACGATATCGTGACGGACCAGCTGCGCGAGGCGATCCTGAGCGGCGAGTTCCCCCCCGGCACGACCCTCAACCAGCGCGACATCGCCGACCAGTTGAGCGTCAGCCGGATGCCGGTTCGCGAGGCGTTCCGCGCCCTCGAGCTGGAGGGGCTGATCCGCGGGTTGCCGCGTCGCAAGGCGGTCGTGGTCACGCTCCAGCCGGAGGACGTGGCCGACATCTTCGACATCCTGGCGACGCTCGAAGCGAGAGCCGCCGAGAAGGCCACGGCGTACCACGACGCGTCGACGATCGCCGACCTGCGCCGGCTGCTCGACGAGCTGCGGGCCTGCCCGGACGACGATACGACCCGGCTGCTGGACCTCGACACCGAGCTCCATCTCGGGATCTATCAGCCGCCGGACTCGCGGATCCGGCTGGTGATCCAGACCCACCGGAACGCGGTGCGTCCCCACCTGATCGCGACCGGCGTGGCGGCCGAGCGGCGCCGCGAGGCCGAGGTCGAGCACGAGCGGATCGTCTCGGCGCTCGAAGCGCGCGATCTGGCGGCGGTGGCCCGCGAGACGGCCGCGCACGTGCGGGCCGAGGGCCGTCACCTGTTCGAGCAGCTCCAGGCGCTTCGTCAGGTAGCTGGCTCCGGGTCGTAGCCGAGCCGCTCGATCGCCCAGCCAAGCTCGCCGACGACGAGGGCTCGCTGTTCGGTTGATAGTTGCGTGTCACGGTGATGGACGGCGGGTCGTTCGAAGCCGACCGATGTCTCGACATCGTCGAGTCCCAGCGCCTCGAAGAGCAGCCGACGCTGGCGCGGCCAATCCTCGGCCAGGTCCTCCAGGCGCACCTCGACCAGCCGCGTGTGCTGGAGATCGAGTGCATCTCGGATGCGGAACCAGCGCTGATAGACCGGCGACAGCCAGGCGACGACCTGCCAGAGCTCAGACGGCGCCCACGTCTGGTGCAGGAGCGAGGCGACGACGCTGACGGGATGCCGGATGATGTGGACGACCGTCGCCTCAGGGAACAGCTCCCACAGGAAGGGCGCCGATAGCACGTTGAAGGGCGTCTTCTCGGCCCAGGTCGGCTTGCCCTGAGCGGCGGCCGCGCCCCCGAACAGCTCCTCGACGAAGCCGCGCAGGATGGCGATGAGCGTCGGTCGGTCGTCGAAGTAGCGCGGCACGACACGACGATAGGTCGTCATCTCGTCCGGGCTGAGTAGGACCATCCGCCCGTCGTCGGCGGCGCCTTCGTCGAACGTGTAGTCGAACGTGTACCAGGCGAGCTGCTCCCGGAGGCGGTCGAGCGCCGCCCAATACCGCGATGCACCCAGCAGCGACGGCAGATTGCGCCTCCGGGATCCGGTCCCGGACTGGCCGGCCAACGTCACGCGCATGAGGCGGTCGAAGCGGCGCAGGGCGTCATCTCCGTGAGACGGCGTGTACGCGACGGTCAGGGCACGGGCCAGGTCTTCCAACCCACCGGGGTCGATCAAGAAGTGCGTCTCATCCGGCACCCCGTAGACCGCCGGGTGCTGACCGAGCACGTCCCTGAGGTGGGTGGTCCCCGACCGCCCGGTTCCGCCGATGAAGAATGGCCCTGGCACGGTCATGCTGCCGGTATCTCCACGAACGCCGGTCGGCCGCCAGCATCAAGCCGCAACTGACTACCAGTCGCCGCCGGTGCGGCGACCGCCCTGGCGTTCCGCGTTTACGATTGGGACTTCAGCAGCGCGTACGTGCGCTCGGCGTCCGCGCCGCGCGGCGCGTAGACCGAGGCGATCAGGTCGGTGACGCCGGCCGCGCGCAGCTCGTCGACGCCGGCCTGGACGGTCGCCTCGTCGCCGATCAGCGCCACGTCGGCCGGGCTGGCGCCCTCGCTCTGGCGGTCGAGCACGGCGCGGTACGACGGCAGCTCGCCGTACCGCCCAAAGGCGCGGTTCACGCGCTCCCGCACGGCGTCGGCGTTGTCGGTGACGCAGATCGGCAGGCCGGCCACGATCCTGGGGGCCGGCCGACCGGCCTCTTGTGCCGCTGCCGAGATCGTCGGGACGGCGTGCTCGGCGATGTAGCGCGGCCCGCCCATCCAGATCGCCGTGCCGTCGGCGAGCCGCCCGGTCAGGCGCAGGAGCTGCGGCCCGAGCGCCGCCACGAGGACGGACGGCGGCGGGACGTCCGGCATCGTGATCTGCGCCTCGTCGAGCGTGAACTCCTCGCCGCTGAACGTGACGGCCTCGCCGCGCAGCAGCGGCGTGAGGCAGCTCAGGTACTCGCGGAGGTGGCGGACCGGACGGTCCCAGTCGAAGCCGAGCCGGGCCATCGAGACCCGGTGGCTCAGGCCGATCCCGAGCGTCAGCCTCCCGCCGGTCGCCGCCTGGGTGGTGAGCGCCTGCTCGGCGAGCGAGGAGGGGTGACGGGGATAGGTGGGGACTACGAAGGTGGCCAGCTCGATCCTGCTGGTGACCCTGCCGGCCAGGGCGATCGTGGTGAGCGCGTCGTAGCTGCGCACGCTCGGGATCCAGGCCGAGGCGAAGCCGCGCTGCTCGGCCTTCTCGAACTGGCTGAGCACGGCGTCGAGGCTCGGCGCGCCGGCCGAGGCGATCATCAGGCCGATCTTCATGCTTCCTCCGTAGGGGATAGGGAATAGGGGATAGGGAATAGGGACCGCGCTATGGAGCTTGCACCAGGCGTATCCGTAGCGCCGTCAGCATCCTTCCTACCTCCTGGATCAGGTCCAGAGCAACATTCGCGCTGTCCGACGTTGTGAACTTGAGTTCGAGAGCGAGCAGCAGAAAGGTCTCGGTCTCCGCCAATGATCCCTTCGCGATGGCGAGAAAGTTTGCGTAGTCGCGTCGAGTCCCCCGCGCGTGTCCCTCCGCAATGTTCGCGGGCACGGATGCTGCCGCCCGAGTGATCTGTGCCGTGAGCCGATATTCCTCGGTACGGGGGAACATCGCACTCAGTCGGTAGATCTCCACGGCAAGTCGCAACGCCTTCTGCCACACGATCAAGTCGCGATGGGACTCAACCTTCGCCACGCTATCCCCTATCCCCTATCCCCTATCCCCTATCCCCTATCCCCTATCCCCTCGCCCCGGCCAGGCCGCGGCCTGCCGCCAGCGCCTCGCGGAGCTGGCGCTGGAAGTTCGGCATCACGCCGACCGGCACCTCGATCATGACCGGGCCGTCCTCGGTCATCGCCTCGCGCAGCGCGCCGGCCAGGGCCTCGGCGCCGTCCGCGCGGACCGAGGGCATCCCGAACGTCTTGCCCAGCTCGGCGAAGCTCGGGTTCTTCAGCTCCGAGGCGATGGTCCGGCCGCCGAACGATTCGTGCTGGATCCGCCGGACGTTGCCGAAGGCGCCGTCGTCGAACACGATGATCGCGACGCCGATGTTGTGCTGGACGGCAGAGGCCAGCTCCTGGCAGTTGAACATGAAGCCGCCGTCGCCGTTGAGCGAGACGACCTTCTTGTCCGGGTTGCCGACCTTCGCGCCGAGCGCCGTCGGGAAGCCGTTGCCGAGCGTCCCCTGGTAGCCGGAGCCGATGAACGTCCGTGGGCCGTAGACCGGCAGGCCCGCCCTGGCCCAGTACCCGACCTGGGTGAACTCGGTCACGATGATGGCGTCGTCAGGCACCGAATTGCGGATCGCCAGGCCGAGACCGGCCTGGGGTTCGACGGCGTTGAGCGTATCGCTCAGCACCTTCTTGAGACGGGCGACCTGCTCCCGTCGCGAGTCACGTTGCTGGTTGTGCTTGCCGAGTCGTCCCGCCAGGTCAGACAGGGCCAGCTTCGCGTCGCCGCCGATGGCGACGTTCGGGTTCAGCACACGATTGAGCTGGTAGGGGTCGGCGTCGATGCGGATCAGCGTGGCGCCCGGGGCGACCCGCAGCGGGGACGTGGTGAAGTCGAGGCCACGGCTGCCGACGACCA
>Ga0075420_100005307_pt1 | contig 11318 bp, 10 predicted proteins | sample SoiMetdeltSBSDD4_FD_75296 | JGI IMG/M metagenome (GOLD analysis project Ga0075420, IMG submission 75296) | Bulk soil microbial communities from a Populus tree surrounding site in Tennessee, USA - Soil MetaG P. deltoides SBSDD4 | ecosystem: Environmental > Terrestrial > Soil > Tree plantation... | reverse complement strand
GCCGCGGCCGCTCCCGGCGCTTCGATCACCGCGCGATGGAGCGCGACGTACTCGTCGATCACCCGCGTGAGCGTGAATTTCGCCAGCACCATCGCGCGGCCGCGCGCCCCCATGACGGCTCGCAGCTCCGGCTTCTCGATCAGGGTGGCGATGGCCCCGGCGAGAGCCTCGGGGTCGCGTGCCGGCACGAGCAGGCCGTTCCATCCGTGGCGCACCACGTCCCGGCATCCCGGAGTGTCGGTGGTCACGATGGGGCGGCCGCTGGCGGCCGCCTCGAGGAGGACGCGGGGAAGCCCTTCGCCGTAGTAGGAAGGCAGGCAGACGATGTGGCTCCGGGCGAACAGCGCCGGCATGTCGCCGCTCCACCCGTGCCACTCCAGAAGTCCGGAGTCGCGCAAGGCCGCGATCGCCGCGAGCGGGACGCTGTCCGGGTGTTCGGGCACCGGTTCGCCGGACAGGACGAAGCGCGCCGAGTGTCCGCCGGCGCGCAGCCGCCCGGCCGCCGCCACGAAGTCCTCGACCCCTTTTTCGCGCAACAGCCTGCAGGCCAACAGGACCGCAGGCGGCCCTTCGGGCTCCGGGCGGGGCGTGAACAGCGTCGGATCCACCCCGGAGCCTCCGATGACCACCGTGCGATCCGGCCGGGCGATGCGGCTCGCGACGAGGCGATCGCGATCGGAGGGATTCTGCACGACCAGGACGTGCCGCTCGCCCGCGCAGGCAAACCGGAGCCCCGCCGAGACCAGTGGGCGCAGGGCCCGCATGTCCGGCGAGCGTCTCGTGAAAATCGGGCCCAGACCGGTCAGGGTGCCGATCGTGGAAGGCACCCGGGCCAGCCGCGCGGCGATCCCGCCGTGCAGGACCGGCTTGAGACAGAGATGGTGCACGAGTGCCGGTCGCAGACTCCGGTAGAGACGGAGCAGCGCGGCGAGCGTGCGCAGCTCGTCCCGGGGGCCGACGTTCAGCCGGCGGAGTGGGATGGCGTGAACGGGGTATCCATGCTCTGCGAGGGCCGCCGCGGCGGGCTCCGGCGGGACCGCCAGGTGGACCTCGAAGGCCGCCCGCCGCAGGGCGTCGAGCAGGGGCAGACGGTACTCCAGGACGTCGCCGGCCTGGTTGGCGACGAGGAGCAGCCGCGGCGGGGGTTCATTCGGTCGCATGGAGTCGGAACAGGCGCGCGGCGCCGGAGCGCAGCCAGCGACGGTGCGCCACCGCCGCCTGGAGTCGGTTGGTCGCGCCGAAGGCCAGGTTCGCCGCGGCGAGTGTCAGTGCGTTCGGGTACCGGGCTGCGAGCCCGAACTTGAGCCGCTGTCGGCGGTACGAGGCCCGCTTGCAGGCCCGGTCGTAGACGAATCCCCATTTCCGCTCGAACCGGAGGTTGCTCCGCTCCCAGGCCGTCCAGTCCCAGCGCAGCCTGAACGGAGGGAGATCGCGCCTCTCCAGAGGAGGCGGAGCCTCGTAGTGCGCCAGCGAGCGAGGCTCGAGAAAGGCGCTGAGCCCGCGCTGCCGGAGCGTCAGACCGAGATCGACGTCGAACGGCTCGACCTCGTCGAACTCAAAGTCGGCGAGCCGCTCCCGATCGATGAGGACGCAGTGGTTCTCCGGATAGTCGATCCGCCTCCTCCGGATCCCCGAGTAGTTGATCCGGTAGTCGAACGCGACGGCGCCGTCCTGGTCCCGCTCCTCGAAGGAGCCGCCGGCGGCGTGCAGGCCGCGGTACCACCAGAGAAGCGGCGCGACCGCCGCGGCCCGCTCTTCCCGCAGGCACTCGAGGAGGGGGGGGAGCCACCCCTCCTGCACGATCGTGTCGTTCTCCAGGACGACGACGAAGCGCTCGCGGACCTGCCGCAGGGCCAGGTTGCGCGACTCGCTCTGCTCGAGGAGCCGGTCCGGGAGCAGCGCGGTCACGTGGGGCCGCATGGTCCGCAGCCCTTCGAGGTACGACCGGGTGGCCGGATCCGCGCCGCCGGCGACTGCGACGACGCGGAACGGCGGCGGCGTCCGCGCCTCGATCGCGTCGAGGCAGCGCGCAAACATGCTGAAACGATCGCGCGGGACGACGACGATCGCCATCCCTTCGCCCGACGGCATGCGCTCGTGGGTCATGCGGCCTCAGCGGTGCAGGACGCGCCAGCCGTGGCGTCGTCCTGAGCGCCAGGCGGACAGCGCGTCTTCGTAGACCTGCCGCACCCGGCGCGCCGTGAGCGTCAGGGCGTACGACTCCCGGACGCGATCGGGACCGTTGGATCGACGCCGGGACGCCAGCGTCTCGTACAGCCCCGCCGCGAGCGACTCCGGGTCGGGAGCGGCCAGGCCCCCCGGGGTGACGCCCCGGAGGATGTCGGCCACGTCGCCGACGGGAACGGAGACCACCGGACAGCCGCAGGCGGCGGCCTCCTTGACGATGTTGGGGGAGCCCTCGTGCTGGCTCGTCAGCAGGAGGCAGTCGGCCGCGTTCAGATACAGCGGCATGCGCGCGGGAGGGACGTCCTCGCAGGACTCCAGGCGGGCGGAGAGGCCGCGGCGGCTGAGGCGCTCGACCGCGGCGACGGCGCGGTCGAAGCGCTTGATGGGACGGCGGCGGGACGCCCCGAACAGGACGATCGTCTCCTGTTCGGGCCAGCCGACCTCGCGCCTGGCCATCCCCCGGTCGCAGGGCCGGAACAGATCCGTGTCCACGCCCGTGGAAATCACGTGAGCCCTCCGCCGGTCGCGGGCCCGCAGGAGACGGCCGCGAAGCTGGGGCGAGCGCACCACCAGCGCGTCGGCGTTCGGCACGGCCACCTGGGAGAACATCACCGCCATGACGCCGACACCGCGCTCGGAGAGCCGGTCCTTCTTCGCGGGGCCCAGCAGATCGGGACCCCCGAAGGTCATGACCAGCGGGACCGGGCAGGCCAGCGATGCGGCGAAGGCGCCGATCGATCCCGCGTAGACATTGACCAGGTCGGGGCGGCTCTCGCGGATGCGGGAGCGGAACTCATTCCAGCTGTTGCCGAACTCCCTCCGGAAGGTGCTGCGGAACTCCTCCACCTCGACCCCGAGGCGGCGGAGGGCGAGCACCTCTCTCCAGTTGTAGATCCCCTGGGCCGTGAGCTCAGGGGTCGGGAATGCGTTTGATACGGCGAGCACCTTCATGACAATCCTGTCCTGAATATACGCCGATCCCCGTCACATGAAGGCTCGAATCGCGTCCCTGGCGTCCCGGCCACCGGCCCGCTCGACGCGGCGGCAGGTCGAGATTACGTTGTCCCCGGGGGGGCGCCGATGGACGTGACGGAATCGAAACCGGCCGGGCGGCTGGAGCGCCTGCAGGCATTCCGGGGACAGCACGTCAAGGCGGAGATCGCGACCTTCTTCGCCGCCGGGATGCTGTTCGACATCGTCACCCTCGGCCGCGTCGACGACACGTTCACCCTCGTCCAGCAGGGGGTGTACCTGGCGCTCCTGGTCTGGCTGATGATCCTCGAGGAGCGGGAGCGCGCCAAGGTCTGGGCGCCCCCGCGTCTTCTCGCGAAGGCCTGGCGCTTCTCCGAGGACGCGATCCATTTCCTCCTCGGGAGCCTCCTCTCGTCGTTCACGCTGCTGTACCTCAAGAGCAGCAGCGGCCTCTCCGCGTTCCTGTTCATGTCGCTCCTCGGGGGGCTGCTCGTCGCCAACGAGCTCCCCCGCTTCCGCGAGCGCGGACCGGTCGTGCGCTGGGCGCTTCTGAGCCTCTGCCTGACGTCGTATCTCGCCCTGCTGCTGCCGGTGCTGATCGGCTTCCTCAGCAAGTGGCTCTTCGTGCTGGCGGTCGTCCTGTCGTGCGCCGCGTTCGCCTGGCTGGTGCGCCGGTTGTCGAAACGGAAGAGCGCCGCCGCGGACGGTCAGGGAATGGAGAGCGACTCGTCCTCCCTGAGCCGCGTCGCCTCGGCGGGATTCGGGATCCAGGCGGTCCTCGTGGGGGCCTATTTCCTCGGGGCGATCCCGCCGGTGCCGCTGTCGCTGCAGTACATCGGCATCTACCACGAGGTGCTTCCCCCCTCCGCCCAGCCGGCCGGCGCGATCACCTACGAGCTCCGGCACCAGCGTCCCTGGTGGAAGCCGTGGCAGCACGGCGACCAGGACTTCAAGGCGCGCCCGGGGGACGTCATCTACTGCTTCGCGCGGGTCTTCGCGCCGACCGGCTTCCGCGACGCCATCTACGTGCGCTGGCTCGTCAAGGGGCAGGGCGGATGGCAGGACCAGGGGCGGGCCCGGCTCGACATCAACGGCGGGCGCGACAAGGGCTTCCGGGTCATCGCGACCAAGAAGAGCTACCAGCCGGGCCGCTGGCGCGTCGAGGTCGAGACCGACGACGGCCGCGATCTCGGCGTCATCCACTTCGACTTGATCTCCGACGCCTCGTCGGACGTGCGCGAGTACAAGACCGACCGGCTCTGAGCGGCACCGGCGCGGCGCGGCGAGGAGCGGTTCAGCCTTCCAGAGCGGTGATCTTCACTTTCGCCCCCTCGACGACGCGCGCCAGCCGGCCGGAGTCGCCGGTGATGCGGCCGAAGACGTTGACGGGGGAGGCGGCGATCGGGTCGTCGCCGGTGCTGGCCGGGGTGCGGCCGAAGAACAGGCCGACGGCGGGGCCGTCCGGCCAGAAGGCGAGGTCGCCGGCCTTCACTTGGGCGCGCGCGATCGGCTCGAGGGGGACTCCGAGCTTCGCGTCCACGAGGATCGCCTGGCCGTACAGCCGCACCTTCCCTTCGAGCGGCAGCGCCTCCCAGAAGGCGCTCGCGGTGGCGGTGTCGGACAGAATGGCGTAGAGCCGCACCCCGCCCGCCTCGATCCGCACCGCCTTTTCGGCCATTCAGTAGGTCTCGGCCGGCGGCAGCGCGCGCGCCGCGTCCATCCACGGCTCGACCGCCGGGGCGGCGAGCACGTCCCGCAGGTAGGCGTGTGCCAGCGGCGACTTGCCGGCCGGCGCTTCGTACGCGATGAGCCGGACGGCGGCCGGAGCGTACATCGCATCCACGGCGCCGAACGCCCCGAACAGGTACGGTCCGGAGCCCGCTCGCCTTTTCGACAGCGGCACCTCCAGGAGCCCCAGCAGCTCCGCGGCGTCGGCGAGGGCCGCGGCGGTCGGCGCCGGGCGCGTCTTCAGGAAGCAGGTGTTGAACGACATCCCCTCGCGCATCCCCATGAACCCGGAGTGCATCGTGGCGGCCAGCCAGCGGGCGTGCGCCCTCTCCGCGGCATCCCTCGGCCAGAGCGCCAGATGCTGCGGCGGCGGGAACGTCTCTTCCAGGTACTCGATGATCGCCAGCGAATCGGGGATCGCAACTCCCTTGTGGTGCAGCACCGGCACCTTGCCGGTGGGGGAGACGGTGCGGCGGCGCGAGCGGTCCTTGTCCCCCTTCAGCGGGAGGGGCGCCTCCTCGAACGGCACCCCCTTGTGGGTGATCGCCACCCAGGCTCGCATCGACCAGGAGGAGATGTTCTTCTCGCCGACGAAAAGCTTCAGGTCCGACATGCCGCCTCCTTGGGGACGAAGTTCCACTGCTGCAGGGCGAGGCCGGTGCCGATCGTCTCGCCGGGAAACGACTCGTAGATCGACAGCGACGCATTCTTCGGCTCGTTGCTCCGATCCAGATCCAGCACCTCCTCCTCGCCGAGGCGCTCGATGAGCCGCCGGAACGCCAGCACGACGACGCTGTGGGTGACGACGAGGACCCGCTGCCCCGGGTGCTCGCGCACCAGCGTCCCGAGGAACGAGTGGACTCTCAGATTCACGTCCGGGTACGACTCGCCGCCCGGCGGCCGGTAGTAGTACTTCCCGACGAGCTTGCGGCGCTCCCACTCCCCGGGGTGGAGCGTCTTGAAGCCGTGCCGCGTCAGGCTCTCGATGAGGCCGAAGTCCCGCTCCCGCAGGCGCTCCTCGATCACCTTGACCGGCGCGGGATCGAGCGCCGCGATGGCGAAGTCGGCCGTGTCGCGGGTGCGGCGGTACGGCGAGATGTAGGCGGCGTCGAAGCGGCCGTGCTCTTCGCGCAGGTACCGCCCGGCCTCGCGGGCCTGCCGCTCCCCCTCGCTCGTCAGACGCACGTCGGCGTCCCGCGCCTGCACGGTGACGTGCGTCTCGAGGCTTTCCTGCTGCTCGAGGTATTCACGGTGGAAGTTGGCCTCGCTCTGGGCGTGTCGCATGACGACCAGGAGCGCGGGCCATTTGTAGGCGCACGGCTCGCTCATTTCTTCCGCATTCTACCGCCTCGCGCGGCCTCCGCCGCGGTCCCGCGTCGGATAGAATCCGCCGCCATCATGCGCTTGCGCCGCCGGTCCGCATCGTGAGCCTCGCCGCCGAGGCGCCGGCGGGGGGCGGCCCGGGCCCGGAGGGTTCGGAGTCGGCGCGCCGCCGCCACGCACTCCTCGTCACGCTGAACTTCGCCGCCGTCTACATCTTGTGGGGGTCGACCTACCTCGCCATCCGGGCCGGCGTGGCCACCCTGCCCCCCGCCCTGATGGCCGGGACGCGCTTCGTGATCGCCGGCGCCATCCTGTTCGCCTGGCTGATGTTCCGCCGTGTTCCGCTGCCGTCGCGCGACCTCTGGGGACCGATCGCGCTGACCGGAATGCTGCTGCTTTTCGGCGGGAACCTCCTGGTCACGGTGGCGGAGATGACGGTGGAGTCCGGGATGGCGGCGGTCATCATCGCCAACCTGCCGTTCGTCATGGCGATCCTGGAGTATTTCCGGAAGGACGGGGAGCGCCTGAGTTTTCTGGGGGGGCTGGGCCTCGTCGCCGGCTTCGCCGGGATGCTGCTCCTGACCTGGCCGAAGATCGTCGCCAGCCTTTCCCTCGGGATCGGGACGATGTGGGGGGAGGCAGCGCTTCTCGGGGCGAACCTCTGCTGGGCGGTCGGGTCGATCTACTCCAAGCATCGGCTCCGGAATGTGTCGCCGCTCATGGCGACAGCGCTTCAAATGCTCATCGCCGGCGCCGCCCTGTGCCTGCTGGGGCTGGTGCTGGGGGAGGCCCCGCGCTTCCGCCTCGACGCCGTGTCGGCGGCGGCGGTCGCCTGGCTCATCGTCGCGGGGTCGCTCGTCGCCTATTCGGCGTACAACTGGCTCCTCGTCCACGTCCCTGCGGTGAAGGTGGCGACCTATGCCTACGTGAACCCGGTCATCGCCCTCGTGCTCGGGTGGCTCCTCCTCGACGAGCCGCTCGGATGGCGCGTTTGGGCAGGCACGCTCGTCATTCTGAGCGGGGTCGCCATCGTCAACCTCACCCGGGTCCGGGTGCGCACGGCCGCCTGAGGACCTATGTTGGGGGTGATGGCCGACCCCTGCCCCGTCGAGCCGCCGGCGCCACGCTCACCCGAGCCGCCAGAGGCGCGCCCCGCCGATCCGCGGACGCCCCGCCCGTCTTACGCCGAGCCGGCAACTCACGGCGAGCCTGCCACGCGCGCATCCGAGGCGCCGGTCACGCGCTCCTCCGGGCCGCCGCCTTGTCCCGTCTGCCGCGGAACGGCCTGGTCGGCGCGCCGGTCGTACACGGCGCTGCGGAATTGCGGGGACTGCGGCACCGTCCTCAACGACCGGTCGTCGAGCCGAACCGAGGAGGAGGCCCGTTACCGTGACACCGGGCTCCCACTCGAAGGGATCGACCAGACGATCGCCGCGCGCCGCTGGCGCTTCACGGTCCGGTGGGCCGGCGGCACGCCGCACCGCGTGCTGGATGTGGGCTGCGGCGCCGGAGCGTTCCTCGAAGCGGCCCATGGTGATGGCGCGGAGGTCGCCGGCATCGAGATCGACCCGGCCGCGGCGAACGCCGCGCGCTCCCGCGGCGTCTCGGTGACCATCGGATCGATCCTCAGCCCCGTCCCGCTCGGATACGGCTGGGACGTCGTGACGCTCTGGGATGTCCTCGACCACCTCGACGATCCGGCCGAGGCCCTGGCACGGCTCCGCCCGCGGATGAAGCCGGGAGGCCTGCTCGTCGCGCGCGGCCGGAACGCGACCCTGCACGCCCCGCTCAAACGCTTGACCCTGCTGCTGCGCCCCTGGCTGCCGTTCGTCCCGGACCCCGCCGTGGTCCACCGCTTCGGCCTGCGGCCGGAAGGGTGGGCGCGGCTGCTGGCCCAGGCCGGGTTCGAGCAGGTCCGCTGGCATCCTGCGCACATCGGGGGACTCTTGCCCTCGGTGCTCCTGACCGCTCGCGCCCCACACGCGGCGCCTCCCGCCGCCTGGGCGGGCGCCGCGGCTGCCGCAGCCCGCGGTGAAGCGGCGCCCGGGGCCGGCCGGAACGTCCCGGACCGGTCCGACGAATATTAAGGAAGCGCACCTCAGGACCGTCCGACCGGAAACCCGCGTGAAATCAGACGGGATCGATTACGATTTCGCGACGGGGACCTGGAACGATCCTTCCGCCTTGACCGTGGCGGGAGCGTCTCGTATGGGATAGGGGGATGGCGTCGATGGGGGAAGTCCGCAAGCACGTCCTGACCGTCTCGGTCGAGGACTACTTCCACGGTGCGTCGCTCGACGGCGTCGTCGCGCGCAAGCACTGGACCCGCATCGAGTCCCGTCTCGAGAAGAGCCTGAAGGAGGTGGTCGACCTCCTCGCCGAGCACCAGGCGACCGCCACCTTCTTCGTCCTCGGCTGGATCGCCGAGCGCCAGCCGGAGATCGTCCGTCTCATCCGCGCCGCCGGCCACGAGATCGCCAGCCGCGGCTACTGGCCGCGCGGCGGCGACAAGGGGATGCTGCCGCATCCCCAGGAATTGCGCGAGGAGCTGCAGCGCGCCCGCCAGGCGCTCGAGGCGGCCGGCGCGCACCGCATCCTCGGCTACCGCCACCCGCGCTGGATCATGCGCCCCGAGGAGCTGTGGGTCATCGACGTGCTGGTGGAGGAGGGATACCTCTACGACAGCAGCGTCAACCCGATCTTCCGGCGTTTCGCGCGCGACCCGCGCTGGTTCGAGGCGCACCAGCACCGGCACTCGGTCACCAACCAGTCGATCTGGGTCTTCCCGGCCTCGACCGCGAGCGTGCTCGGCGAGCGGGTGACGATCTCCGGCGGCAACTACGTGCGGCAGCTGCCGCACAGTCTCCTCCGACGCGCGGTGCGCTCCTGGGACCGGCACCGGCCCACGCCGATCGTCTTCTATTTCATGCCGTGGGAGATGGACCGGGACCAGCCGCAGATCCGGGGCATCTCGAGGCTGCAGCGCATCCGGCAGTACCGGTCGCTCGGCAAGACGCGCGACGTGTTCCAGGAGTACCTGAAGGAATACCGCTTCCAGCCGATCGGCGACTGGCTCGGTCTGCCGTGGCGGACGACCGAGCCTCAGGAGCGAGCCGCTCCCCCCGCCCGCCTCGAGCCGGCGATTTCGCTGCGCAGCGATCCGGAGGACGGGGCCACCGTTGCCGCGGCCGACCGGCAGCCGGTGACCCTCGTCGTGCCGCTGTACAACGAGGAAGCGAACATCCCGTACATGCGCGGCACGCTCCTCGATCTGCGCCGCCGCCTGGAGCGCCGCTACCGCATCCACTTCAACCTGGTGGACGACGGCAGCAGCGACGCCACCTGGGAGCGGCTGTCGGAGCGCTTCCGCGACTTCCCCGACTGCCAGGTGCTGCGCCACCCGAAGAACGCCGGGGTGGCGGCGGCGATCCTGACCGGGCTGCGCCATGCCCCGACCGAAATCGTCGCGTCGATCGACTGCGACTGCTCCTACGACCCGAACGACCTCGAGGGGATGATCCCGATGATCGCCGAGGCCGATCTCGTCACGGCGTCGCCGTACCACCCGCAGGGGCAGGTCTACAACATCCCACCGTGGCGGCTGTTCCTGTCGCAGTCGCTGTCGTGGATGTACAGCCTGCTGCTCGGGAAGTCGATCCACACCTACACGTCCTGCTTCAGGGTTTATCGGAGAAGCGCGGTCGAAGGATTGCGCGTCGAGCATGGCGGGTTCCTCGGCGTCGCCGAGATCCTCATCCGGCTGCGCCTCCAGGGCGGGCGCATCGTCGAATACCCGAATACGCTCGAGTCGCGCCTGTTCGGCGAGTCGAAGATGAAGATCGCGCGCACCATCTGGAGCCACCTCGGCCTGCTGCGCGAGCTGGCGATTCTCAAGGTGCGCGGCCGGACCGGAGAGCCGGCCGCCGCGTCCGGCGCCGCGACGCGGACCGCGCCGTCCGCCCGCACGGTCCGCAAGGAATCGACGGCGCCGGGAGTCGAGAAATGAAGCCGCTCCTGAGCCTCGGTCTCGACCTCGACAACCTCTGGTCGTACATGAAGATTCACGGCGACGCGGGATGGGAGTCGCATCCGACCTATCTCGAGCCGCTGGCGGAGCTGCTCGAGGAGTTCACGCGCCGGCACCAGATCCGCCTGACCATTTTCATCGTCGGCCAGGACGCCGCGCTTGCGAAGAACGCCCAGGCCTTCGCGCGGCTCGCGGCGCTCGGGCACGAGATGGGGAACCACTCGTTCAAGCACGAGCCGTGGTTCCACCTCTACGCCCGCCCGGAGATCGAGGACGAGATCGCCAGGACCGAAGACGCCATCGAGCGCGCCACCGGGCAGCGCCCGAAGGGCTTTCGCGGCCCGGGCTACAGCCTCAGCCCCGACACGCTGCGGGTGCTCGCGGCGCGGAACTACCTCTACGACTGCAGCACGCTCCCGACCTTCCTCGGGCCGCTGGCCCGCGCGTATTACTTCTGGAAGAGCCGCGGCATGCCGCAGGCGGAGCGGGAGAAGCGCAGCAAGCTGTTCGGCCGGCTGCGGGACGGACTGCAGCCGATCCGGCCGTACGCCTGGCAGGTGGAAGGTCGCCGCCTCGTCGAGCTGCCGGTGACCACCATGCCGATCGTCCGGGTGCCCTTCCACATGTCGTACCTCCTGTATCTGTCGCGCTTCTCGCAGGCGGCGGCGTGGGCGCACTTCCGGTCCTCTCTCACCCTGTGCCGCTGGGGCGGAATCACCCCGTCGTTCCTCCTGCACCCGCTCGATTTCCTCGGCTGCGACAAGGTGAAGGAGCTGGCCTTCTTCCCCGGGATGGACCTGCCGACCTCGCTCAAGATCGAGTTCGTGGACGCCGGGATGGAGCGCCTGAAGAAGATGTTCGAGGTGGTGCCCCTCGAGGAGGCGGCCCGGCGCGTGCCGACCGCCGCCATGGCGCCGGTGCGCACCCTCAACGCGGAGGGGGCCTTTGGCTGACGAGCCCGCCCCGCAGGGGACGTCGAAGCCGGTGGTCCTGGTCATCCTCGGCACGCGTCCCGAGGCGATCAAGCTCTTCCCGGTGGCCCGCGCGCTGCAGCGTGAGCCGCGCCTCGTCACGCGCGTCG
>Ga0075420_100005306_pt1 | contig 11318 bp, 20 predicted proteins | sample SoiMetdeltSBSDD4_FD_75296 | JGI IMG/M metagenome (GOLD analysis project Ga0075420, IMG submission 75296) | Bulk soil microbial communities from a Populus tree surrounding site in Tennessee, USA - Soil MetaG P. deltoides SBSDD4 | ecosystem: Environmental > Terrestrial > Soil > Tree plantation... | reverse complement strand
GTCTTAGCTTCACACGAGTTCAGATCAGGATCCCAGAAGAGACTCCCCCCTCCCCCTCTCTAAGAAAAGGGAAGTGGAGGTCTCTCCAGGCTTCACACTGAGACGAGTCAGGAGAGCCCAGAGTCAGTCCTTGGCGGATACTGACAGCCCAATCGTTGTGGAGCAGACACCTTCGGCTCACGACTCCGCGTCATAGGTTCTGGTTCAATCGCGAGTGGCTAGTGGCGAGTGGCAGATTGCCTAGTGCCTAGTGCCTGATGCTCAACGAACCGGAACGCTCCTGCCCAGACATACGGAGGCCGTTCCGGCCACCCGGGATCTACAGTTTCAGGCGTCGTATGGTCAAAATACGGAGGTCCCGGCATACGACCTGAATTCTCGTGATTCTATGGTGGGTTATACCCCCATTTTCGGCAATTTAGGTGTTGGGCCTTTTGACGAAAAAGCCTAAAATCTACCTACAATTTGAACGGGGAATACGGCGGTGCCCTCCGACTAGGGCGTGACCGGGACTCAAGAAAACCTCGCCTGCTCAACGCGAACCGTTACCCCACCTTCAAGGTCAAAGCGGAAAACGGCCGGAGCGGGCGAGGCGCTGATGTTCGTGCTCTGGCGCACTCAATCACGCCGGAGCAAATTTTTGCCGAATGCCCACCGAGGCCGCAGTAGGCAAAAACCAGCCCCGATCAACAGAGCACGACATCAGCACCCTCACCAGTTCAACGCGAACTTCCCAAACGCATGCTATTCCAAACCGAATGCCCATCGTGGCCGTTGTAGGTTTACGGGACCGTTCCTTGACCAACGCGAGTTGGTTAAGGTTTGGTGCCAGATAGCGGTAGGTACGAATGTCCATTCTCATCGAAGCGACCGGTACTGCTAGGTTGATATTCGCGGCTGGTGTTGTAATCTCTCCTCTCCAAAAGTGAAAGGCAGCTGTTGCTCCTCGTAGCGGGATAAGCTGCCTCGCCCGGAATGGCGACCCGGTGCCTGATGATCACGCCAATTGGAGAAGGACCATGACAAAGAAGACCAAACGGCCTGCGAAGAAGCTCGATCCGTCCAAGTGCTCAATCTGCCAAAACCAAATCGTTGGCCATGGCAACAGTGCTTGGCCAATCAACGATGGCCGATGCTGTGACCTTTGCAATCAACTTGTGATTGCACACCGCATTGAACGATTGAACAAATTGTTGCCTTCAGTCGATCTGCCGTAATGCAGCGAAGCGCCCACTGGCAACGGTGGGCGTCACGGTGCATTCCCGCATCAAATGGAGAGAGATCATGACGACTACTGAACAACGCAAGGCTCGCCGCGCTGCTCGTAAGCAAGCTGCCATCCCGCAGGTGTTTGACGCTCGGGCATACCGCCCGACGATGACCGCCTCATACGCAGCTGATTACGTGGCCGGTGAGCTCTTGAAGAAACTCGCCGCGTACGAGCTCGACGCGATCAAGGATTGGGAACGCTTCCAGGAGCGTTCCGCAACCAATCGTTTCGACGCAATGCAATGGCGTAGTAACGACGCTGCATTCTCCGCAGCCGTTATCCATGTTACCCAAGGTGTCCGTGCAAAGTACGCAGAAGTTGTCACCGATGACGAGTACACCGGTGGCGATACTCGATTGTTCCTCAGGTTGACAATCAACTCGCTACGTTCTGAGGTTGCTTGGGCGGCACGCTATTGGCGTCCAACCAACAACCACATGGACAACTTCAAGATGGCGGCAACGGCCAAGGTCTTAGAGGACTTCGAGTTCTATGCTCGTCACGCTAAATTGTTTGAGATCAACGTCTACGCTTAATGCAGCTAGGTGGCAGGCTTCGGCCTGCCACTCAGGGTGCATTCTGCACCAAATGGAGAGAGATATGAAGAAGTCAAAGAAATTGGAAGTCCACGTCACCACCGCAACCAAGGATGGTGATATGGACAGCACCACAATCCACAAGTTTGATACTGTAAAAGCCGCATGGAAATTCTTTAACAAAGAAATCCGGCGGAACGATATCTACGGCGCGGCCATCTGGCGCGGCTCCGAAGAGGTCGCATGGTTCAACGGTATGTGACATGTGGCTCCACGAATACATCAAGGTTGGCACCCGCGTACGACGGGCTGACAATCCAAGCCACCACGGCGTCGTACTGATGGTATCGGGCAACCAAGCAAAAACCGTTGAGGCTGCGCAAGCCGTGGCCGTATTCCGCGTCCTGTGGGACAACGGTTGGCGCGAGGATTGCTCCCGTAACGAACTTGAGCGCGACGACTGTTGAAGCGTGCAGCGCCTAGCAACGAACGTTTCGAGTGCAGCTAGCGGGCATCCTCCTTGGGGTGCCCGTCATGGTGCACTACGCACCAAATGGAGAGAGAAGATGAAGATGCCCAAATACGGTGCAGGCTTCCGCCGGATGAAGAACCGGCTTGGCCCACAGCGTGTTGAGGAGATCCGTCAGCAGGTTCTCAAAGACCAGCAAGCGGCTCTCGCAGACGCTGGTGATGTGCGCACGTACCATCGTGACCGCACGTCTTACACAGATTACCCCAAGCCCCGGAGGAAGACATGAGCACCAACGCACTGGCAATGAAAGCCGTTCTGGCTAGCGTCACCATTCGACGCTGGACAGGGCGACGCCTCGACCGTCAAGTTACGGACGAGGTTAACCAAGCGAACGGAGCCGAGGCCGACGCTGGCCGGTACAACAAGCTCCTTATTGCGAAGGTAGCTTTCGAAGAAGTCACGGCCATCGTTCGTGCTGCGCGCACCGCTCATTACGTCATGACGTTGCCATGGCAAGACGAAGGCTCCAGGATCCTTCCGGCGGAATTGATCCCTGATTTCCAAAAGCGGTTCCAAACTTTCCGGATCGACTTTGAGAAAGCTGCGGATGAGTTCACCAAGAAGTATCCGAGCTATATGACGACTGCGAAGAAACGGCTGGGCAGGATGTTCAAGGAGGAAGACTACCCACAACCGAAGTCGGTGCGTGGATTGTTCGATTTCAAGACCATCTGCCGCCCATGCCCAACTTCGGATGACTTCCGGATCAAGATCGCCAAAGAGCACGAAACGGATCTCAAAACCACTCTCGAAGCTGAGATGAAGGAGGCGTTGCAGAACGCCATGCGTGATCCAGTCGATCGGATCACCGAGGTAGTTGGCAAGCTCTCTGAGCGTCTCAGGAACTATACTCCAGGCGAGAAGAAGGGTGTGTTCCGGGACTCCTTGGTGGAAAACATCCAGGAGCTTGTCACCATCCTGCCTGCGTTCAACTTGACTGGTGACGCCAAGATGACTGCGCTTACGGATCGCATAGCGAAGGAGCTATGCAAAAACGAGGCCCAGACATTGCGGGACGACGAGAAGGTTCGGAAGGCGGTGGTCAAGTCAGCCGACGCCATCCTCAAACAGGCGGAGAGCCTGTTCGCATAATGCAGCTAGGCAGGCCGGTCTCCGGCCTGCTCAGGGTGCATTCCGCACCAAGTGGAGAGAGAAATGACACGAGACCAGATGGAAGAACTCGCCAGAGGTAACATCGAACGACACCTTGGTGACATAGCGGAAGAGTACGAAGACGAAGAGTCCGCCGCCGACGCCATCTACGATGAGGCTTACACCTTGGCTTTGGATGCGCTAGTGGACGCTGGCGTAGAGCACGCGACGGCACGTGAGGTAGCGTCCAGCGTTGCTTCGTGCTTTGCACAACCCTAATGGAGCACAACATGAGCACTTACGAAAGGGTTGAGTATCGTCGGTACACCAAGACCGACATCGAGAACGCTCTTAAGTTCAACGCGCAACTCGCATTGATCGGCACTGTTTACTACGGTGTGATTGGTGAGCAGGAAGTGCGTTGGTGTGAAGATGGATCAATTGAAATCTTCACGCACCATACGCCCGATAAGAAGTTCAGTACAAAATAATGCAGCTAGGGTAGCCGCTTCGGCGGCTACCTCAGGGTGCATTTAACCCCGCACCATGGAGAGAGAAACATGTCTACGATCGAACTGCCTAACGGCGCTATCAGCATGACGGAAGCCGAGCGGATGATCAACCTTGCCTACGAGCAAAACGAGCCGCTATTGCTGCTCGGTAAGCCTGGCATGGGCAAGACCTCGTTGTTCGAGGCGGTTGCGAAGAACCGGAATATCGGTTTTATCGACTTCCGCCCGAGCCTGCGAGACCCTGTGGACATCGGCGGCATGCGCGTGCCTGACGAGAAGACTGGTAAGCTCCGTCACTTTGTGCCGGACGACCTGCCTGATCCGAAGGTTCACGGCAAGGAAGGCATCCTCATGATCGATGAGATCAACGTTGTCGGTCAGATGCTTCAGGCCACCCTCTACGGTCTGGTGCAGGAACGGCGTGTTGGTTCTTATCGTATGCCTAAGGGTTGGGTCCCGATGGCAGCCGGTAACAACGTCGCGGACCGTGCGGCAGCACAACGCATGAGCACTGCGTTAGCCAATCGGTTCAACGTCCAGACTGTCGAGCCCGATCTCAAATCGTGGCTCAAGCAGTATGGTGCCGAGCATGTGGATACTCGTGGCACTGCCTTCTTGCGGTTCCGCCCCGAATTGTTTCACATCATGCCCAAAGCGGATCAGACGGCGTTCCCGACTGCCCGCTCTTGGACCAAGGCGTTCAAGTTCATTGACGTTGACAGAACCATGCGCCGGAAGATCATTGCCGGTTACGTGGGAATGGAAGCAGCCAATGAGTTTGAAGCGTTCTGGCGTATCTTGGAGAACGCACCGTCGTTCGACAGCATCATCGACGACCCCAAAAACGCACCAATCCCTGGTCAGAAGGACAGTGGCACTTACTACGCCGTTTGTTCAATGATCGCACGGTCGGTGGATCGCAAGAACTTCAACAACGCGATGATCTACGTAAACCGGATGCTGCCGGATTACCAAGTCGCCGTTGTTCAGGACGCCACAAAGCGTCAACCCGATCTGATGAAGACCACTGGCTACACCAGCTGGGCGGTCGATAACCAGGAAGTTACGTTGTAATGCAGCTAGGCGGGAGGCTCAGGCCTCCCGCTCAGGGTGCACTACGCACCAGATGGAGAGAGTAAAATGACCGTCGTGTATCAGTTTGACAACCTGGAAGCTATGGCAATTTACTACGACAAACTAGCAAAGGACATACGGTTACAACTACCAAATGCCAGACCTAGCTTCCGTAAGGAGCTAACGACGCAAGCTACGGCGTACGAACAGTTTGCGTTCCAACTTCGCCACACCATCCTAGGCAAAGACGAGTAATGCAGCTAGGCAGGCTCTTAACCGAGCCTGCTCAGGGTGCACTACGCACCAGATGGAGAGAGAAGATGAAGGATCGTTCGTTCCTATTATACGGTAAGAAAGTAACGTATGAACTAGAGAGCTCCTATCTACCATCAATAACCCCGACGTTCTATGACAACCTCTTCCCACGCGAAGTGGTCCAAGCTCAACGCGACTACGACCGAAACGTGCGGTGGAAACAACTTCAAAGGGCGAACTACTGGCTAAGCCGGTACAACCTTTACTACAACTACCAACGGCGTAACGCAGCGTCACCAATAGAAGTGTTCTTAGCCACACCAGACGTCGGACCCGCTACTTCACAGATGATAGCTCGCCACCAGCTATACCTAAGACTGGAAAAGGCCATTGGCGATCCAGCACAACGCGAAGCGATGCGAACTAAATACGCCGAATGTTTAGCGGCGTTCTACCGGCTACGTAAAAATGGCGAGAAATGAACGCAGCGAAGCGCACACTACGGTGTGCGTCACGGTGCGCTCTGCACCAATGGAGAGAGAAGATGACTGACATTCGCATGCAGCGAGCACGTGCTGTGCTCATCCGCGACCATGCGTTCTTTGGTTCGTTGGCTATGCATCTCGAGTGCGTTGAGGACCGGACAGTGGAACGTTTCTCCACTGACGGTAACCGGCTCCGGTACAACCCTGAGTTCCTTGACACACTCACCGAGCCAGAGACCCAAGCGTGTGTTGGTGAAGTCGTGTTGCATTGCGCGTTAGGCCACCACACCCGCATGGGTGCGCGTGACCTTCAGCGATGGAACAAGGCCTGCGATTATGTGGTCTGGAACATGTTGCTCGACGCAGGGTTCACTCTGCCGCAAGCAGCACAAGACTTCCTAGATCCCAGCCTCGCAGGTTTGAACGCCGAACAGGTCTACAAGGAATTGACGTTGCGCGAGCAGCGGCAAGAGCCTGAAGATGACAACAGCAACGGTGATGACGATGACACGAGTACGGACGAACGTGACGGTGACGACAAAGGACCCGGAGACGGAAACTCAGATGAGGATCCGAGCGACGATGGTGACCAACCCGGAGGATCCGGCGGTCAGCCCACTCGTAGTGATGCCTCCGGCGAACAAGGCGGCACTGAGGAAGTTGAACCTAGCTCAGGGTTCGGCGATGTCACTCCTGCCGCGCCTGCTCATGATCAAGCTACGCTTCAAGAAGCTGCTGAAGAATGGGAAGTAACCACGCGTCAAGCCGTCAACGTTGCAAAGCGGCAAGACCCTGGTAACCTTCCTGGCTTCATTCAGGAGATCGTCAAGGTGATGAACGAAGTCAAGGTGGACTGGCGGCAAGTTCTCCGCCGGTTCGTTGAGCCTTCCAACACCAAGGACTACTCCTGGACTGCACCAAACCGTCGTATGATGTCCATGAACTTCTACGTACCAGGGATCATCAGTGATGGCGTGGCGCATCTTGGCTTGGCCATTGACACTTCGGCGTCAATGGATAGCTCCGCACTCGAGAAGATCGGGGGCGAAGTTCAAGCGCTACTCGACGAGGGTGCTGTGGACAAGGTAACACTCCTGTTCGCGGACACCCGCGTCAACCGTACAGCCGAATACGTGAAGGGCGAGACAATCGACTTCTCGTGTGATGGTCGCGGTGGTACGGCGTTTGCGCCGACGTTCGAATGGATCAACGAGCAATATCTTGACATCCGTGCGTTGATCTACTTTACCGACCTTGAGTGTTGGGAGTTTGGCGTCGAGCCGGACTACCCTGTACTCTGGGCACAGCATGGCCACTACAACGCGACGCCGCCATTTGGCGAAGTGATGCAGTTGCCAGATTGAGTGCAACTAGGTGGGCGGAGCAATTCCGCCCACTCAGGGTGCACTTCCGCACCAAATGGAGAGAAATATGAAGCCAATAGATAAATTAGGACTGGGTCCCAAACGTGAGATCAAACAACTTAGTCCAGATGAATGGGAGTTAACAGTAACGCCTCCCTCATTCATGAAACTGCCACCACAGACCTGATCTAACGCCTGAACAACGAGAAGTAATCCTCTCTAGCATCGGTAACGATGATTGGGACAATATGTTTAACGAGCCCGCGCCGTTCAAGGGTGGCTGCGGTTGGTGTTCCGCACGTTTCGTCACGCAATGGGAACTGGACGAACACGAGCGAGCCTGTCCGCACCGATCAATGACAAACGGATCGCAGTCGTCTCCCTAGCGCAAGCCGATGGGGCTTAACGAGCCCCATCTACGTGCGCTCATGCACGACAACGGAGAGAGATATGGAACGTAAAACTGAGTACACCGACGGTCCAGCTGGTGAGTACAGAATAGTTTCCAGACCCAACAACAGATGGGTCCCACAGAAACGGATTGCCAGAAACGGCAGTCCAACAGTTGATTGTTGGGAAGACATCTGCTACCCCAACACAAAAGAAGAAGCACTGAACATCGCCAAGCTCTGGGCTGCTGGAAACAGTGGTCATCAGAGGACCATGAAAGTAGTGGCACCCAATGACTAGAGCCAAACGTACCTACGACCAACTAGCCTTCGACTACACGAAGCATGGTTGGGCGTTCTGCAATCAACAGATGCTCCGTACCAAGGTGGAACGGCTGGAAGAGCTCGCAGAGAAGCTACCCAAGACGGATCCTCGCCACCAGGACTTGATCCTTATCAAGTCCCATCTACATCCGGTGGACAAATGAAACGGGTTCGCCCTCAACCTGTAGCGCGTAAAGCCATTGAGTGCAAATACTGTGGCCACTTCTACATTCAACCATGCAATGAGAAGTCGCAGAAGAAATGCCCTAACACCAAACTCAAGAAGTAGTGCAACTAGGGTGGCTCCGTGCGGGCCACCTCATGATGCACTAACGCATCAAAATGGAGAGAGACATGAACCTAACTCTAGATGAAGCTATTGGTATCCTCCGCCGGTTACAGAAACAGCAACAAGAATTCTGCAAGGGTGTTGACCGCAAACGTTGGCGACCCAGCGAGAAGACACTGGCAAAGGTACACTACGAGTCTCAATACCATGCCCTTGAAATGGCACTCGTTGTTTTGAGCGCTGAGAAAGAGAAGAACGTGTCGTGAGGATCTTCATCAACGGCTTTGTGTTTGCGTTCATCATCAACTACTTCGTATGATAATGCAGCTAGGTGGCACCTGAAAATGGTGCCACTCAGGGTGCATTCCGCACCGTAGGAGAGAGACAATGGGAAAGAAAGAAGAGAACGGGCCAGCCAAATTCGCAGACAGTGGACCAGTCCCAACAGCACCCACACTAGAAACTGCAATTGACAACGCTGTGCAAGCAGTCAACGACGAAAGTCGCGCCCAAGACGAGAAGCAGGAACCCGCACAGCAACCCGAGTTGCCCTACCGTGTTGACGGGGTGGATCTTAGTCCAGCCTTCACCGCGATCTTGGACCAACTCGCTCCCGTGCGCGCACGCTTGATGAAAGCACTGGGCTCAACCACAGCCCGAAACTTCCGCGAGCAACGGGAAGACCTCTTGCGCTTCCAGTCCCTCGTCCGTGCGTTTGACGTGCTTGCTGGGTACATGACACCCGATGGTCGTCAACTTGCGACCGTTGAGGAAGTTGACTTGGAAGCTGCCAAACGGCGGGAAGACTACGTAGACGACACGGTCGGCCGTGCCAACAATCTGATGCAGCGACGGGCAGAACTCTACTCAGACGTACCGCTCGAACCAAGACAACAGCCACGCATGCTCCGCCCGTTGGGGCCACCGCAAACAGACTACGCCCCGAAGAAGAAAGGTTGGCTACGTACGTAATGCAGCACAGGTGGCAGGTTCGTCCTGCCACCGATGGTGCATTCCGCACCGATGGAGAGAGAACAATGTTTAGAGTTGAACTCTTCGTTGACGATAAGAAACTTGGCGACGTTCTGCGACTCGTGCAGGGCATTGCGTTACAACAACCTAGTGTCGATCCCGTTGTGAACGCAAAAGTTGGCAAGAACGGCGTAACAGCCGTCACTAGTGGAACCGCGATTGAGTTGTTCAAAGATTATCTTACCAAGAACAGCTTTGCGGAGATTACGACAACAGGCATCAAGATCTGGTTGACTTCAATGGGCCGATCTCCAACCTCTTGTCGTTATATCATCGATCTTGGCGTACAAGCCGGTTTGATCAAACCGACCAAGGTTCGTGGTAAGTACCTAGTAACCCAAAAGAGGAGTAAGTAATATGGCGTTGATGATCTACAAATCCTACGTCTTCCGGAACAAGGATCCGGAGATCGACGTCATGCGTACGCTCGTCCAAGACCACTTCGGTGGGAGGCTCTCTGGCAAGCAATTCAGCCAGATCGAAGAGGATGGTGGGCCGACTTCGGCCACCATGCGGAATTGGTTCTTCGGAACAACGAAGCGTCCTCAGAACGCTACGCTCGAAGCTGCTGGGCGGGCGATGGGCTTCCGTCGGAAGTGGGTCAAGCTGAACGGAGCAGCAAAGAAGAAAAAGTAGAGTGCAACTAGGTGGGTGGCCACGGCCACCCACTCAGGGTGCACTACTGCACCATGGAGAGAGTAAGATGCAATCGAAGCCAACAAAACGTGGGCAGATACGCGCCGTCTGGAAAGCAGATGGCGTTGAAGCTGCCGTCAAGAAAGGTGAAGCGATGGGCGTACGAGCCGGTCGGGTTAACCGCTGGATCAAGTTGTGGAGTCGTAAGGAAACGCCTCCGCCACCTCGACCACCAATACCAAGTAAGAAAGGTAAGAAGCGTAAGGGTCCCATCAACGTCGGTGACCGTGTATGCTTAACTTACAACCCTGATGCCTTAGGACGCCTCGTTGGAAAAGGCGAAGAGCAGTCAGACATCAAATGGTTATCCAACGGCAGAGTATATGCCGTCCCCAACGAATGGATCATGCTCGCTGACTAATTTGCTAAGCCTGGTAGTAAAGAGGACCGGCCAGCCGCATCGGTCGGTTCTCGTCTTTCTCCACCGAGACAGGGCGGGCTCGGTCCAGGCTCCCGCCCACTAATTCTTATTCGTATGTTTATTGCAGGAGGACCCCAATGCGCAAAGGTGGTGGTAATCAAAAGGGTAGCTCGTTTGAGCGCAAGATCTGCAAGGCGTTGAGCCTCTGGGTCTCCAACGGTAAGCACGAAGACCTCTTCTGGCGGACAGCCATGTCCGGTGGTCGCGCAACCGTCGCGCGCAAGAAGGGTCGCAGCGTCAGACAGTCCGGCGACATCTGCGCCGTTGACAAAGACGGTCATCCATTCACCGATAAATGGTACATCGAAACCAAAGCGTACAAGAAGATCGACTTCGACAGCTTCATTATCAAACGCAAAGGCAAGCTCGCCAAGTGGTGGACGATCTGCAAACGCGAAGCCAAACACTATGAACGCAATCCAATGCTTATCGTCAAACAGAATGGCTGGCCTTGGTTGGTGGTGACCAAATGCCACGCCGTCTCCCATTGGTGTAAGTTCTACGTCACCGATCTCATGGTCGATATAACATTGTTTGACGATATGTTGGAGCAGCCATATGAAAACACTCGTCATCAGTGACCTACATCTTTCAGCTAATCCGCGTGACGCTTACCGCCATGCAATCGTACACAGCTTATGCAAATATGCGAAGGAAGGTATCCGCCGCACGCTAATCCTCGGTGACTTAACTGAAGAGAAGGACCGCCACAACGATTGGTTAGTCAATAACGTTGTTGCTCGTGTGGTTGATTTTGCCAAACTTGGCGAAGTGTTTATTCTCAAAGGCAACCACGATTACAACTCAGATCCGGACATGCCCTACTTCCGTTTCCTAGGGCTCACCCCCAACGTCCACTGGATCAGCAACCCCACCGTCTACACATTCACCGCTGACGATCTTGGCTCCGTTTTATTCCTCCCACACACGCGCCGTTACAAGCGCGAGTGGAAGGACGTCCGTCTGAAAGGTCATCGGTACATCTTTGCCCACAACACTTTCAAGGGTGCCCAACTAGCCGGTGGCTACAAATCCGATGGCATCCCG
>Ga0075420_100005305_pt1 | contig 11320 bp, 8 predicted proteins | sample SoiMetdeltSBSDD4_FD_75296 | JGI IMG/M metagenome (GOLD analysis project Ga0075420, IMG submission 75296) | Bulk soil microbial communities from a Populus tree surrounding site in Tennessee, USA - Soil MetaG P. deltoides SBSDD4 | ecosystem: Environmental > Terrestrial > Soil > Tree plantation... | reverse complement strand
ACACGCGCGCCGCGACGACTACTTCGACCCCGAGCTGATCCCCGAGGACAGCCGCCACCCGATCGCCGGAAGCGGCGGCGGCATCTTCCCCGGCGACCCCGGGCTGCGGCCGGACGGCGTCCCTTACCCCAAGTCCGCGGCGCATGAGGGCGGCCCGCGCAACGGGGTGCTCACGGCCGTGGAGGACTTCGTCGCCGAGCGCGAGGAGCTGCGGCTGGTGGTGGTGCCCGCCTTCTTCGGACTCGGCGTGGCGTGGGAGCGCTCCGCCGAAGGAGCGGAGGAGCTCGGACGGATCCTCGATCCGTGGGACCGCAACCCGATGGTGGAGCGACTCGAGGCGAACCGCGTGCACCACCTGGCCCAGGACTACGCCCGCCAGGTCCAGATCTGGCGCCTCAACGAGCGCCAGGCCCGCCAGGAGGCCGTACTAAAGCGACTGCTCAGGTCGAGCGCGTTCGGCCTCGCCGAGCGCCTGTCGCGGCTTCGGATGCGGGCCGGCGTGGCACCCGCGGAGTCCGTCGTCTCGAAGGACGAGGTCCGGCGCGCGCTCGACGACTAGGACGCCGCACGCGAGCGGCGCTCGGCGCGCAGCTTGTTGAGCCAGCGCAGCGGTCCGGTGGCGCGCCACGACGCGGTCGAGGTGACCTCCTCAAGGGCGCGCTCCGCGGCCAGCACGCGCGCGTCCGCTCCCAGCAGGTTCGCGTGGGCGAAGGCCCGCGCCGACTCGCGCTCGGCCTCGGCGCGCCGCGCGCGGGTCTTCCAGTCCACGTCCTCCTTCGGCACGCCGGGCATGCGGCCCTCCCACTTCTTCCCCAGCCTGATGTGGGCCTCGACCCAGAGGCTGTCGTCCTCGAGCAGCTCGAGCGCGCGATGCTGGGTCAGGTGGAAGTCCGCGACGGCGACCCTGTATCCCGCCGCACGGACCTGAACGCAGAAGTCGAAGTCCACCCCGTGGCCGAGCGGCAGGCTCTCGTCGAAGCGGATGCTCCGCGCCACCTCCGGCGAGAGCACGAGCAGGAGGCCGTCGACGCACTCCACCTCGCCGGGCGCCGGTTGCGGCTGCGTCCACGAGAAGGCCTCGAGCTCACCGCCGCCGAAGTCGGTGTAGCGATGGCGGACGTGGCCGGCACGCACCTCGCCCTCCCACCACGCGATGTTGCGGACTCCGGTGGCGCCGATCGCGCCGACGACGCCGACGCCGGGGTCCTCGAGCGCCTCCCGGACCTTGCGACAGAAGTCAGGGTCGGTGATCTCGGCATGCGGGTGGACGAGCACGAGCGCCTCGAGCTCCTCGTGGCCGGCCGTCTGCTCGAGCAGCAGGTTGTAGCTGCGCGCGAGCCCGCCGGTGGCCGCGAGTGCGAACAGCTCGGACTCAGGCTCTGCGGCGAGCCGGATGCCGGGCTCGGCGTAGCGACGGTAGGACTCCGTGTCCATGACGGGGCAGGCGAACGCGATCATCGCGCGCCCGCGCGTGCGCGAGAGATGAGACGAAGCGGCGCGGTCATCCGCCACGAGATGCTGTTCACGGCCTCGGCGCGCGCCCGCTCGAGCTCGGCGATGCGCCCATCGCACTCGAGCCGCTTCGTGTAGGCGTCGGCCCGAGCGGCGTCCCGCTCGGCCTCCGCGCGGCGAGCCCGCTCCTCCCAGGTGCCCGCGCCCGTGCCCACGCCCGGCATTCGGCCGTCCCACTTCTCGGCGATCCGCATGTGCGCCTCGATCCAGGTCTCGGGGTCGCTCACGAGGTCGAGCGAGTGGTGGTGGATCGCGCGGAAGTCGGCCGTCATCACCTTCTTGCCCGCCTCGCGCACCTGGAGGCAGAAGTCGAAGTCGTAGCCGTGCAACATTCCGAGCGACTCGTCGAAGCGCACGTTCCGAACGACCCACGGGGAGAGCGCCAGCAGGAAGCCGTCCAGGGTGTCGACCTCGCCGGTGCGCGCGTAGGGCGGCGCGTCCTCCCAGGCCCACGAGAAGGCGGTCAGGTCACCGCCTCCGTGCTCCTCGTAGCGGTGGACGAACGAGGCCAGCGCCACGGAGCCCTCCCACCACGCGATGCTGCGCACTCCCACGGCGCCGACGCAGCCGACCACCCCCACGTCGGGATCGCTCAGCGCCTGCCTGACCTTCGCGCAGAAGTCCGCGTCGACGATCTCCGCGTCCTGGTGGAGCAGCACGAGCGCCTCGAGGTCGTCGCGCGCGGCGGCCCGCTCCATCAGCACGTTGTAGCTGTGGAAGATCGAGCCCGGCGCCTCGACGGTGATGACCTCGGAGTCGGGCTCGGCCGCGCGGCGGATCCCTGGCTCCGCCGCCTGCCGAAAGACCTCGGGCCGGGTGATGGAGGTGCCGAACGCGATCAAGCGGCGGGTGAGTGTAGTGAGTGAGGTGGGTTGTTAGCCTGGCCAGAGCCCGCATGCACAGCCGAACGACCGTCGACGATGAGCATCCCGCGGCTGCGCTCGGCGGCGTGGCTGCTGGGCGCTCGCCCGTGGTGATCGAGGCGCGCGGAATCGAGAAGACGTTCCGCGTCCCCGAGCACCGGATGGACACCTTCAAGGAGCGCGTGACGCATCCGTTCACGCGCGTCGAGTACCGCGAGCTGCGGGCGCTGCGCGACATCTCGTTCGACGTGCACTCCGGGGAGTTCTTCGGCATCGTCGGGCAGAACGGATCGGGCAAGAGCACCCTGCTCAAGATCCTCGCGAGCATCTACGCGGCCGACGCGGGCAGGGTCCGCATGGCCGGCCGCCTGGCGCCCTTCATCGAGCTGGGCGTGGGCTTCAACCCGGAGCTCACGGCGCGCGAGAACACCGTCATCAACGGCGTGCTGATGGGACTGTCGAAGCGCGAGGCGCGCCGGCGCCTCGACGCCGTGCTGGAGTTCGCCGAGCTCGAGGAGTTCGTCGAGCTCAAGCTGAAGAACTACTCGTCGGGGATGATGGTGCGCCTGGCCTTCGCGATCATGGTCCAGGCCGAGGCCGACATCATGCTGATCGACGAGGTGCTCGCGGTGGGGGACGCCGCGTTCGTGCAGCGCTGCATGGACGTCTTCGAGCAGAAGCGGCGGGCTGGCGCCACGGTGGTCCTCGTGACGCACGACATGACGGCGGTGCAGTCCATGTGTGACCGCGCCATGGTCCTCGACGCGGGGGAGGTCCAGTACGTGGGCGATGCCGAACAGGCGGCGCTCCAGTACTACAGGCTGAACTTCGCTCATGCGGGTGGGGCGAACACCGATGTGGCGACGGTTCCCGACTTCAACGCCAGGCTGCTGCATGCGCGCCTGCTCGACGAGGCGGGCGACCCTGTGGACAACATCGCCGCGGGCCAGCCACTGATACTCGACGTGCTCCTTGAGGCCCGGCGCGAGCTCCTGGCGCCGCGCTTCGTGATCCATGTGGCCAACGCGGAGGGTGTGCTCGTGTTCGGCGTGGTGACAACCCTCGAGAAGTCGAAGGGGGACCGCGTGACCGAGGGCGAGCATGTTCGACTGTCCGGGCGCATCGAGAATCCGCTCGCGCCCGGTCGCTATGCCATCGGCTGCTGGGTGGGGCGTGACCGCAGCACGGGTGACATGGCCGTGCAGGGCCTACGGCTGTTCGACTTCCTGGTCTACGGCAACCCGCGAGACGGCGTCGTGTCGGTGGAGGGCGAGCTGAGGGCCACTCCGGAGGCGACACCGTGAGCGAGGACGTGTCCCGGCTCGAGTTGCGCGAGGTGCGCGGGCCGTCCGCGCTCGGCGGCGGCTGGCGCCGCTCGCTGGAGCTGCTGTCGCTGATCGCGGTCACCGACTTCAAGCGCACCTACTTCGGCACGGCGCTCGGCTACGTCTGGTCGATCGCCCGCCCGCTGATGCTGTTCGGCGTCCTGCTGGCGGTGTTCACGCAGGTCTTCCGGATCGGCGACGACGTGCCGAACTATCCGGTGCTTCTGCTCTTCAACATCGTCCTGTTCAGCTTCTTCCAGGAGGCCACGCTCACGGCGGTCTACTCCGTCGTGAACCAGGAGTCGGTGGTGAGGAAGACGCAGTTCCCGCGCCTCGTGATCCCGGTGGCCGTGGTCGTGACGGGCCTGTTCAACCTGGGGCTGAACCTCGTCGTCGTATTCGTGTTCATCCTCGCCTGGGGCATCGACCCGACCTGGAGCTGGCTCCTTCTGACGGTGACCCTGACGCTGCTGTTCGTGCTCACCACGGCCGTCTCGATGATCGTGTCGTCGCTGTATCCGCGCTTCCGCGACACCGCGATCATCTGGGGCGTGGCCGCCACCGTGCTCTTCTACGGCACCCCGCTCCTGTACCCGGCGGAGGTGGCGCCGGACTCGCTCCAGGCCGTGATGCAGCTCAACCCGCTCGCGCCGATCTTCGAGCTCGCGCGCGTGTGGGTGATCGATCCGACCGCCCCCGGCCCCCTGGACCTGGCTGGAGGAGGCGCCGCGCTCGCGGGTGCTGCGGCGATCTACCTGGCCGTCTGCGCCTTCGCGGTGTGGATCTTCAACCGCGAGGCGCCGCGCATCGCCGAGCAGCTCTGAGCCGGCTCACGACCTGAGGAACTTCTCGAGGCGCTCCATCAGGGCGTCGTCGAACGACTCGTCCCAGTCGCGGCTCCAGTTCACGCGGGCACCGGCCACGCGGCGCTCGGCGTCCGCGGCTCCGCCGACGGCCTCGCGAAGCCCGGCCACGATGCTGTCGAGCCCCGGCTCCACGGCGATGAGGTTGGGCGAGATCGCGGCGAGCGCGTCCGCGGTCTTGGTCTCGAAGGTGTTCGTGACAGTGAGCATCCCCGCGGCGGCCATCTCGATCGGGGCGAGGCTGGGATGGGGCGTGTACATCAGCGCCAGCCCGACGTCGTGCTCGCGCAACAGCTCGGCGTAACCCGCCTGGTCGCGGCGCGGCACGAGCTGGAGCGCCGCGCCGCTGCCGAGCTGAATCGTCCGGCCGGCGCCGACCGTGCCGATCCCGTAGAGCTCCCATCCCCCGCGCAGCACGCCCTCCTGGAGCGCGCGGCTGAGCGCGAGCGCGCCCAGCTCGAACATGTTGCGCGCGGCGTGCTCCTCGGGCCGCGCGTAGAAGAGCAGCCTGCGGGTCCGGCGGCGAGCGAGCTCGTCGGCGGCCGGGGGCTCCACGTCCGTGATGGCGTTCTGGAACGCCTCGGACGCCGAGTCGCCCGCCTTCGCGCCGGCCTCGTAGACCCCGAGCCGCCGCTCGCGGAACCAGTCGCGAAGGAGCGCGGTCGAGAACAGCGCGTGGTGCGGGAAGCTGTACGACTCGCTGGCCAGCGCGGCCAGGCTGCCCATCGGGAACGTGAACGGCTCGTACTCCTGGATCAGGTAGAGGAAGCGCTCGTCGTCGCGGCCGGCGAGCGCGCGGTTCGCCAGGTGAGCCGTCCACCAGGTCGTGGCCACAAAGCGGTCCGTGCGGCTCACCTCGATCCCCGGCGACTCGCGCCCGAAGGCCACCTCGACGCTGTCGAAGAGGCCGTCGAGCCCGCTGTAGGCCTCCACCGTCCTCCGCCACGACGGCGGCAGCGGGCCCACGGGGTCGACCGTCACGATGCGCACGCGCAGGCCGCGCTCCGCGAGCCGGCGCGCCAGGTTGAGCTTGCCGATGTAGCCGCCGAAGAAGTGCTCGAGGTCAATCGTCGGGATCAGGAGGTTGACGCGTTCGGGCGCGTCGTCGCGCGGCGCGAGGTCGAGCGGCGCGAGCTTCTCGTGGATCACCCGCAACGTCGGCGGCTCAGGGCCGCGGCTGCCCGGCTTGAGCGCGAGCCGCGACGGAGGCCGGGCGTCGAGGCGCAACCGCCGGGGCGGCGCTCCTGAGCGGGTGGTGGCGCCGAGCGCGCGCCGCCACCCGAAACCGAACAAGAGCCCGAGCTCGGCGCCGAGCGTCTCGGGCCTCCCCAGCAGCTCGCGGGTCGCGCGTGCCGCGAGCCAGCCGAGTGGCAGCAGCGAGCGGTCGGCGCGCATGAAGCGGTCGAGCGCCCGGCGCTTGGCCGGCGCCATCGCATCGCCGCAGCGCAGCTTCAGGATCGTGGTGAACTGGAGCAGCCGGCACGCGTCGACGAAGTACGTGAGCCGCCAGAGCCCGACGCGATCGCGCAGCGGCCGGCGCCAGCCGCGCACGCGGTCGCCGAGGCGCGTCATGCGGTTCGCCTCGGCGTGTCCGAGCACCGCGTCCCGGTGCTGGACGTAGTCGTAGAGGGGGCGCGGCACGAACCTCACCTCGCCGCGCGCCAGCGCCGTCAGGCCGAGCCAGTGGTCGTGGAAGTGGTGGAACTGTCCGGGGGGGAACGGCAGCGCGTCGGCGAGCAGATCGCGCCGGAACAGCGATGCCGCGCCCGTGATCGAGTTCGCCATCAGCACCGACGCGATGTCGTCGTGGTTGTTGCGGCGCTCCTGCCAGTAGGTGCCGGCCAGCAGCTCGCCGTCCTCGTCGACGATGCGGGCGTCGCTGTACACGAGCTGCGCGCTGCCGAGCTCGCCCAGCAGCGCCTCGAGCTTGTCCTCGTCCCAGCGGTCGTCCTGGTCGGCGAGCGCGACGTAGTCCGCCTCGGGGGGCACGAGCGAAAGCGCCCGCTCGAAGTTCCTGTAGAAGCCGATGCGCTCGGGCGAGCGCGACACGACGAAGCGCGGGTCGTCACCGAGCTCGTCCTCGATCTCGGCCCAGCGCTCGGGGCTCGTGCAGTCGTCGCTGATCACGCAGACCCAGTTGCGGTGAGTCTGCGCGCGAAGCGACTCGAGCTGGCGGCGCAGCAGCGCAAGGGGCGGCTCGTGGGTGGCCATGCAGATCACGACGAAGGGCCCCGCGGACGGCTCAGGCGGCCGCAGCTCGAGCGGCGCCTGCGGCGCCGCGATGCCGATCTGCCCGAGCTCCGCGACGGCCTCCGAGCCATCCTCGAGGCGGGCACGGAGGACGAGCTCGAGCTCCTGTCCGGGCTCGGCCGCGGCGACCGGGACGACACCCCAGAAGCCGCTCATGAGGCTCCCGGGCGGCGCATCGGGCGAGAGCATCTCCAGCACGTCCCCACGCGGCATGCCCTGTGCGCTCGCCTCGATGACCTCGCCGTTCAGTTCCAGGTGCAGATCGTGGACGGGCGCGCCGCGGGACACGCACCAGCCGCACGCGAACAGCGCGCTGCCTCGCCCGGGCGCGACGGTGCGCGGGGGCGGGAAGTCGAGCGCCGCGACCAGCTCCTGCCCCGCGCCCACTGTGGTCTCTCCGTTCCGAGCCGCCAGGCGGCTCATGCTAAGGATTGGCCGCGTGCGCCTGATCGCAGCCAGCTATTCGGGGGTGCTCGGCGGCGCGGAGCGCATCCTGCTCGACGTCGCCGCGGGGCTGCCCGAGGCGCCCGAGCTCGCGCTGCCGGAGGGCCCGCTGGCCGAGGAGGCGAGGGCACGCGGCCTTGGAGTATTCGAGCTGCGCGAGCGCAGCCTCGTGCTGCGCGCAGGCACCCGCGACCGGGTGGCGGCGCCGCTCCGGCTCGCGGGTCACGCCGCCGAGCTGCGTGCGCTGATCGCGGGCGCGCAGCCCGACGCCGTGATCGCGTGGGGAATGCGCACCGGCCTGGCGATGTCCGCCGCGCTCGCGGCCGGCCCCCCGCTGCCCATGCTCCTTCATCACCACGACCTGCTTCCGGGCCCGCTGGTGGCGCGCGGCGTGCGCGCCGCGGCGGCACGTGCATCGCTGGTCGTGGCGTTGTCGGAGTGCGTTGCGCGCGACCTCGATCCAGAGGGCGCGCTCGGCGCGCGCCTCCGGATCGTGCGGCCGGGCGTGGACCTCGAGCGCTTCGGCGCGCGCGATGGCGCCCAGGACGCCGCGCACGCGAGCGACGGCCGTGAGCGCGACCGCACCGCGCTCGTGCTCGGCGCGATCGAGCCGTGGAAGCGCCCGGACCTGGCTCTTGAGGCCATTGCCCTGGCCGCGCGCGAGCTGCCCGGCCTGCGCGTGCGCCTGGTGGGCGAGCCGCTCGGGCCAGGGGGCCGCGAGCTGCTGGCGCGCCTTCGCGAGCGCTCGCAACGGCCGGACCTGCGCGGCCGGGTCGAGCTGGTCGGGCGCGTCTCGGACCCCGACCGCGAGCTTGCTGCGGCGGACTGCTTGCTGCACTGCGCCGAGGCGGAGCCGTACGGCCTCGTGGTGGCCGAGGCGATGGCCAGCGGCCTGCCGGTGGTGGTGCCCGCGGCGTGCGGGCCCGCCGAGATCCTCGAGCCTGGCTGCGGCCGCTCGTACGAACCCGGCAGCGCCTCCGCGGCCGCCGCCGCGCTGGTGGACGTCCTCTCGGATCCGGCCGAGTCGGCGCGGATGGGCTCGGCCGCGCGCGCCGCCGCCGAGCGGCGCCTCGACTTGCGCGCGACGCAGGCGCGCTACGCCGAGCTCGTCGACGAGCTGCGCCCGGACGGCCCGCCTGTGCGCCGCCGCCAGGAGGGCGACGCCGCCGGCTCGGAGCTCGCGATCGTCACCGTGTTGCACAACTCCAGACCGGAGCTCGAGACGCTGCTCGCCTCGCTCGAGCGCCACCTGCCCGCCGCTCAGGTCGTGGTGGTCGACTCGGGGTCCTCAGACGGCGGCGCCGAGCTGGGGCGGAGCTGGGCGGGCGGTGCGGCGAAGCTGCTCGAGCTCGGCGAGAACGTGGGCTTCGGGCGCGGCGTGAACGCGGGCCTTGCGCTGGTGGAGCGTCCGGTCACCGCGCTGCTCAACCCGGACGTGGAGCTGCTCGACGCCTCGCTCGAAGCCGCCGGCCGCGAGGCGCTCCGCGATCCGGCGCGGCTGATCGCGCCACTCGTCGTGCGACCCGACGGCTCGCGGGAGGACAACGCCCAGCACGAGCCGGGCAGCCTCCCCCTGGTCGGGCACGCGCTCGTGCCGGGTGCCGCGCTTCCCCAGCCGCTGGCGGCGCGCGCGGAGCCGTGGCGTTCCCGACATCCGCGGGAGGTCGGCTGGGCCGTCGGATCTTGCCTGGTGGCGCGAACGGACATCCTTCGCGAGCTCGGCCCGTTCGACGAGCGCATCTTCATGTACGCCGAGGACCTGGAGCTCGGCCTGCGCGCCCATGACGCCGGAGTCGGCACGCTCTTCTGGCCGGCCGCGCGCGTGGTGCACAGCGGCGGCCACTCGACGAGAAGGGCCTTCGGCGGAGAGCCCTTCGAGCTGCTCGCCGGGCGTCGCCGCGAGGTCGTGCGCGCACGGCGCGGCGCGGGCCGGGCACGCCGCGACGACCTGCTGCAGCTCGCCACCTTCTCCGATCGCCTGGTGCTGAAGCGGCTCGTGGGACGCCCGGCGAACCGCGAGCGCCGCCAGCTGGCGGCGCTGCTGGGCTACCTGCTCGGGCGGCGCGCGTAATACAGCGAACCGGGTCGCCGGCTCTGGGCCGGCCGGCGTGCGGCGTGCATCTCGCCGTCGCCTCGCTCTACGCCCCGTGAGCGCAGCGCGGCGTCGACCTCGCGCTTCAGCGCCTCGCGGAACACGAGCGTGTCGAAGCGCGCCGCGTTCTCCACGCAGGCCCGCGGATCCACCGCTTCGGCATCGAAGCGGGACACGGCCTCGGCAAGCTCGGCCTCACCGCCGTCCCAGAAGCAGCCGGTCTTGCCCTCCAGAACCGTTTCGAGCAGCCCCCCGCCGGCGCGCGCTATCACCGGGCGGCCGGCGGCCTGCGCCTCCACCGCCGCGATCCCGAACTCCTCCATGCTCGTGACGACGAAGGCGCGGCAGCTCGCCATCAGCTGTGCGGCGTGGGCGTCGCTCACGCGGCCGGTGAACGTGATGTTCGGCCCGGCGAGCCGCGACAGCCGCCGCCGGTCGGGCCCGTCGCCGGCCACCACGAGCGGAAGCCCGAGCGCGTTGAACGCGCGGATCGCCGTGTCGATGCGCTTGTGCGACACCAGCTCGGAGAGCACCAGGTAGTGCTCGCCCACGGGCCCCGGCTGGAAGCGCTCGGTGGCCACGGGCGGGTACACGATGCGCGACTCGCGCCCGAAGTACGACGTGATGCGCGCCTGCGTGATGCGCGAGTTCGTCAGGTAGCGGTCCACCCGCTGCGCCGCGATCCAGTCCCATTCCCGCCAGCGCCGAAACAGGCCGCGCAGCGCGGCGCGCGACAGCGGGTCGCGCCGTTCGGCGAGCGTGCGGTGACGCTCGTTCCAGGCGTAGCGGAACGGGTTGTGGCAGTAGCACACGTGCGTCGTGCGATCGCCGCAGATGACGGCGTGCGCCCACGCGCTCGAGCTCGAGATCACCACGTCGTAGCCAGAGAGGTCGAACGACTCGATCGCGGCCGGGTACAGCGGCAGCAGCGCCCGGAAGGTGTTGGCGTTGGGCCGCAGGCGCTGGAGGAAGGAGGTGTGGATCTTGCGGTGCGCGAACAGGCCCTCCGTGCCACGCTCGTCGTAGACCGGCGTGAACACGTCCGCGTCCGGCCACAGGTTGCACATCTCGAGGAAGACGCGGTCGGCGCCGCGGACGCTGACGAGGAAGTCGTGCACGAGAGCGACGCGCTGGGGGGCGTCCGTGCCTGGCGAGCCGATCCGGTTCACGGCCGCGCAGTCTAAGGGCGATGGCCGCTGTCGCGGGTGCACGGCCGCGACACCGGCTGCCGCTACGCTGTGCCGCCTATGTGCCGCCGCCTCACCGCCGCGCTCGCGGCCATGGCCCTCCTCGCCGCGCCCTCGGCGACCCTCGCGCAGAGCGCCGGCGACGAGCAGTACAACGACCCCTTCGGCGATGTGAGCGAGCCCTCGCAGGATCAGGGAACCGAGAACGGGTCATCGGCGCCCGCCGCCGAGCCGGCGGGCGAACCGGCCGCGGCCGAATCCGGGGCGGCCGCCGATCCGAACAGCGAGAGCACCCTGCCGCACACGGGCTTCCCCGCCGCACTCGGCGCGCTTCTGGGCGCGCTGCTCCTGGGCGCCGGCGTCTCGATGCGCCGCCGCGCCCAGCCGGCGGTCGCGCTGCCGCCCTGGCTCGTGCCCGCCCGATCACGCAGGGGCCGGTTCGGTGCGCGACGGCGATTCCGCCGCTAGCGCCCAGGTCGCGATCAACGCGCGGGCCGCGGTCAGGGTCAGGACCGGTGGGGTCGAGCGCGTCGCCCGGGAGCTGGCCGCGCGCCTGCCGGCACTGAAACCGGAGCGGTACCGGGTCGTCGCGCCCCGTCCCGCGCTCGCCCATCGTGCCGGTCACGCCTGGGAGCAGGTGCTGCTGCCGCTGGCCGCGCGCCACGCCGAGCTGATCCTCTCGCCCGCCAACACCGCACCCCTGCGCGGCCGGCGCAACGTCGTCTACGTGCACGACCTGGCCCCGCTGCGCGAGCCGGCCTGGTTCAGCCGCGCGTACGGCGCC
>Ga0075420_100005303_pt1 | contig 11320 bp, 6 predicted proteins | sample SoiMetdeltSBSDD4_FD_75296 | JGI IMG/M metagenome (GOLD analysis project Ga0075420, IMG submission 75296) | Bulk soil microbial communities from a Populus tree surrounding site in Tennessee, USA - Soil MetaG P. deltoides SBSDD4 | ecosystem: Environmental > Terrestrial > Soil > Tree plantation... | reverse complement strand
CTCGGCGCTGTCACCGGACGGAAAATCGCTGCTCATCGTCGAGATGGATGGAGGAGGCTGGATGCCCTGCCGCCTGATGCCGTTCGATGGTTCTTCGGTGGGCCGGCAAGTTGCGCCGCCCGAGGCGCAGTGCACGACGGCGGCATGGTCGCCCGACGGCAAGTGGATGTACTTTTCGTCGAACGCCGGCGGCGGCTTTCATATCTGGCGGCAGCGCTATCCGGACGGCGCGCCTGAGCAGGTGACCTCCGGCCCCACCGAGCAGGAAGGTACGGCCATTACGCCGGACGGCAAGTACCTGATCACGAGCATGGGGATTCAGCAGGCGAGCGTCTGGCTTCATGATGCGGACGGCGACCGTCAGCTGACATCCGAAGGATACGCGCTGCATCCCGCTCGCGTAGGAGATCGCGTGTTCTATCTCGTACGAAGCAGTTCAGCGCGCGCTTACTCGGGCGGTGAGCTCTGGGCGATAAACATTGCGACCGGCGACACCGAGCGCATGCTGCCTGGGCGGGTTATGAGCGGCTATTCGATCTCACACGATGGCCGTCGGGTTGTCTTTACCTCGGTGGGCGAATCCGGCGGGGACGGCGTCTGGGTCGCCGACCTCGATCGGAGGACGGCACCGCGCCAACTGACGCGAGACGACGAATTCCGCGCCTTCTACGGATCGCCGGGAGAGATCGTCTACATCAGCCAGGGAACCGAGCGCCATCTGTATCGAATGAAGGAAGACGGATCGGATAAGCAGCTGATCCCGACCGACCCGGTCAACAACCTGTTTTCAGTGTCGCCCGATGGCCGCTGGGCTCTGGGACTGATGCTGCGCCCATCGAGCGAAGGCGGCGGCACGTACATTCAGCTGATATCGACGCGCGGCGAGAGTCCAGTGACGTTCTGCAACACTGATTGCGCAATGGGTTTTGGACCCGTTCGGCTGCAGGCGCCACCCGTCCAGTGGAGCGCGGATGGAAGTTCTCTGCTCGTGAGCCTTCAGTACGTCGCGCCTCGGCGAACAGCGCAAACCGTCGTGTTGCCGTATCGGTCCGATGTGCCGCTCCAGCGCCTCTGGCCAAAGGGGCTCCAGACTGAACCGAACATCGTCGCCAACCCGGGTGCGAAGATCATCCCGGAGGCCAACGTGTTCCCCGGGGCCAGAAGTTCGGAGTACTTGGTGTGACGACGCACGACCGCAAGCAACGTCTATCGCATCCCGCTTCCGAACTGACGGCGCGAGAAGGGGTCAGATCTTGATTTTTGCGTCAGGTGCCGTATACCGCCTTCGATCAAAGGCTCGCGCGACGCAAGAATCAAGATCTGACCCCCTCGCTCACCCAAGGACATACACGCGACCGTCCTGCGATCCGATTACGAGCTTGCCTGCGGCAACGGCCGGCGACGCGGTGAGCGCGGATCCGGCATCGAACTCCCACAGCTTCTTGCCGCTCTCCACGTCGAGCACATACAGACGCCCATCGCTCGAGCCGACGTAGACGCGGCCTCCGACGATCGCCGGTGAGGAGTCCACACGGGCGCGCGTGGCGAAGGTCCATGCCGCTTTGCCGGTCTTCGCATCAATCGCGTGAATCGATTTGTCGCGCCCGCCGAGGATGATGCGGCCGTTGGCCAGCGCGGCCGAGGAGTAGAAGGGAAACCGCCGCTCGGGATCCGTGTAGCGCCAGAGAAGACGACGGCGTTCGAGATCGAACGCGAGCACTTCGTTGTTGAACGTGCCGAAGTAGGCGCGTGTGCCGTCGATGAGCGGTGACGCGCCGGTATACGCGCCAGAGTCGATGCGATACGCCTCCTTGCCGTCGGCGATGCGGATGGCGCGCAGGATCGAGTCGCATCCGGCGATGAAGGCCAAGCCGTTCTGGACCGCCGGTGTGGCGTGGACCATCCCGTTCGTGGTGGCCTTCCACTTCAGCTTGCCGGTCATCGGCTCGAGGGCATAGAGGCTGCCGTCGTAGGACCCGATTAGCACGGCGCCGTCGGCAACAACCGGCGACGACTTGACCTCGGAGGCAGTCCTGAACGTCCACAGTCCCTTCCCGTCGGCGATGTTCACGGCGTGGACCAGACCGCCGAGATCGCCGATGTACACCACCGTGTCGCTGACTGCCGGTGACGACTCACCAATCAGGTTGCCGGTTGTGTACTTCCACTTCAACTTGCCTGAGGCCAGGTCGAGCGCGATGAGATCGCCGTTGCCACTGCCAACGTAGACGACGCCATTGACGATGGCCGCCGACGAGTCGATCAGATCGCCGACGTCGTAGGTCCAGAGCACTTTCAGCGTCTGGGGAAGCGTAGTGGAGGAGTTCCCGGTCAGCCGCGGAGTGCCGCGAAACTGCCGCCACTCCGCGGCCGGCGCCGCCACAGGCGACGGCTGCTGCGCCGTCAGCGTCGCTACCGTGAGAACAGAGGCGAACGCGACGTATGAAAGCCTGATTCCTGCAACCCGAGCCCTCATGCCTGTGGTCCCGTCCTGATTTCTGACCCCTGATTCCCGATTCCTACTTGTTCGTGTTCGCGATCGCGAAGAGCTGGCTCCGGTTGTTGATAAACAGCACGCCGTTCGCAGGGACGATCGTCCCGTAGACGGCGCTGCCCATGTTCATCTCCGCCAGTTGCTTTTTCTCCTTGCCGTGCGCCATGACGACGATGTCGCCATCTTCGTCGCCGAGGTAGACCTTGCCGTCGATCAGGAACGGCGACGCCCACACCGCGGCGAGCAGGTCATGGTTCCAATACTCCTGGCCTGTCTTCGCGTCGAGGCAGTGCAGATAGCCGCTGAAGTCGGAGATGTAGACGAGACCGTCAGCCACCGCCGCGGTCGAAATAGAGCGGCGGATCTTGTCGAAATGCCAGATTTGGCCGGTCTTCGTGATGTCGCCGCGCTTGGTGCCGTCAATCGCGTACATGTGCCCGACGCCTTCGCCGTGCTCGGGGTCCTGCCCGTTCGCGATATAGACCACGTCCTGGTAGATGACCGGCGTGGAGATTAACTCGTTCCGCGTGCGAGGCCAGACCGAGTCCTTCGGGTTCGTATCGAACTCCCACAGCTTCTTGCCGGTTTGCGCTTCGTAGCCGCGCACCCAGCCGTCGCCCTGCCCCGACACGACCTGCAGGACACCGCCGATCGTACCGACCGACGGTGTAGACCACTGTCCGTGGAGAATCCGATCCTCGACTGAGTTGTCTTCCCACACCAGTTTGCCGGTGGCCTTGTTGAGCGCGATGATCGACGGCGCGCGCGGCGACGGAATGTGGACGTGGCTTTCGTCCTGTCCGTTCGACGTGCTCAGGAAAATCAGATCGCCCGAGATCACGGGCGATGAGTTCGAGAGATTGTGCGGATAGGAGCCGACCTCCTCGATCATATCGAAGGTCCAGATGATGTCGGCGTCGGTGTCACCGGTGAGTTTCTCGTCCTTGAACGGGCCGTCGTTCTCCTTGTCCCTGAACCCCTGAATGTCGAGGGCGTGCACGACACCGCGGTTGCTCACGTAGTACAGATGCTCCCCTTCGACGAGCGGCGAGCTGGCCACCCCTTGAAACGGCCAGTCGTTGGCGCGGCCGGCCTCGAGCTTCGGATGGGTGTGTTGCCATAGGAACTGCCCGTCAGACTCGCGGAAGGCCATGAGTACGCCGCGATCACCGCCTTGCTTCGGATCGCGGGCCAGCTCGTTGTTCGTCCCGACGAACACCATCCCGCCGGCGACGACTGGATTGCCATAGCTCTGCGAGCCAAGGTCGGCCACCCACTTGATGTTCTTCTTGGTCTTCACGTCCCACTCGGTGGGGACGTTCTTCATGTTCGAGACCTGGTTGCGATCGGGCGTGCCGCCCCACATGGGCCAATCACCTTTGCCTGGATCCGACGCTGCGAGGCGCGCGGGTGCGATGCCGATCGCGCACACGATCAACGTCACGCCGGCGAACACGAAGGCGGTGTAGGGGCGGTCCTCTCGGACCGGCCGAAGTGTCGTAGGTGTCAGTGGTCTCATCGTCAATTCTTGGTGAGAGAGAAGTTGTCGAGATACGCACCAAACGGTGCGTTGATGAAGAGACCCGGCGCACCCTGACGGTTGCCGATCGGGTCCAGCATTTCGATCATCCAATCGGCAGGCTCCGACTCGTCGGCCGCCCACGCCTTGCCCTGTGCACGCACCTGTCCGTTGGGAAGGGTTTCAACACGCAGCTTCAGTCGATACCAGGCGTTCGGCTTCCACGCGAATGGCTTCTTGATCGTTCGCGCCGTCTCGGGCTCCCACGGCTCGATCTTCAACTGCTGCGAGGTGCCGTACAGCACGAGCGAGTAGCGCTGCGCGGTGATCCCGATGTCGGCCATCTGACGCCGGCGCTCGTTCGAGCGCACATCGGCCTGGAACGTGTAGTTCGACCAGTTCGGTGGTCCGATGAAGGTCCGCCCGCGCTGGAAGATCGTGTCGAGCGGCTCCTTCTGCAGCACCTTCTGGCCGTCGAGGGTGGCGACGACCAACCGTCCCGGAACAGTGTTCGACCAGCCGGGCGGAATCGCTCCGTCGTCGTAGCTATCGAAGCCCTCGGTCCACGGCAGCGGATGCGCGACGCGTGCCCGAGCCTCGCCGGAGAGGCCCGCGGCTGTCGCCGTGATGACTCCCGCCTGCTGCACCGGCTTATCCGCGATGGTGACGACGCCGTTCGCGACGGTGCCTTCAAGGCCCTTGAGCGCCCATGTGGCGCCGGTCTCTTCGCGAATGAGGCGGCCCTGCGCGTCGAAGAGCCGGGCCTTGAGTGTGACTGACTGGCCGGGATTCAGGTTCAACTCGGTCGGCGACACCTGGAGATACGCCGGTGGACCGGGTGTGGCTGCCGCAGGCTCTTCGGTGGCGAACCCCGTCGGCGACGTGGCGCGACTCGAGCCGATCGCGTAGATCGCGTCGCTCGACATGAAGAAGATGCGTCCGCGGGAGATCGCTGCGTTGCCGAGGACTTGCTCCGGCGTGCCCTCTGATCCGCAGCAGCTATTGGTGCTGTTCGGGAGCTCGACGCGACTGAGCACTTCGCCTTTGTCGGCAGACGGTCTGACGATGAAAAAGACGCCGCCGTCGGTGCCGACATAGAGCTTGCCGTCGGCGAGCACTGGCGACGCTTTCTGCGCCGAGCCCAGCGGCAATGACCACATCGTCTTCCCTGTGGCGGTATCGAAGGACCGCAACGTCGATCCGTTATCGATTTGATAGAGACGTGTGCCATCGACGATCGGCGACGAGTAGCCGAACTCGAGGCCCTTGATGGCCCACTTCGTCGTTTTCAGATCGCCGGTTTGTGCCCCATCGAGCGCCGCGATGAGTCCCAGCTCCACGCCTTCGAGGTTTTCGTCCCCGTGCGAGATGAACACCGTGTTGCCGCTCACCGCGACTCCGGTGTTGATGGCCCGCTTAGCGGCGGGGAAGCTCCACACCTTTTCGCCGGTCTGCACCTTGATGGCGTGAACTCCGCCGTCGCCGAGACCGGCGATGAGCAGTCGCATACCGTTGATGGTGGCGATGAGCGGCGAGGCGTAGGCGGTGTCGTACGGACGTCCGCCGGGGTTCGACACGTAGATCACGTCACCCGTTCGCTTGTTGAGGGCGATGAAGCGATGAGCGCGCCCGGCCGCCGATCCCCAGTTCGAGACGGCGGCGCTGACGATTACCAGATCCCCATCGACGACCGGCGACATCGTCCGGCCGCCGTGCGTCGTGAAGGCGGCGAACTCCTCACCGAACGAGCGCTCCCACAGCAGCTTGCCCTCGGGACTCAGGGCGATGACCTGCGCACCGCCGCTCAGCGCGTAGATGTTGCCGGTCTCGGGATCGGCTGCGGGCGAGGCCCACGCGATGCGATGAGCAGGCACGTCGCTCTGGAACATGTTGATCTTGTATTCCCAGACCATCTTGCCGGTGTCGGCATCGAGCGCCAGAATGCGCTCCTGCAACTGCGGCCCCCGCCCCGATGGGTTCTGCACGTAGACCCGATTGCCCATGACGATGGGCGTCGAGCGGCCGCCGCCAGGCACGCGCCACAGGAAGTTCTCGCCGTTCAGTTTCCAGGTGCTGATGAGGCCCTTCTCGACGGAAATGCCGTCGCGGTTCGGGCCGCGCAGCTCCGGCCAGTCGCCGGCGCGAACGCGCCGCTGGTTCTGAGCGGGAAGTGGGTTCTGAGCGGGCAGTGAGACGCATAGTCCGGCGATGATGGCCGCGACCAGGCAAGTTCTCTTCAGCATGAACATCCTCAGTTCCGCCTGCGCTTTGCGGCTTCGGCGGGACAAGTCATAACTCGATACGCCGGACTGGCTGATCCGTGCTTACGATCGAGCCCTGGTCTGATTTAGCAGAACCAGACCAGGTCTCGAGACGTTGATTCCCGGCCAGTTTAGCGCGACCGGCAAGGACCGCGTGCATAATTGACGGTCATGACAATTCGTCGGATTCATACGTCGATTATTGCGTTCTTCATGTTCGTCCCGAGCCTGGCCCAGGCCCAGGCACCCGCCGCGTCGTTTCAGCTGCCGCCGATCATCGTCACCGCCCAGAAGGAATCGGCCAACGCCCAGGATCTCCCGGTCAGCCTCTCGACGGTCACGCAGCAGACCCTTCGCGACTCGGCCGCGACGATCGTCAGCGATCTGTTCGCGCCGAACATCTATTTCACGGAGTTCACCGCCCGGAAGTTGAGCAACCCGCGCTTCCGCGGCATCGGTGCCAGCCCGGCCAACCCGGCGGTGGCCACGTACTTCGATGGCGTTCCACAGCTCAGCACCAACTCGTCGAGCATCGACCTGATCGACGTCGGACAGGTGGAGTTCGTCCGCGGTCCTCAGAGCGCGCTATTCGGGCGGAATGCGATCGGCGGGTTGATCAACGTCACGAGTGTCCGTCCGTCGCTCTCGAACTGGACCGGCAGCCTGTCGGCGCCGTTCGCCAACTACTCCTCGGGCGAGGTGCGCGGCAACCTGGCAGGGCCGGTCGTGGACGGCAAGCTCGGTGTTGCCGTCGCCATGCAATACGGACAGCGCGATGGGTTCACTGTCAACGACCTGACCGGCAACGACGTGGACTCGCGCGAGGCGTTCTCTGCAAAGGGGCAGGTGCTGTGGACGCCGTCGCGCAGCTGGGAAACCCGTGTCATTGTCAACGGCGAACGCGCTCGCGACGGCGACTACGCGCTGAGCGATCTCGCTGGCCTGCGTGCCAACCCGTATCACGTGATGCACGACTTCGAGGGTTACACCAACCGGGACATCTTCGGCACGACAATCCTCAATCGCTACGAGAGCACTCGCTTCAGCGTGTCGTCGACGACGGGCTTCCTGAACTGGAAGACCGAGGACGCCACCGATCTCGATTACACGCCGCTGCCCCTGATCGTGCGGAACAACAGTGAGGAAAGTTTCCAGTTTACGCAGGAAGTGCGCATCGCCTCGGCGCCGAACGCGTCGGTGCGGCTGTCAGACGGCGCCGCGCTGAAATGGCAAGCCGGCGTATTCCTCTTCACGCAGAACTACGAGCAGAACGCCATCAACACGCTGGCGCCGGGCACGTTCTCGCCGTTCATCACATTCCCCCTGGCGTTGACGCTGCCGGACGCAGAGCTCGACGACTTCGGCATCGGCGTTTACGGCCAGGGCACCGCCACGATCGGCGGCCGTTTCGATCTGACCGCTGGCGTCCGTGTGGACAACGAACAGAAGGACGCGTCGCTCAGCACATTCTTCACGCCACAGATTGCGCCGCGACGAGACCTGGTCACCGACGAGAGCTTCTCGAACGTGTCGCCGCAGTTCTCCGCCGCGATGCGCATCCAGCCCCAGAAGACGGTGTACTTCTCGGTGACGCAGGGCTACAAAGCGGGCGGATTCAATCCCGTGTCGCCGGTTGGCAGCGAAGCCTACAGCGAAGAGCACGCGTGGAACTTCGAAGGCGGCGTGAAAACGACCTGGGCGGCCGGGCGGGTGATGGCCAATGCCAGCGTCTTCCGGATCAACTGGGACGACCTGCAACTGAACGTCCCCGATCTCACGTCGCCGGCGCAGTTCTACATCGCCAACATCGGCGATGCGACGAGTTCGGGCGTCGAAGTCGAGCTCAACGCCCGCGTGCATCGGAGTCTGGATGTCCTTGGCGGGGTGGGCTATACCCGCGCCCGGTTCTCGGACGGCAGCATATCGAACGGCGTGCCGGTCGCTGGCAACACCATCCCGAATACACCCGAGTACAGCGCCACGCTTGGTGCGCAGATCTCCCATGCGCTGTCTCCCGCGATCTCGCTCTATGGACGGGGCGAGGCGGTGTTCTACGGCGCCTTCGAGTACGACGATCTCAATACGGCCCGTCAGGACGCATATTCACTCGCCAACTTCCGGGCCGGCGCGCGGGGCCGGTATCTCTTCGCCGAGGCCTGGATTCGCAATGCGTTCGATACCGAATACATCCCGATTGCGATCGCGTACGGACAGCTTGCTCCGTCAGGATTCGTGGGCGAGATGGGTCGCCCGCGCACGTTCGGCGTGAGCGCGGGTGTGACTTTCTAAATCCCAACTCCCAATTCCCAACTCCCAACCACACCCAACTTCCAACTCCCAATTTGGAAGTTGTTGGGAGTTGGGAATTGGAAGTGGTTGGTAGTTGGCATTGGGAGTTGGGAGTTTGCAAGTATGAAACTCATGATGTTCTTCGCGACTCTCCTCGTCGTGGGAGCGGTCTCACTCAGCGGTCAATCCGCATCGTTTGATTGGCCGCAGTGGCGCGGACCGGACCGCAACGGCATCTCGAAAGAAACCGGGCTGCTGGCGCAATGGCCGCGATCGGGGCCGACCGTGGCGTGGTCGGCGGCGATGCTGGGCGCGGGATACGGCTCGATGGCCGTGCAGGGTGATCGCGTCTGGGTCCAGGGCATGCGCAACAACCAGAGCGTCGTCTCGAGCCTTAATCGAGCGGATGGCAAGCCGGTGTGGGTTCGGATCCTCGGGCCTGCCGGCGACAACGATCGTGGCCCCGGTCCGCGCAGCACACCCACGATCGACGGCGATCGACTCTATGCGCTGAGCGAAACTGGCGACCTCGCTTGTCTTCGCACCAGTGATGGCACAGTCGTCTGGCAGCGCAACATCCTCAAGGAATTCAAGGCGGGCAATCCGTATTGGCTGCTGAGCGAGTCGCCGCTCGTGGACGGCAACCTCGTGATCGTGACGCCAGGTGGCCGTGGGGCGGGGATCGTTGCGCTCGACAAGATGTCGGGCAAGACGGTGTGGACGAGCAAGGAGCTCAGCGACGGCGCCGGCTATGCGTCACCGATCATCGCCGACGTTGGCGGCGTGCGGACGATCATGAACTTCACCGCCGATGCCGGCGTTGGCGTCCGCGCGTCTGATGGCAAGCTGATGTGGCGAAACACCCAACCCGCCAATGGCACGGCGAACATCGCCACACCCGTGTACTCGGATGGCAAGGTGTTCTACACCTCGTCGTACGGAACCGGCGCGTCGTTGCTTGGCCTGAAGGCCGCTGGCAACGAGGTGCGGGCGCAGGAGATCTACTTCACCCGCGACATGAAGAATCACCACGGCGGCGTGGTGCTGGTCAACGGCTACATCTACGGCTACAACGACTCCATCCTGACCTGCCTGGAGTTCAACAGCGGCAAAGTGGTGTGGCGCGATCGCAGTGTCGGCAAAGGCGCCGTCACTTATGCCGACGGTCATCTGTATATCTTGAGCGAGAACAACGTCGTCGGGTTGGTCGAGGCGACGCCTGCCGGTTATCGGGAGAAGGGCAGATTCAGCATCGCCGACCAGGGGTGGCCCAGCTGGGCCCATCCGGTCGTAAGCGGCGGCCGGCTGTATGTCCGTAATCAGGGTACGCTTACCAGCTATGATGTGCGCGCGCGTTAAGCAGAGGACATCCGCATGCGACTGATCACTCGAGTCTTTCCTGCCGTACTTATTCTTGCTGTTTTGATTCTGCCGGTTCAGGCGCAGCGGGCGTCGAATGACTGGACGCAATGGCGCGGCCCGAACCGGGACGGGTCGGCTCCCGCACCCGCCGATCCCAAAGCCTGGCCCGAGAAGCTGACACAGAAGTGGAAGGTCGAGGTCGGCTCCGGGTACGCCACACCACTCGTCGTCGGCAACCGCATTTATCTGTTCTCGCGTCAGGGTGAACGCGAAGTCATGAGCGCCCTCGACGCCGATACGGGCAAAGTGCTGTGGCAGACCGGTTACGACGCGCCGTTCACCATGCACAGCGCGACCACGCAGCATGGACCGGGGCCGAAGTCGACGCCAGCGTTTGCCGACGGACGCCTGTTTGCGATCGGCATGACCGGCATCGTCACAGCGTACGACGCCAATACCGGGAAGCAGCTGTGGCAGAAGCCGGGCACCAAGCAGGTTCCCTTGTACACCACGCATGCGTTCTCTCCGCTGGTGGACCGCGGGCTGGTCATCTTCCACGTCGGCGGTGACGACGCGGGAGCGCTTACGGCGTACGACGTCAATACCGGGGCAGAGAAGTGGAGCTGGAAGGGCGACGGCCCCGGGTACGGATCGCCAGTGGTGGTGGATATCGAAGGCACACGCCAGATCATTACGATCACGCAGGGAAAGCTGGTCGGCGTGGATGCGTCGAACGGAACGCTGCTCTGGGAGCGGCCCTTCGTCATCACCAACAAGACGAACTCGGTGACACCCGTCGTGCACGGCCGGACGGTCATCGTGTCGGGCAACGGCGAACCGACACGCGCCCTGGCGATTGCCAAGCGAGCGAACCAGTGGGTGACCGATATCGTGTGGGAGAACGCCGACATCCCGCTGCGCATGAGCGACGCCGTGGTCGTCGGCGACGTCCTCTTTGGGCTGGCCAATCGCAACTCGGGCCAGTACTTCGCTGTGGACGCCGCGACCGGCAAGACACTATGGACCTCGGAAGGGCGTCAGGCGGCGCATGCGGCTATCGCACGTTCCGGCGATCTGTTCTTCAGCCTGGAAGACGATGGCGAACTGGTCGTGGCACGGAACAGCAAGACCGGTTTCGAGCCGCTCCATCGCTACAAGGTCGCCGACGCGGCCACGTGGGGACAGCCGGCCTATTCGGGCAACCGCGTGCTGGTGAAGGATGTCTCGACGCTGTCGCTGTGGACGTTGAACTGACGCGCTGATACGCTTTCATGTGATGCGGCTTCGCACTCACGTCCGACTGGTGGCTGCGGTCTGGTTGACCTGCCAGGCGGTGGCCTTTGCCGCCGCGCCGTTCGTGCTGTGTCATGACCACAACGTCATGAGCCAGTTGGG
>Ga0075420_100005302_pt1 | contig 11323 bp, 13 predicted proteins | sample SoiMetdeltSBSDD4_FD_75296 | JGI IMG/M metagenome (GOLD analysis project Ga0075420, IMG submission 75296) | Bulk soil microbial communities from a Populus tree surrounding site in Tennessee, USA - Soil MetaG P. deltoides SBSDD4 | ecosystem: Environmental > Terrestrial > Soil > Tree plantation... | reverse complement strand
CGGGCGCCTGCCGGCCCTTCGACCCCGACTCGCCGGAGCTCGCGGCCATCGAAGCCGTCGCGCACGGTTTCGGCGCCGACAGCCCGACGGCATGAGCACCGTCTTCTTCCTGTTCCTGACGCAGCTGGCGCTCGGGCTGATGCTCGCGCTCGCCTTCGTGACCGAGCGGGCCGGCGACCGCTTCTTCCGGTTCTCGTCGGCCGCCGCCGCGTTCATGGCCACCGGCGCGCTGGCGCTGCTGCTGCGCCGCCACGGGTGGAGCGGTGCGGGAGCGCCGTTCGGCGACGCCTATTCCGCGGTGATGGCGGCCAGTCTGGCTGCGGTCGTCGGCATGGTCGTCTACAACCGCGCCTGGTATTTCGACTGGCAACGGCTTCAAGCGCCGGCGCTCGCGTTCACGCTGGCGGCGGGAGCGGCGGCGGTCGTGCTCGCGGCGCCGGCGGCGCAGCGGGTGCTGGTCGTCGCGGCTGCGCTGACCTCGATCCTGCTTCTGGGTGCGGCCGCGGCCGCGATGATCCTCGGACACTACTACCTGGTGATCCTCGACCTCCCGATCAGCGCTCTGCGCAAGCTGACGGTGCTGCTGGTCGTGGGCCTCGTCCTGCGCGGCGCGGTCGTCGCCTTTGCGCTCTTTGGTCCGATCCACGCCGGCCTCGACGGCGCGCGGCTCGTCGCGTCGGGCTTATGGAGCGCCGACGGGGTCTTCGTCTGGATGCGCCTCTTGTTCGGCATCGCCGGTCCGTTCACGCTCGTCTGGTTCATCTGGAAGACGGTGGAGCTGCGCTCGACGCAATCCGCCACCGGCATTCTCTACGTGCAGCTCTTCCTGGTGCTCTCGGGAGAGCTCCTCGGCACGTATCTGCGCATCGCGGCCGGGCTGCCGCTGTGACGCCGGAGATCGCCTTCAACTGCGCGAAGTGCGGGAAGGAGGCGCTCGCGGGGCTGGACGGCCAGGCCCGCTGCACGGCCTGCGGCGACCATACCGCGCTCGACCTCACGCCGTCGCTCCGTGAGGCGCGCGTCGTGGACATCTGTCCGGCATGCGGCGGGAAACAGCTCTACGTGCAACGTGACTTCAACCAGCGCGCCGGGATCGCGATCGTCGTGGTGGGCGCCATCTTCGCCCCGTTCACCTACTACATCAGCCTGGTGATCGCGGCGCTCGTCGACGCCGCGCTCTATGCGGCGCTCCCGGAGATCGCGATCTGCTATCGCTGCCGCGCGCATTTCCGCGGCTTTCGAAAGAACCCGAGTCACGAGCCCTTCGACCTGCACACCGCCGAGCAGTACGACGACAAGAAGCCCTCCCACCCGGAATAGAGTGGAGCCGTGCCGGAGCTGCCCGATCTGCTCCACGTCGTAGGGCGGCTCCGCGAGCGCCTGGCGGGCGGAGAGGCGCGCGCGGAGCGCGTCAAGGAGCCGGTGGTGCTGCGCTTCGCCGTGCGCGGCAATCTCTCGCTGCTGCTCGGCCGGAAGCTCGAGGACGTCTTTCGCAAGTCGCACTTCGTCGTCTTCCGGTTCGAAGGGCTCGACCTCGCCGTGAACCCGATGCTCGCGGGCCGGTTTCGTTTCGGAAAGCCCGGCGAGAAGGACGAGGCCACGCTGTGCTTCGCGATCGGCGTGACGCGCGCGGGCGACGACGACGCCGAGCTGCGCTACCTGGACGACAAGCGGATGGGCAAGGCGTATCTGATCGCGACCGACGACTGGAAGGCGATCCCGGGGATGCAGACGGGCGGCGTCGACGTGCTGTCGCGCGAGTTCACCGCCGAGCGCTTCGCCAGCCTGCTCAAGCATCGCCGCGACCAGGTGCGGGTGTTCCTGCTCGACAAGAGGGCCCTCGACAGCATCGGCAACGCGTACGCCGACGAGATCCTGTTCGAGGCCCGGATCCATCCCAAGACGTTCTGCCGCTCGCTCGGCCACGACGACGCGCTGCGGCTGCACGCGGCGATCGGCAGCGTGATGCGCGAAGCGGTCGAGGAAGTCGCCCGGCGCGACGGGCCGATCGAGCTGAAGGTCCGCGATTTCCTGAAGGTTCGCTTGCGCGAGGTCTGCCCACGCTGCGGCGGGAAGATCCGCACCGCCGGCGTCAAGGGCATGGACGCCTACTTCTGCCCGCATTGCCAGCCCGCGACGCGGGCCGGCTTCGTGGACTGGACCAAGACCGGCCGCTGAGCCGGGTGCGTTGCCGGAAGCCCCCAGGCAAAGGATAATGGGGGCGGATGAGTAAAGACGACCTGATCGAGCTTCAAGGTGTCGTGAGCGAAGTGCTCGCCGGCGGCAACTACAAAATCAAGTGCGGCGAGAACCATGAAGTGCTGGCGCGCCTCAACGGCAAGATGCGCCAGTTCCGGATCCGCGTGATCGCGGGCGACCGCGTGACCGTGGGCGTCTCCCCCTACGACCTGAAGCGCGGCCTGATCACCTATCGCGCGAAGTAAGCCGCGGCGGCAACGGCTGCGCGCCGTGCTGGCCGACCTCGACAACACGATCCTCGACTTCGACAGCGCGGAACGCGGTGCGCTCCGGGCCGCCTTCCGCCGGCTCGGCATCCCGTTCCGGCACGGCACGCTGGAGCGCTACCGCGCGATCAACACCCGGCTCTGGACCGCCTACAGCCGCGGCGAGATCGCCGGCGCTCAGGTCGCGATCCAGCGCTTCGAGGAGCTGCTCGCGGAGCTCGAGTACCGGCTGCCGGCGCGGCGGCTCGCCCGCGCGTATCTCGCGGCGCTACGCCTCCGCGGCGATACGCTGCCCGGCGCCCGCCGCGCCCTGGTCCTGCTGCGGCGCCGCTTCCGCGTCGCGGTCGTGACCAACGGCTACACGCGCGTCCAGAAGTCGCGGCTTCGGCGGGCGGGCCTTTTGGCGCACGTGGACGCGCTGGTCACCTCGGAGTCCGCGGGCCACGCGAAGCCCGACCCTCGCATCGTTCACTCCGCGCTGCGCCTTCTCGGCGTGAGCCGGCACGAGGCGATCCTGGTCGGCGACGATCTCCGGACCGACCAGGGCGCCGCCACGGCGGCGCGCATGCCCTTCTACTGGATCGACAGCGGCGACCGCGGCGCGGGCCGACGGCCCCGGCTGCGCGTCCGTTCGCTGCTCGAGCTCGCCGAGCGCCTATAATCCGGTCTCGCGAGGGACCTCTTGGACTCCACGGTCGCCACGCCGCGCGCAGTGGTTCCGTCGCTGGCGTTCGTCCACAGCCGGATTCCCGCGAGCCATCCGTCCGCGGCGGTGCTCGGCGAAGAGCGAATGGGCGTGGGAGTCGCGATCGACGGGCGCCACGTCCTGACCGCCCATTACCTGCTGCTCGGCGCCGACTCGGTCGAGCTGACCTTTGCCGACGGACGCGCCCGCGAGCTCGTCGGCACGCGCATCCACCACGAGACGGGGCTCGGCGTCGCGATCCTCGAGGGCCCCGAGGCGCAGCCGGCGGCCTTGGCGACGGCCGCCGCCACACCGGGCCAGCCGGTCTTCCTGCTGACGTGCACCGAGCCGAACGAGCGCAAGGTCGCGACCGGCCACGTCTCTCGCGTCGGCCCGTTCGAGGCGTTCTGGGAGTACATGCTCGACCGGGCGATCATGACCACGATCGTGAACCCCGGTCTGTCGGGCGCGCCGCTCTTCGATCGCGACGGGCGGCTCCTGGGTATCGTCTCGCTCGGCATCGCGGCCGTCGGACGTTACAGCCTGGCGATCCCGATCGATCTCCTGGTAGCGCACCGTGCGGAGCTCCTGGGCGAGGGCGCGCGGCGCGGTCCGGCACGCGCCTGGGTGGGCTTCTACCCCCACGCGCACGACGGAGGCGTCGTCGTCTCCGGAGTGATCTCCAACGGTCCCGCCGAGCGCGCCGGTCTGGCCGGGGGCGACGTCGTGCTGTCCGTCGACGGGCACGCGGTGCAGACGCTGCGCGACCTCTATCGCGCGATCTGGAAGAAGCAGCCCGGCGACGCGCTGGGCTTCGGCGTGTTGCGCGAGGCGGCCGCTCACGTGATCGAGGTGACCGCGGGCGACCGCGACTCGTTCTACAGATAGGCGGCACGACCGCTGCGCGGCTCGTGTAGATTGGGACCGCCGACTGATGTCGATCCTCAAGGTAGCCCGCATCGGCCATCCCGTGGTCCGCACCGCCGCCCGGCCCGTCGATCCCGCGGAGATCGCCAAGCCGGAATTCCAGAAACTGATCGACGACATGATCGAGACGATGCGCGAGTACGAAGGCGTCGGTCTGGCCGCGCCGCAGATCCACGTGGGCCTGCGTCTCGCGGTGCTGCAGGTCGAGGCCTCGGACGAGCGCGCGCGCGACGCGGTGCCGCTGACGGTCTTGATCAACCCCAAGATCACCGCGCTCGGCAAGCAGGGCGTCTTCGGCTGGGAAGGCTGCCTCTCGATCCCGGAGCTGCGCGGCGAAGTGCCGCGGCTCAAGAAGCTCCGGCTCGACGCGATCGATCGCGACGGCAAGCCTTTCCAGGTCGAGGCCGAGGACTTCCACGCCCGCGTGATCCAGCACGAGTGCGACCACCTGGACGGAAACGTATACCTGGACCGCATGAAGGACATGCGGTCCTTGGGCTTCCTGCACGAGTTCGAGCGCTTCGTGGTCGGGGCGGACGAGGACGAGGACCACGACCAGAACGAGGACGCGAAATGAGCCTGGCCGCGAGCCCGGTCCAGAGCGGCGCGCCGATCGTCAGCCTGCGCAGCGCCTCGGTGCGGCCCTACGACTCGGCGATCGCGGCGGCGCGCACCTGCTACTCGCCGCGGGTCGTCGAGCCCGACGAGATCACCGACTCGCAGCGCAAGAGCATCGGCCCGCTCACCTTCGAGGCCGGCCACCACACGGTCTTCCAGCACGCCCACTTCGAGTTCGGGCTCGAGAACGTCAGCCGCCAGTTCGTGTGGTCGTTCCTCCACTCTCACCCGTTCTACAACTCGGAGCAGTCCAGCCAGCGTTTCGTGCGGCTCGACGAGATCCGCGCCCACGTGCCGCCCGGGTTGAGCGAGGCGCAGCGCGAGGTCTTCGAGCACTCGGTGGCGGAGGCCTGGGAAAGCTATCGCCAGCTCACCGCGATCCTGGGCGAAGACACGCTGCGCATCTGCTCCGAGCTTCGCCATCTCTCGCCGCTGGCCTCCGAGAAGCGCGTCAAGCGCGTCAAGCGCGAGGCCGAGAAAAAAGCGATCGAGACCGCTCGCTACGTGATCCCGGTGGCGGCCTTCACCTCGATGGTGCACACCGTCTCGGGCATCGTGCTGCACCGGCTGTACCGGATGATGCGCACCGGCGACACGCCGCGCGAGAGCGAGGTCGTGATCGAAGCCATGGTCGCGCGCGTGCGCGAGCTGGACCCGGGCTTCTTCGAGCGCGTCGGGATGGGCTCCTTGCCCGACGAAGAGATCGTCGAGCGCGCCTGGCCGAGCCTGCGCTCGAGCGGCGACGCGCTGGCGGCCGAGCTGGACGCGCAGCTCGCCGGCAAGACCGCGCTGCTCGTCGACTACACGCCCGGCGCGGAGACGACCACGGCCGACGCGGTGCGCGCAGTGATGGGCGCGACACGCGACGCGATCAGCGACGACGCGGCGCTGGAACGCGTCCTGAATCCGAGCCTGAACCGCTATCGCCTGGAGACGTTGCAGCTCTCGCTGCATTCGCCTTTGACGCGCGCGCTCCACCACGCGAGCTACACCTTCCTGAAGAAGCTCTCGCACACCGCCGACAGCCAGGACCAGCGCCACCGGATGGTGCCCGGCTCGCGCCCGTTGATGACGCTGACCGACACGGCGCGGCCCGACTACGTGACGCCGCCTCTCGTCGCCAAGAACGCGCGTGCCCACGAGATCTACGAAAGGGCGATGCTGCGCGCCTGGGACGCCAAGAACCGCCTGCTCGAGATGGGCGCGCCGCTCGAGGCCGCCGTCTATCTATTGCCCAACGCCAAGGCGCTGCGCTTCCACGAGACCGGGAGCCTGCTCTATCTCGCGCACAAGTGGGTGATGCGCACCTGCCTGAACGCGCAGGAAGAGATCTACCAGGCCTCGATGGACGAGCTGGATCAGGTCCGCGCGCTGCACCCGCGGCTCGCGCGCCACATGGGCCCGCCGTGCGTCCTGCGCGACGGACGGATCGCGCCGCGCTGCACCGAGGGCGACCACTTCTGCGGCGTCCCGGTCTGGCGCGACTTCCCGAACGTCGTCCGGCCGCTCTAGCTTCCGGCCACCTCGATCAGCTCGAAGCTGCCCCAGACGGTGAGGGGCGCCGAGGTCAGGCCGAGTTGGGCCGGATCGACGTAGTTGCGATCGACGAGCGCGTAACGCACGCCGTACTCCCGGAACAGGTCCGGTAGCGGCCGAGCGATCACCGGGGCCAGGAGCTCGAAGCGGCGCAGATCGCCCGAGTGGCCGCCCCACAGAACCGGCCGTTCGGCGTTGTAGCAGACGTAGTCGGCGTACATGTAGGGCAGCACGAACACGCCGCCCGTCGGGAGCGCGCGCAGCGCCTCGATGGCGCGCTTCAAGTCGGGCGGTGTCGCGGCGGTCTGCTCGGTCGCGCGAGCGCGCACGTAGCTCCAGAAGAACCAGATCGCGCCGGAGCTGAAGCCGAGACAGGCGAGCGTGGCGCCGCCGACCGGAGTTCGCAGGCCGCGCAGCGAGCCGATCGCCGACGCCAGCGTGTACGCCGTCGGAAAGATCGCCGCCTTCATGTAGCTGCGGCCCGGCCCAAAGGCGCGCAGCGGCGGCAGCAGCGTCGCCACCACCGAGAAGACCGAGAGCGCGATCGCCCACACCTGAAGCCGCGCGCTCCAGGGAGCGAGCTCGCGGTGCACGAGCGGCAGCGCGAGCAGGAATGGGTTCTCTCCCAGGAGCCGAAGCGTCTGCTGCAGCGCCGTCGCGCCCAGGAAGCCGGTGCCGCCCAGGAATCCGGAGGCCGCCGGCGCCGGGCGATCCGGGTCTCCGTAGATCGGAGAGTCGAAGACGGGATGCCCGCCGAAGCGGCCGCGGTTCCTTCGCCAGTACTGGACGGCGTGCGCGTAGTTGCGGACGACGCGCGCGTAGTGCCCGCCGGACAGCACGAAAGCCGCGAGCACGCCCCCGAGCGCGACGCCCAGATAGCGGGGATCGCCGAACCAGAACGTGAGCACCGCGCACACGAAGCCGTAGGCCGCCGCCAGCGCCGCCGAGGCCAGGAACACCGCGGCGCCGGCCACGACCGCGGCCCCCAGCAGGACGACGCTCCCGCCCGACACGGTGGCTTTCAGCAGCACCACCAGCGCGAGCGACGTGAGCAGCGCGCCGAAGGGCCGCGAGGCGAGGCTGCGTGTATCGGAGACGGTCTGGGGCGTGAACGCGTAGCAGCAGGCGGCGAGACCCGCCACCGCGATGCTGGCGGTGAGCCGGTACGCGACGAAGTACAGCAGCAGCAGATGGAGGCAGTCGAGAACCGGCGACACCAGCCAGAAGCAGCGCCGCAGCAGCGGCGCCGGGAGCAGGGCGAGCATGCTCGGAAAGAGCGGCGGGTACGATTGGCGCTCGTCCTGGAGCAGATACTGCGGAAGCCGAACGTCGAGCGACGGGCGGCGGCGAATCGCATCGGCAAAGGCGAGGTAGTACCAGCTGTCGACACCACCCGGCTCGCGGCCGGCGTGCACGCCGATGCGCAGCACGAACGCGACGGCCGTGATCGGGATCGCGAGCAGCCACCAGTTGAGAGGCGGCATCGGCTCAGGCCGTCCTTCGGCGGCTCCGTTCCGCGGCACTGTCCAGCGCCACGCGGTCGACAGGGTCGAGCGCGTGCTCGACGACCGAGACCACGCGTCCGCCGGCGAGTCCGGCCGGCGTCGCGAGCGCGATCCCCTTGTGGCCGTACTCTCCGCGCAGCGGCACGGTTACGGAGAGAACGCTGGGGCGGCTTCCCTGCAGCGCCTGGGTGACCCGCACGGCCGCCGCCGCCAGGGCGACCGGGCCCAGCACGCGGCCGCGCAGCACGCCTAGGCTCTGGCGCAGCGCCACCGCGGAAAAACCCACGACGGGCGCCCCGCCCACCAGGACGCTCGAATGCGGCACCACGACGTCCCCGGGCGGCAGGCCGAGGAGCGGGAGCGTGACCTCGCGAGGCTCGACGCCGAGGCGTTCCGCGATCGCTCGGCGTAGCGCCGCCGCGTAGGCCACCGGCGCGCTGCCCAGCACCCGGTCGGGTGCGGGATGCCGCGCCACCAGCGCGCTCACCAGCGGCGTCGCCGCGGTCGCGCCGGCGACCACGATGGTCGCGCCGCCGGCCGCCGCCAGCAGGGCCCGCGCGAGGTCGGCGACGCGCTCCCCGGTCGCGGTCTCGAGCTCGGGGGGATCCGCGACGATCCACAAGTCCGCGCCCCCCAGCGACGAGAAGTCCGCGACCGCTTCGATCGCGACGTCGAAGCTCTCGACGGGTCCGGCTTGCGCGATGTCGAGCGCCTTGCCCTTGGCGCGCGAGACTTCGGGGTCGACGAGCAGGATGCGCCGGGCCAGCTCGCGCTCGGCGAGACGCCTCGCCAGCGTCGCGCCCAGCTCGCCGGCGCCGACCACATGGATCACGGTCACGGTGCGGCGATTGTAGTATCGCGCGGCATGGCGCTCCACGTGGTGCTGGTCGAGCCCGAGATCCATTGGAATACCGGCAACGCCGGGCGCACCTGCCTGGCCGCCGGCGCCCAGCTGCATCTGGTCGAGCCGCTCGGCTTCTCGCTCGGCGATCGCGAGCTGCGCCGCGCCGGGCTCGACTATTGGCCGCTCGTGAAGCCGCGCGTATGGCCCAGCTTCGCAGCGCTCGAGGTCGAGCTCGCAGCGCTGGGCGACGCGTTCTTCCTGAGCGCCGAGGGCGGGCGCAGCCTTTGGGACGTCCCCTTTCCGAGCGACACGGTGTTGCTCTTCGGCAAGGAGAGCGTCGGCTTCTCCGCCGACGTCAAGGAGCGCCATCGCGAGCGCCTGGTGTCGATCCCGATGCGCGAGCGCGCGCTACGCTCGCTGAACCTCTCGACCGCCGTCGGCATCGCCGCCTTCGAGGCGCTGCGCCAGCGTTCCCTCGTCGGCCCCTGAGCCGCTCGCGAAGAGCGCCAGCAGCCAGGTGTAGTGGCGGAAGTGCATCACGTCGGTCGCGATCGCCTCGATCAATACCGCGGCCGCCATCCCGGCCGCGGCCACGTCGAGCGGCGTTCCGCGCCTTCCGCCGGCGAAGCGCATGCGCAGCGTCGAAAAGCCGGCGAGCGCCAGCACCACGAGCCCGAGCGTCCCTGATAGCCCGAGCTCCGCTGGCGTGCCGAAGTAGGTCGAGTGCGGCGCGCCCGCCCACTGCGTCGCCGGGTAGAGGCGCTCGTGTTGCAGGACGCACGTGAATGAGGGATGCCGGCCCGGTCCCAGACCGAACGGAAACGTGCGCCGGATCGCTTCGAGGCTCGACTTCTTGTTGAAGAGGTAGTTCGTCGGCAGGATCACGAAGCGCCGTCCGAAGAGCTGCCACTCCCGAAGCGGCGCGCCCGAGGTGAACATCTCGTCCTGGAGCTCGCGCCGGTCGGCGCTCGCCGGCAGTAGCAGGAGGTGCGAGCCGGCCGCGTAGAGAAGCCCGGCCAGAAGGGTGGCGGCGCCGGCCGCGCGCAGCCGCGGCGGCGTGAAGCGGCCGCCTGCGGAGCGCAGCACCCAGACGACGGCGAGCGCGACGGCGAGCGGAAGCACCGTCTTCGAGAACGTCGCTGCGAAGCCGATCGACACGACACAGGCGAGACCCGCGGCCGCCCGCGGGGAGAAGCGTGCAGCGCCGGAAATGAGCAGCACCAGTGCCAACATCGCCACGCTCGCCAGCATGTTCGGCTTCGGCGTGAGAGCGCGCGCTTGCGGCGCATGCCCCAGATACGGATACGGGCGGTCCGCGGGAAACGCGAGCGGCGTCTCGATGCCGAGCGCGCTCGCGGCCGATCCGGCGGCGCCCAGGGCGGAGGCCAGCGCCGCGGAGATCACCAGGTCGCGGAGAGCGCCGCGACGCGCGTCGGCTGGCAGCGCGCGCACGGCGGCATAGAGAAACATCAGGAAAACCGCAACAGCGGCTTCGCGCCCGACGCCGGGAGGGGGAACGCCCCGCGCGATCGCAACGGCGGCCGCCAGCAGAACCGCGGCCGTCCAGACGAGCACGCCGTAGTCGAGCGCGACCGGCGCTCTCGAGATCGCGCGCCAGCGTCGAGCCAGGCTCACAGCAATCAGCGGCAGCGCGAAGAGCTCGGCCGGCTGCAGCGCGAGCGGCAGCGCCTGCAACGGCAGCGCGAGCGCGGCCAGGCGGACCAGCGGGTTCACCAGGCGCCCCACGGCGCGAGTCTAGGAGAGCGGCGCGTTCAAACCGATGCACCGAGCGCGGGCGAGCACATCTTTTTTCGCTCCAGGCGTTTGGTCGGAGAGCGTTCGTTCAAAACCTCCGACGGCTCTTTCGTGGCGGCCCACATGGCATCGCGAACGGTTTGGCGGCGCTGCGGAAGGAAGCCTCTTCAAAGCGCTGGTTTGTGGGCGGCGATGCCGGAAAGCCTCGTGAACTTCCTCGTCGGCACGAGCGTCCTAGCTGCAATCGAACGGAGGGAGAATCCGATGCGACTCTCGAGTGGCGGTCGGCTGGCGGTTGCGGTAGCGGCACTCGGCGCGTTCGCCGCGGCGGCCGAGCCGCTCGAGCGTCCGGCCGACGCGACGCCGCGCACGGGCGAGACTCGAGAGACGGATCTGCCGCGCCGCGACCCCCGGCTGGCGCTCTATCTCTTCGACGTCCATCACCAGCTCGACGGGCAATTCGACGAGCTCGCCGCCGAAACGCGAGCGATCTTTCGCGAGATGGGCGCCGACGTGACCTGGCGCGAAGGCGGCCTGGGCACGACTTATGGGAACGACGCGATTCCGGAGATTCCGATCATCGTTCTGAAGACGCCACCCACAGGTGTCGCGAACCGAGCCAGCGTCATGGGGCTCGTGCCTCGCGGCGGTTCGAAAGCGGTCTGGATCTTCGTGGACAACATCCGCCGCGCGGTCGCGCCGTCGGGGCTCGCCTTCTCGTCCGAGGTCTCGAAAAGCCTCGGCGTCGCGGTCGGGCGGGTGGTCGCCCACGAGGTGGTCCACGCTCTCGCGCCGGAGCTCGCGCACACCAAGCAGGGACTGATGCGCGACGCGCTGAGCCGCGGCGAGCTCACGAGCCCGGCGCGGCCCGCCCATGACCGGTGCGTGACCGCGGTGCAAGCCGCCCTCGGTATCGTGCCGCGCGGCCCGGCCGCGTTTTCGACGGAATCCGCGCTGCTGCTCAGGCCGCCGATCTTCTAGCTTTCTT
>Ga0075420_100005301_pt1 | contig 11323 bp, 11 predicted proteins | sample SoiMetdeltSBSDD4_FD_75296 | JGI IMG/M metagenome (GOLD analysis project Ga0075420, IMG submission 75296) | Bulk soil microbial communities from a Populus tree surrounding site in Tennessee, USA - Soil MetaG P. deltoides SBSDD4 | ecosystem: Environmental > Terrestrial > Soil > Tree plantation... | reverse complement strand
CACGGTGAAGAACCACGTGCAGAAGATCCTGCGCAAGCTGAACGTCGTGAACCGCACGCAGGCGATCGGCAAAGCGCTCGAGCTGCGTATTCTCAATCCCTGAACGGCGCGAAGTTGTCGTGAGAAAACGGCGCTTCGGCGCCGTTTTTACTTTGGTAGTCCGCACGGCCCATCGACCGCGCTGACCGGCGGGTCAGCAACGTAATACCCCGCCTCTAGCATCTCCGGGTCCGCACATGAAACCGTTCGTGATTGCGCTTGCCGTTACGTCTGCGTTGGTTGCCGGCCCCCTTGCGGGCGAGCCGGCTTCATTCAACGCGAACGCCGCGGGGATGTACGTGCCGCCGTCGATGCAGCCGGCGCGCTACTCGTTCGTCGACGTCTACCGCCTGACCGTTGCCGGTGCGATCGCCGGCCAGCCGCTCGCCGAGGCCGCGCCCGACGCGCCGGTGCGCCTCGCCGCGGTCGTGCAGGCGCAGCCCGCCGAGCCGCGCTTCTCGATCACCCCGGTGCGCCAGCCCGAGAAGTGGCTGCTTGCGCTCGCCGGCCTGGCGCTCGCCGGCTGGGTCGCGCACCGCCGGCTCACGCACGCGCTGTGATGAAAAAGCTCCTCCTCGCCCTGCTCCTGGCCGCGCCGACCGCGGCGTGCGAAAAGGTCGCCGCCGAGCGCCCGGCGCAGCTCGTCGCCAAGGTGAACGGCACCGAGATTTCGATCCACCAGCTGCGCACCGGCGCCTCCGGCGCGGTGGCGCAGGCGCTCGAGCGCGTCATCGACCGGGAGCTGCTGGTGCAGCGCGCACTCGCCGAGAAGCTCGACCGCGATCCGCAGGTGTTGCAGGCGATCGAGACCTCGCGCCGCCAGATCCTCGCCCAGGCCTACCTGGAGCGCAGCGTCTCGGCCGCCGCCGCCGGCAGCTCGCGCGACGAGGTCGGCGCCTTCTATGCCGAGAATCCGGCGCTGTTCGCGGAACGGCGCTTGTACCGCGTGCGCGAGCTGGTCGTCTCGGCGCCCGCCGAGCTGGTCGACGTGCTGCGCGCCGAAGCCGCGCGCAGCCGCGACCTGGACGAGCTCGCCGCGTGGCTGCGCAGCCGCAGCGCCAAGTTCAGCATCGACACGCTCACGCAGCCCGCGGAGCAGCTGCCGCTCGCCTACCTGCCGCAGCTCGCGCGCATGAAGCCGGGCGAGATCGCGCTGTTCGCGGCGCCGCCGGGCGCGTCGGTGATCCAGCTGGTGCACGCCGAGCACGCGCCGCTGACCGAGGCGCAGGCGGCACCGCTGATCGAGCAGTTCCTCGCGGGGCGCAAGCGGCTGGAGACCGCCGCGGCCGAAGTCAAGCGGCTGCGCGAGGTGGCCACTATCGAGTATCTGGGCGAATTCAAGAGAGGGAACTGATGAAACGCATAGTAGCGGCAATTTTCATTCTGGCACTCGCGGTTCCGGCGCTGGCGCAGACCGAGAAGCTCGGCGTCGGCGACGCGATCCGCATCACCGTGCACCAGCAGCCCGACCTGACCACCGACGCGCGCATCAGCGAGCGCGGCATGATCGCGATGCCGCTGATCGGCGAGGTCAAGCTCGCCGGCCTGTCGCAGATCGAGGCCGCCAACGCGATCAGCGAGAGCTTCAAGAAGGGCCAGTACCTGAAGAACCCGCAGGTCACGGTGGCCGTCACCACGGTGCGCAGCAAGCAGGTGTCGGTGCTCGGCGCCGTGGCGCGGCCCGGGCGCTACCCGCTCGACGACACCAGCTCGCAGCTCGCCGACGTGATCGCCGCGGCCGGCGGCATCAGCCCGACCGGCGCGGATACGGTGACCGTGATCCGCGACGGCAAGGAGCAGAAGGTGGCGATGCTCGGCAAGCCCTTCGCGCTCAAGGGCGGCGAGACCATCCACGTCGAGAAGGCGCCGGTGTTCTACATCTACGGCGAAGTCATGCGCTCGGGCGCCTACCGGGTCGAGCCCAACATGACCGTGATGCAAGCGATCGCCGCGGGCGGCGGGATCAGCCCGCGCGGCAGCGAGAAGCGCGTCAAGCTGCGCCGCGCCGACTCGAGCGGCAAGGCGGTCGAGAACGACGCCAAGTTACGCGACCTCGTCAAGCCCGACGACGTCATTTACGTCAAGGAAGCCCTGTTCTAGGGAGGAAAGCAGACACCATGGACCTCAGCCAATACCTACTTGCCCTGCGCGCGCGACGCAAGGCGTTCATCATCGCCCTCGCCGCGACGATCATCACCGCGATCGCGGTCGCGCTGATCGTGCCCAAGAAGTACGTCGCCACCGCGACGCTGCTGATGGACGCGCGCGACGAGCAGACCATGAGCCCGGCGCGCCTGACCGCGCGCGAGCGCTCGAGCTACTTCCAGACCCAGGTCGACCTCATCATGTCGAACCGGGTCGCGACGACGGTGGCGCGCGAGCTCAAGCTCGCGCAGAAGCCCGGCATGCGCGAAGCCTGGGAGAAGGACACCGGCGGCCTTGGCTCGATCGACGAGTGGATCGCCGCGGCGCTGCTGGAGAAGCTCGACATCGATACTTCGGTCAGCAACCTGCTGCTCATCAACTATCCGTCGGATGACCCGAAGCTCGCCGCCGAGATCGCCAACGGCTTCGCCAAGGCCTACCTGGACATCGTGCTGCACCTGCGCACCGAGCCCACGCGCACCTCGACCACCTGGTTCGAGGACCAGCTGAAGACGCTGCGCAACCAGGTGACCCAGTCGCAGTCCAGGCTCAACGCCTACCAGAAGGCGAAGGGCATCCTGGCCGAGGACGGCCGCGTCGACGTCGAGGCCACGCGCCTCACCGAGCTCTCGACCCAGCTGCTCGCGGCGCGCAACGCGACCTACGACGCGGTCGCGCGCCAGAAGCTCGCCGCCGAGATGCTGGAGAGCGGCGTCTCGACCGACGCGCTGCCCGACGTGCTGTCCAACCCGCACCTGAACGCGCTCAAGCTCGACCTCGGCCGCGCCGAAGCGCGCCGCGAGCAGGAGAGCACGGTGCTCGGCCCGAATCATCCCCAGTACCAGCGCACCGCGGCGGAAGTGCAGCAGCTGCGCGACAAGCTGCAGACCGAAGCGAAGAAGCTGGTCGCAGGTCTGGGCAACGCGGTGCAGCAGGCGAAGAAGCGCGAGGCCGAGCTGCAGGCGGCGATCGAGGCGCAGAACCAGCGCCTGCTCACGCTTAAGGACTTGCGCATCGACATGCAGGCCATGACCCGCGACATCGAGGCGGCGCAGCGCTCCTACGACACCGTGCTCGCGCGCTACATGACGGCCAAGATCGACGCGACCGCCAAGCAATCGAACGTGATGCTGCTCGCCGCGGCCTCCGAGCCGGTCAAGCCGGTGCACCCGAAGGTCGGCCTGATCGCGGGCCTGTCGGTGGTGCTGGGCCTGCTGCTCGCCGCCGGCATCGTCTACGTGCTTGAAACGCTCGACCGCCGCGTGCGCTCGCGCAGCGACCTCGAGGCGCGCCTCGCGGTGCCCTCGCTCGGCCGGCTGTCGAAGTGGCAGCCGACCGGCGCCCGGCTGCTGCCGGCGCCGATCAAGGCGACCCGCGCCCTCCCAAACGCAACCTGACCTGGTGACCCCATGCTAGCCAAGACGACCGACAACGTTCTGCCGATGGAAAGCGTGTCCCGCCCCGCGGGCATGACGACGGGGCGCCACATCGGCGCCATCCTGATGGACGAGGGCAAGCTCTCGGCCGCCGACGCCGAGCAGGTGCTGAAGCGCCAGCGCGAGCTGGGCTGGCGCTTCGGCGAGGCGGCGATCGAGCTCAACTTCATCACCGACGCCGACCTGCGCGAGGCGCTCGCCAAGCAGTACGAGTTTCCCTACCTGATCAGCGGCCCGGAAGGCGTGAGCAAGGAGCTGATCGCCGCCTGGGACCCGTTCCACCCGGTGGTCGAGGAGCTGCGCGGCGTGCGCACGCAGCTGCTGGTGCGCTGGTTCAACCCCGGCGCGGGGCGCCGCATGCTGGCGATCACCAGCCCCTGCGCGCGCGAGGGGCGCAGCTTTATCGCCGCCAACCTGGCGGTGGTGTTCTCGCAGCTCGGCCAGCGCACGCTGCTGGTCGACGCCGACTTCCGCGCGCCGAGGCAGCAGGCGATCTTCAACATTTCCGACCGCTTCGGCTTGTCGAGCGCGCTGTCCGGGCGCTCCGACCTGTCGGCGGCGGCGCCGGTCGCGGGGCTGACCGGGCTCGCGGTGCTGCCCGCCGGGCCGCTGCCGCCCAACCCGCTCGAGCTGCTCTCGCGCGGCAGCTTCGCGGCGCTGCTCGCCAAGGCGCAGTCCGAGTTCGACGTGGTCATCATCGACACCCCGCCGGTGACCGAGTACGCCGACGCGTGCGCGATCACCTTCCGCGCGGGCGACGCGCTGATGATCTCGCGCAAGGACCACACGCGCCTCGCCGACACCGAGCGCGCGATGCGCGAGCTGGGCGACGCCAGCGCGCGCGTGGTCGGCTCGCTGATGAACGCGTACTAGGAAGTGCGCGCGACGAAGTGAAGAAACCGAAGCTCCTGCTCGCGGCGCTGGCGCTGCTGATCGGCGCCGCGAGCGCAGCCGGCCCGAGGCTCGCGGCCGGCCCGGACCACCCCGGCGAGCGCGTGCTGCTGCTCGTGAAACAGAAAGGCGGATAACTGACGATGGCGACGCTCTCGATCCCTCAGCCGCGCAGCGAAGCACCCGGCCGCCATACCTGGCTGATCGCCGCGTTCGCGCTGTTCGCCGGCGCGGCCGCGGGCGGCTACGCCCTGGCGGTCGGCGAGCTCGAGGCGCTGTGGGCCGGGCTGTCGATCGCGGCCTGCGTTGCGGTGCTGATCGACTACCGGCTCGGCGCGATCCTGCTCGTGCTGCTGCTGCCGGTGTCGGCGACCTCGCTCTTCCCGCACTCGTTGATGAAGATCACCGGTCTCAACCCGATCAACGTGCTGATCGCCGGCACGCTCGGCGCCTACCTGCTGCGCGGGCGGCTGGAGACCCCCGGGCCGCTGGTTCCCAAGCCGCTCGCCTGGCTCTACATCGCGCCGATCGTGTTTGCCGGCGTGCTCGGCACCCTGTACGTCGACGACATCTATCCGGGCTTCCACGACGCGCTGATCGTCAACTACACCGCGTGGCCCGGCTACCTGCGCGACGAGCTGGTGAAGCCGATGCTCACGGTGGTGGCGGCGGTGCTGGTCGCCGGCGCCGTGGCGAAGGCGCCGAAGCCCGAGCCGTTCATCGCCGCGGTCGCGATCAGCGCCTGCCTGCTCGCGTTCGTGATGTTCGGCTTCGTGGTCGAGTCCGGCATCCGCCTCGGCTCGCTCGCCTCGGCGCGCGGGCGCGAGTTCTTCACGCAGATCGGCACGCACGCCAACCAGCTCGGGCGCGTGTTCGTCACCGGCTACGCGCTGCTGCTCTTCGCCTGGTGGGAGGCGAAGGCCGCGCCGACCCGGCTGATGCTGTTCGCCGCGCTCGGCATCCTGTCGTTCGGCATCGTGCTCACCTTCTCGCGCAACGCGTTCCTCGGCTTCATGGTGGTGAACGCGCTGTTCCTGGTGTGGAAGTTCAACATGAAGAAGCTCGGCCTCGCGGTGCTCGGCTTCACCGTCGCCGCGGCGCTCGCGCCCGAGGCGGTCTACCGGCGCATCAGCTACGGCTTCGACGCGGGCGCGAACGAGGTCTCGGCCGGCCGCATCGACGGCATCTGGCTGCCGCTGCTGCCCGAGACGCTGAAGAGCCCGCTCTGGGGCAACGGCCTCGGTTCCGTGATGTGGTCGGACGCGATGAACAGCCGCCAGATGGAGTTCGTCGGCCATCCGCACAACGCCTACCTCGAAGCCGTGCTCGACATGGGCCTGATCGGCCTGGCGCTGATCCTCTTCTTCTACTGGCGCGTGTGGAAAGGCTTCCTCGAGCTCGGGAGCAATGCTTACCTCACGCCCCTTACCCGCGGCTTCTTCCAGGGCGCGTGCGCCGCGCTCATCGCCTTCCTCGTGGCGGGCATGACCGGCGGCAGCTTGCGGCCGGACCCCGAGAACATTCTGCTGTGGATGGCGATCGGCATCATGTTCGGCCTGCTCGCCCGGAGGCCGGCAAGCTAGATGCGTTTCGCGGCGTCGGGGTGCCCGGGCCTCGCGCAGCGCGCCCGAGCGGAGCTGCCGGCTCCCAAAAAACACGTCTGCTTCGTCGCGCCGCTCGCCTGGCCGGTGCTGTCGCGCGATGCGCGCATCGAGGTGGTGGGCGGCGCCGAGGTGCAGCAGAGCATCCTCGCGCGGCTCTTCGCCGCGCACGGACACAAGGTTTCGATGATCACGCTCGATTACGGACAGCCCGACGCGAGCCGCATTGACGGCGTGACGGTGCACAAGGCGTTCGCGCCGGGCGCCGGCCTGCCGTTCGTGCGCTTCCTGCATCCCAAGCTCACCGCGATGTGGGCGGCGCTCGGCCGCGCCGACGCCGACGTGTACTACGTGCGGGCGGCGTCGATGTGGCTGTGGCTGGCCACCGAGTTCTGCCGCCGCCATGGCCGGCGCTCGGTCTACGCCGGCGCCTCGGACAAGGATTTCGAGCCCGACGTGGGCGACCAGCTGCGCATCGCGCGCGACCGCTGGCTCTACCGCCGCGGACTCGCCGCGGCCGATGCGATCGTGGCGCAGAACGAGCGCCAGCGCGACAGCTGCCGCGCCAATTACGCACGCGAGGCGGTGGTGATTCCGAGCTGCTACGAATTGCCGGCGAACCGAAACGCCCCGGGGTCGCAGGACTGCGTGCTCTGGGTCGGGATGGTGCAGGAAGGCAAGCGCCCCGGCCTCTTCCTCGAGCTCGCCGAGCGCATGCCGGGGCGGCGCTTCGTGATGATCGGCGGCCCGCGCCCGGGCGCGCAGGCGTTCTACGAGCGCATTCGCGCGCAGGCCGCCCGGCTGCCGAACCTCGAGCTCACCGGCTTCCTGCCGCTCGCCGAGGTCGAGCCCTGGTTCGACCGCGCGCGCGTGCTGGTCAACACCTCGCTGTACGAAGGCATGCCGAACACCTTCCTGCAGGCCTGGGCGCGCGGCGTGCCGGCGGTCGCCACGGTGGACGCCGGGGCCGCGATCGTCTTCCCGGACGCGGCGCAGGGCGCCGCCGAGATCGAGCGGCTGTTCACGGACGAGGCCCACTGGCGCGCGAAGTCCGCGGCGTGCCGCGCCTATTTCGAGACCCGTCATTCCACGCAATCGGTGCTCGAGCAGTACGGCAGGGTCTTCGAAGAGATCGCGGCATGAACGCGCCGGCCAAGGCGGTTTCGTTCCGGCGCCTGACGCGCCGCGCGCTGTCGATCGGCATGGTGCGCGCCGCCGACAAGGCGATGCAGATGCTGCTGCCGATCGTGCTGGTGCGCTGCCTCGACACCGCCACGTTCGGCGAGTACCGGCTGCTGTGGCTGGTGGTCGGCACAGTGATGACGATCGCCACGCTCAACATGGCGGGCGGCCTCAACTTCTTCCTGCCGCGCTCGGATGCACGCGGCAAGCGCCTCTACGTGCACCAGACGATGCTCTTCCTGTTCGCGTCGGCGCTGTTCTTTGCCGCGCTCACCGGGCCGTGGAATCCATTGCTGCCGGCGACGCTCGAGCCGCTGCAGAAGTACGGCGCCGAGGTGCCGGCGTTCGTCGCATTGTGGGTGGCGGCGGTGCTGCTCGACCACCTGCCGACGATCGACGAGCGCGTGCGCTGGCAGGCGAACGCGACGCTCGCCATGTCGCTGCTGCGCGTGGGGCTCATCGCCTGGGGCGCGTTTGCGACCGGCGACCTGGGCGTGATGCTGTGGCTGATGATGGCCGCGGTCGCGGCCAAGCTCGTGCTGCTCCTGGTCTACGTCGCGCGCTACCACGGCCTGGGCGGCCCTTGGTTCGAGCGCCGCGCGTTCGCCGAGCAGTTCACGCATGTCGCGCCGTTCGGCCTGGCGGGCGCGCTCTACGGCCTGCGCGGGCAGGCCGACCAGTGGATCGCGGCGGCGCTGTTCTCGCTGCACAGCTTCGCCGCGTTCTCGATCGCCGCGGTGCTGCACCCGCTGGTGCTGATCTTCCGCCGCTCGGTCGTCGAGGCCTTCCTGCCGAACATGAGCCGGCTGCAGGCGCGCGGCGACGTGGCCGGCATGATGGACCTCAACAGCCGCGGCAACGTGATGGTCGGCGCGCTGCTCTATCCGGCGCTCGCGTTCGTGTTCGCCTTCACCGAGGACATCGTCACCGTGGTCTATACCGCCGCGTACCTCGAGGCGGCGTCCGTGATGCGCGTCTATATCGTGGGGATGGTGGTGCTCGTGCTCGAGGTCGGCAGCGTGGTGCTGCTGCTGCGGCAGGGCGGATTCTCGTTCCGGGTGAACCTGATCGCGCTCGTTCTCTCGGTGGCGGTGAGCGGGGCGCTCGCGCTCACGGTCGGCCTCGCCGGCGCGGCCGCCGGCAGCGTCGTGTCGGTGCTGCTCGACCGCACGCTGATGCTGCGTCGCATCTCGACCGAGGTGGGCATCCCGGTGCGCAAGCTCCAGGACTGGCGCGGCCTGCTGATCGCGCTCGGCTATGCGATCGCGTCGGCGGCTCTGATCCGCACCGTGGTGGATCTCGCGCTGGAGGGCCCGCCGCTTGCCCGGCTCGCCGCCGGCGCCGCCGGCCTGGCGCTCGTCTATGCCGCGATCCTGTGGCGCTGGAGGGCAAAGTGAAGCTTCCGCTCGTCTATATCCATTCCGCGAGCCATTCGGGCTCGACGCTGCTCTCGCTGCTGCTCGCGCGGCACCCCGAGATCGTGACCATCGGCGAGCTTTCCGGCACGCGCTACCGCGCCAAACCCGGCTACAAATGCTCCTGCGGCGCCGAGCTCGTGCAGTGCCGCTTCTGGGGCGAGGTGTCCGCCGCGATGGCGCGGCGCGGCTTCTCCTACAGCGCGACCACGGCGGAGACCGATATCCGCAACGCGCAGTACGCGGTGGTGCGGCGCCTGCTCAAGCCCATGCACCGCGGCCGGCTGCTCGAGCTCGTACGCGACGTGGCCCTGGTGCTCGCGCCCGGCGGCCTCGAGCACATCCGGCAGCAGGCGCGCGTCAAGGCCGCGCTCGTCGAGAGCATCGTCGAATGCAGCGGCAAGCCGGTGGTGGTCGATTCGTCCAAGTCGGGCCTGCAGCTCAAGTACCACCTGCGCAACCCCAGCCTGGACGTGAAGGTGATCTGGCTGGTGCGCGACGGCCGCGGCGTATCGCTCAGCCTCGCGCGCAACCAGGGCCAGAAGCTGGCGCACGGCGCCTACCAGTGGCGCCGGACCTACGAGGAAGCCGAGTCGATCGTGCGCGGCGTCGAGCCCGGGCGCTGGGTCCAGGTGCGTTACGAGGGCCTGTGCGCCGAGCCCGAGTTCACGCTCGAGCGGCTGTGGCGCTTCATCGGCGTCTCGCCCGCGCCCGTCAACGGATCGACGCCCGAGTACCACGTGATGGGCCATTACTCGCGCCTGAACGGCGCGGCAAAGATCCAGCTCAACGAGAAGTGGCGCACCGAGCTCACCGCGGAGGACCTGCGCACGTTCGACGGCGTCGCCGGCCCCCTCAACCGCCAGCTGGGGTACGTGTGAGGTTGCTGTTCGTCACCGGCTCGCTCGTGCACGGCGGCGCCGAGCGGCACACCATCGGGCTCGCCAACCGGCTCGCGCAGCGCGGCCACGACTGCCACGCGATGTACATCCAGGACGATCCGAGCCAGCTCGAGCGCCTGCACGGCCCGGCGCCGGCCGAATGCCTGCACGCGCGCCGCTACCTCGACCCCGCGGCTCTGCAGCGGCTCGCGACCGTTCTGCGCCGCCTGCGGCCGAGCGCGGTGCTCGCCGCCAATCCCTATGCGCTGATGTACGCCGCCATCGCCCTGCGCATGTCGGGCGTGGGCGCGCCGCTCGCGGTCACCTTCCATACCACGATCCTGCCGAGCGCCAAGGAGTGGCTGAAGATGCTCTACTACCGGCCCTTCTTCTGGCGCGCCGACAGCCTGGTGTTCGTGTGCGACGCGCAGCGCCGCTACTGGCTGCGGCGCCTGGTCACCGCGCGCTCCAACCGCGTGATCTACAACGGCGTCGACCCGGAGCACTGGCGCGCGCCGGAGCCCGAGGTCCGCGGCCGGATCCGCAGCGTGCTGGGCCTCGCCGAGACCGACTACGTGATCGCCATGTGCGCGGTGTTCCGGCCGGAGAAGAACCACGTGCAGCTGGTCGAAGCGCTCGCGCGCCTGCGCGCGCGCGGCATCGCGGCGCGCGCCCTGCTGATCGGCGACGGGCCGATGCGCCCGGCGATCGAGGCCCGCGCGCGCGACCTCGGCCTCGCCGCCGACGTGCTGATCGCGGGCTTGCAGCAGGATGTGCGCCCGTTCCTCGCCGCCGCCGACGCGGTCACGCTTCCCAGCACCGCGGTCGAGACCTTCTCGCTCGCCGCGCTCGAGGCGATGGCGCTCGGCCGGCCGGTGGTGCTTTCCAACATCGGCGGCGCGGTCGACATGGTGCGGCCGGGCCACGAAGGCTTTCTCTTTCCCGCCGGCGACACCGACGCGCTGGTCGAGCGTCTGGCGGTGCTCGCCGACGCCGACCTGCGCCGCCGCATGGGCGCAGCCGCGCGCGAGACCGTCGAAGCGCGCTTCTCCGAGCGCGCGATGGTCGACGGCTACGAGGCGCTGCTCCAGCAGCTCGCAGTCACAAGGAGGCAACGTGAGAACCTACGAAGAAGTGCAACAGCATATTAGGAGCCGGCGCCGCACCTGGCTGGTGACCGGGGCGGCGGGCTTCATCGGCTCGAACCTGGCCCAGGCATTGCTGAAGCTGGGTCAGGACGTGGTCGGGCTCGACAATTTCTCGACCGGGAAACGCGAGAACGTGGCCCACGGCATGCGCCTGATCGAGGGCGACATCCGCTCGCTCGACGCCTGCCACCAAGCCTGCCGCGGCGTCGACATCGTGCTGCACCAGGCGGCGCTCGGCAGCGTGCCGCGCTCGATCGACCGGCCGCTCACCACGCACGACAACAACGTGAACGGCTTCCTCAACATGCTGGTCGCGGCGCGCGACGCGGGCATCCCGCGCCTGGTATTCGCGAGCTCGAGCGCGGTGTTCGGCGACGACCCGGTGCTGCCCAAGGTCGAGGAGCGCATCGGGCGCGCGGCCTCGCCCTACGGCCTTTCCAAGCACATCAACGAGCTCTACGCGGGCGTGTTCGCCTACTGCTACGGCTTCGAGTGGGTCGGCCTGCGCTACTTCAACGTGTTCGGCCCGCGCCAGGACCCCGACGGCCCCTACGCCTCGGTGATCCCGGCCTGGATCGGCGCGCT
>Ga0075420_100005298_pt1 | contig 11326 bp, 9 predicted proteins | sample SoiMetdeltSBSDD4_FD_75296 | JGI IMG/M metagenome (GOLD analysis project Ga0075420, IMG submission 75296) | Bulk soil microbial communities from a Populus tree surrounding site in Tennessee, USA - Soil MetaG P. deltoides SBSDD4 | ecosystem: Environmental > Terrestrial > Soil > Tree plantation... | reverse complement strand
CAGGCCCCGCGCGGTCAGGACACTCAGGCCCCGCGCGGTCAGGACACTCAGGCCCCGCGCGGTCAGGACACTCAGGCCCCGCGTGGTCAGGACACTCAGGCCCCGCGCGGTCAGGACACTCAGGCCCCGCGCGGTCAGGACACTCAGGCCCCGCGCGGTCAGGACACCCAGGCCCCGCGTGGTCAGGACGTTCAGGCCCCGCGCGGTCAGGACACCCAGGCTCCGCGTGGTCAGGACACCCAGGCTCCGCGGACGGCGAGCTCGTCGAAGCCCGCTGGCACGAGCAAGGCCACGGCGCTGATCAAGGAGGCCGAGGCGGCGTGCAAGGCCGGTGACATGACGACGGCGAAGGCGAAGGCCGAGGCCGCGATCGCCGAGCTGAAGTAGCTCCAAGCAGTCACGCTTCGTACCCAGAGGCTCCAGGGTTCGTCCCTGGAGCCTCTGTCGTTTCGGCGCTAGAATTCCGCCGATGCGTCTGCATCTCGTGTTCGTCGCGGTCGCCCTCGCCTCACTCGCCTCCCCTGCCCGCGCCCAGGAGCTCAGCCTCCAGGAGATGTTGCTGCGAGCCAAGCCCGCCGCGGTGGTCGTGATCGCCGAGGTCGGCGCGCAGATCACGCTGCGCTGCGCCGGGGCGGACAAGGCGGTAACGCCGCAGCCGTATCGGGAGAACGGCTCCGGCTTCCTGGTGAACCCGCGGGGCTGGATCGTGACGAACGCTCACGTCGTGTACGTCGCCCAGGAGCCGCCGCGACGCTGGATGACCTCGCACCTGGTCGACAAGGCGTTCCGCGCCGAGTGTCTTCCCGCCGTGCTCGCCAAGCGCGGGCTCGCGGTGGGCGATCGTCCGGAGCTCGAGAATGCGCTGGCGCGCGAGGCGGTCGCGTCCACGCCGGTCGAGCGGGTCACGTTGCAGCCGACCGCCTGGGTGGTGCTACAGAACGGCCTCCGGTTCCCGGCGCGGATCGCCAAGTACAGCCCACCGCCCGCGGGCGAGGCGATGTCGGGGCGCGATCTCGCCCTGCTCCGCATCGAGGCCGCCGACATGCCGATGCTCGCGCTCGGCGACTCGACCGCGCTGAAGATCGGCGATCGGCTCTCGGTGATCGGGTTCCCCAATGTCGTCATGAGCCACGAGCTCTTGAAGGCCGAGAACGTCCAGGCCTCCGTGACCCACGGGTCCGTGTCGGGCTTCAAGCAGGACCGCACGAACCAGCCGGTGATCCAGACCGACGCCGCCGCCGAGGCCGGGACCAGCGGTGGGCCCGTGGTGGACGCCGCCGGGCGCGTCATCGGTGTGATGACCGCCGTCACCGAGGGTGAGGGTGGCGGGGTCCAAGGCTTCAACTTCATCATCCCGGTGGCAGCGGTCCAGGACTTCCTCGGGGGCACGACGGTCGCGCTGGACGAGACGAGCCGCTTCAACACCGCCTGGAACGCGGGGCTGAGCTTGTTCTTCGCGGGGCACTACTCGCGTGCGACGCCATACTTCGCGGAGGCCAACCGCCTGTTCCCCGAGCTGCCGGATCTCCAGCGGATCAGCGCGGAGAACGCCACGCGTGCCACGACGCAGCCCCTCCTCCCCTGGGGCACGGTCGGCGCCGGCCTCGTGGCTACCAGTGCGGCGGGCTACGGCGTGCTCCTGGGCCTCCGCTGGCGACGCAATCGCTTCCGCATCAGTCCCTCCGAGGTCGCGCGCCTTCTCGAGGGCACCGATCCGCCGGCGCTCCTCGACGTCCGTGAGGCGACCGCCTACGAGCGGAGCCCGGTGCGGATCCCGCGGTCCGTGAGGATGTCGGTGCAGCAGATCTCAGACGGCAAGGGGCCCGACATCGACCGGGCGCGGATGATCGTCGCCTACTGCACGTGACCGGACGAAATGTCGAGCGCCCGTGTGGCGCACCAGCTGACGAGCCTCGGGTACCAGGACGTCCGCGTCCTCAAGGGCGGCCTGGCCTCCTGGACGAACGCCGGCCTCCCGCTCGAGTCGAAGACCTAGCCGCGGCGGCGCCTCAGGCGTCGGTGCGGGGTCGCCGGCCGGCGGTGAAGTGGACGTGCACGTGGTAGACGACCTGACCACCCTCGGGGCCGGTGTTGATGCCGAGGCGGAAGCCCTTCTCCGCGTAGCCCGTCGTCTCCGCCAGCCGGCGGGCGACCAGCAGGCAACGACCGAGCACGGCAGCATCCTGCTGGGTCGCGTCCAGCAACGAGGCGATGTGGCGCTTGGGCACGATCAGGTGATGGACCGGCGCCTTCGGATAGATGTCCTTGAAGGCCAGCACCTCGTCGTCCTCGTAGGTGATGTCGGCCGGGCTCTGGCGAGCGACGATGCGGCAGAAGAGGCAGTCGATCACGAGGTCCTCCGAACGCCCCTGCTATAATACGGCCTTCACCGAACCGCCTCGATCAAAAGGAGTGTCGCGATGGGGACGTGTCCGAAGTGCAAGCAGCGGATCCGCAAGAACGGTAACCACGTGAAGCTGGGCTCGGTCTGGTATCACAAGGCCTGCCCCGCCCGCCCCGCCAAGTCCGCCACCGCCACCGCGTAGGCGTCGCCGTCATGCACGTCGGGTTCGTCGGCACCGGCAACATGGGCGAACCGATGGCGCTGAACGTCCTCAAGGCGGGTCACCAGCTCACCGTCTACGATCGCCGGCCGGAGGCGACGGCCGAGCTCGAGCGACGTGGGGCCCGGCGCGCCGCGGACCTCGTCGAGTTCGGTCGCGAGGTCCGTGCGACGCTGCTGAGCCTGCCCGACGAGCGCGTGGTGGAGGCGGTGGTGTTCGGGGCGCAGCCGGGGGCCGGCCTCATCGACGGCAGTCGGGCCGGCGACGTGATCATCGACCTCAGCACCGTGAGCCCGTCCAGCACGCGCCGGCTCGCCGCGCGGACGGCCGAGCGCGGCGTCACGCTGATCGACGCGCCGGTGAGCGGCAGCGTCGGCGGTGCCCGCGCCGGAACGCTGGCGGTGATGATCGGCGCGAGCGAGGCCGTGGCCAAGCCGTTCGCGCCGGTGCTCGGCGCCATCGGCACGAGCCTCTTCTACCTGGGCGAGACCGGTCGCGGCAACGTCCTCAAGCTCCTCAACAACCTCACGGCGCTCACGAACCAGGCCGTGCTCTGTCAGGCGATGGCGCTCGGCGACCGGTTGGGCGTGCCGCGTCAGGTGGTGGGCGACGTGCTCGGCAAGAGCTCCGGCGCCTCGTTCATCCTGGAGCGCAAGCTGGCGGCGATCGTCGGGCACGACTATGCTGCGGGCTTCTTCGTCGACCTGGCCCTGAAGGATCTCCGGCTCGCCCTCGATCTGGCGCGCGAGGCTGGCTCACGCCTTGAGGTCGCCGAGGCAGCGCAGCGGCTCTACGACGAGGCGAGCGGCAAGGGTTTCGGCCGGCTGGACAGCAGCGGTCTGCTGGCGCTGCTCGAGCCTCCGCCGCACCCCTGAGATCGGGGACGCCGTGTTCGCGCGACCGCTGAGACTGGCGCTGTTGTGGCTCGCGCTCGTCCTCTTCCTCGGCTCGGCCTCCTTCGGCCCTCAGCAGACCGGCCCGGTCGTCCGTAGGCTGGTCCCGTGGATGTCGGCCTCGACCTTCCGAGCCACTCATGCCGTCGTGCGCAAGGTGTCGCACTTCGTGGAGTACGCGGTCCTGGGCGGGCTGTGGCTCCACGCGTTCCGCTCTCGCGTCCGCTTCCGCCCGAGCACCGCGGCGTGGGCCGCCCTCGCGATGTGTCTGGCGTGCGCGGTCGTGGACGAGACCCATCAGACCCGCGTGCCCGGTCGCCACGGCAGCCCACGGGACGTCGTGCTCGATTCCCTGGGCGCGATGGTGGGCGTCCTCGTCATCCGGAGCCGCAAGTGGCCCGACGGGGTCGCCGCCGAGCCATCGGCCACGCCGGTCACCGTCGTCCGTCTGGACAGGCGCGCGTAGGCCCGACGCCGACCTGGCGGGGCTACCGCGTGTCGGTGATCCGAACCTCCGCAGTGGTCCGTGGGCCGAGACTCCCGCCTCCGCCCGGGTTGCTGATGATGACCGAGAACGACTTCAACGGCTGGGCGCCCACCTCGCGCAGCAGCGGAATGGTGATGGTCTGGGTCATCTGGCCGGGCCCGAAGGTGACCGTGTCGGTCGTCGCGGTGTAGTCGACGCCGGCGACCGCCGTCCCATCGGCCGTCGTGAAGTCGACGGTGACACCTGCCGCGCTCCCACCCGTCCGCGAGACGGTTAGCTTCGCGGTGCAGGTCAGGGCCGTGACGGCGCACTCGGTGGCGGCGAACACGTCCTTGGAGAGCTGGACCACGCCGCCGACGTCGTCGTCGGTGATGAACAGCGTGGCGGCGTCGCGGCCGGGTGCGATCGTGGCCCCGATTGCCCCGCTCAGCGTGAGCTGGACGGTCTCGGCGATTTCCACAAGCGCATCACGAAGGATCGGCACCGTGAACGTGCGAGTCCGCACCGTGGTCGGGCCCCCACCAGGCGCGAACGTCAGGGTTCCGGTGCGCGTGGTGTAGTCGCTGCCTGCGGTCGCGGTCCCGTCGCTGGTCCCGAGGTTCACGGTCACCGGCGTGACGTTCACGCCGGTGAGCTCCACGGTGATCGTCGCGGATCCCCCGTTCTCCTTGACGGTGTAGTTCGCCGTGCTGAAGCCGAGCGCCAGCTCGTTGTCGACGATGCGAATGACGGCGGTGGAGCGCGGGCCCAGCGTCGTCGTGGTGACGGGGGTCGGGTTGGAGAGCGTCAGGTTGATGGTCTCCACGCCCTCCGCGTCGACGTCGTCGGTGATTGGCACGGTGAACGTGAGGGACCGGACGCCCTGCCCGAAGGTCAGCGTGCCGTTAGTGGCCGTGTAGTCCGCGCCGGCGGTCGCCGAGCCGTTGCTGGTCGCGAAGTCGACGGTGGCGCCCGCCGCGCTGCCGCTGCGGGTCACCGTGATGACGGCGTTGCCGACGCCCTCCGACACGATGTACGCCGCCACCGAGAACTGCATCGTCCCACCGGGGTCGTTGTCCACGATCTCCAGCGTCGCCGTGGTGCGGTCGACCACGAGCGCGGCGCCGACCGGTGCGCTCAGGGTCAGGGTCAGCGTCTCGGGGTCCTCCGCGATCGTGTCCTGGAGGATCGGGACGGTGAACGTCCGCGTCCGCACCGACGTGGGCGTGCCGCCGGGCGGGAACGTCAACGTACCGGAGCGCGCCGAGTAGTCGACGCCGTCGAGGGCCGTGCCGTCGCTGGTTGCGAAGTCGACGGTCACCGGGGTGGCGTTGACCCCGGTCAGCGCCACGGTGATGGTCGCGGACGCGGCTCCCTCGCGCACGCTGTAGGTCGTGGAGCTGAAGCCTACCGTGGCACCGCCATCGAAGATCCGGAGTACTGCCGTCTGGCGGGTGCCCAGCGTCGTCGCCCCGGCGGGGCCAGGGTTCGACAGCGTGAGGTTCACGGTCTCGGCGCTCTCGGCGACGCCGTCGCCGGCGATCGGCACCTGGAACGTCAGCGAACGTTGCCCCGCGCCGAAGGTCAGCGTGCCGTTGGTCGCCGTGTAGTCGGCACCAGCCGTGGCCGTGCCATCGCTGGTGGCGAAGTCCACGGTGGCGCCCGCGAGCGTGCTGCCGGTGCGCGTCACGGTGATCACGACCGGGCCGGCGCCCTCGATCACCGTGTACGTTGCCGCGCTGAACTGGACGACGCCGCCGGAGTCTCCGTCCTCGATCGTGAGGACGGCCGTGGAGCGCACGCCGAGGGTGGCTCCGTTGGCGTTAGACAGGGTCAGGTTCACCGTCTCCGGGCCCTCGAGGAGCGCGTCGTTCACGAGGGGGATCGAGGTGTTCACGCTGCGCACGCCCGGGCCGAAGCTCAGCGTGCGGTTGACGACCGCCGTGTAGTCCGCGGGCGCGGTCGCGGTGCCGTTGGAGGTCGAGATCTGGACCGTCGCCGTCCCGGTCGCGGGACCCGACCGGGTGACCGTCACCACCGCCGATCCCTGGTTCTCCGAGGCGCTGTACGTGGTCGCGCTGAAGTTGATGCACGACCCGGCCTCAAGAATGGTCAGCACCGCGGTGCCCCGCACGCCCAGGACGTTGCCGCTACTCGGGTTGCTGAGCGTCAGGTTCACGGTCTCGTCGCCGTCACACAGGGCGTCGCCGAGGATCGACACGGTAAAGGTGGCGGTGATCTGTCCGGCCGGGAACGTCAGCGTCCCGTTGGTGGCCACGTAGTCCAGACCCGCCGTCGCGCTGCCGTTGCTCGTGGCGAACTGCACGGTGGCGGGCGCCGAGGTGTCGCCGGTCCGGCGCACGGTGATCGTGGCGGTGCCGACCCCCTCGGTGACCTGGTAGCTGCTCAGGGTGAACTGGATGACACCGGCGTCGACGATCTGGGTCACGAACGCATCGAGCAGGCCGCCGAACCCCTGGAGCGGCGACGCGGTTGGGAAGGCCGTCGAGTTGGTCGCGCCGGTGACGTACACGACGCCGTCGGCGTCCACGGCCATCGCCGAGGCCCCGTCGGTCCCGGTCCCGCCGAGATAGGTCGAGCTCACGAGAGCGCTGCCGGCGGCGTTGAGCCGGGCGACGAAGGCGTCGGACAGACCCGCCAGCCCGAGTTGGATCGGCGCCTGGAGGGGAAAGTTCACCGACTCGGTCACGCCGGCGACCCACACGCTCGAGTCGCTGGGCTGCACCGCGATGCCGTTGCCGATGTCGTCGGCGACGCCGCCCAGGTAGGTCGCGAAGACCACCGCGCTGCCGGACGCGTTCAGCTTGGCGACGAACGCATCGAGACCGCCACCGGGGATCGGCTGCAGCGGCGAGACGGTCGGGAAGTCGATCGAGTCCGTGGAGCCGGTGACGTACGCGTTGCCCGCGGCGTCCACGGCGACGGCCAGAGCGAGGTCGTCGCCGCCACCGCCGAGGTACGTCAGGTACACGAGCGTGCCGGTCGGGCCGAGCTTGCCAACGAACCCGTCGCTGCTCCCACCGAACGTGGGCTGGACGGCCGCCTGGACGCCGAGGTTGCTGGAGGTCGTCGTGCCCACGACCCACGTGTTGCCGGCCGCGTCGGCGACGATCCCCTGCCCGATGTCGGTCCCGGTGCCGCCCATGAACCGGCAGTACCCCACGGTCGCGCCCGACGCCTCGAGCCGGGCGACGAAGGCGTCGCTCCCGGTGCTCTTCGTCCCGAGGCAGGCGACGGCGCCGTTGTTCGGGAAGTTCGCGGAGCCCGTCGAGCCCGTCACGTAGGCGTTGCCCGACGCATCCACCGCGATGCCGTTGGCGGTGTCGGCCGTGTTGCTCCCGAGGTAGGTCGAGTACACGAGCGTGCTGCCGGTCGGGTCCAGCTTGGCGACGAAGCCGTCGGTGTCGCCGCGCAGCGTGCTCTGGAACGGCCCCTGGAGGGGGAAGTTCGTGGAGTTGGTGGTCCCGGCCACGTACGCGTTGCCGTCGTCGTCGACGGCGACGGCGCTGCCGATGTCGTCGCCGTTGCCGCCGAGGAACGTCGAGTACACGAGCGCGCCGCTCGGGCTCAGCTTGGTGACGAAGGCGTCGGTCACGCCGCTGCGCGTGGGACGGGCGGCGCCCGGTGAGACCGGGAAGTTCGTCGAGATCGTGCTGCCGGTGACGTAAGCGTTGCCGTCGCCGTCCACGGTGATCCCGAGCCCCTCATCGCTCGAGGAGCCACCAAGGTAGGTCGAGTAACCCAGCACGGGATCGATCACGAGCGGGCGAGACGGGTCCCAGGCGGCCACCTTGAAGCGCACCCGATCGCCGTCGAGCACGTAGCCGCCCTCGACGGGCCGACGCCCATCGTTGCCGTCCTGATAGACGACCGGACGACGCATCCGCAGCTCACCGCCGCGCGTCGCGAGCACGAGATCGCCGACCTCGTCCACCCGCACGCCCTCGGCCCCCTCGAAGGCCAGCGCGACGGCGCCCGGGTCGGCCCCCGGCTGGATCACGAAGTCGTACTCGAGCTGACGCTCGGCGCCGTAGAAGACCAGGTCCACCCCGGGATAGACACCGGTGTACTGCACGCGGGCGAACGCGGGCACCGAGCGGCGCCAGCCGTCGGCGTGCCCGAGCAGATAGTGATGGACGCCGGGCCGTGGATCGAGGCCGGCGATGGTCGCGGTCGGGTCGGCACCGACCAGCCGCATCCGCACGACGACCGGATCCGTCGCCGCCGCCGCGATGCGGGCGCCACGGCTCACCGGACGCGCTGTGGTCAGGACGAGCACCGCCTCGGTGGGGGTCAGGAACAGCCCGTAGCCACGCCCGCGCGCCAGGAACTTCACGACCGACTCGGCCTGCCCCTCGTTCGCCTCGAACGACATCGGGGAAGGCGGAGGAGGCGCCGCCGCCGCGGGAACGACGGCACTGGTGAGAAGGATCAGGATGAGGCTGGTAACAACTCGGAGGCGGTTCCCTCGCTCAGACTCGCCCAAGCCCTGCCCCTCGCGCGAGATGGGGGCTCAGGCCTCTTGCCCCGTTCGCTTTCGAATACCACGCCGGCGCGGACGCGCCCCAACTTTCTCCGACCGGCCGCGAGGACGGACTGGTGCGGCCGGCCTACTCCTCCCGACCCTGTGCGAGGCGTGCCTTCAGGCCATCGAGCGGGAACTGCACCCGCTGCCAGTTGATCGGGGCCTCGGGCGGAGCGAGCCAGAGCGAGTGCCACACCCCCTGCCCGTTGACGGTCATCAACACGTCGACGCGCTGGACGGTCGAGAAGCCGTCCTCGAACTCGGGTGCGGTCAGCGGCACGTCCAGCGTGCGGTAGTCGCCGAGGGCCTCGACGGGCCGCTGGTGCAGGTCGGAGGCCTGGGGGAGGACGAAGCGGTTGGAGATGACGACGCTGCCGTCGTTCTGCTGGCGGTAGCGCGTGAGCTTCGCGAGGTCGAGCCGGACCTGGCCGGGCGGGCCCGCCAGCGCCGCGTGCGCGTCACGGCTGCGTAGCGGTGTGACCTCGGCGGGCGGCACCTTCGCGCCCGCCCTCAGCGTCGTCGTGAAGTGCGCCTCGATCACGACCTGCGCGATGGGCCGGATCACGGCGAAGACCGAGCCCGGCTGGATGAAGAGCTCGCGACCGTACTGACCGTCGGACGACGCCTGCCCGGGGCGATTCTGCTTGTTCGAGCCGCCCCACCAGGATTGGTCGGACGCGACCACCTGACTGCCCGTCCGCTCGGACATCCACCACATCGCCGTGCCGCTCAGGGTCACCAGCGCCATCGCGGCCGCCGCCACCCACGCTCTCCGTGCCGGCCACGCAGCGACGCGCGGGTGCGCCGGCTCCGGCCTCGCCGCCCTCCAGGGCGCCTTTCGGGGGTCCTCCTGGAACTGCGAGCAGTCGGCGGGGCAGCCATAGAAGGTGGTGGCGTCGCCATGGTCGTCCCGGTCGATCCTGAACGACTCCTGCTGGCAGACTGGGCCGTAACCGCCCGGCGCCGTCAGCTGACCGGAGTCGACCACGCCGGCCTTGAGGTGGACGCAGGGCTTGAAGTGGCCCTCCTCCACGTAATCGCGAATGAAGAACAGGGCGGAGCTCGGCGTATCGAACGAGGGCACCTGCCCCTCGCCACCTCTATACGGAAACGGCGACCTTCCTTGTGGATATCTCATAGCCGACAGCCAGCATAACCGAAGATGCCAGCCCGTGCGCAGGAGCGAAGAAGAGGTTGAAGCGCCCTTCCCATGCACGACGGTCGCCATGCACGAGAAGGGCAAGAACGGCGGTGCCTTAGGGCACCCGTGATTGACTGGTGGAGGGTAAGGGATTCGAACGGCGCCGCTCTCCACGCCTCGCGCGTTTGCGCACCAGCGCTTGGACTGACCCCGCTATTCGGTGGCCTACGGTGCCCACAATCCGCAACCGCGCAACCCGGCGCAACCGGTTCGCCGCACGCTGAGAGGGGGGGGAGGGGTCGACCCCGAACCGGGTTGCGCGAACGCGGACGTATCCCCTCCGAAATCCGCGGCGTGATTTTGAGGGCTCCCCTGCCCGTCGTCGCCCCTCTGCGCATCCACGATTTCTCCGGCGTCCAGGGGCCCTACATGGCGTCTCTTCGCAAAATCTTGGCCGCACCAATACACGGATAGCGGGGTGGAGTCCGCAGCCCCGAGAAAGGGCCGGTAATGGCAGACGAGATGACACCGATAGCTGACGCACCGAGGACGGCGACGGCGTCCGGCGCTGAGATGGCGTACGTGGACCGGGTGCTGCACGAGGTACAGGTCGGTTCGATGCGCGGGCTGGATTTGGACCGCGCATCGGGGGTCGTGACGGACCTCGTGGTCGGCCTCGAGAAGATGGCCCAGGCGCTCAAGACGGCGGACTACGGGGCGGACCGTGAGCGCACGGTCGCGTGTCCGTCGTGCAAGGCCAAGCATGTGGTGCGCGTCCCGATGGATCCGGACGTGGTGGCGCGTGGGCTGGCCCACGCCCAGAAGGCGGCGGACGGTTTGGTGCGCCTGATGGAGTTCGCCACCGGGCGGCCGGACTCGCGGCCGGACCTGGGGACCGACTGGCTGAGAGCCCTGACCAACGAGCAGCTGGCGATCGTTTCTGGCTGGATCGAGGAGGCGACGAAAGGGACCGAAGGGCCTCGCGAGTCGCGAGGGGGGCGCCGCTGATGCCTTATTACCTGGCCCCCTACGAGAAGGTGCCCGTCCGAGACGCCGTCCAGTTCCACCCTGTCGGCTGTGAGGGCGTCGTGCGTGGCCCGATCGACCTCCGGCCGGATGGCGGCGCCACGCTCGAGGGAGCAGGGCTGAACGCCTGCCTACTCTGGCTCCCGCGTCCGGCGTCCGACTGGCGGCTCGAGCTGCTCGCGGAGTCGCCGACGGAACGACTGGCCGCCCCCACGCGACGGTATCTGTCGCGCCTGTTCTGGGTCCCCGAGATCCACGGCGACACCTTCGGCGATACGGTGCTGCGCCTGATGATCGACCCGCCGCGCGATGGGTGGCGGCCAATCCGCCCGACGTGGCAAGGCGTGTACGAGATCTGGCTGGGCGGCCGGCGGCTGGCGGGGCTCCGCACGATCCGCGGCGGCACGACGATCACCGAGGACTTCGACAAGGCCGACAACGGGCTCGGGCCCGACCTGACGTGGACGACGTTTCACTCGCTGTCTGGCGGCACTCTCGGCGTCACGTCCAACCAGGCGAACCACAAGTCCGGCGGTGAGGCCGAGGCCCGAGCGGACAGCGACTTGGCCACGGACGACCACTACGTTCAGGCCACCGCCGGGGCCGACTACTCCAACGGCAGCAACTTCTATATCGGCGTCCTCTGTCGCAAGGACAGCAGCGCGACGCGCACGCAATATCGGTGGATGA
>Ga0075420_100005296_pt1 | contig 11329 bp, 10 predicted proteins | sample SoiMetdeltSBSDD4_FD_75296 | JGI IMG/M metagenome (GOLD analysis project Ga0075420, IMG submission 75296) | Bulk soil microbial communities from a Populus tree surrounding site in Tennessee, USA - Soil MetaG P. deltoides SBSDD4 | ecosystem: Environmental > Terrestrial > Soil > Tree plantation... | reverse complement strand
ATCTGCTCAATCCGGGTGCGCGAGGAAGCCTCCGGTTCACTCTGGCCGGGGCGCCGTTCTCGGCGGACATTCAGGTGCAGCGCGTGTCGACGCCGTCCGAAGCCGGTTCGGGTTATCGCATCGGCGCTACGTTCGTGGGGATGTCGCCGGAGCATCGGCGTCTTATTGAACGGTTCATAAACAATGATTGATGGTGTTGCTGAGACCTCTCATCGCGTAAGCCCGGTCGGCGCGCTACGCCCGCGGTCTCATGTTCAGTTGACCGGCCGCAGTGCCGAGGTCGCCGCGCTCGAGCAGGAGATCGATCGCGTCGCGCGTTCCGACGCCAAGGTGTTGATCACCGGCGAGAGCGGCGTCGGCAAGGAAATCGTCGCCCGCGCCATTCACTCGCGCGGCCCTCGGGCCGGGCACGTCTTCGCGCCGGTCAATTGCGCCGGCCTGCCGGAAACGTTGCTCGAATCTGAGTTGTTCGGCCACGTCAAGGGGAGTTTCACGGGAGCGTATCGCGACAAGCCCGGCAAGCTCGAGACTGCCCACATGGGCACGATCTTCCTCGACGAAGTCGGCGAGATGACGCTGCGAATGCAAGGGCTGCTGCTTCGTTTTCTCGAGACTGGCGAGATCCAGAAGGTCGGTGCCGATGGGAGTGGCCGCATCGTCAACGTTCGCGTGATCGCAGCCACGAACCGCGATCTCCGCGAAATGATCAAGCAGGGCACCTTCCGTGAGGACTTGTTCTATCGGCTGAACGTGATTCACATCGTCGTGCCACCGTTGCGCGACCGCCGCGAAGACATCCCGGTACTCGCGAACGAATTCCTGGCGCAGTTCTCGGGGAACCGCGGTCACATCACCGCCATTTCGCCCGAAGCGATGAAGGCCCTCTCGGAATACTCGTGGCCGGGCAACGTGCGCGAGCTCGAGAACGTCATCGAACGACTCGTCGTCACCGTCTCGGGACCCACGATCGAAGTCGAGCATCTGTCTTCCGAGATCCGCTCTTACGACGCAGTGCTGCTTCGTCCGAAGCGCGAGCGACGACGGACGGTTGCCGACGATCTCTACAAACGAATGATCGAGCAGCACGAGTCGTTCTGGACCGCGGTGTATCCGCTGTTCATGGATCGCGAAATCACGCGCGCAAACGTGCGCGAGGTGGTGCGACGCGGACTCGAAGAGGCTCGCGGGAACTATAAGATCGTGGCGCGGTTGTTCAACATGGAGGCCCGCGACTACAAGCGCTTTTTGAACTTCCTGCGGAAGCACGACTGCCAGATCCCGTTCAAGGAATACCGCTAAGCTCAGGCCAAGCGCAGGTCACTGGTCCCACATCCGACATGGCGAGTCGCCTCGGCCGGGGGCGACCGCCATATCCCAGACGTCACTCAACAGTTACAGGCCTTTGCAGTTTTGTGTAAGGCACGCTTGTTGCCAGCTCAGCTGGCAGTGATCAATAACCCTACTGGACTGCGCCTGAAAAGGTGATCGCGCGGTTCAGAGCGGTGAAGCAGGATTCCCAAACGCGGGGGAATGTCTCCTCGACAAGGGATTTCAACTGGCGAACCCACACCCACGGCTGCCGGCGGCTGGTCCTCGCGCCCTCTCTCCTGAGCAACGGCTCGCGTTGCTACGGGTGTACCAGCGCGTACCCGAGAACGCCGGCCCACGCGCCTTTCTCCAGCAGCTGGTCAACCTGATCGATCGCATCATCGACGCGAAGGCCGCGGTGGCGGGCAAGCATGGCGGCGTGTGGGTGCTGGCAGCCGAATCGCGGCCCGATCCGATCCTCGCGGTCCCGATGAATGGTGAGTCGCACACGTTCGATCGCCTCAGTGCCGAACCGGATCTCGGGATCGGTGTCTGGACCACGGGGGATGTCGAGTGGACACTCGTGAGCCTTGCCACGGCGCCGCGCTCGCCGGTGTTTCTCGTGATCGAAGGCAACTGGACTCAATCAGCCCCCGTGTTGCGCGAGCTCGGGCACAGCCTGCTGGCGGGACACGAGCCGGAACCGGTCGCGACGCTTTCGGTCGACGTGTTGACGCATCGACTGACACGCGCGCTCGCAGATACGACCGGACTCGCATCTGTTGCCGACGTCGTGCTCCAGCACGTGGTGCAGGCGGTGCCGAGTCGGATGGCGTCGCTCGCCGTCGCCACGCCCGAGGGTGAACTGTCGATCGTGTCGACGTACGGATACCCACGCGCGCTCGTCGAACATCTGCGAATCGCGCCGGGCGCTGGTGTCATCGGCACTGTATTTCAATCGCGGCTTCCACTTCTGGTCGCCGATGTGTCGGCAACCGCCGGACGTGAGCGACGACGCTCGCGTTATCGCACGAACTCGTTTGCCGTTGTCCCGATCGTCGCGGGCACCGATGCGCTCGGTGTGCTCTCGCTGACCGATCGCATTGCCGAGGGGCCCTACACGCACGATGACGTCGCAGCGGTGCGGACGTTGCTCGCGCCTGTTGCCATTGCGCTCGGTCGCGAGCGCGTGTGGCGCGAGGCGCAAGCGTACGCGCAGGCGGCCGTGATCGATCCCGTGAGCGGTCTCTTCAACCGACGATACTTTCAAGCGCGCCTCGAGGAAGAACTTCATCGCGCGATTCGACAAGCAACATCAGTCGCGTTGCTCATGGTCGACCTCGATGGATTCAAGAGCATCAACGATCGCTTCGGACACATCGCTGGCGACATGGTGATCCGCGACATCTCTGAAATCCTCCGACGCTCTGTGCGCATCTTCGATGTGTGCACGCGTTTCGGCGGCGAGGAGTTCGCGGTGATGATGCCTGGTGGCAACGCGGAGAGCGCGGGGACGATCGCCGAACGCATCCGGCAGCGCGTCGAGGCCTACCAGCGGAGTGAGCCCGATCTCGCGTCGCTCCACGTGACGGCAAGCATTGGAGTCGCGGTGTCGCCGCCCGGTGTGACCGCGCGAGATCTGATCGAACGCGCCGATCGCGCGCTGTATCACGCCAAGCGCGCCGGCAAGAATCGCGTCAGCACAACCGGGCCGGACGGCACCGTCAGGCCGGCCTAGCGCTCAGTTTTCTCGCCAATTCGAGAAATCTTTGCCCGCCCTGTGACAGTCGACGTGGACGTGTCTTCTGCGTGCGCTCCCGATAACAAATTTCGTACTTCGGAGTTAGACAGACGGCGTTTCGCCAATCACAAACTGTAAGTGACTGAAAAATAGATCTATAGGGCTCAAGCCCACATCTAATGTGCCGGCTTTAGTTCCTGGTTTACGAGAATTCTGCGCAAAAACGTGATCTTTGATGGCACTTTTTGCGACTTTACCGTTGACCTTAGTCTCTCCAAAAAGGCAGACTTATTCCCGACCTCATTATCTGAGAATTGGAGAAGACGTCGCGATGTCGAGCTTTTCTGTCCCACGGATAAATAAGAACCTTCCCGTCCTGCTCGGCGAGAGCCCTGCGATCGTTGCGTTGCGTCGCGAGATCGAAGCGGCTGCCAGAACTGACGCCAAAGTGCTCGTGCTGGGGGAAACCGGTGCGGGCAAGGAAGTCGTCGCGCGCCTCATCCACGAACACAGTTCACGTGTCGCGCGTGCGTTCGTCGCGGTGAACTGCAGTGGGATTCCGGAGACGCTGCTCGAGTCAGAACTGTTCGGACACGCGCGCGGAAGTTTCACCGGAGCGTACCGTGACAAGCCGGGCCTCGTTCGACAGGCCGATCGCGGCACCTTGTTCCTGGACGAACTCGGCGAGATGAGTTTGCGCATGCAGGCGGTGTTGCTTCGCTTCGCCGAGACCGGAGAGATCCAGACAATCGGCGTCGATGGAGTGACCGGCCGTTCGGACGTGCGTCTGATCACGGCGACGAATCGCAATCTACGCGAGCGGATCGACGCGGGTGTCTTCCGCGAGGATCTCTACTTCCGTTTGAACATCATCCAGATTCACGTGCCGCCACTCCGCGAGCGAGCCGAGGACGTACTGCTGCTGCTCCAACACTACCTGCGGCGGGCCGCCGATACGCATCGGCTGCATTGCCCCGAGCTGACGGCGGACGCTGAACAGCTGCTGGTGGCCTACGGCTGGCCGGGCAACGTGCGCGAACTGAAGAACCTGGCGGAGCGCCTCGTCGTCCGCGAATGGGATCGCGCGATCACAGCTGATGATCTGCCGATTGAGATTCGCGGAGGCCGCGAAACCGCGCCGACGGTGTCGGTACCGAACGTGTCGTTCGTACCGGACCAGAACGCGACCGCGCCGCGTCGCATCGATCGGGGTTCGGGCACGGCCGATCGACTGTGGGAGCGCCTGATCGCTGGTGAGAGCTTCTGGACGGTCGTTCACCAGCCGTTCAAGGCTCACGAGCTGACGCGCGATGATCTCGCGGCGTTGATTCATCGTGGACTCGAGCACACGCGCGGGAGCTATCGTGCCCTGCTTGGCGTGTTCGGTTTGCCGCCGACCGACTACAAGCGATTCCACGCGTTTCTCTATCAGCAGAACTGCAATCTGCCGGTCGGTCCGTACCGCACCGCCCGCGCCTCGATGCGTCGTCAGGATCGGCCCTCGTCCGCGTACACGCCGGCGTGCTGAACTAGTCCGATCACATCTCGCATCACGCACGCTCCTCTTCGAGGAGCGTGCGGACACCTCTCTCCGCGTCGTCCAGATCGAAGTCGTACATCAGCGCGTGTTCGAACGCCGCGAAGAATCGCGACGCGAGGACGTCGTGCACCGGATCGTTCAGGTACGCCTGCAGCCCGGCGATGTCGTCGAACTCGATGACCGCCGCATGTGAATAGTCGATTCGCATCAGCTGTTCGTACGGCCGGCCGTGCGTCACGCGTCGACCCACTCTCGCACGACGGACCGAAGGGATCTCCGTTACCGCCGCGGTAAACGCATCCGCCAGCCGTTGCCGTTCGCCAGTGTCGAGACCCGGCTTCGGCGTGAACAAGATAACGTGAACGATCACCGGTGTCGTTTCCGTGGATTTTGCCCGGGTGCGGTCTTGCGCGGTGTTCGCGGTCGATCGGATCGCGTCTCGATCTGCGGCTTCGTGCGGTCGGAGCGGTTGTCAGTCTGGTGCTCGCCCTGCGCCCGCTGTTTGCGCGCGAACCGTTTCTGACGACGTGCCTGATTGCGTTCGCGCGCCGCGGTCTTGAACGATTCGCGTCGATCCCGGTGATCGCCGCCAGGGCGCCAGCTGCGATGGCGGCGCTCGAGTGGGCGGTCGCGTTCGGCGCGGGCGTCTTCGGGAGAGGCCCAGAGTTTGCCGCGCGCGAACCACTTCATCTCAGCATCAGGGTGCTTCTCCTGGATGCGTCGGAAGGTAGGCAGGAGATCCTCGCGATCGGCCGCACGAAAGGCGGTTGGTAAACCGCCGGCGAGAATCGTCCAGTAGGCAAATCGCGGAGGCATCGATCACACCGTTCCGAGTCGCTTCAACTTCTCGACGAGCGTCGTGCGTTTGATGCGCAGTAACTCGGCGGCGCGGTTTCGATTCCCGCCGGTGCGATCCAGGGAACGTCGAATGAGGTCGCGTTCGATCGCGGCGAGATACGCGGGCAAGTCGAGCCCGTCTTCTGGAAACTCGACGCTTGGTGTGGCGGTTGCGGGCGGCGTCACCTGCAGTTCGGCCGGCAAGTCTCCGCTGTCGATCTCCCTGCGTCCGCCGCTGAGCGCGACCGCGCGCTCCATCGCGTTCTCGAGCTGACGGACGTTTCCCGGCCAGTGGTACGCCATCAAGGCCCGCATCGCCACCTGGGATAGTTGCATCTGCGATCCCGGCGCGAACTTTTCGAGAAAGTGTTTGACGAGCACCGGAATGTCTTCGCGCCGATCGCGCAGCGGCGGCAGATGAATCGGGATCACGTGGAGGCGATAGTAGAGGTCCTCACGGAACGTTCCCTCCGCCACCATCTTCGCCAGGTCGGAATTCGTCGCGGCAATGACTCGCACGTCGACTTTGATCGTCTGGCTGTCGCCGACACGCTCGAACTCGCGCTCCTGCAGCGCTCTCAGCAGCTTCATCTGCAGCGCATTGCTCATCGTGCCAACTTCGTCGAGGAACAGCGTGCCTTTGTGCGCTTGCTCGAAGCGGCCTTGTCGTGCACCAACCGCGCCCGTGAACGCCCCACGAACGTGGCCAAACAGCTCGGCCTCGAGCAATGTCTCGGGAATCGCGCTGCAGTTCAGTGCGACGAACCGATACGCTCGCCGCGCACTGTTGTGATGAATGGCGCGCGCGACCACTTCTTTGCCCGTTCCAGTCTCACCCGTGATCAGGATGGTGCTGCTCGAGCGCACGACCGTCTCGAGCACGTGAAACAGTTTTTGCATCGGGCGGCTGTGCCCGAGGATGCCCTCGAACTGATAGCGCTGTTCGAGCTGTGAGCGGAGATAGGCGTTTTCCGAGGTGAGCCGGCGCTGCTCCATCGCCTTCTGCAGCACGTGAATCAGCTCGTCGAACTGAAAGGGCTTGGCGATGAAATCCGACGCGCCACGCTTGATCGCGTCAACCGCGTCTTTGACGGTGCCGTAACCGGTAATCACGATTGCGACAATGCCCGGGTAGCGCTCTCGGGCCGCCTGAATGACGCGGGCCCCGTCGATGCCGGGGAGCCGCAGGTCCGTGATGATGATGTCGAACGCGAATTGGTCCAGAAAAGCCAAGGCGCGTTCGCCGCTCTCTGCCTCCACGACCTCGAACCCCCGTTCGGCGAGCCGTTCCGCCATCAGCCCCCGCAGGGTCGCCTCGTCATCGACGAAAAGCAGGTGTGGAGCCGCGGCGGACATGGGGCGCCAACATATTGACACAAGGGCGCCTAAGGATCAGTAGGCTGCAGCCGATACAGGCTTTGAAGGTCACTGAGAGGGTCTCCGTGTTGGGGACCCGTGGACACATTACTCGGGCCGTCACACACGGCCTCACTTGAGCGCTTATGGACCGCCAGACCCTGTCAATCATGAAGGCGTGCGAGGCTGTCGGAGTCAGCCGACGCACAATCTACAACTGGATTTCCGCCGGGAAGGTCGAATACGTTCGGACCGCCGGTGGGTCCATTCGTATCTTCGCCGACACCCTCTGGCGCGACGGCGCGTCGCCGGCTCGCTCTGAGAACCAGCGCGAGTCAGGGACCGCCCCAGAGACCCACGCCTGAGCGTGTCGTCTCCCGTCGTCGGCCCTGACGCCGACCAGTCCCAGCGAGACCGCGAGCTGCAGGCGCTCTATCATCGCCTGAACAACCAGCTCGGGGTCGTGCTGGCCCAGGCGGAGCTCCTCGAGTCGAAGGCCGCGGACGATTCCACGCGGAGTCGCGCGGCCCAACTCGTGGCCAGCACGCTTGCGGCCCTCGTCACTGTTCGCGAACTCCGTCAAAAAATCGCTCCTTTCAGCGAGCCGCCGGCTTAGTACGAGACACGGAGCACGCGAACGCCTCTCAGTTGATCCGTTCGAACACACCAAGTCAAAACCGTAATTCGAGTGTCAGGAAGTTGGCGACACCCGCCAGGAATCCGTCAATCAGTTGGCGACTCGAGCCAAAAACAGCGCTGACGGCATCGCAGAATCTGCCATCTTTAAGGACTTCAAATACCGCAAAAACAGCAACTTAGGGGAGATTCCCGCACGATGTTTCACTATGATGCGCGCGGGTTCCTTGAGTTGGTACCGCGGTTGCCTTAGTTGGCGCCGGAGGTCACACTCATGCGCCCCCAGATTAGTTCGGACAACCCGCGGGTCATCGCCGGCATCCCATTCGTCGAGCAGCTGGCCCGTCGAGTCGCGGCAACCATGCCCCATTCAATCGATATCGGCGACCTGGTGCAGGATGGGGTCATCGGTCTGATCGACGCGGCTCACCGCTTTGACGAGGCGCGTGGGATCAAGTTTGAAACGTTCGCGGAGAGACGGATTCGGGGCGCCATGATCGATGCGTTGCGCAAGGACGCCTGGCCGCGCGGCGTTCGCCGGCAGCGACGTGAGCTTGAAGCGGCGCGCGAGGAATTGCGGCGCGAGTTGGGGCACGAGCCGTCACTCGCCGACTTGGCCGCGAAGATCGGGTCCGACGAAAAACGTCTGGGTCGCACGATCGTCCGGATCAATGCGATCGAGTCGACGTCACCCCTTGCCAACAACGAGAACCTGGACGAGTCGACGCTCCCGACCGCATTGATTCCTTCCGAGCCGGAGCAGCCCGACGAAGCGTACGAACGACAGGAAACGAAAGAGCGTGTGTGCGCCGCCATCGCGTCGCTTCCGCCGCGTGAGCAGAAAGTGATCGGCCTCTACTACTACGGTGAGGCCACGATGAAGCAGATTGGCGCAGAAATCGGTGTCAACGAGTCACGCGTCTCGCAGTTGCACGCACGCGCGATTCGTCGGCTCCGCGATGCGCTCGGCGCGATGATGACGAACGCGGACGCGGTGAAGGTCATGCGCACCGCGATCCTCGAATTCCAGCAGAAACCAAAGATGGCGAAGGCAACGCTCAACAGCGGCTGGGGGAACGGCGAGGCCGTCGCTGCCGGGCCTGCCGTGGTCGTGAACTACGCCAGCGCCTCGCGGACACTGCGCAACAAGTCGGCGAGCCGGAAGGGTTTGGCCAGCCAGCGACAGCCGCTTTCCTCGAGAAAGCGTTCGGCGTCGGCGCCGGCCACGTCTCCGGTGACGAAAATGACGCGGCGCGCCAGCGCCGGTGTCGCGGCGGCGATCGCGCGGTAGAGCGAGATGCCGTCGACGCGCGGCATCTTGAGATCGCAGATCACGACGTCGTAATTGTTCTGACGCACGCGGGCGAGGGCCTCCTCGCCATCGCCCGCGTGATCCACGTTCAATCCCGCTTCAATCAACGCCTCACCCACCGCTGCTGCGAGGGCCCGTTCGTCTTCGACGAGCAGGACCGACGCACCCGCGGCCGATTCACTGAGCGGAGCCATCCGCTTGACCGATTTGGCGGCGCTCTCCACCGTGACCGGCAGCTCCACGGTGAACGAGGCTCCGCCCGTTTCCGGTGAGTCGACGCGGATCGAGCCACCGTGTTCCTGCACGATCGCATAGGCGACCGTGAGCCCGAGCCCCGTGCCCTTTCCGGTCTCCTTCGTCGTAAAGAACGGATCGAAGATCTTGCTCTTCACATCGCCCGGGACGCCCGGGCCATCGTCGGTCACCTGCAGCACGACGGTGGCGCGCTCGGCCTCGTGCCAGGTTCGCAGAACAAGCGATCCGCGCCCGTTGGCCGCAAGCATCGCCTGCTCGGCGTTGATGACGAGATTCAGCAGGACTTGTTGGACCTGGTGTGCGTCGGCGAGCACCGCCGGAAGTCCCGACGCCAGCGCCATGACGACGTCGATGTTCGTGATGTGCTGTCCGTACGCGCGCAGGGCGATGGTCTCGCGCACGACCTGGTTCAGATCGACGAGCGCTCGTGTGGACTGCCGCTTCCGCGAAAACGTCAGGAGATTGCGGACGATTCGCGCTGCGCGCTCGGCTTCACCGCGAATCACAGCGACACCGCGGCGGGCCGTTTCGTCGAGTGAACGTTCGGCCAGCCGCTCGGACCAGCTCAGGATCGTCGCCAGCGGGTTGTTCAACTCGTGGGCCACACCCGAAATCGTTTGGCCGAGAGCGGCCATTTTTTCTGCCTGCAACAGCTGCTGGTAGAGATCACGCGATTGATCGTCGAGCTTGCGTCGTTCGCTGACGTTGCGGATCAACGCTTCGACATGTGACGCAGGCGAGTCGGGGCTCGAGTCCGCTCGCGCGGTGACCTCGACCCATACCGCATCTCCGTCGAGACGCCGCAGCCGCAGGAGGTAGTCGGTGACCGCGCCCTCGTTCAGCAGCCGACCGAAGAACGACGCTCTCGATGCCTCGTCGATGAACCGCGCCGCGGCGAAGGGCGCGACCTGACGCTCGGGCGTTTCCGGGGTGTAGCCCAGGATCAGCTTGAGATGGGGGTTGGCGGCGATCGTCGTCGACGGGCCGTTCGGATCGGCGCTGAGCTCGCCGATGAACACGCCTTCGTGGACGGCTTCGAAGAGCCGCGCGAACGTGTTCGCGCGATGCTGCTGCGGCGAGGCGTGCCGTGAATTGGTCACGACGGCACGATTATAGGCCTCGCCGCGGCCGAGCCCCGCTCCCGCGTCAGCTCCGCGACGACGGGCGCGGCCGAGGCGTTGGGGTGGACGAGGGGAAATGCGAACCGTATTTCTTGTCGATGGCCGCTCGAATCTGAGCGACCGAGTTCCCTGCGTTGAACAAGGTCATGGCGTCTCGCCCCACGTCCAGGCAGATCGCGCAGCCGATGCCATGCGTATCCCACTCGGTGACGCGACCGTTCGCCGCCCGCGCTTTCACGAAGCAATCGTGATTGCCGTTGTGGCCCACCCGCTCGCACCCGCAGTAACACGGCACGTACTGCAGCACCTCCGGGTGATGAGCCGCGAACTCGTAGACCTGCTGGACCATCGGCATCGGCCGCGACGGCGAGAAACTCACCTGCGGGAGCGGTGGGATCGGTCCCGTGTGCGCCTTCATCGGCGTCACCGGTTTCGGAGCCGTCTGTGCGGTTCCGTGCACATGTTGACCCGCCACCAGCGACACGGTGAATGTCAAAGCGAGAAGAATGGTGCCAGCAGCGAGAGAGAGTCGTGGAGCCATGGACCTCATCCTAGCACTTCATGGGGCCGCCCCTCATGTGTGTAGCGGATACCCATTCAGACCGATAACCTCGACAGTTGGGGAATGGCGGCCGCTCGCTGCGAGCGAACCTGCCATTAGGTGTGCGAGGACGCATGCGATTGATTGGTCGCAACGACGCCTTCTTGATGATCGGGCTGACCGTTGCGCTGTTCGTCATCTTCTCGGGACCTGTCGCGCGGCTGCTGGATTACGTGCGCGAGGTCGAAAAGGCCCACGGCTTACAGCTCCTGCCGGCGCTGGTCATCCTGGCCACAATCTTCAGCTTTCATCAACTGCGGAAACGGCAGGAGATTCGTGCGGAGGCGATGAGCGTCGCGAAAGCAGCGACCGAAGCCACCGAGCGCGCGGCCGAACTCTCGCGCCTGGTTGCGTTCGGCCACGCGCTCGCGCGGACGATGGACAGCCAGTCGCACGACTCGATCAAAGCTGCCATGGCCGCGCACATCCCGCTGCTCGCCCCGGCGCGCGACGCGTGGGTGATGACTCGCACGCGTGCCGGTGTGTGGGAGTCGCTAGTGGCCGTCGGCGATTTGTCGCCGGGCGATCGCGAGCGTGCGGCGCGCCGGGCGCTGGGTGAGGCCGACCCGTTCGTCGGCCCGACGCCGAGCGAGATTTGTTTTCCGATGATCATCGGCGGCAC